>Ga0209168_10000067_pt1 | contig 118430 bp, 122 predicted proteins | sample Coa_R1_FD_187156 | JGI IMG/M metagenome (GOLD analysis project Ga0209168, IMG submission 187156) | Surface soil microbial communities from Centralia Pennsylvania, which are recovering from an underground coalmine fire - Coalmine... | ecosystem: Environmental > Terrestrial > Soil >...
CCTCCATCATGGACAAGCTGTCCCGTTGCCGGCAAACCTTGGAGAAGATTCAACCCGGCTGTACCCTGCCACGAAGCAGAAAAAAGAGAAATAAACTTGTCTAGCTATTTAGTGGACACTACACTAGTTTGTGTCGCAGAGGAGGAATACTCTGTGACACATTTACGTCAGCTCATGCTTGAGGAGTTGCGGCGCCGCAACTTCGCCGATACGACCATACGCTCGTACCTGCATGGTGTCGAGCACTTCAGCCGGTACTTCCGCCGCTCGCCCGATCAACTTGGCCCTGAGCACATCCGCCAATACCAGGCGATGCTGTTCACCAAGTTGAAGTTCAGCCCGAACACCGTAACGCTACGGTTGGCTGCCTTACGCTTCTTCTACATCCAAGTGTTGAAGAAAAACTGGAGCATTGCCGAGACACCCTATCCGAAGAAGGTTTTTCACCTTCCGCAGATACTCAGCCAGGAGGAGGTCGCGCGCCTGATTGACGCGGCAGAGTTCCCCTTTCACCGCATCCTTTTGATGACACTTTATGCTACAGGCGCACGCCGTGCGGAAGCGGCCCACCTGAAGGTCAAAGACATCGACAGTCAACGGATGGTTGTCCATATCCGGGGAGGCAAAGGTGGCAAGGACCGCGACGTCATGCTCAGCCCGAAGCTGCTCGAAGAACTGCGCATCTATTGGCGTGGTCTCCGACGCAAGCCGACCGACTGGCTGTTTCCGGGCAACCGATGGCATACCGCAAGTTATCCTGTTACAACCAAGGTCCTCTGGACTGCCTGTCAGCAGGCCGCCAAACGTGCAGGCCTTGCGCATAAGCATATTCACCCACATACGCTTCGACACTGTTTTGCCACACACCTACTCGAAGCCGGCGCCGACCTGCGCACTATCCAGATGCTGCTCGGGCATCGCGACCTTGAGGAAACGACGATCTATCTGCATCTCTCCCAACGGCATCTCAGTGCAACCGCCAGCCCGCTCGATGCCCTCACGTTCACTGCAAAAGGAGAACAGCTGCACAGCTCATGAATCGGCCTCCCCTGGAGATGGCCGACATCGTTCGCAGTGCGGGACAGTCCTTTATTGAAATCAGTCGTAGGTGGGTGAATTGGCAACATCAGAAGGTGCTGCTAGCCATCACACGCTGCCGCACCGCAGCACTGGGTGGACATCGCGATCAGTGCTCAGACTGCGGACATACTGCCATTTCGTACAACTCATGCCGCAACCGGCATTGTCCACGGTGCCAGGGCAACGCGCGCCTGCGCTGGCTTCAGGCGCGTGAACGGGAATTGCTGCCCACCCGCTATGTACATGCCGTCTTTACCCTGCCGAGAGAACTGGCTGCGCTCGCCTTGCAGAACAAGCGGCTCATCTACAACCTGCTTTTTCACGCCAGTGCTGCGACCCTGCTTGAGATCGCTCGCGATCCACAGCACCTTGGAGCCGAGATCGGCTTCTTCAGCGTGCTCCATACCTGGGACCAACGACTGCAACATCATCCTCATATTCACTGCGTGATCCCCGCAGGCGGTCTCGCGCCGGATCGTGCCAGTTGGATATCTTCCCGCCGCTCCTTCTTCTTGCCCATCAAGGTGCTCAGCCGTGTCTTCCGCGGCAAGTTTATCGATGGGCTGCGGAGCGCCTTCCAGGCGGGCACTCTCCATTTTCACGGACATCTCTTACCGCTTGCCCAACCGCGCGCCTTTGCCTCCTGGTTACGGGTACTGTTCCGTCATGACTGGATCGTCTACTCCAAACGGCCCTTCGGCGGGCCGGAACATGTGCTGCGCTATCTCGGCGCTTACACCCACCGCGTCGCCATTTCCAACAGCAGGTTGGTTGCGCTTGCCAAGGGCAACGTCAGCTTCCGCTGGCGGGACTCGGCCCACGGCAACAAGAAGCGGATCATGACTCTGTCTGTCGAAGAGTTCCTGCGCCGTTTCTTGCTCCACCTGTTGCCACGCGGCTTCGTGCGTATCCGCAACTTCGGCTTCCTCGCCAACCGTCAGCGCGCTACGCTCCTGCCGCTCTGCTTCCAACTGCTTCGTGTCTCGGAAAACATACCCGCTCCTCCGGCATCGCCTTCCACGGACAAGCCTCGCTCGCTCTGGAACTGTCCGGCCTGCGGCGCAACCATGCATGTTGTCGAACGGCTCTCGGCAGCCCAATTACTGCTCCGTTCTCCACCTCAATCCGACCGATGCACAGCATGAAACTCCATTCGCATTCCTGGCTCCTGCCCGTGCTCCGGCACCTATGGGGAGAGCTTGTCTCATCAGACCAAGAATGCCCAGTCAACCAACTTCTCAATCTCTACTCGACATCTCGACGCGACGATTCTTCGCTCGATTCAGTCCTAGAAGTAGTCGGTCCCGTCCAGCACAGCGGTCTCCCAGGTACCCTAGACCCGATTGGATCAATTCAAACCCCATAGACCTCCATCAGCCAAGATGGCTTCCTTCAAGTCGCTGTATCGAAAGCGCCCCCACACACTCAAGGATCGTTCCGCGATTTCGCCGGGGCGCTTCCGATACAGCCCTAGGACTTCGCGGTACCAATATTTTTCCAATTCGCTGATTTGAGAGAGAGCTCTTAAGCCGGTCGTCCTGGCCCTGGCACGTACGGATAGCAGCAAGGATGTCGGTTACAGCGGTGTAGGGGCTGCCTCCTACTCCGCATCGGCTTCTTTGACACCGGCACCTTGCACCTCAGCTTCCGGTCCTGCTTTCTTCCCAGTTTTTTCGTCCTCAAGTCTCTTCAGCAAGAAATAGTTCTGGAAGGTATACATCCACGCAATATCCACGAGCTGCCAAACGGTCAGTTCCGGCTCGGCAATCTGAGTTATCTGTTGCGAAGGTGGCCGCGCATGAAGCCTACCGAGCGCCTCCAAAGCGGCAAGCTCGTTTTTGGTGCTAACCGAAGCGAACTTCGATAATTCGGTAGGCTCCAGCCGCATCAGAGGAACCTGCAGATTTATCAGGCCCTTCACCGCCCTCTGAACTGCCCCCACAATCACTGCGACCGACAGCCCAGATTCGCCAACGAAGCGATAGCGATTGATCTCACTGACCAAGCGACGGATCTCGATCGCTCGCTTGGCCTCGGACATCGGCCCTTCGTCCAGTACGCGACACAATTCTTCAAAACGCTCCCTGTTCGTCTTCAGCTTCGCAGCGATGTCCCTCGACTCGGCCAAATACGCGCCATGCGTGATTGCGCCGACACAGAGGTGGAAAATCTCGCGTCCAAAGACCAGCAGAGGGCGATAGACCAGATGCTCGGATTGCTTACCCGGTCGCTGGATCATGAAGCGGCCCTGCGAGAGCTTGCCTTCATGTGCTACCCGACTGCGGGCGTCATAGAACTGTCGAGCCCAATCCTTCAATCTTGCGACGCGTCCTAGCAGGAGCGAGACACTATCGATGAATCGATCCGTCTTCTCTCCTGTAGGAAGATCGAGCAGAGATTCGAAGGCGATTGCAAGATTGACCAAAGCCTCGCTCTCGCTCACGTCACCCCGATTGGTCGCGTTGTACCACTTCAGAGCGGTGAACAGCCTTTCTCCGATATGTCTCGCGTCATCGGTGAGCAAACGCGCCAGTTCGTAGCCCGTCCCTCTTTGCAAGAACTGGCCGCAGTCCGCTGCGAGGTCTTGGGAGATATTGAGCGTGATGTGCGGAAGCGGCGGATACACGCGTGATCCTTTGACCGCCCAAAAGTGCTCCGTGAAATTGCGCATCCCGTCATATCCCGCCGCGAAATTGTTGTCCCACGCGATCGCTATCGGCTCATCCAAGATGGTGTGGTGCTCAGACTCAATCAAGAAACGACTCACTCGGCCTGGCGTTAGCACAAGCAATGTTGCGCACTCATATCCAAGGAAAGGGTCTCCGAACGGGTCATTCGGCGTGCCGTACAGATACGCGACAAGAGTATGCACCCGTTTTAACGCTTCAGGGATTTGGAATAGACCGGAAACATGAATCTGAGGAATCACAACATAGGACGCGGAACGTACACGCGCATTGTTCTGCGTGTACAACATCGCCGTCACATCGGTGACTGCTGCTGCTTCTGCTTCGCTGAGTCCCTCCAAATCGTCAGTAGACCGAAACAGATAGTGTCCGAACCGAACAGGGCCTGACGTCTTGAGATACGGGAAAACAGCAATGGAGAAGGGTCCTTCACGAGTGTTGGTCATAGGGATTTGGGCTCAGCGGTCGGATCGTATCATAGGTGAAACCATTATCTTCGACGGGACGGCCTTTTTCACGAATTGACACTGGCATGCTGCAGTCCCGCATCAGCCGGTCAACGGGCCAAAGTAGCCACGGAACTGGCCTTGCGCGTTGCATCAGGCATAGGTATTGAGAAACGCCCTTGTGTAGAGGAATCCCATTCGGGCCGCGTTACGCCCGAGAAACGGGCATGTGGGAAGCCAGAGTCTGGTTCTGGGTGGAGGTCGGCTAAACGGAAATGACACCAGGGCACGGCCTCATCACCACCACCACCGGTAATAGCTGAAGTCAGATGCGCATCGGCATCACAACATAACGATACTTGAATTCACTCGCCGCAGTTTCATTCGGCGTAAATTCTGCAGCTCCATTCGGCTCCTTGAATCGAAAGGTCACCTGGTCTGTGCCGGCAGCTTTAAGGAAGTCCAGGAGATACGTCGAATTGAAGCCCATCTTAAATGCGTCGCCACCAAAAGTGGTTTCGAGAATCTCTTCCGATTCGCCAGTCTCCGAATTCGAGGATGACAGGCGCAATTCGTTTTTCTCCGCCTTCAACCGAACCGAGTTGGCCGTATCCGCGAATTGCGAGACGCGCTGGATGGCTTTCAAGAACTCCGTGGATGTGAGCGGCAACGAGTGCGGCAGGTCTTGCGGCATCACCTTCTCGAAACTTGGAAATACCCCTGTAAGCTGGCGTGACGTCAACAGGCGGGAGCCGATGCGGAAAAACAGATGCGAGTCATCCCTGGCAAATTGAACGACATCGACTGCCGGCGCATTCAAAAGAGAATGGATCTCGGCCAATGCTTTTCGCGGTATGAGGATTCTCGTTTCCGAGTTCACATTGATGCTGGTGGCAGTTTGAATGTAGGCCAGGCGGTGGCCATCGGTAGCGACCATGGTAATCGTATCTGGCTGGAGGATAAGGAGACCGCCATTCAACGTGTAACGTGATTCCTCGGCAGAGATGGCAAAGATGGTTCTGCCAATCATCGTGCGCAGCGCCTCTTTTGGCAGCGATATCGCCGACTGGGCCGGGAACAGCGGCAAACCGGGAAAATTCGCTCTGGGCAAGCCCACCATCTTTGTGTGTGACCGGCCGCTTCTGATCTGCACCCAGTTGTTCGGCATCGACTTGATGGAAATCTCGCCATTTGTGAGCAAACGAGCGTAGTCATACAGCTTCCGAGCTGGGACGGTGCAGGAACCCTGTTTCTTTACGTGAGCCGTGCACACCGTTCGCAGGCTGAGGTCCAGATCGGTTGCAGTGATCATGAGATTATTGCCGACGGTTTCGAAGAGAAAGTTGGAGAGGATTGGTATGGCGCCTTTCCGTTCGACGACGCCTTGCGTGCTCGCGAGCTCTCTCATCAGCTCGTGTTTATCGATCTGAATTTCAAAGCTGCCCGGTTGTGGCTCGGGCTGGGCAGTTGTGGTGGCCATGGTTTCTCCCACTCCCTTCTAATCCAAAGATGAGCCTGAAGGAACCCAGAACAATGGCAGAGGAATTCTCCTTTCAGGTTGAATCACCCCATCGTACAACAACGCTCCCATGTCCCCGCGTCGGAGCCGGAGCGTAGCGGAGGCCGGAGGCGCGGGGACATGAGCCACAAACCGGCGCCCCTTAGGCCGTCGCTTGAATCTTCTGGAACAGTTTGTCTTTCATCTTCTGCATCCGTTGTGCCGCCTCGGTATCGCTCATCGCTCCTGCGATACGTTTCAGCACGGCCAAACTGATACCCTCACGCAAGTACTCCCCCACTCCAGGCACTCGCTGCAACTTCTCCCAGGGTGTCTGATAGAGCCTTAGCGGATACCGCCGCCGCGTCCGCCCTTTCTCGTCCGTGCGCACTTCTGCCTGGGCGCAGGGCCGATGGAAGTTCAGGTAGGGATTGAGATAGTTGCGATAAAACTGTTGTAGTTCTTCGGCTTGCTCGCTGGCGATGTAGCCAAACCCAAGATGTTTGCGGATCACCGCCCCATTCTTGCTCTCCACCAATCCGTTATCGTTGCTCTGCCGCGGGCGGCTTTTGGTCTGCTCGATCCGCAGTTTCTCCAGCAGCTTGGCTACTGTGCCGTTGATGTACTCGCTGCCGTTGTCGGAATGGAAGCCCACAATGCGGAAGGGAAACTGCTCCAGCATGGCCTCCAGCACCGGGAGCAAATAGGCTTCGCTGATGCGCGGCGTGGCCGCCACAATCTCCCACTGCGTCACTTCATCGACGGCATTGATGTGGTAGACACCCTTGCTGCCGTCCTGATCGCCTTGATGCACGGTGTCAACCCGCAGAAATCCTGGTCGGCCTTGGGGATCGGGCCGGCGCCGTTCCCCAAGCGAAACTGGTGTCGGTCGGGTCTGGGTGTAGTGCAGACGCTGCTGGCGGTACTTGGGTCGTTGCCGCAGGTTATAGAGATGGGCCACAGAGATCGTCGCCAGCCGCTCGAATTGCTGCTTCCCATATTCCTGATATTCACGCTCCAGGATGTGCCGTGTCGCTGGCCCGCTCAGCGTCTCATGCGCTTCATCTACCCGTGCCAGCAGTTCCACATCGGCCGCCGTGTAGCGCGAAGCAAAGCGGTGGCGTTGATACACTGTCACCTCCACTTTCCCCCGCCGACTATAGCGTCCGATCAAGCGCGTCACCTGGGCCCGGCTCAGTCCCGTCATCTTCTCCAGGTACTGCCGCAACCACCCTCGCTCTCGCCGCCCTTGCCCCTGATACTCGTGGTGCACCAGAACCTTCTCCATCCACCTGTAAATTTCTTCTCGTGTCTTGCCCTCGAACCGGATCCCCTGGCTGGCCTCCAAGAACGCCTGGATCTGGTTCAAACTTAACTCCTCGGCTGCATGCATGTTGATAGTCAATCCTCAGCATGCCATTTCTCTCCAGGCTCATCTTGTGTTGGAATCCCACCCCTTCTTCAGGCTCATCTTGCATTGGAAAAGACCACTCCCTTGTGCAGTAACCCAGTGATGGTTATCATGAACTGAGGCACTCAAGCTGTCTTGCGAGAGTGCATTTTTCGGTTTTGGGTCATCATCATCCGCTTCCACGTGGAAGGATCTACGGGCAGGGCGGAAGTTCGTCCCGAAGCGAGATTGACAAACCCACCGTGGTAGTTGAGTCGTCCGTACCGGAACAGCCGGGCCAGCATGGCCAGGGCCTGGTAGGCCAAAGTTTGATTGACGAATGGCTCCTGGCGCACGAGAGCCTCCAGTGCGCTGCAGGACGGCAGGTTGTCCTTTTTGTCGAACTTCGGGTCAATGATGTCCGGAAACAATTCCGCAACTGTCGGCAGCCGCAGGGAATCTTTCGTTTCCGTTCCTCGTGCACGGTGGTTATCCGGCTGCCCCAGGATGAACTGGCCGCTGTCGGCGTTGTTGCCGAGATCGAGCCAGTATCGGCAATTCCAATGCGCCGCCGAATTCACGATGATCCGCCGCGCTTTACGGGAATCGACGCAGCCAATGAGGATGTCGGTCTGCTCCCTCCATGTCTCGTCAAGAAATACCGGAGAGCCCTTCCATCCGAGACCCCAGAACAGGTTGATTCTGGTTGCCAGGACCGTCGCTTTGTATTGCCCGACCTCACTGATGCTGAAAGGCTGGCGCACGCAGTTCACTTCGGATATGCGGTCACCGTCAACGAAGGTCACCTGAAGCCCGTACGGATGGCCGAAGGCGCGAAGGGCCTGATGAAGGTAAGGCAGGCCAGTGGCAATTGCGCTTCCTGTGCCGCCACAGCCTACGACCGTGACATGCACTCTGTTCTGCAGAAGCGAACTCGCAATGACGTGCTCGGACGGAGAGGCCAGGGATTGATTAGCTGAGGGCATGGTTCACGAAGTCGGCCAAGGTCTGATTAGTTGCCACCAGGTATTCCGATGGGAATTGCTGTTTTCCCAGGAGCGACAGCCACATGGCAAGAACGCCGTTTGGAAAATGCGTATGCCTGGAAGCGCCATTGGCATGGCTGAAGGCGCTCTCAAAAAATGATCTTTCCCAGCCGTGAATGGCCTTGACGGATTTCTCCCGCGGGATCTTCATACTGCCGGTGCAAACCACGCCCTGGTCATTGCAATTCCAATATGGCGCAACGTAGAGCCCGGTTTTTCCGGCCGGCCGCTCATTCCGCGGCAAGGCTCGAATCCACAAATGCGTCCCGGCAGCCTTGAAGACCAGGGGCGGGTGGGGATAGTGTTTCGCGTTCAATCTCCGCAGTACGCCATCACCGCCCCGGTCCGTAAAAAACATCCTTCTTTCTGCAGCCGGCGTCCACCAAACAATCGAGTCTGTCGTGCGCACCAGGACGTTCTCCGGGAGAATTTCCACCGGCACGGACCGGCCCAGATGAACCATCAAATCCGTGAGCATCTCCGGCGTAACCAACTGCCCCTCGGCGAGTCGCAGACCGTTCTGGTCGTGAACCACTTCATGCAAAGTCACAAATGGATGCTCGTAAGGAAATGAGTCGAACCTACTCTTCCCGTATACCAGCAGAGCTCGGCTCAACAGGTAATGCCGACTGGAGCCTATGTTCACGGATATGTTCATCGTCGATACTCCGGATGATCTCGATAAGTTCGGCAGCGGATGCCAGCGATCGCAGCAGCGCCCCGATATAGTCGAAGAGGCCCCGAACCTGTTTGTCGCTGTCTGAATGGGACTGGGAGAGGTGGATGATGCGCAGATGAGTTGGCTCTGGCGGACCGTTCTGCCCGAGATAGGTTGCCTGTTCGTCGAAGCACGCACTGACCGGATCGTCTTCGTACCAGTTGAGCAGACAGCCAGCGCCAATTCCGTCACATTCTTCCAGTAACGCTTCGATTTCCGGGTATTGCCTGATTAAGCGGTGCGGCCAAGCGGGCGCATATCCCTCGGACAGCCGGAACATATCAAGAACGTGACCGACCAGTTTCTGCGGGAGCTTCCCAGTAAGGTTGGGCTCGATTTCCCTGAGCAGTCTCAGCGCCCTGGACGGGTTCATTTTGAGTCGATTGCGCAGCCAGGGCGGAACGGCTGTTGCCACTTGTGGATAGACCGAGTCTTTCAACTCGCTTTCTTCCATGGCCAGCATGGCGTCTTTGGCATCGTTGAATGCGGAGCAATAGTCGTAAACACACATCCATTTCCAAAGACAGTGGCGAATACCGGCATAAAAGGCGGCGGGTAGCATCGGGTCCTGCTGCGCAAGGATGGATAAAGTCGAACCCAGTGGAACACTTGCCGCGGAGTTAAAGCGCCCCACAAGAAAGAGCGTCTGGTTAGGTTCCGCAGCATCTGCACGCGCCTCCTGGCGTTCACGGTACGTCATATCGAAGATCTGGTCCATAAGAAGCAGTTCTCCGTCCCAGACCCTCCGAACCACGTCAATGCGATTCTGCTTGCAGAACCGGCGAAAACCGCGCTCCACAAAATCGACGGCGCTCCCGGTCCAATCCTCGGGTCGGCAGATTCCCAGGCGAAGCAGGCTGATTCCCAGCTTCGCCGCAGGCTCCTCGTCCCAATACGAGCAGTAGCGCCATGGAATGCCTTTGACAGAAGGCACGGTCACCGGCACTGGCAACCCGATCAAACAAGGGGCATGACGACGCCGGGTGGAGGCAGCAGCCTGTCTTCGTTGTTGGCTTCGCCGAAGTCGTACTTGACCGCATCGAACATTTTGCCGAGGAATTCTCCGGCCTTGAAGGCTTCTGGGCATTGCTTTACCTGTTCCAGCATCGGATCGGTGAAGGACGCGCCGCCGCCGGCAGCGACGGCCTGCAGAGCGCTCATGACAGAGGCAAAACGGCGATCCTTGAAACATGCCCGGCGTCTGCGAGATTGGGCACGCCTCCTTGGGACTCGCTGCGTCATCCTTTTATACCGACTGAGGTTTTGAATGTGTATTTCAAACCCTCTTTGGTTGTTTCAGGCCCGTCGACGGCAGCCGTAGCCAGTTCTGGGTACCCGCTCACGTAGATGTCCCTGACTTGTTCGACAGTGAAAGCCGGATTGGGGTCCGGAAGGGTGATGCCGTTAAATACAAAGATTCGTTCGAGAACCTCGACGTTCATTGCTGTGTGCCTCCTACATTCTTGGCGGTTGATGAGGGCTGGTCATTGGCACTGGCAACCGTGGGAGCAGGTGCGCACCAGGCGAGCGGCAAGGTTCCACTGAATTCGGCCTGCGATTCCACACCATTTGTCCGTCCGGGGACATCCGTTGGATCGGCTATCTTGGCTGCATCCTTGCCCTGTGAAGTATCTTTCTTTGTCTCCGGCTTGCCTTTGGATTTCTTGCGTTCATCAAGAGCCTTTAGTGCGTCGGTAATTTCCTGGGTTGCGTGCTCGATTCCGTGTTGAAGTTTGGCGTGGACGTCGGCGTACTTCGTGAGTATCTCTGCGAAACCCACATCCAGTTCCTGCGGTGTGCCGGTCATCGCTAGCGGTGTCGTCAGCGCCCGAATAGCTGCGTCGGGGATTTTGGCAACGTCGCCCGCAGGAGCGGTGACTTTCCTGTTTATCTTGGTGTCTTTGTCTTGCGACTGCGGAACGACGCAGATCTTGATCTTCCCGTCAGCGAGGGCGGCAACGGTGATCGTCAACGGCCGGTCCTGAATGACCGGCATAAGTTCGGCAAACATGAATTCCTCCTTGAAAAACTGCTGGGCCGCTCAATTGCGTGAGCCCCAATTCGGAAATGGATTTCGGCTTGAATCCCTGAACGCAGTGATTAAGCCGCGAATCTTTCTGCGCCTTTGGTAGAGCTTTTCCACTAAGCGTGGCAGATCATGCGGGGTGGGTTGGCACCACTCCGATGGAATGGCAGCGGCACATTCCCAGATATCCTGTTGGGTCATTTCTTCAGCAGCGGTCAGCGCGGGTTCGAAGCTGGCCCAGGAAATCACGTCGCGATAAACATAGTTCCGATAGTACACGCCATGGAGAGGCAGGTCGGGGAAGGTCCATTCTCCCCCATTGAACGAATAGCCTTGGTCAACCAGGGTGACGGAGAAGCCGGTTTGGCCCATGAGTTCCGTGAAAACAACTTGTCGCCCATCCGCATTGCATGTCCACTTGTCCAGGACCAGTGAGCGGATCAGGTCAGTACGGTTCAGCACTTTGGGGAAGACGGACTCGGGCAGGTAGTCGAACACCCTGCCCCATTCCGGGTTACCGGCAAATCGCGAAGCAAGGTGGAGGCCGCACGGAACCGGCCGGCTGTGGCCAGCAAGCTCAATCGTGAGTTCAGGAGTGTTCTGGATCAGCCACTCGCGCAATTCGATGATCTCGACATCCGGTGTAGGTAGTCCAAGGCATTGTCCGAGACGCGATGCAAAGAATTCGTTAGCCAGGACGCGGTCGTGCTGCGGATTTCCTATCGTCTTTACCACGTGGTATTGGCCATCCGAGGCACGCATCAGATGCGCCTGCGAACCACCCCGCATCCTCTTAACATGCTGTATTGCCTGGAGGCGACTTGCAGGGACCGCGACGCAACAACAATACTCCGAAACAACAGGTCGTGTTGTCACGATTTCCTCCTGAATTCAAATGGGAGACTTGGCTCGATGGCCGATCAGTTCCAGCTAAAGAGGCAGCCCTGCTCTGGCGGATGTGGAGGACGCCGCTTTGCCTTCCGTCTATTGGGTGAGAAGGTTTGCCCAAACAAAGTTGGAGCACTAGCCTGAAGGTGGCCCTGCGTTGGCGCTGGCCACTCGGTCGCATCAGAAACTACACCGGAAGCTGCGCGCTCGTCATTCGTGAGGTTCGACAGATCGTCCTGGCGCTCCAAAATCTCGTCGACAAGTTGCGACGGCATCTGGGCTGCGGCGGCGGGGAGCTGGTCGTAAATCTGTTTCAGCTCGCTCCACACAAGGTCTGCGGTTTCTCCAATCCTGTCCTTCTCCACGAGTTCTCTCGCAAGGGCCGCCAGCATGTCATCGTCATCCTCCATGTCGTGCAGTCCCTCACCGGCAAACTTGCCTTCCAGCGTGAGCGCGACCAGCAGCTTTTTGCCCATGAGACTCAGGCACTTGGTCTGCATGGTTCCTTCCTGGCAGAGAAAGAGAACCTGCACCGGCCGGTCCTGGCCGATACGCCAGGAGCGACGGCTCGATTGCCGCAACGTATGAAGCGAGTAACCCGTCTCGTAGAAGATGAGCGTGGGAAAATCCAATAGATCCAAGCCAGTCTCCACCAGCTTCGGATGCGAGATGACGACCTGGACGCCTTCACTGACTTTCTTGCCATACCAGGCTTCCCGCTGAACCGTGGGGACGGTTGAGCGCAGGACCGCCGTGCGTATGCCCGCCCGCTCCAGCACTTTGCTGATCCGCGCGGTCACGTCATGCTTTTTCGTGTAAACCGCGAAGACGTGGCAGAGGCGGCCTTCTGCCAGTTCCGCCCGGACCATCTCGATCAGCTTTCGTTCTTTGGAATAGATGCGGTCTTCAGACAGGTCCTCGGCGACCGCTATAACGAACTTCTCCCACTGGCGGTCTTTGTTTCGTCGCTTTCCCCAGATGGTCCCAATGCCAAAGGGATGATCGGGATACAACAGTAAACTGTTCAACATCTTGGAGACTACGGAACGATTCTTGCGGTTGCTTTTCAGCGATTCCTTGATCGCCTGTTCCAGTTCCTCGTATGCCTCGCGATGTTCCTCATCCATCGGAACATTGACCAGAACCTCTTGATACGCGGGCAATCGATCCGCGATGTCTTCCAGGAACACGAATGCACATAGCCCCATGAGGAACTCGCCGAACAACATGGGAGAGGCTCCAGGCTTGTGCTTCACGACCACACTGACTTTTGCGTCCGAACAATCGTTGTCTGCCGGTTCGGTGGTCTCAATCGTTTCGAGAACTCCGTATTCGGAAACGAACGACCCGCAGCCGCCAGTGCCCCAGACGAAGCCTTTTTGCTTCATCTTGCCCGATTCGAAGCGCCAGAGCAGGTTGTACAGGTCCTTGGCGTACCCTCCCATCAGGGTGCCGGTGAGGCCGACGATCCGGTCCGCGCAGGACGCCAACGTCCCGAGCGCGTTTCCCTGTGCCGTATCGCCCGCGAGTTGGTGCATCTCATCGCAAATGGCGTAATCGAAGAATCCGCGTAAATGACGCCCGATAAAATCAATCGGCGCTTCACGCGGGATTTTCTCGTTGTCCGCTTGCCAGAGAGGTGCAAAATATCGCCGGGACTTGTGGCCGGAACGTTCCTCCAGCACCTCGGCGATCTTGGAATCCTTGAGGTCGGAGCAACTCAGCCGCTCTTCGTTGATGATGACTGGGAGGCCGCTGTCCGGACTCGCAAGGCAGCCGCGGTTGGCTCCGGATTGGGGAACCTGGTACGCATGACGCCAGTAGTAACCCAACTTGGCGCGTTCCCTGCCAACGACAAACAGACACGGACCGGAGCACATCGCCGCCCACCGTTTTCTCGCGCTCGGGTGGCCCTTGGGCATGCGCATTTCCGTGAGCGTTGTGTGCAGACCCTTGCGCACGATCCGCCTGCCTTGCAGCTTCACTTCATTGACGCCGTGCGGAGTCTTGGGATCGCCGCCGTTTCGCAGGTCATCCACCAGGAACACTCGGATGCCAGGAATGGTTTGGAAGGCCTCTCTGGCCCACTTTTCGACCAGGTGCGGCGGCGCCATTGCAATCGCCGTGTACGGATTCCCGTTGGAGTGAACGTGAATCGCTCCAAGCGACATCAATGTTTTTCCGGTGCCGCATTCCGCCACAATCGCGGCGGTCTTCCATTGCTGCCAGCGTTTTGCGACTCCCATTACGGCAATGGCCTGCGCCGGGAACGGCCGGCGAAGCAACCGCCCTAAGCGGGGAGAAACCGGATCCTGGAAACCCTGCAGCGCAGGGTACTCTCCAAGGATCCTATTTCCGAGGTCTTGCGAGAACAGTCGCAGGTAATCGTAGATCGTGGAGAGCTGTGGGACAGCCGTGGCACACTGCATAAGGAAACCCTTTTGCGCGCTCTGCGCCCAGGTGATTGAAATGTTGTGAAAACAGGGAAAGGTCTACTGAAGGATGGAATCGCTCAGAGGTACTTCGGCAGGAAGCAAAATCTTTTCAAGGCGCGTGTTCGGCCAAAGTGCGGGGCCATTCCGTTCGGGGAATTGAATCTCGTCGTTGCGGATGCCCACCGACATCCAATTCAAGAACTCTTCTTTGGTTCCGGTGATCAAAACTGGATGGCAGCCGAGACCGTACACAGGGGTGATGGCCAGATGGTCGGTCAGCCTTTTGTAGAACCATCCTGCCCATTCAGGGACAGCCGGCAATCCGAAAATCTGTGCCAGAGACGCCCACACATACTCGGGTGTGGAATCGGCCAGCAGAGTGCGCCCGATTGTGTTGGCGTTGATCTGTCCGCCAAATTCCTCCGAGACGGCGATGAGGTGCCGCAGGGGCCGCTTGTTTGTCGAGAGTTGAATAGACGCCCGGTAACACTCAGCTTTCCTGCCCATATTCACGTTCAGCCCTTCAAGCCCCGGACCCTCGACGTGGAAATATTCCTGCTCTGAGATGATGGCGCTGGCTGCCGCAATCTGTGCGTCTCCTCCCACGAGGGAAAGAAAATGTGCTCGCGGACGGTCGTTCGAGACCCGTTCTCCAATAAAACGGTCCATGTGGACGCTGAAGCTGCTGATGGCTTTGCCGACCGCCTTGTTGAACGTCATTTTTCCGAATCGCAGGTGTGCATTCTTCATCCTGCATCCCCCCGCACAGGTAGTACAACCACGTTAGCTCGCCGTGAGTCCGGTGCAGCTGGGTCGTCATCAGGCGCGCTCGATTCCGTCTCGGGATGACCGTCCTCAGATCCGTTTGCACCTTCCCCTGGCGGTTCATGGGTCAGAACCTGTGTGGCACCGTTCGCCCACAATACTGCGCATTCATGGCTGAAGTACTCACGGATGTGCCGAACGTCCTTTCCATCGTCGTCTTCTTTCCAGGTTTGCGTGTATTTCCGCGATTGCCAATTCGCGATGTGCCGGAGTTCACCTTCCCCGAATACACCGTTCAGCATTCCGGCTGTACACAACAGTCCAACGTGCCCTCCATGCAGAGGAGTCAATGGCCGGCCCCGAACGTCACCACGCTCGCGCAACAGGATCCGTTTGACTTGCCTGTACGCGGAGGAGTCCACCAGCTTGTCCTCGATTTCGTCGAGTGGAAGTCCACTGTAAACAAAACTCGCCGGCTGCGATGGCGGAATCAAATACTGATGTTCCGGTGTATCAGGCAGCGGTGGCAGGTCTGTTTGTTCTGACAGCCGCTCCAATTGCCGGCTGTAGGCTTCAAGGTCCTTGTCACGTAGCCGATGCGCTCGCGCCCGCCTGATGGCGAGAACAGCGACCTGGCTGTATTTCACGGAGTCCGGATCAGTCAATCGATAGACCCGAATGTCTTGAAAGTGCTCCGCCAAAGTCTTTCCACAGCGGACCATTTGCGCCTGGGGAATGACAAACAGCAGGATTCCACCCGGCATCAGCCAACGGCCGGTATGCCGCAGGAATACCACTTCCATGCGCAGATTGTTCGTCTTACCCACCTCGAAGTCGTAAGGAGGATTCAGATACAGAAGAGAAACACTATCGACGCGGCATTGAACGTCAAGGGCGTCGCCGTGAACAACCTCAACTGCGCGCTTTCGCGCCTGTTCTGTTCGGTAGGCATCCAGTTCTATCGCATAACGAAGGGCTGTGCTGTGCTCCAGGAGCAAATGGAAGGCACTGCCATCTCCAACACAGGGGTCAAGAGCCGAAAACGGCTTGTCCGGAAATACGAGATGTTTCCTGAGCCGTTGGGCTTCCGCCAGCGGTAGCGGGAAATATCCGAGTTTGAGCCTCCCAGCCAACCTCATAGAGTCTCCTTTACGCGTGTGCAGCTACCTTTGTGATTTAAAGCATAAACTTTGCTGTCTGGCAGGGTTATGCTTTCAATCGTGGTGGTGATGGTGTGGTGGTGATGGTGTGGTGGTGATGGTCGGCGCTCCCGGCCCGCGGTTCGTACAATGTTGAGCACACGGCAACGCTGCTTGTCATGAGCGCGGCGCAAGAGAACTGGTGCCTGTTAGCCGCAGCCACCCGTCCATCCACAGACGCGGCAAGCGTGGCAAGAGCCATTGCGGACCATTAGTGATCCGCACGTTCTGCACAAGGGGGCGTCGCTGGGTCCGCCCAATTGGTGAACCGGCAACAATGCGGCCTCCGTAGAAAGAGTGCGTGAAGCCGAAAAGAGATCGTGTTCATGGTTCATGGACTCATCTTCGCAAGAGAATTTCTTCGACAACCAACGGAATATGTAGTCCATGACGGACGTGGCCTGTGGAATCGCGGGATTGCCAGTGAAACCGCTCGGTTCGAATCGGGTGTAACAAAACTTATTGCAGAACATCTGGAGCGGAATTCCGTACTGCAACCCAATGGAGACTGCCTGAGCAAGGCTGTTGATGAGCCCTGAGACAGTTGAGCCTTCCTTCGCCATGGTTACAAAAATCTCTCCAGGTTGGCCGTCCGGGTAGAGTCCCACTACCAGATAGCCTTCGTGGGTTCCCACGCTGAATTTGTGAGTGATGCTGCGGCGTTCATCCGGCAGGTGGTTGCGCGTGCTCTTCGGTGGATGGAGCACACCGTCTTGTCCTGGCTCCGGTCCCTCTTCGGCTGGGTGGTGTCTCCCCTCGGTCCGAGTTATGGAAACTGTTGGTGGCATTGCTGGCCTCCATGTGGCCCGCAGCCACTGCACAGGGGGAGCAGTTCTGTTGGCTCCGGCTCCCCATACATTCCCAGGGCCGCGTGTGGTTTTAGTCCGTGAACAGCGGAGCCTGTGCGTGGTCCACGGAGTCGGTAGACAGGTCAGAGACAAGGCGGGGTCTACTCGCTATTTGTGGTCGGATGAGGATGGCAATCTGCCGCATCTGTTCCGCATGGGGCACTTCCACAATGTTTGGCTCGGTTGGAAATTCATAGTCAATGCGGGAACCGGCGATTTCGCCGTAAGCCTTGCGCAGCCCTTCCACATCATCGGGCAAAGCGAAGTCGCGGTTCACGATGATGTGTGCCCAATAGTCGCCCTGCGTGGTTCGCGAAAGCTCAATGGCTCCTCCTGGGAACTCAATGATGTGGGTCGCCGGTTCCGGCCGGACGGTCTTGTCGCCGAGAAGCTCGATCTTTCGCGGAGCCTTGCCGAACAGAAAGCTGGTGGTGGTTACATGTTGGGACATGGAGCCTCGAAGAAATGGTGCCGTCCTGACTAACGGCCGGAGTGGAGAGCAAGACGAATGGGAAGGTGCTGTTGAGAATAACGGACGATTACACTGCCTGATCGCGGTTAGGCAGGCCAAGACCGGATAACGAGAGCAGAATATTTTCGTCGTACTCCGCTTCGGTATCGATAATCCAGAACTGCACCTCATTGCTTGTTTCCGGCGAGGGCTCTAAGACAGCAATCGCATACGCCTCACCCAGAAGCGGAAAGAGCTGACGTTCGTGGTCCGAAATCTCTCTGTACAGCACACCGTTCACGCGGTCGCCGGGTTGCAAACGGAAATGAGAGAGCATGGAACGGACCTGATTTTTCAAGTGGTCCCACATCCACGCATGCAGTTCATGCCAGAGCCGTATCGAGAAAACCTCAGCTTGCTCTGGCCCACAGGGAGGGATCCAAACAATGACCTGGGTGCGCTGTTCCGTATCCAATTGGTTCCACCAGTTGGCAAAGCATCTTTCAGGTATGACCATGGCAAGCTGCGCGCTCCGTATCTGAAGGTGCGGGATTTTTAGTCGGTCACGATTTTCACGGTCTCCCCAAACGGCGCCGTTCGGCGGGAGTTCGTCACCCACAAGACCGGGTAGGAAGGCGGCGGTGAAGGATAGTCCCTGCATTCGAGGTCGGTGAGATAGATCAAGCAGACAGGATTGACATCCTTGTCCGCGACCCATTCGAAGACAGGGCGGAAGTCTGTCCCCTCTCCTCCACGGGGCTCCAGGTGGATCGGTTCAGACGGACCGAACTCCTGGTCGCCGGTTACCGCTTCGTCGCAATACACGACATGGATTCTCTCCGGTTGCGCCTGGTCAGAGATGGCCGTGATTTCAGCCGCGAATTGCTCAAGTTCCCGCTCCGAAATCGAGCCGGATGTGTCTACACCAATGACAATTCGTCCGGTCCCTTCGCGATGTAGCGAAGGAAGGTAGAGGCCCAAAGAGACAAAGCGCCGGTTCGGGGGAGACCATCGATAGTCCGACAACACCGTCGCCGCAACAAACGCCCTTAAGATGGCGCGCCAGTTTTGCGTTGATTCGCGACTCTCCTTGAGTGGCCTTTCCACGTCAATGGTTCCATGCCCCTGGGCCTTGCTCGATTGCAGGGCCTGCTGGGCGGCGATAGCCCACTCACCGGCCTGGCGGTTCGATTCGCCTTCACCTGCCGGGTTGCCGTCCTCATCGGTTGCGTCGAGAACCTCTCCAAACCCGCCTTCGCGAGGCTCGTTCAGGTCATCATCGCCCTCTTCCGTCGCCGCTGGGCCAGGAATTGGATTCGCGCCGCCTTTCGGCGCTGGCTCCTGCTGGCCGTTCGAAGCTGAACCTGCTTGCGGTTGGGGACTTGACGTGGTCGGCCCACGTCCCGCGTTCGGTTGTTGTGACGGGGCGGCAAATCCGTCCGGCTGATCCTGTAGAAGCCGGTCGTAAATCTGTTCGGCAGACAATCCCTCGTAATCGGGACTGACCAGAGCTCCCGCCGGAAGTGCGAGGCCATTCTTCAAGACAATGGGATTGATGGCGTAATCGGCTGCGATATTCCAAAGCCGTTTTTTACGGTTCCCGCGCCGGCAGTGGTGGCCGAGCGCGCAGTGCAATACTTCGTGCGCCAGGACCCCTTCGAGTTCTTCCGGTGTAAGCGACTCCACGAAATCCGAGTTGTAGCAGATGACCTTTCCATTGGTAGCCATGGTAGGAAGAAAACCGGCCGGAATCAGTTTCAGGCGCAGACAAAGCGTCGCAAAGAAGGGCTGCTTGAACAGAATCTGGACGCGGGCGCGGAGCAGCTTTCGTTCAATGGGGCTTGCTGTCGTTGGGAGCATAAAGTGACGTTTCTGGAAGCCTGGCTTGCATCGACTGGATAGATTTTTTGCAGGGAGAGCCGGTTTTGGGGTGATCGCGGGCGGCATAACCGTGGAATTGTCGAATGCCTATCGGGGTGTGTGCGGGATCCGGCCTATCTCACCGGGTTTGATGGTCGCCAGCAGCGCTTTGCAGGATGGCACGAGCGGCAGAAGGTCTTTCAAGCGAAGCGATTTCGCTTGAAAAATGATGATGGCGATCTTCCGTCCGGCCAGACTCTGCTCATATTCGATGCCTTGGTCCGCAGTCAGTAAAACCGCGAAATGATTGGCTTCGGCAGCATTCAAGAGACGGCCATTCTTGAGTCCCGAAAAGCCTGCGTAGCGTACGGTTTGGCAGTCGTGTTCAGGAAGGGAATTGCGGAGACGTACATCCATGCACTCATCAACGAGAATGCGCATCTTGAATTTAGGCCCGCGCGGACAGAAGTTCTTTCGCTTCTTCCAGGGCTGCGATGGCCATTTCGCGCGAAACGGAGGGAAATCCTTCCAGGAACTCTTCGAGCGTCTCCCCGGCCTCCAGGTAGTCAAACAAAGCCTTGAGAGGCACACGCGTCCCACGGAACACAGGAGCGCCCCCGAGAATGTCGGGGTCCTTGATGATAACGTCCTGATTAGAAGGCACTATTCGTCTCCAGCTTGGGCGAGTATACCATTGTCCTGCGCCTTCCGAACACGCGCCAGATGGCCCGTTTTGCCCAACTTATGCGGGTAGGAACTCGGTCACTGCCGATTACAAGCATCAAGCAGCCTTTTCGGCCAGCTTATGCCTGTAGTTACACGGCTTGGTTGCCTTCCCGCGGCAAGCCCATATATGCGGCCATGCGTTGCATGATTTCGGTTGCCGCCTTTGCCGTATCGGTGCGGAGAGTCTCCGACTTGCGCAGTTCCTCGGTATCCACCAGCAAAGAACGGCGGATCGTATCGGTCATGCGGTCCAGCTCTTCGTCACCGCTGATGTTCAGACGCGGAAGCACGTCCACGATCTCGACTACGTTCGTGACCATGGACTTGTACAGCCGGGGTTTCTTGCCGTCCTCCGCCGCGTTGTACTCGGCCATGCGCGTGGACATGTGCCGCACGACTTCGTAGAGACGTTGCCAAAGATCGCGGGTTCCTGCCCTCAGCGATGCCTGCACCGACTCCGAAATCTGTTTCTTGAGCCGTTCCCGTTCCTCATCGCCGATGTTCACCCGAAAGTCGTCGGCATCGGGCATCGGTTTAACGTCCGTCGCGAAGGAGAACTTGTCGCGCAATTCCTGGGGAAACAGGAAGCGCAGCGTGTCTCCTTCCTGCCGCATTCCGGGATAGTCTGCGACTCGAAAAAGCGTGCCCAGCCTGCTCTGGTTGCGAACCAGGTCCTCGAATCGGGCAACGAACTTTCCCACTGCGGCGAGGATTGCGGTCTTGTGCCCCTTCAGCGCCTTCGTGTGTTCGATGTAGGTTGCTGCCGGGAGCACGCGCCAGCCGTCATCGGTCCAGGGCAGCGTGAGAAATTCGTGATCGCGTCGGGCGCGGCCTACCGCCTGGGTCATCTCTTCCAGTTCCTTGCGCGGGACCAATCGCTTGTTGACTCGCGCTGCATCCTTTTCGGCTCCATGCATCGTGGCCAACTCTTCGGAGGCATCGGGATCGTATTTGTAACCGGACCATTGGCTGATGTTCAGACTGCACAGCATGGCCGTTGCCGCCAGAGAGGTTTGTCGCTTCGGCGGAAGAGGAATGTCGAGGGTAAACAAAGAGGATTGCGGCATCGCAAGAGTGGTCATGCGAAAAGACTCCGTAGGTGTGGGATTTAGGACAGAACCTGGTGGTGCTCCACGGCGAAGCGGGTAAACGCCGGTGTGTGCTTTACGTCGGGCGTGCGGAGCATCGCGTCGCGCACGGCAAAGACGGTGAACTCGGGTGGCAGGCGATGAAGGTAGGTGTAGACCCGGTCAAAGTTGCCGGCGGTGGCTGCATAAGCCAGAGCGCCAGCAACAGCATGTTGGGCGCCGGCGTCAGCCGGCACCGGCTCCTTGTCCGGGCTCATCAGGATGGCATCGATGTTCGGCAACTCCCGGAACGTCTTGAGAAAGGCCAGGAACTCGATGGCTGCGCCTTCGCCTACGGTTCCGGCAATCAGCCCATGTTCCAGCGTTTGCTTGGGCTGCCGGTGAAGAATCCTGGAGACGAACGACCAGGTACGTGGCGCGGGGAAGGCGTTCTTATCCCGGTCAAATTCACTGAGCAAGTGGGGCTTGAAACGCAGGAAGGCTATGACCTCGGGACGAATGGAATTTTGGATGGCCCATTGGCACCAATCGTTGAGATCGACCTCGAAATCCAGATGAGTGAAGCGGCTCTTGAGGGGTGTGGGCATCTGGTGCGTTACCGCCCTGTCGGTCTGCCGGTTGCCGGCCGCGACAATCGCCCAGCCGTCCGGAAGCCGGTAATCTCCGAGCCTCCTGTCCAGGACCAGCTGGTAACAGCTCGCCTGGACCATGGGCGCGGCGGCGTTCAACTCATCAAGGAACAGAATTCCTTCACCGTCCCGCGGCAGAAAATCCGGGGAGGCCCACTTGGCCTGCTTCGAGCCGTGTCCATTCGCTGGAGATGGAGCTGCCTCATCCACCTGTAAGTAAGGAAGACCGCGCAAGTCCACGGGGTCCAATAGCAGAGCGCGAATATCACGAAGCGGAAGCTTGCGTGATTCCGCCACTTGAAACATGACGTCCGATTTACCGATTCCGGGTGCGCCCCAGACGAAGACCGGCTGCCGTGCTTCAACAATGTGACTTAACCCACAAAATGGCCGCAACGGCCACTTTATGCTTCCAATCTGTTGCTGCTGTCACTTCAACTTCGGCGGTATCGAGCGTTGAAGCCGACTATATATGGAGTCAAGAAGAGATATTGTCTTCGCATCAAGTGTGCTTATCTGAACTTTAGCCTCGCTTGCACCCAGAGGAAGCATTTCTCCAGCACACCGGAATCCGACGTGCCTCTCGTGTGAGGATAACGCACCTTCAACTCTATGCGTGCATCTATCAAGGAACCCGCTTTCACGTTGCGAGATGCGAAAGCCGCCGCCACGTAGCACTCGCGTCGTTCCCGATTCGGGGCCTTGTGGGTTCCGTGGAGGCGATTTTTTGTAGTAATCAACTTGATACCAGTCCGCGGTCCACTCCCACACATTGCCCAACATGTCATAGAGCTTCCATGCGTTGGGCCGTTGCACACCAACACTATAGGTGTCCGCCCGAAGGATCGCAAGTAAGTCAGCGGGAGCATCGTGCGACTCAATGGATCCGGCTCGTGCAGCGTATTCCCATTCCGCTTCTGTAGGCAAGCGCATCCCAACCGCCGTACAATAAGCAACCGCATCATGCCAACTAACCTGCTCCACTGGCCGGTCGTCACCTTTACACTTGCTCGGATTGGTGCCAATTACACGTTTGAAAGCTGCTTGCGTTACTGGTGTCTGTCCTATCCAAAAGCCCTGTGTAATCGTTACCGAGTGCCGAGGCCCCTCGTTATAAGATTGTCTAGCCTCATCACCAAGTGAGATCCCCATGTCAAACGTTCCGGGCGGAATCCAAACGTAGACCAAGCCGTCGTAGGGATTAACCCTGGTCTGGAACGGTTCGACACGGTTACCATTAATAGACAGTTCACGAGTCGCTGGTATACAGGCGTTGCTCCCATGGGACGTAACTGCTCCCTCAACCATTTCTTTGGATGTTCTGCGATCAGGAATGACAGTCAACGTCCACTGGATCGATTCTACCCAATAGGGGTTGTCCCATTTCCAATTGGACATGGGGTACCGGCAATCCGTTAAATATTCATCGTATTGAACCCATTTCCCCTCCAGTCTAACTGACAAGGAGTTCCACCGTCCATCGTAGGTGTACCGTCGTGTGTAGACCAGCCTGTGCTTCTCAAAGTCAGCTTCTTGCGACGCATCGTGCGGGAATTCCCAGATCGTGCTATGTTCCCCCTCCCTAACGCAGTACTGTACAAGAACGCGCATGCTGTTTCTTCGTACGCCAAATGCTGGAATGGCCCATGTCCCATATTCATATTCCTCCTGAATCTCCTTTGCGTAAGACCAGCGAGGGCAGTAGTTGACCCTCTTACGCACGCTTACTGTCTGGCCTTCATGCTCCCGAAGCCAGTGAAAGACATCTAGAGAAATTTTGTCTGCCCCGTCGAGGCCTTCGCTAAGAATTTGCTGACGGGCTGCGTCGAGTTCGTGGCGTTCACGATTCCGCTCATTCTGGGCTTCTATCTTCCTGTTCTGGGCTTCTGTCTTCCGCTGTTGCCATTCGTATTTCTCTCGTAAATATAAGATTGGTGTCGAGAACGCGACAGCAATCAACCACCCAAACACCCAAAAGAGCCAAGGAAAAATCGCCATGACGAGGAGTCCCTGCAGCAAAACGGCCATGAAACCTTCACGAGAAATGTAGACGGAACCATTTGACAAAACCTCGTACCCACATATGAGCACTCCTGCGCTCCAGCCGATCCAGCCACCGACTCTTGCTACCTTTTGAACCTGATCTCCGAGATCCGACATATCCAATTCTCAAACCATTCAAACACGATCCCAACAACTCCTCCAGAATGACCAATTCTATACTGGCGTGATCGCCGTGAAACAGCTCACTCGGTCCGGGGCACGATACCGACGACCCTTCCAACTTTTCGCCGGAAGACTGAGTTCATTCAATGGCACTGAGCAGACCTGACCGCAGCATTCATTTTTCAAAAGCAAGAACAGCCCGCTTCGCCTCAGAAACAATCATGTGTTCCAGCCTTAGTTCAGTGCCCGCCATGAGAGGCAGTATGCGCCTGCGGGACGGATACTTCCCGTCCAGGAGAAGCGCTGTGGCGATTTGATGAACTCGTTCAGAAAAAGCGGCTCGCTTTCTGAGAATCTCCTGTCGTTGATATCGTGCAAAGCGTTGAATAATTCGTTCCCACAAATCCGGAAAGACTCTCTTGAGATTTACCCGGCCACTTCCGGCACGCGCAGCCACTTTGTAGCCCGACGGTGGCGGTTCCTCGACGCAAGCGGCCTGCAACAGCTTTCGGGTTTCTTCTCTTCGGCGAAACCGTCGCTGACTGGAGGATTGCAGCAGCTGTTGGTACAGACCGGGGAAGCGATCCCGCAGTGTGCCTCGGGTGGTGTTGTGTTGCTTCTCAAACTCTCTTACTGTTGGCGGGAGCGGTTGTCGAAGAGCCACTGTCAATGCGGCTTCGAGTTGCGCATTTCGCACGGCCGCAATTGCCTCGGGAAAGTCAGGAAAGCGGTCGTAAATCGTCGTGGGTAATACTCCAATTCGTGCAGCGATTTGACTGATCGTCGGCAGTGGTTGCTCCCTTAACGCGGCGAGAAGTGCGCTGTTGATCTGTTCATTGGAAAGAGATTGGTGCGGGCGATTCTGAGAAATGATAAAGGCAGGCCGGGGCCGGGTCTGATGTGCCAGCACGATTTGCCTGGCATGTTCCCAATCCGGATCTCCGGAAGAAAGCATCTCCGTGAGGAATCGGAAAAGAGGGATACCGAACCTCGTGCAAACCCGGCTGATGCTGTTAAGAGAAGGACGTTTGCGTCCCTGAAGCCAAAATACAGTCGCTGCTACTCCCATCCCCGCAGCTCTTGTAAAGAGCGTGAGATTACCGCCAGCGAGATCTTGAACGCAGGCTTTGAGATTGGCCCACATCACGTCGTTTGAAGGTTGATCCAGTTGGGGCGTGATTGCCAGCAGTTTGCCGATCCAACCGCTAAGGGCCTGTGCAATGTCTGCAGAACCCTCGGCAGCGTCTGGTTCGTCCTCATGATTCCTTCCAAGCCAAAGGTGACAATGCGGGCAGCATCCAGGGCGAGATCTTGGCGTCAGCATGCTGGGCCGGCGTCGACAATGGGGACATTGTTCTATCAGTCTGCGACGGTGGATCGGGCAAACCGACACGTCCGCCAGAGCCCAGAGCAGTGGTTCATACACCGGCCGGTGCGAAGCGTGCCAGTCGTGGTAACAACGGGGACACCAGGCCCGCGTGGTGCGCAGCAGTCCACGGTGCGCAAAGAACGTTTTCCAGGAAATCATGGTTGAATAGCGAAGCATGGTGGTTCCTGTCGCTGATTCCAGGGCAGCGATCCAGGTGTCTATCCGGTCCGCTGTTCCATTCAGCGAGACCGCAGTCCCCAGAAAATGCTTCCATCGCTTCCGGTTCACGGTATCGAGATTCTGGATTCTAAGGAAACGGCGACCAAGAAAATCCGTAATGAGAGTAAAGGTTGAAACATCATGTTGTTGCGCCAGCCTTGCGATGTAACCGGTCAGGCTTTCGACCAGCGGCGTTCCCGACCCAATGAGCTGTAGCGGATAAAGTTCGGTGCGTGGGCTTACAACCGGATGTTTCAGATCGAATGCGTTGTAAAGCTCAATGCTATGCATAGACCTGCCGCGGCAAGCCAACCTTGTCTCGCGTCGGGTTTCTGCGTCCGCAACCCCGTTTCCGTTTGGCCGGGAGTGGTGTTTGCGTTCCGCAGTCGTCCGGCTTTTTGACGGCTGCACTCATTCCCAATAAGCTCCGCAGCCGGGAACGAGAGACCTCATCTTCATTCAATCTGGCTTCACCTTCTTTAGCTTCGATCAGAATCCTTTCGCACTGCGAAGGTGAAAGCGCGGTTTCCTCAAGATATCGCTGTTTCAGGGTGGGTTTATTGGCAGCCAGCGCCGCCGCGAGTGCGCGTGAGATCCATTCCTTGAGAACGCCCACGCATCCAACAGAGCGCTCATAAAGCAGATCCATACATCCAGACAGGCTGCCCGGCTCCTCTACAGGTATTTGTCCCTCAAAGGTCAGGACGATATTCCGAAAGATCTCCATGTCCTGCCGGTCTTCGCATCGATAGCGGCAAAAATGTATGTCCAGACTGCGCCGGCTCAGCTGACCACTCAAATTCCGAAATGCCAGAAGCTCATACGTTCCCAGCAGAACATGAACGATTTTCGTTTGATTGGCCATTGATTTAATCACATCCAGCTGATCGGCCAGTTTCCTTCCAGAGGCAATCCTGCTGAGGTGCTGGGCTTCATCAAGAAATACTGCCGCGGGCTGCCGATGACGTAGCGCCTGTTCTACCGCATACTGAAGTTCAAATCCGGCGCGCGGGGCTGGCGTAAACTGTCCTCTCGCGTTGCGTTCCCCATCCAGTTTGCTATCGATCAGCGGTTCATTGAGCTGACGCAGCATTCGGGCAAAGTGATCTTTCCAGCTGAAGTTGCCGTGAAGCGCGGCTGCAGTATCAACACTTACAAACGGAATCCGGCCCGGCTGTGCTTCAAGGACGGGCAGCAGTTCCTCGACCAATAACTGCTCCACTTTGAGACGCAGTGTCGTTTTCCCAACTCCCGTGGGACCGAGCACCAGGATCAGAGATCCCGGCGCTGCGGATCTGATCGCGGTTAACAAGCGCGACTTTGTTTCCACCGGGCGCGGATGGGCCATGGTAAAACTGTGAAACCGTTGCAGGACTTGCGCAGCGGGTTCCGAAGTCAACCGAACGCTGCCCGCCATCTCAAAACTCCTCATAGATCTCGGCTGACACAGCATTGAGGGTTGCGTGATCGCTCAGGCTCCAGGTACCTGATGGTTGCGGCAGGGGCAAGCCCGAAGCGGCGGACTCGGCTTCACGTGCTTCCATATCCGCCCTGCGTTGAGCCAGTACCGTTTCCTGCGCTTCCGTGGCGGCCAGTAACTCCATAAGTTTCGTCGCCGTCAAACAGGAATTTGCGGAATGATTGCGGGAACGCTTCTTAAACTCCTGCGCAGCCAACCGCACTTCCTTGAGCGATCGTCCATGGAAGGCATGGTAATGTTCGCTGTGACATTCAACCCACTGATTGTTCAGAAATGCGTGAATAGTGCCAAGGTCAAAAGGGTCGTAGCGAATATCAACACGCGCGTCGGTAAATCTGGAGTCACGAAATAGCTCACACCAGTAATAAAGATAGTTGACCTTGACGCCGCGCCCGGCCAGGACTTTCGCCGTACCCTTGGCCGTCGTGGGTAGAGTGTAAATCAGGAACTCCCGGTCATAGGGAATCACCCGATGGGTCCTCTGCCCGCCGGCAGCCATTCCCGCTTCGTATGCCTCACGTGGACTTTGGCCAAGGGCGGGATGATCGATGGAATCGTATGCATCGTAACAATAGTCACTGAGCCGTTCCTGAAGTTCCCTGAGCGACCACACCGCGAGATTCTTGGGGTTGTTGGACTTCGTGGTCTGACGAACATCGCGCGTAATCTGTGTGTTACCGCGAAGATTATGAATCAACTGTGTGTTGGCGGTACCAAACAGCCGCTCGCACACTGAGCCGAAGCGTGCTTTCGCAGGAGGTCGCGACTTCTTGGTGCATTCATAGCGCGCTAGCAGAGTCTCAAAGTAGGTGCTGTCAAACTCGTGCCCTCCATCGACCACCACGATCTGCGGCAACCGGCTGTGCCGGTGAACACATTCTCGCAGCACCATCATGCAGGATCGATAGCTGGGCGACTCGAAAGTTAAGTAGAAGGCCAAACAGCGCCGGGAGAACGCATCGCTCATGAGCGTCAGCCATGGGCGCCCAAGAACCCGGCCAGTCACAGAACAAACAAGCTCGATATCCAGTTCGGTGTGATCAATGTGCCCAACTTCAAATGGACGAACACCGTGTCGCGGCGTCATGCGCTCCAGAGTCCAGTAGAATGGCTCAACTTCGTACGCAGCGCGATGCCCACGGCGCTTCGTTATCTGCTCAACAGGCGGTCGCATGTGAACCGCGATGCAAAATGTCTTATAGCTGGGCGCCGGAATCCCTCTTTTTTCACATTCACGTGAGAGAGCCATCCAACAGATACGCCTGTTCTTTTGTTTCAGCGTCTCGTATTCCCCAGCGATGAACTCGGCCATCAAGGATAGAGTAGCGTCCGGCAGCTTACGCGTGCAGTTCCCTCTCTTTGCGGTGTTGGAAAACAGGCCCAGAAATCCGCTGCCCAAATTGCGCTCCGCTTCCCGATACTGAACAGTCCAGCGGCGAAGTGTACGCGACGGTGTGGAGAGGTTGTCGTGATCGCGCTGCAAGAATCGCATTACGCACTCGTAGCGATGGTTCGCCTTTCGAAGTTCGCCCTCATTTGCATGCAACAAGCGGTTCACAAGTTCCGGGTTCGCGGAACTCGCCTTCGGTCCGGACACCCACGCTATGCTGCCCTCCCGGCCCAGATGTTCAAACACAGAACGGGGGCACTCCAGCACAGTTTGGTCATCGCGCGAAAGACTTACAACATCAACGCCGATGTTAAGAACCTTCCAGATCCGGCCATTCCAGGTGATCGTGCTTCCAGCAGTGGGAATCGGCGCTGGACCGGTTCGTTGCACTGTTGTTCGGGGTTGTGCAGGTGTTTGCAGCATCTGTTGGTTCGCAAAGATCTGGACAGTATCGGGTTCACTCAATCGTGCGCGGTTAAGATCAACGCCAAGCTGACCTTGCGCGATCAGAATGTAAATCTGATCCCGGCTGCAATAGGACTGGACGCCACTCAGCAACTCCTCCAGGGTGATCCCGGGCAAAGCACCGATGTACGCCCTAATTTTTTCTATTGCGTGTGAGGGAACCTCGGAGGAGCCACGGAGATAGTCGTCGAGAAACTGAGCGTTTTCCTGAAAAATCCAGTTGATCTCCCGTGAGGAGCGGATTCGATAGCTCAGCCCTACATGCCCGGCATATGCCTCTCCCGGCACACAGGACCAGCGATCTCCGGCCAAACGGTATCGATTCGGGGATTCGGCCGCGAGGCGGCACAGGTCATCTTCGGTCTTGCATTCAACCCATCCAGCGCCATCCGTGCGGATAGCAAAGTAGTCGGCCGTATGCAGGACTCCCACCTGCTTGCCTGAGAGCGACTGGTACTCAAGCTTAATGGGGGGTGGCTGATCGTAATATTCCAAACAAGCAGGGTCATGTTCCATGGCGTAGATCTCGGCCAGTTCGACCCGATGGCTTTCGAACTGGATCGTCACACCCATTTTCCTGCTGGGATAGCGGCCGCTCACATTGCGACGTCCTCCGCCAACTCGCCTCGCCGGATCAGAAATGCGTATCTGATGAATGATGGCTCGAGTCTGGTCGCCGATCTGCAATCGTCCGAACCAGTCTTCGAGCTGTATATCATTCAGCATGCTCTACCTCGATCGTTTACCTTTCTCCGGTTGTTCGTCCTGATGGCCTCGATGTCGTGTAATTCTCTCTCGCTTAAGTGCCTGGGTGTAGCGAACCCCTGCGTCATTGATGAGTTCCTGAAGGCGACGTCCATTCCTGATCGCGCTCTTCAGCGTCGAAGCAAGTTCAGCGGGAACGTAGATCGACGTTCTTGTTTTTCCTTTGCGGGCATAGAGTACGTAGCTGGAATGTCCCGTTCCGTGAGTGCAGGCCGGGCAGTTGCTGCGAATACAGCGACAGCGCCGAAAGGAAAAGGATCCTTCCGCCACGGGCCAAAGATTCGCGATGGCCTCTCGAAACCAACGTTGCACATCGTCGGGTGTTTCTAATGCCTTCATGTATATGCTCATATTTGCATACGTACACTGTACAATGCAACAAATTTACTGGCTGAGCGTGTTGACATCTGATGTTCCTGGCTACAATGCGCCAGTGCAGAACAGACGATCAAAACGGTTTAGGCGAGAATGTGATGGTTTTCGATGGCCCATTTGGTGTAAGCCGCTGTCGTTCGAATTTGCGGAGAATGCACGGACGCATCACGCACACACAGTACACTGAACTCTGCCGGCATGCGCCTCAGATACTGGCAAATACGATCGAAGTTGGTATCCGAGGCATAGCGCGCCAGAGCTGTGGCTATTGCGTATTGGGCACCTGGATCTCCTGGCACAGGTTCCCCGGCTGGGTTCAACAGAATGGCGTCGATGGGCGGGAGATCTCGAAACATTCGAAGAAATCCGGAGAACTCTGTAGCCGCTCCCATTCCAACTGCGCCTGCAAACAGTTCGTGCTCCACGTGTCGCCCATGTTGGCATCCAATGATGCGTGATACGAACTCCCAGGAACGCGGCGATGGAAACGCATTGGCATCGCGATCAAACGCGCTCAGCAGTTCCGGGCGAAAGCGAACAAAAGCAATGATCTCCGGACAGATTCCAGAGCGTATGGCCCATTCGGACCACTCCTGCACATCAACCTCAAAGTCAATGTGAACAAACCGGTTGCGCAGCGGCGTTGGCATGCGAGTTGTCACCGCACGATCCGACTCTCGATTACCCGCCGCAATAATGGACCATCCTTGGGGGAGGACATATTCTCCGAGTTTCCGATCCAGTACAAGCTGATAACAACTCGCCTGCACCATTGCCGGAGCAGCGTTCAACTCGTCCAAAAACAAAATACCCTCTCCATCCTGCGGCAGAAAGTCTGGCGTTGCCCAACTCGATCGCCCATCCTTACCGACAAAGGGCAAGCCGCGTAAATCCACAGGATCAAGCAACAATGCTCGGATGTCCCGCAGAACCAGCCTCGCTTCCTCAGCCAACTGTCTTACTACAGCCGATTTGCCGACTCCAGGCCCTCCCCAAAGAAATACAGCCTGCTTTTCTTTTACTGCAAGAGACTTCAACGCTTGCAGAACCCCAGAAGACTTCATATTGCTCCTTGTTGTGAGATTGATGAATGTCTGGCACTCGCGGCCACTGTATGCTTCCAATCCTGCATTCGCGGCCAGATTATGCTTCCAAACCGGGTCTCAGTTGCGGAACCGGGCTACTGAAAAACAGGGCTTTTTCAGGGATTGCGGCCACATTATGGTTCCAACGCTGGCCAATTTATGGGTAAAGTGACACTCCACCACAAGCAGGTTCACTGCTGCAAAAATCTCTGATGCTTTCATGGTTGTCCTTGGTAGAAAAGAGGTAGAGAAAAGGCGAGGCAGAGCTCTGTATTCAGGAGAACTTTTCGAGGCCCGCATCAAGACAGGCCAGGAGAATCCAGTCTGCAACCGTTTTTACGCGCCTGCGATTACGCAAGCTCCGCACCACCGCTAGATGACCACCGCGAATTCTCACGGTTCTGAAACTCCGCGATGCTCCATCCCACTTCGCATAGTCACGCGGCAGCCAGCCTTCAACGATCCATGGCTCTCGCCGGGCAACATCTCGCGTCAGACCTTCGAAGGGACTTACGCCATCCTGGATGTAGAGGATGGTCCCAACGGAAATGGTGCCGATTTGCCGGTCCCGAGGGTCCGTGTAGTAAACGGTTTTGCGTCCGTTTTTCTTTGCGATTGTCGGATACATCCGTCGGAAACGCTGGACGTAATATTGGCGGAACACGATACCTCACAGGTGCAAGAGAGAGCGGCCAAAGGCGAACTTCATAGGCCGATGGTTTCGCAGAATTTCTCAAAGAGGACCTGCTTCGAGGCAGCGCCAGACACATAGCAAGCAGCATTGATGAGTGTCACCAATGCATGTTGTTCAGCAGTCATCTGTTCGAGATGTGGAAGCCGTCGTTGTAAAAAGGAAATATCGTTTTCCATATTCTGCATCACGCAAGTTCACTTGTGGGCAGAGAGGCGAAGAGTCGTCCCTGCTCGGGTGGCACACGATGTTTTCGGTTCCTGCGGACGGTGATATGCCGGATCGGCGAGCTGTTCCAGAGCAGACCCAAACGCCGGAAATTCTCCCGCGCCTGCTCGGCTCCAACCCCGTGATTCACGCCATTGCACTGGCAGCGGCATTCTAGGCTTCTGGCCTCATAACACCGCCAGTTACACCTACGGCTGCCCATTGTTGTCTGTCGCTGAAAGGGATTTGGCGTCGGCGGACGCTTCTGGTTGGCGGCTGGTGCTCAGGCCGTTGCTGTCAGAACCAGCGCTGACGGTGGATACTGACCGGGATTGTCCGGCTGTAATCAGCGCCTGACCCAAAGCAGTCAGAGCGGCCTGGAACGGCTGGAGGTGGCAAATGGGCAGTAACCTCGTCCCATGCCACACTGCAATGGTGAATAGATATTCTCCTCCGTCTCGCGCTCGCCGCTGGTATACGAACAGCGGCCAATGGAATTCGATGACCTCCCTCGAACCGCAGACAGAGTTAGTCCCGGCAATCTTTTTCTGGTTTCCGTTGTGATTGTTCTCCGGCAAAGAACACCTCCGGGAAAAACATGGAGCAATAAATCGGCTGAATTGCAGCAACAGGCCGCTGTCTACACGGCCTCGTAAATCCAAGTCGATGAAGGCATGGGCACAGAAATGAAGGCTATTTCCAATTGGGAAATGGATTTCTACTTGAATCGCGAAAAGCGGCAATCAGATCACGGATTTTCGACCGCCGCTCATGAAGCTGTTCCACAAGCTTTTGCAGGCCGTCCGAGTCATGCTGATACCACTCGGGCGGAACGCGCTGCGCACAGCGCCACAGATCAATTTGCTCAGCCTCTTCGGCCTTGGTCAGCGCCGGCTCAAACGACTCCCAGCCGGTCACTCCGGCGTAGACGTAGTTCCGGTAATACACTCCATGCAAAGGGAGGTCTGCAAACGTCCATTCACCCGCATTAAAGCAATACCCTTGGTCGATAAAATGCACTGTGTACTTCCGTTGGCGGCCCGACTTAAAGAAGATTGCCTGCCTGCCATCGGCGTTCCCGGCCCACTTATCGAGTACGATCATTCGAGCGAAATCGGCAGCGTTTCTGACCTTGGAGAAGTAGCTTTCGGGCAGATAGTCGAAAACAACACCTTCCCAGGGATCCACCGGGTAGCGCGACCCCAATTGGTTGCCACTCTGACAGAGGACGGAGTGCCCAGCGAGTTCAATACGCAGCTCCGGGGTGTTCTGGATCAGCCACTCTGACACATCGATGACCGCCACTTCCGGCACCGGTAAGCCCAACCATTTGCCAAGGCGCGATGCCAGCATTTCATTGGCAAGCACTCGCGTATGCTGAGGATTGTTTTGGAATTTGGTTACGTAGAAGTTCCCATCAGAAGCCCGAAGAAACTGCGCCTGGGACCCGCCGCGCATCCTTCTCACATGCTGAACGGCATAAAGAGATGAACACATATTTGAATAGGGGGAGCAAGCCAGCTGAGATGCCGCTTGAAGTTTTACAAGGACTGCGGGGTCTCTTGTTTAGAGAAACAGGTCTGCAGAGCAGCGAAGAAACGCGCTCCGGGGGCAAAGGCGGCTTTTGCCTACCTTCGTGTGAGTCCCGTCACATCGACGGAGAGAAGACCGATGACAAAATAGAAGATGTAGTTATCAATCGCAACTCCTCCAGGCAGGCATTCATGGCGGAATTATCCTTAACCGGCGCTTCTCGGCCCAGAGTTCTAGTCATGATTAAGTTGCTGCACACAGCAGTGTGGGCTGTAATGGCCGGATTTATCCTGGCGTTGCCCCGGATGTGCCTGCTACAGCGGTTCGACTGGGTTGTTATTCTTACCCTTGTCATTCTGGCCGAATGTGGCGTCCTTGCCCTCAATCAGGGCCGCTGTCCGCTCACAAACTTGGCAGCTAGGTGCACCAACGAACGGGCAGACAATTTCGATATATTTCTGCCCGAGTGGCTGGCGCGTCACAATAAAACGATCTTCGGCACGCTATTCGTCGTCAACGAGTTGATCGTTTTGTGGTTCTGGCTAAGGTAATGGGTTTCCGCGCTTGATCGGGCACTTGAAGCAAGAAATCCGGGGGCACGCTCAATAGGAAGACAATTGCAAGATCCGGATGCCCGGTATGGCCGGGAGTTCGCGGTCATTGGTCAGAAAAACCGGGCAACCACCCGCCATTACCGCCACAAGCTGCAGGGCATCCGGGGTTTTAACACTCGTGGCAGCTCGCAGCTGTGCGGCGGCTCGCAGATGATCCCGCGAAATCTCTGCAACCTGGACCCCGCGACTCTGTGTCAGCAGGGCTTCATACTGCGTGGCCAGCAGATGGTCTCCGGAACGGTAGGGAACAACCAGGACTTCCAGCAAGGTGAGCGCTGATGTAACTAACTTCCGCCGTCCCTTATCAACTTCCCTGAAGAGTGGTTCGATCACCGGAAGAAACCGGGGATGTTCCTCGATGAAATAGATGAAGATGGCAGTGTCTACGCCCACCGGACCGGGACCAAGATCGGCCATCAATCCCATGAGCTTCGCTCCTCCTGAATGTGCTTGGACGGATCGACTTCTCGCCAGTGATCTTTGCCCAAGCCTTTTAGATCGAGGATGGACAGAGGCTTCGGTATTTCAAGGGCATCGGTGAGGAGATGAGTAACCTCCTGTGCAATCGATCGATGTTGCCTTTTCGCCCGAGCCTGAAGTTTCCTGTAGAGAGCATCTGGTAGGTTCTTGATGTTCAAGACGGCCACGGTCATCCTCCTAGCTTCCTCCATTATGGAGGAAGCACCACCGGCAATCAAGGCACACTTGGAGCCGCTGAACGTTTTACTGAGCCTTAACCGGGAACGAAATCCGGTCAGCCTCTCGTTGGGGGACGAGAGGCAGGATCGCAGGAAACGCGTCGCCCTGGCCTAGCTTGAGCCGGGTCAATACTTCTTCCGGTATGACGACACCGGTAGAAGTTCCCACGGTTGTTAGCTTGAGCGGGACCATAGCAGTATTCTGATCCACAGAATGCAGTAAACCGATTATCTCCAATCGCTCAAGAGAGACTCTCCGAGGGATAAACAATCGGAGTCGCAGCGGCATTCGCCTTTGCCCGCTCGGCTAATAAGCAATCGGCACAAAGATTCTTCCGGTATTCGCGCTGGGAAGCCGCCAAAATGCTCTTGACCGATACCGTCTCGCCATCTTTCTTGGCGGGCGTGACCAGCCTTCCACATTGTTCACAACGGCATTCGGTGGTTTCGCGGCCGTTTGGTTGCGGCTGGGAGCGAGGACGGGAATCAGGTTGCCGGCCATTCTCGACTGGCTTGCATGCATCGCGGCCTTGTGCACTGCCGTTCCGATGCACCGGCACAAAGACTCCATCGGGATCACCGCCCGTAGAGATCTTGAACAGCCGGCACAGGAAGAACTTCTCCGCAATCGTGGACGCCTTGTTGATCCCTTTGTCCGAAAGATCAGCGCCCTCGCCGTAGTTGTGCTTGGTGAATCGGTCCTCCGGTCGGTCGGTGTTAATCACCTCGTACTCGTACTTGATCCGCGTCAAAGTGCCTTCTCGATGGAAGTCGACCGGTTCCTGCACGATTGCCACGCCGTACCGTGCGAGGAGTGGGCGAACCATCTCGGCAATGTCGTCATAGGGCGTGTAGTCGAAATCCTGCTCTTTGTTGGTCTCCGTCTTCGGCAGCCGTTTGCATTCCGCCATAATGCATTCGATCCGTCGCCAGATGCTGAGCTCTTGCCGGCTGGCAAAAGGGGCGACCAGGGCAGGCGCCGGCGGCAAGCAGGAAACCGCTTCACTGGGCGCTGATTCAGGAGTGGCAGTCGTTGTCATCAAAACGCTCCTTCTTCTGCAGGGGTGCGGCCGGTTAGCGATTGGGAATCTGATTGGCTCCTTCTTGAGCCGCCAGGGACACAACCGAAAAACACGGAGCCAGCGAACGTTTGCGGACCGTCCGGCTGGTCTTAGTGCAAGCCTTTGAGAGTTTTCCAGCAGAGCGGCTGCCGCACTGCTGTCGTGCATGCAGACTGTGTATCTTCTTGCATTCGACAACAAGCAATGCGATCACCACAGACAATATGGTGATTGCCGCAACTACGCGGGGCCATCTTTTTCTCACTTTTTTCTCCTGAGTTGTTTTTGTGTAGAAGACGGGCCAAGTGCAGTCCGACTGGAACTACTTGCGCTGAGAGCGGTTCCGGGGACTCACCGACTACAACCGCGGCAGGACGATCCCTTCCTGGTTCTGATATCTGCCGTTGCGGTCGGCATAACTGATCTCGCACAGCTCATCGGAATCGAAAAACACCACCTGGCACAGGCCTTCGTTGGCGTAAATCTTCGCTGGCAAAGGCGTGGTGTTCGAAATTTCCAGCGTGACGATCCCGCGCCACTCCGGCTGAAGGATGGTTACGTTGACCACGATGCCGCAACCGGCGCAGGTAGATCGACATATGCAGAGACCGCTAGTCCTTGGACTCGGCGAAGAATTCGATTGATGATAGAGCACCATTGCGGTAGCTTTGTCTGCGCTCCTGTCTGCCAATTCGGGACTGATTGCAAGATTTTAGGGAGGAAGCATTGACCACCAAATCAGAACCGCGGTTCGGGTTGATCATAACGTGTGTTGGTATCGTGTACGCAGCGATCGTCGTTGGTTTTAAACGTGCATTTGGAAGTTTGGGTGAGGGGGCTGCCGGGGTCGCTCTCACAACTTTGGCCACCGCACTTTATCAAAAGTATCGAACAAATCTGCCTGGAAAGCGTGATTCAGGTGATAAGCCGTTTCTGAGTTTGCCCTGGCGTCTCATTATCCTTTTGAGTTTCGTTTGCCTCGACGTAGAGGTTTCCGTTGGAGTGCTGCTAGGTGCTCTACACCAACTCGTACCAGCCGTTCCAACAAATCTTGTCTACAACATTCCCTTAGCGATCTTCGTAGCGGTGCTTTCCTATTTTGCAAGCGGAGCCTTAATCGTGGCTGCAATTCCTGCAATAAGTATCTTGCCGCTGCTATGGGCGGTTTTGTTGGCTCACATCAGCAATCTTCTCTTTCCTGTCCTGGAGGACTTGGCCGGCGGCAATCTGTTCGACCTCCGGAGGTCAATGCAGGCGTCTGCCCCGCTGCAGGTGTTTTGCATCTTGTACGTCTCGGCAGCAATTGTTCCTTTGCTTCTGTCGCGACAGAGGCGAGCCTACAGGCCGGATTCAGGCTCACTCCGGGAAGGGAGGCCACAGAGGTGATCACTAGACGGGAATATCAATTCATATCGATTGCCAGTTGTGTTGGAATGGCTTATGCGCTCCTCATTACCGGTATTACAAGAATCTTTAGCAGCCAGGCTGTGGGAGCTGTTGGCATTGGTCTCACAGCCTTTGCCACCGCGGCCTGCAGCAAATACCAGAAATCGCTGTTCGAAGATCCGGCCGATGATGCGATGCAGCATCCCTCATCATTATGGATCACAGTAATGTTGATGTTTGCGTTCAATGGAACACAGGTTTTCCTGGGGATGCTCTATGAAATCCTGCTGGCAAAGTTTCCAGCCCTGCCCTCGATTAGCGGTAAAAATCTCGCTTTTAACATTGCTTTTGTGACAGTGTCCTACATCCTCACCAGCAGCTTAATTGTTGGAGTCATACCCTGGATCAGCTTGGGCTTGGTGGCATGGGGCGCGTTTTTTAGTTACGTATGTAACTTATTTATAGGCCTGTTGCCATTCATTATTCGCCACAACTGGCGCCTGATTTGGAAGGCATTCAGGCCTCTACAGGCCGTTTGCTTTTTGTATGTGATGGCGGCGTGTGTTCCGTTTCTCGTTGCCAGCCTTCGAGTTCGAGAGGGCACTCCAGCACGCCGAGTATCGGCGTCTTAAGATGCATCTAATCGCTTTTCCACAAGTGTGTTCCAAAAATACGGCCCCTTTTTCCTCGCATTCAATTCTTCTCGCTGCGAGGCTAAGCATGGCGGTCAGCGCAACCGTGCGATATGACATTCACCCGCACCTGCTTCTCAGAGAACGGGCTAATCATACCCCGCTCTAGCGCCTTGCGGCGTATCCAACTATAACTTTTCATGAGTTCTCCCCAGGATTTGATGGCATTTCCTGTCCAACAGTCGGGCTAGCAGCTCGGCATCGTTCGCCGCATCAACCGGATCGAGCGAAAGCGCTGCTAATAGCGCACTTCGCAGCCAAAACGATGCAGAAGGATTAGCCAGGATTTCCTCGATCGTGGGCAGGTTCGACTTTTCAGCCGCAACGAGAGCAGGAGTATCCCGTTCCCCACCGGGGAGATCAGTCGTGCCGTTCAGCACAACGATGTGGCCGGTAGTATTGGTGTGGTCAAGGGCAATGTCCACAACCGCAGAATGGGCATCCTCATCCCGATTCAGGCGGCCACAGGTGGTGCAATCGGCATGAAGCACCAGACGTGGTGGCTCGTGCGCCACCGGCATGGAAACAGGCGATCCGCTCTCCACATTGTTCATGCTGGCAACCCCTCCACTGATTCAATGTCACTTACCATTTCCGGCTCGAGCAGGTGGGAATGCTTGCAACCAATGCAGGAACTCGCCGCTGTAATCTTCCGAACTGCCCAGATGAAACGGTCTGGAGGCCTCACCTCATCGCCGCTTCGCGTGCGAAAAAGAGGCAACATCCCAGCTTGCTCATCAGAGGCAAATGCGGACGGGACAGTGCCGTTGATTCCGTGAAATAGAATTGAGTTTTGCAGCGCCGGTCGCTTCTCCCCAGGCACATCATCGAGGCGATGCTCGGTAATCAGAAGCTGGAAAGTGCCCTCATTTCGAAACATCTGGATTCGAACCAACTGGGGAGCGACTACAACTGCATGCAGCCCATTTCTTCCCACAGCGTCAATCTTCTGGAGCCGTCTCAGCGCATTTCCATCACCGCCAACCAAGCTGCAGTAAGCACCCAGATTGTGAACTGCTCCGCCAGATTCCAGACCTCGAATCACATAACGTCCAGCTTGCGCCTGCCGCTCCACTGAAACCGCAGGATCACAGTAGATGCCCAGCTCCCGCAATTTCTGCAGCGCAATCCGCGGAAGCCGGAGGCCACGAAGCGCAAGCAACTGAGCCTTGCTCAAAGCGCTCGTTGATCTCTGCATCATGCTCCAACCCTCCACCTGCCGCTTCTGACAGGACACCCAAGCGCCGCCCGGATTTGTTCGCGGCCGCATCCTGCCCAGCACTTGTACTTCCTGGGATCAGCAATCGAAATCGCCAGATTGTCGCCACTACGGTCTCGTCCTTGTTGTGCGCACGACGGGCATTGAGTCCAATAATTCCGTGACATCTTGCGCCTAACTTTGACGTAATCAAGAATGCGAAACTCACGTTGAGTGGCGGTCGGCGAGAATTGGTAAGGAACGATCACCGGGGGTTTTGGCGCAAACTCCGGTGGCATCTCCAGCCCCTGGACAAAGCGCGACATCTCTCCTTCGCTGATCTTCTTAAGCCGGCCAAGGAAAGCAAGCTGCGCCTCAAGGCCATAGTCCGCTCCATAGAACCAAAACCGCTTCCTGGCTCTCTGGTGAACTCCCAACGGACCTCGAAGCGCATTGCCGAACTCTCCCGGCTGCAATTTGTCTTGCTTAGGGAATATCTCTATCCCATCAGCCAGTCCCGTGCCTTTGACCGGCACCTTTAGCCGGCTGGCCAGGTTGTAAATGTAAAGACGACAATCCTTTGCCAACAGAGGCTTGTCAGCAAAGATCCAGAGGTGGCCGCCACGCCGTGACTTTTCGAGAGCCGCGTCAACACCGTCCTCCCGCAACTCCCACTGCAGCTTCAGCAAGTCCTCAAGCGCATTCTCGTAATCAGCATCTATGGCTACCCAGCGGCACCGCTGAGTCTTGGGGTTAATGGCATAAAGGGCAACCGTCACTTCCCCCTCAAGATGCCGCCGGATGGTATCCAGCGAGAGAGGAACCGGCTGCCCTTTGCTCTTGGGACGGAAATAGTAGTGCCGTCCAGTTTCCTGGTGGGGCCGAGGCGACTGGACGGTGTAAGCGAGCCGGTTGACGAAGAGTTGCCAGTAGGTGCGCACCAGGTCGCTGCTGGCAATGATTCTTGGTTTCATACTTCACCCGCCAAGCTCGTTCTAAACCGACTTCAAAACTCGGTCAAATTTTTCGAGGTGAGGAGTTCAGACGGCTGCGGCTCATGCCGAACCACAGCCTTGAAACGAGAAATGCACGATGCCCGGACGGGCGTACCAGCGAACGCCCTGTTTGGAGGGAAAGGATCGGCAATTCCGGGCAGCGAGGCGCAGGCCGCCTGGCAGGGTTGTAACCGACTTCTCCACCGGAACCCTTCCGTGCTCCGCCGGTGGCTGAGGGATCGGCACAGCGCGGGCAAGGCTGGGCTGTTCAGCGAATCGGAGCAGACCGTATTCCGCCATGACCTGCTCAAACTCTTCGACGGTCAGATTGTCTTCGGGGCCGTCAAAGCCAACGAGATAGAAGACCTGTTGGTCGCGGTCATAGAGGTAAATGGCGCCAGAATCTGCTTGGCCAGGCACCATCTGCAAGATCAGAATGCCATGCGGCATTTGAATCCAGCGTCCAGCTACAGCTTCACCGATCCTCAGGAATTCGCTAATAATCCGGTCCACGAAAAGACCAGAGTCTTTCAGCCCGAGACTGCCAAGACTGAACAGTTTGTGAAAATACACTCTTCCTCGGCTTCCATTCATTGCAGTGTTTTCTCCTTTCTTGCGGTTAAGTTGTGTAAACCAGCTAAGGATCAACTGACTGGTTACAGTGGACGTTGAAAGCTGGTTTTGGTCCGCGGAAGCGATCCATCAGAGGCGCTACTTCATGCACCTGAGAATGCGAATAGCAAGTTGCTGGGAGGGATCAATTGTCCTAAGCAGGTCGTGAAACTGGGCTTGCGCTGCAGGGTTCGTGACACCCCGATCGTCAGAAACAGACCTTCGAGAGACAGGACGCTGCGTTATTTCTGTCACCGGCATAGGTATTGGAAAAGGGGAGGAGCGGCTGCGCTGGCAGGGTGGGTGTGGAAGATGGCGAAGTAGAAGGCCACGGTCCCTTATTTCACCGGTGAGGACAGCCTGGCCAGCAACAAGGCCGGCGCATTCCTTCTTTAAGTTCCGTGCGTACCCGGTCAATGTGCTGCCGTCTGGTTTCCGGTTTCTTGACGGAGATAACCCAGCAGATCCATTCATTGCGCGCGAGTGGTGTAATATCCTCCCATTTTGCCCGCGCTGCTGGGTCAGAAATGAGAGCTTCTCGTAAATCCGCTGGTACACGGTGTACCGCGCCAGCGGAGATCGCTTTCTTGCTCATGGATTTCATTCTACAAGCTGTTACGCAGTTGCTTGGTCATTTCAGTCACACAGATGAATTAGTGGTGAGTGATTGGCACGAACAACTCAGGGGGAAATTATTGGCAATACGGAAGAAAGAACATAAGGGACTAAGGCTGCATTCCTCACGGAAGTTCATGAGGCACCGGAGGTACATATATAAAAGGATAAGAGCGGGGTTGAACGTATCTTTTTTTTTTATCCAAACAGTGCCAACCTTCGAGATAAAGACCTTCTCTGAACTCCAACCGGAATCCTCACAAATTGGAAACCAGGGGGTAGTCAGCCACAACTCGTTGAATATAGGCCAGTAGCGGGGGCCGCGAAAGGTCATTCTGGCGTCAATGAAAATTCAATGTCACGGCAAAGCAGGGCAAAAAAAATCAGAACATTCCCCGCAGCAACTGCCGAAACCCAATGACAGGCTGCTGCGGATGTGTCATTACGGGCACATCGAGCAATTGTTGCTGGAACGCCTGCGCGGTGGCAAAGGCGAGGCGCTTGGAGATGCCCGAGAATTCACGAACCAGATGAACGACGACCTCAGACCCGGAGCCGAGATAAAGCACGCAGCCCACGCGTGTGTCTGTCTTGAGGACATGGCGGATCTTCTCATATTGACGTGTGCTCTTGAGCGTGCGCTCATACTCGAGAGCAAATCGCGCCAGAAGGCCGTCGTTCCAGACATCAACCACTGCGTCATAATCCTTTCCAAGTGGCGCAGGAGAGATGGTATTGCCCGACGCAGTTTCCACGTCCGAACGCCACGCCGCCAGCACTCCGGAGCGCAGCAAAGCCAGATGAATATTGTTCAATCCCAGAGCGTGGTGAAGGTGAGCCGGGTGGGGCAAATGGCCTGTCTTTGAGTTCAATACTGTGGCAAAGTGCCCGTGATCTTCGAGGTAAAGCAGTCCTTCTCTGGTGACGAGGTAGGCACTCGTGCTGCGCCCCAGAGTCCCTGGGCAGAGGGCAAGCAAGCCGGTATCGAGGAGCCGTTTTATCCGCCAGTTAAAGCTGCTGCGCGAATACTCGTGTCCGCCGGACTGCATGAATTCAAACAATTGCTGGTGGCTGACGAATTTCGAATTGCGCACCTGGGCCAGGATGGGAATATCGCGCTCTCCGCTCACCATGACAACGCCTTTTCTGTAGCGCATGCCTCACTTCCCTCCCGCCGATGTCACGCTGGAGCGGTCCAAGCGTGCACATTCTTGGTTGGAATTTGATGGCTGAAGGTGCCAGAAACCCCGGTCGGTTTCGACCCAATCCCCGATATACATCAGCAGCATCGTCTCTTCCGTTTCGCGCAACCGGCTCGCGGCAATTACCGCTGCCGATGGAGATTTCCATGTATCTGACGAGAAACTGATGTGCCCATGCTGGATGGAATTCATGACCACGAGATAGCAGTCGGGAATGGCTGATCGTTCCACCTTGCGCTCGAATAACAGCCGGTTTCCGCCAAACGCGACAGTCAAGTCAGAGCTGGAAAACGTCTTGCCTATGGCAGAATCGGGGCGGTGCGGATTGAAATCTCCGACGCCGTTGAAGCGAATCAGGCCAGGCACCACCCAGTGCCTCCGAACCTTCGAGCCACAACGGACGCCGGTAGAGTTGTAGTATGCCGCATGGCGGGTGAAGCGGTAGGGATCCTGGGGATCACGACCAAAACGTGCCCACCAATTAATGCCGAAGCTGAGCACCCGGATCAGCATTTCCCACCCGCTCCATGAGTTTCTGATTGATGTCTTTGAGCTGCGCAACTCGCTCAGGTACCGGCAACTTGTTCAGTCCCCGAACACTTTTGACAATCTCCGGACCAAGCTTCTCTTTGCGCTCCTGGAAGTAGCGCCAGAGATCCGAGAAGCGCGATAGCTGCTCCAGCAGTTCTCGCTCTTCTGGTGGCTTCGAAGCGACCAACTTGTCCCACTCGCCGCGATCCTCAATCGGCGCCAGATCCCCTCCTGACCGGAACCGGTTCAGAAGCTTGTTTACTTCAGCAGAGAATTGGTTCTGCTTGTCATCCTTTGCCATTGTCTGCCTCCTTTTTTGTCGCCGCTGGGCCGCTCGGTGCAGCCGATTTGGCGGTGGGGGTTCTCTCCAGCCGCTCACGAAGCAGCCGTTTCAGCTCCGAATTTTCCTTCCTGAGAGCCGTTTCGGTCTTCTCCATCAGCGATATCTTTTGGCGGAGAGAATTGTTTTCCGTTGTGAGCGCATCGTCTGCCGCTGACCGCGAATTCTTTGCGGTTGTGGCGGAACTATCTCCATTCGACAGCGCAATTTGTTTCGCCTCCACCGCTCGGCGGAAACGCTCAAATTTGCCAATCTCTTCCGTGGCCCGGTCCCGCGCGTCCAGCAATTGGTTGTGATACCAGGAAAGAAATCTCGCGGCAATAATCTGCCGGTGATGGCGTTCTCTGTGCTGATGGAAGACCGTGATAAAAGCTCCACTCAACAAAACCATCGCACAGACGTTCGACCAGAAGAGGAGATTATCAATTGTTTTGGCCAGCAGAACCGCCCTTTGATCTTCAATCTCCTGCCCGTAATCCGTATTCGCCGGGTTGATCCGCTTAAGGTTCGAGCTCACGAAATCAACTTGTGTTTGCCGATGATTTCTAGCGGGATCATAGCTCGAAGCTGGTACTTGTAGACCCGCCATCGTGGCGGTTAGCAGTCCGGTAATCAGCACAATGGCACGCAAATTTTGCAACGGTCGCATCCTTCACCTCGGCTGATTGGCGCGTCCTTTGAAGCGGATCCTGCGCTCAATGAGTGAGGGGTCCTTGAAGCGTAGATTGGCCCCATCAGTAAAGATGTTGGGGATCTGGGTACGGGGAAAAATCGTGGGCTTAAAGCAGTTGAGTTCGAACTGCGGTGTCAGCCGGACATGCAGGTGAAGGAACTCCGTTCCCAGTTTATTGTTGGTTACCAGCACCTGGAACTGGCCCAAAGGAAGGTTCCGGATCTGCTCGTCCTTCGCACGAGTTTCCATGATGTAAGTGTTGCTGCCAAACCCTATCTCCCGGGCTTGCTTGTCGATAAGCCCCGTTTCTTCGACGGTCATGGTGCGGCGCTTGGCTTCGACCAGGGAGGATGAGGTCATGAAGTACTTTGCCGTCTCTTCGTCGTTGCGGCAACGCAGCAGCATGACCGTATTAGGAGCCGAGCAGACGTCATTGCAGAACGACCGGCTGACTCTTTCCAGTTGGGCGACCGATTGCAGGGAGAACAAAATGGCGATGTTGCTGCCGCGCGCCGTCTGAATTGCGTGGGCAAACTCGGGATAGGCGAGTGGCGAGAATTCGTCCATGATGACGCTGACAAAGGGAGGATTCTCGTCTTCACTTTGATACCGCTTGCCCGCCAACAGCTGCAGGTTGTGGAGCAGCATTTGGCCTAAGGCTGTGACCGCCCGAGTGTTCAAGCTAACGTTCAAAGAGACATAGAGAACCAGTTCCTGATCGATCACGTCTTCCAGGCTCAACAGATCCTCATAAGGGCCAGTTACGACCGAAAGATCATCCTGAATGAAGGTCATCAATTCGTTCAAAAGGCCCTGGATTTTTTCGACTCGCTCCTTCGAGGCGAAGGATTGGATAAGGTTGTGGGCGGACATCTCGAAGTTCAACCGCCGCTGGTCGTGCGGGCTGTAGAGGCCCTCGATACGGTCACGTGCTACGTCGATTTGCTCCTCCAGGACTTTCTGGTCCTGCGCCACAACCAGCACGTCATAGATGTTGAAACGCTTGCCGGTGTAATAGAGCACCCGGACCAGGTCGCCGAAGTAGGTGTATTGATGACCCTTGAAGAAATCCCGGCGCAGGCCAAAGGATTCAAAGATAAAGTTGACGTGTTCATGGTAGGAATTGGCCGTCATCGAGAGTGGGTTCCAGCGCACGGAAATGTCGGGCTGGGTTGGATCGAGGACGCGAAACTGGTGCGAACGCCCGGCGGCGGCCACTTCGTATTCCACTACTTTCCGGAATTTCCTGTCAGCCTTGCCGTCGATGATGATGATGGGAATGCGATGGTTCCCGCGTACAACGCGCCGGAGATCCTGGGCAATAATGCCGGCCAGCAGGGTCGTTTTTCCCGACCCTGACATGCCCAGCAGCAGCGCCTGCATACGGCGAATATCATCCGACCAGTTCCACGACTTACCTTCGACCGTGTACCCGGCAACAATGGAGTTTTTGGAAAATGCTTTGGCCACTTCATTGCGATCCTTGAGCAAAGGAACATGCACGGCGGCTTGAGGCCAAGTCTCCAGGCGCCGCTTCTTGAATGTCCAAAAGTACCGAAAAGTGATGAATCCTGCTGCAATGATGCAGCCCAGATCGATGGCAGCTTCGACGAGTTGCCGCGGACGAAGATGCAGCTTTGCAGTCAGAATGTAGATGGCCAGTCCGAAGCCAGCGCAGCCTAGCAACACCAGGACAAATGTTCCGGACTCGTCGTGGGTCTGATTGTACTCGCGCCGACCATAGTAGTAGCTGTTCATTGCTGAATCCCGAAGTAAACAAAGGCACCCAGTGCGATGAGAAGCAGCAGTCCGAGAGCCAGCACCAAAGGATGAACGCGGAAACGGCCTTTGGCATCCTCCGGCCTGATGGGATCTTCCAGCTTCTGAGTTATCTGCCACATCAGGCTCTGCTCCGGATCGCCTTTGAATGCCTCCTCCAGCGAGGCAAACATTTCATCCTCGGTGACTCTTCTCGCACTGTTCTCTGTGTCCATCACAGCACCAGGAATGCCTCGATTGAGTTTTTGCCGTTATTTGCAAATCCCAGTTTGATCACCGTGGGGCTGTCAACCTTCTTGCGAATGGCAATCACGCCCTGAGTCTCCTGGCCTGCATCAAGGTCCGTTTTCTGCAATTCAGAGTGGGCGATGGTGAGAGCCTCTGGGCGGACATGGCCAAGTTTTTCCGCCATCGAGCGGTTCAGTTGAATGCCCCTTAGGGCAGGCACCGAAATGCCAGGCTGAGACGGGAACAGTTGCTCGACGGTAGGAGTCGGCACACGGTATGACTGCCGGCCGCGATTGCTGATTGCATAGTGAATGTAAACGGTGTTGCGCGACTGGTAGACACGCTCGATGCGGATAGTGACGCCGTCCTTGGCATCTTTAATTAAGGATGAGTCGATACGCTCCGATCCGAGAAATGCTCTCGTCAACATCCTGTCGGCGATTTCATCCAACCCTTGCGCGGGACTTGTCGCAGGCTTGGTAGGTGTCGGTGGGCGATTTTCAACGGCAAAGTTCATGTGGGTGACCTCCCCTGGGGATTCAAGTTCATAGGTAAAGCGGCGGCTGGCGGTCCAGACAAACAAGTCCGTGGATGCACCCGCCTTCAAAGGTTTGATAAAAACCTTGTCTTCATGGCGTTCGATCTGGAAGGCTTGGCTGCCTGCGGCCGCCATCGTGACCGGCTCGCCAAATTCGAGCACCGTGAGGTGATCGAGAGCCGTCGCCACGTGAATCACCTCGTTCGAAGCCGGCGCTGCTGTCTTCAACTCGTCAGCCACGGCCAAACTCACACCAATCATCACGACAAACATCAATAAGCGCATCATCGAGATCACCTTCAAGGAGCAGGACCCGCCTTTCGGCGAGCCCCGCTCTGGTTAAGTGGGTAGACTCATTCGAAGAGGAATTGACCGTCCTTGTACTTAAACAAAAAGGTCTTTTTCTCTCCGCCTTCAATGTCCTCGACCAAGAAGTTGCGCCCTTCTGCGTCGGTGTAGATCGACATCCCCGACGTATCCGGCTGCGCAATCCGGACGGACTGGCCTCCGGTTTGCTCCGCCAGCTTGGCGATGAGTTCCTGCGGAAAAGCATGGAAAAGAATCGAGCCGCTGCCCTGGCCGTTGCATACCACACGGTTCAAAGCCTGACACCAGCCCATCCGGTTTTCCGTCTTGCTTGCCGCCCAGACGCGCACAAAAGAGATAACGGCTTTCATCTCCTGCTTGGCCCGCTCCTCACCGTGATAGTGAGCAGATTGGGCCTTGCGGCGCGCGAGCTGCTTTTGCCTCCGTAGTTCCTTATCGGGGTCTTTGCGCACGGCCTCCCATTCGGCTTGCGCCTTCTCGAGGTCAGCTTTCAGTTTGATTTGCCGATCAGAGATACGGCCCACCACCGCGGCGTACAAGCTGTTCACATAGCGGCATTCCTCGAACATTGGCCGGGTCACCTCTTCTCCCGAGACCAGTCCTTTGAATTCCTCGATGGGCAGCTTGGCCGTCAGCAGATCCTCGATCTCCTTACGGACGTGGTTATAAAGTTTCCCGATGCGGTCGTGCTCATCCACATCGAGGTGAATGGGCAAATCCGAGATGCGCGACTCGTTTTTGTACTTCAGCCACGGCGCCGGATTCACCTGTTGGCGTATGTCGGCGAGAACCTCGCGATCAGGCTCGATTTCGTGCTTGAGGCTGTCGAGCGCTTTCTGGAGTTCGGTGACCAGCTGATAGGCAAGATCGCTCCTGCCTGCAGCGAGGCACGAGGTTTTCAGGTCGGTGATCATGCCGATCTGATTGCCGCGCGCCTTGATGGCCACGTGTTCCAGGTTCCACCAGGGAGACTTTGCTTTGCGCAGCTTCATCTTTTGCTGGTGGAACTCATTTGTGAGTGAGAATCGTTTCCGCACGAACCGCGAAAAACGGTCCTCCTCCAGAACGCAGATCCAGTCAAAATCGAAGTCCCCGCCATTCTTCTTGGCAGTTTCTGAATGGAGGATGTACGTACCCTCCAGAAACAGTTGTTGGATAGCAATCTGTTCGGCCAGTTCGCCCGACTGATGGCATCCCTGCTCATCCAGGGTGCGGGTGAGCCGCGTGATGAGTTCTGCCGAATGGATGTGCTCCATCGGCAAAAGATCCTCACACATTCTTATGGGATAGCGGACGCACAGACCGCGCTTAGACGAAAGAGCAACCACAGCCTGCTGCTGCGGAATCCAGTCGGACCCGGCATACAGCTTTCCGTTGTGCGCAACGAGATAGCCATCGTCAGCCAGCGCGTAAGCTGGCAGCCGAAAGCCTCCACCCGTGGTCGTCTTATAAGCCCAGCGCGCAAGCAGACGGTTGAGTTGATTGTTGATGTAGGGATACCGGACGATGTTGCCGGTAGTGTCTGCCAGCAACACGCCTTCCACAGTCCTGACCTCCTCATCCTCGCTCTTTTCAGTGTCGTCCAGACCGAGGAGTTCGAGCAGGTCGTCGTACCGGCCTTCGCTGATCGAATCGTTCAGCTTGCGCACCTGGCCGAGAGCTTCCGGCAGGATTTCAAGCTGGATGGAATCATCAGGCGCATGTTCGATGAGCGTGTAGCTGGACTCGAACTCAAGCTCGCGCGAGAGTTCGCGGATGCCCAGCACGATCGGCCCACGGAACCTGCGGCCCTTGCCGAAGATCGAGTACATGGTGACAGACGCCTTCAGGCCCGGCTTCACCGCACTTTCCGGGAGAACGATATCGGCGTCGAGCAGCTCCGCCACATCCTCCTCCATGACCTTGAAGGAACCTTTAGCTTGCGTCTCGTGAAAGGCAAGCCGGAACTGGTAGAAGCAGTTGTCCGGCAGTCCGAGCTTCGAGAACAAAGACCGCCGAATCCAGCCGCGGCAATCGTTGGTTCCCAGCACATGGTCTTCCACCACCAGCACTCTTATATCCGGCTCCTCGATCACCATCTTGCAGGAGGAAACCAGGATGCCGAAATAGACGATGGCGGCCTGCGGCCAGTGTTGGAAGCGCTCGGCGATGGCCTGGCTGTGGTCCTTGTCCACGAAGTAGAACCTGCCCTCCTTGGACGAACCGCTTGCCCCTACTAACTTGTATGGAGTGTTTTTGAATTTGAGGTTCGCCATTGCGTTTTCCACCTGCGATTCCTCATAAGCATCCAGAGGCTCCGTAGGCACATTGACAACGGCGACTTTGATTTGTGGATAGAGCGCGTTGAGAAGCGTGTTCTCGAGCGTCGTCTCCAGGTTGGTGAGCCTTTGGGTCACCCTGCCTGTTGAGTCGATGTCAAGCGTAACAACCTGCTCGATTGAAAACTTTCTGGTTTTGTTGCTATACTTTTGCATGTGATTTGACTCCTTGGCTTTTGTTCGGGGTAACCCGACGAAGCTAAGGAGTTTTTGCTTTCCGCAAGCTCTCCGTCCCCGCCTGGCTCCCCGTTTTTTGTTTTTATCGGGTACCACTCTAACCAGGCACTGACTTCGAGCCGGGTCAGCACTTCTCCCTACATGAAGCGTAGGGTCTTCAAAGGACCAAAAGCCCAATGGCTTTTCCGGTCGCTTTTGAAAACTCGTGCCAACTCGCCCGCAGCTGAATACGTCAGCTTCGGGACACAGCCTGCTTGACGATCTTTGGTTCGTTGCCGTTGATTTCTGGTACTGCCTTCCATGCCACCAAGGTGTAAAAGACCTGGCCGGATCGGAAAGCCTGTACCAATGCTTCTCCTTCGCTGTCCACCTCTTGCCCGAGTTCCAGCTTCTCGCTAGAAGTGCCGGACTTCGGCAGAAAATATCGAATGTTCTCGCCGCTCATCTCCCAGCGGCGACGGCGGCCGTTCCTCTCCGATGGAGCTGCCGCGCTGTCATTTGCTGTCTTGGTTCCATCCATAATTCAGTCCTCAAATCAGGTTCAGTTCGAACTGTTCAATGATGTGTCCTTCAGGACTGCATCCCGGCGCTCACCTTCAATGAGTCGTTCACCATACTCGGCAATCAGTAAGCCATTGGGATTGTCTTCAGAACGCTTCTCGGTGATGAGCCGTATATGAAATTCGCCCACCAGCTTGTCGGTTGTTTCGGCGTGATCATGCACGCGATGGACTTCCTTCACGCCAAAAGCGGTAAAGCTCAACGGATCGTCCTTTGCTGGTTCCAGAGACCGCAGATGAAAGGTCGAAGTGATCTGCTCGTCCCCGATCTTGCCCACCGTGTTGTCCTTTTGCATGGCGGCCAGGGTCGTTCTCCGCAGATTGCTGGTCATCATGTTCAGACTGTCGGCCCAATTGCGATTCACGCTGTCAGGGGAGAAGTTCATGTAGCGATCGAGGAACAGGCGGGCGTACGCTCGCCGCTCGAATTCGTTGGGTTCAGCATTCGCGCCCTGACTCGCGACCAGCATTCTTGTCGCCCCTGGCTTCCCGCCCACGATGGTCGCCATCCCCTCTGAATCCACACGTATGACCGTGGGTGGCTGGACACGGACATATGCTGCTAACCCTATGGCAACGAGGGTGGCGGGTACGCACAAAAAGGCGAGTAGCATGGCCCGATTCGCGTAGGCTCGCAATGCGCCGTCATGTTCGTAATAACGGCTATAGCGCGTCTTTTCTGGTTCGGTCTGCTTTTCCGGTTTGTCTTTTTTCTCTTTTTCTTGCAACTTCTCAGAGTTCATAAGCTTTTCTTCTTCCTCCTGCGAAACATGCGTCCTAGAAATTTCCCGAAGAAGAATCCAAGGAGCGTGGAAACATTCCAGGGTCGGAAATTCGAATCCTTGGGCTCATAGATCGGTCCTCGATACCACCAGCACATACGCCTCACCTCCGTTTACCATTTGTGTTTTCTTCCTCCTTTTCCGTATCAGGGCTGCTTGTCGCATTGCGGACGAATTGGCTTGCAGCTTTTGCGGCGTGGAACGCTACGGTTTGCACCACGCTGCCGCGATTGAATGGCTGTTGACCGCTGGACTGTGTGGATGAAGACGAACTCTTTGCTGCCTCGGCGCTCTCCCCATTCCGCGACTGGATTGATGAAGAGCCGTTGCTTGATCCATTCGATGCCGAAGCCGGAGCGTCCCCGCCCACTGCGCTCTTAATGCCGGAACTGATGGTGTCAGCCATACTCGGCTGGGGTGGCGGCGAGGATGACGAAGTGGCTCCATCGCCTGCTCCCGCTCCTGCGCCTGCTCCCGCCCCTGCGCCTGCTCCGCCCGACGCCCCAGCACCACCGCTACCGCCACTGCCGGAGGCACCACCACCGGCTGAAGCCCCGGCAATGATCGATATAACAGTCGCGGCCGCTGCGCTTCCAGCCCGCGCCAGGGCTGACACCGTTATTCCAACATTGCCCGAAATGATGCTTTTCGCGATCTTCGGAATCAGCAGGATCGCCACTGCGTAAAAAATGCTGACGATTCCGAGAACCAGGGAGTCAACCGTGCCGAGAAAAAACCCTCCGAAGCCGCCATTGAACATCGAGTTGATATCATTCGCATGGATGGCAGTGATTAAGGCGCCGAACAGGGCGTATAGGATCCCCCAGCTATTCCAGATAAAAAGGTTTTCGGCGAAACTCGCTCCCAGGCTGCCAACGCCCACGATAGGAAGCAGGGCCAGCACAAGAGGTCCGATGACATACAGCACGCACCCATAAAGAGTGTAAAAAAATCCGAAAACAACGATGGCGACGGCAAAAATCATGTACGCGCCGATAATCAGAAGTACCGTGATCAGGGCCGCCGGCCCGCCGACAATCAGTTTCCACAGGCTGCTCACCGTATTTCCACCGAATTGCTGTTTGAGCTGGCTCAACCAACTCGAGAGCATGTCGCCCGCACCAGAAGTGCTTGCGATGTATTGTGCAAGCTGGTTGGCAGCATTATTGATGTCGTGAAATACAGTGCTCCAGTTAGCAAGCACAATGGCAACCACCACATACTTGATTGCCGCTGTGCCGAGCGATTGCACGTCGCCGCCTCGCATCGCCGCCTGATACAGGCTCACCATAAAACCCACTAACAGGATTGTGTAGGCAATGGTGGTGACGGTCGCCAGCATGCCGGTGTTATCAATGCCGGACAGTCCCTGGTTGAGCAGTTGTTGGAAGTAAAACACCTGTTACTCCTGTCCAAGTACACGGCCTACGCTCTTGCGCAGATCGCCCGTATCTGTGGTGTTGAATTTCAATCCAGCGCCGTTGTTCGCGAGGGCAATAGAGCGCAAGCGCACCAACTCCGCCATCGCCGATTGCGTGTAGGCGTTGGAGCGAACAAGCCAGGTTGCCGCCTGAGCTTCGAGAATGGGTGCGCTCCCAGGTGTGGCGCTCTGGAGCTGCTGATTGATCTGGTTGGCTGCGGCAATCTCAATGTCCGCCAAGGCATCTAGTTCGACCGCTTTCTTCAGCGCTGCCTGGGCTTCGGCATCGGTCATATCAACCAGATCGCGGACCGGTTGTGGAGCATCTGTTGCAGGCATGACATTTCCATACAGGGCGCCATAACTCTGCGTGATCTGTCCGAATGCCTGCGGATTGTGCGAGAGCACGGCCTGTTCCAACTGCTGTGGCGTTGGCAGGGTTGCGCTATTAACTGGGAGTTGGTATAGCTGGCCTACCTGCCGCAATTGCCCCTGGACCTGGGTGACCAGTCCTTTCGCGTTCGCTATCGCGGCTGCCGGATAGATGACCTGCTGCTCGAAATTTGAGGTCTGCTGCTGGATCTGCTGGATTGCACCCAGTGGTTTCGCAACCACGTTCGACAACAACCCAGAGATGGTGTTCAGACCTACGCTGATGATCGCGCAGCATGGGTCAAGTCCAAACTGGGCCCGCGCGCCGAACGGTAAAGCAATGAGAACAATGAGAACCGCCGCTGGAAAAACAATCTTGGGCCGCAGCACATTCAGTGCTTTTTCTCCGAGACGACGAAATAATCTTGTGATTTGCATAAACGAATTCCTTCCTACTGTTTGGTTAAGACCTGCTGCACGCTGTTGTTGAGGTTCTTGGTGGCCGAGCTGCTCTCTTTCACCAGCACGTTTGTGTGCGCGAGCTTGGCCGCTTCCTGGCGGAGCTGCGCGGCGAGCATGCGTTGAAGAAATGCCTGACTTTGAAGATTCGCGGCCAGCGCCTGAGTGGTCAGCATCGGCGCCGATCCTGGCGCGGCGGAGGCTGTCTGCTGCTCAAGCGAGTCGGCAACACCCAACATCTGTTCGCTTGCCTGATCGGAAATGACGGTCGACTTCAGCGCGCTTGTAGCGAACGCATCATCCACATCCATCAGGTTGCGCGTGGCCGGAGAAGCATCAGTTGCCTGCGGCAGCGGCTGATAGACTGCCGTGAATGCGCCACCCATTTGCCCAAGATTGCCCGTTTGTTGGCCGCGCAATATGGATTCAAGCTGCTTGGGATTAACCAGCGTCGCGCTGCTAGTGGCAAGACTATGAACTTGCTGCGCAACAGTCGTGAATTGCGCCCGCATTTGCGACACAGAAGCCTTGGTCTGGTTGATGACCTGCACTGGCCAAAGCACCTGTTGCTGCAGTTGCCGTTCTGTGCTCTGGATGGTCTGGATTCCATTGAGAACAGTGCCAATGCCGTTTTGGATAGTGCTGGTAATCGTGCTAAGCAGAGAGATGATGTCACCCACACCTGCATGCGCAGCCGGGGCCAACACCACGGCGAGAACAGCCGACAAAACGAGTGCTTGTTTTTTCGATATCGTATCCATCATTTCGATACTCCTCTTGAAACTTCGCCCGACGTCTCTTCGGGCAGCATGTCCATGTCTGCCAATCCGTGGGGAAACTTTGCAGCAAGTTCCTGATAGGCTTCGATCAGTGGAATGTTTGCGTGCTGCGACAACCACCAGGCGCGGTACAGCCGTTCACGCGGATACGTGGTTGCAATCCAGTACTCAATGGCAATCGGCGCCAGCCGGATCGTGTGCGTAGTCTCGGCTTTCTCGCCGATAACCAGGAGCGCGTCCGCAGACCGGCCCTTCCGTGGTGCGCTGAAACGCTTGATCTGGTTCAACGCGGTTTCATTCAAGTGCAAATGGTCTCGCAGGGCGGTTACGTCACCCGGTTGCTGCCCGATGATCTTGGTCGCCGAGTTCTTGACAATCCCGGCGCCATGGACGCGGGGCTTCGCCTCCGACCCTACAAAGTCCTCCGCCGTCTGCGATATTCCCCACACGCTGGCATTCCGTTTTCGGGCGGTGCGGAACAATTGCACGACTTCCGGCGCGAGCACCGGTGAATCCAGCAGGAACCAGCATTCATCGAGCACGGTGATGCTCGGCCTGCCGGTCTTTCCTGAAGCGCGCGTCGCGGTGGCGTGAGCAATCAGCAGACTCATTGCTGTTTCCAGGCGTGGATCGTCGGCCAATTGCTCCACGTTGAAGAAGAGCCAGGAATTACCCAGCGAAATCGTGGTCGGTCTATCAAACAGTCTCGAATAGATCCCTTTCTCGCCGGACCAACTCCGCAGCTTGATCGCGGCCAGATGGGCCTCGTCCATCACTCGCTGGTTTTTGTCTTCGTCACGCCATTGCGCCAGTTCATCCCGCAAATCCCCGAACGTCGGAATGGGGTTCGATGGCCGAATGGCGGCGCGCTTGTAGACCCGCAGAACGGCTTCCGTGATCAGGTTGTCCAATAGTTCGGTATCTTCGGCGGAACTCTCGCCCAGCATGTGACGCGTCAAATTCTTGAGAAAGGCCACTTGATCTTTGCTGGGCTGCTTTTCGCCTTCTGGCAGGTCCCAGGGATTGATCGTCTGATCGGTATCGAGCGACATCGTAATCATGCGTCCGCCCATCAACTCGATCAGCGGCTTGTAAGAATCCCCCCGCTCAATGATGGAAACCAGCGGATTGGCTCGGGCAGCCATCGAAAGCAGCATCTGCGTCATAAGCGTTTTTCCGCCGCCGCTCTTCGCCATGGTGAGCACGTTGGCATCGCTCAATCCCGGATCAAAGGGAGAGAACGGGATCAATTGGCGATAGGGCGTCTCCACCAAAAACAAGGGTGATCGCGGCGTACCTTGCCACGGCGCTTCCACCGGTAACAAATCAACGGCATTGGAGGTGAGCAAGTCCTGCTCTCTGCGGTCCAACTCACTCATGCCGGGAAGCGAGCTGAAGAAAAGTCTTCTCTTGGCCAGTGTCTCCGCAACGGCTTTAGCGCCATTCATCCGCGCCACGGCATAGATCAATTGCTGGCGGCGATTGTTGATCAGGCGCTCGGCTTCCTCATAGTCGCTCCGAGTCACGGCCGGCTTTGAAGTTCTGGTGCTGATGACCAGGCTCAGCTTCGCCGTCTTCACGGAACTGGAAATGATGTCCTGCTGCACTCGCAGCAATTGATCCTGCGAGACCTGGGCTTCGACGTTGATCCGGAATCCGCCACGGCTGTCCCGCTGTGCTGCCTGCATTTTCTTGAGGCGAGTCTTGTAGGTCTTAAGAACTTTGGTCTGATCAGGAATGGTGACTTGCGCACTGACAACAAAAGGAAAATCCAGACCGATCAGCTCGCGCAAGATTCCGGGAAAGGTTGCATCCGGCAGTTCCTTCAGGCTGACGAACGAATACAGAAGACCGCCAACGTCAAGATGAAACTCCGTCTCGTTCAGAATGCTTATGTTCGCCAGTTGCTGACGTGCGCTGCGGTACTCAAGGTGGTCTTCCCCTGGAATGTACTCCCGCGCATCGGGCTCCAGCGGGTTGAGGGCACGCTTCGCTTCGAGAAACAATTCCTGATCCGTAAACCGCCTTGGAGCAAGCTCTGCGGCCTGCATCGTCGCTTCGATTCCCACGAGCAAACTCTCAAACTCAGCCAGCAACTCCCGGTGTTCCTGCTCCGCGCGCCGTATCGCGTTTCTGGCGGAAAGATCGAAGCTGAGTTTCCGCTTCATCGGTTTCCCCATCACCTGATGGTGAATTCTGGGATCCCAGATGAAATAGGCATGCAACACCGGTCGCAGATAATGGCCTTCTACCGCTCTCTTTTGCCAGTTTTCGATGCGGGCCTCATCAAGAACCGTGACTTCCGCTTGCTCTGATTTCTTGCCTGCGCGATAACGCTCAAGGAGATCACCCAGGCCTTCCACCACCTCGTAGCGGATCTGAAGCCGCATGCTCTGCTCGGGAATTGCCTTGAGCAGTGCCTCCAGCATGGTCTTCGCGCGATTACGCTCCTGATCACTGGCGAAGTATGAAGTCACGCCACGAAGTTCGTACCCCGCCACGAATGCGCCGCTGGTTCTTACCATGACGTTGTCCAGGTAGTCGCGGACCGGCAGCTGCTCACACAGAGCGGGATCGTCGAGTCGTTTTTCGTGTTGTTCCATAGTCAGCGGCATTAGTCGTTCTCCTCTTCGATGTAGCTCGTGGCGATTGCCCGATCACGCGCCAGCGCGCAATACTTCTTGGGTTTTACGTACCAGAACAAGAGGTCGCGAATATATCCACGCGGCTTGCCGTACTTAAAAACCATCAGCAAGGGCACCACGGAGAGCGGTACGCCATACTGAACCACGCCGCTCAACGGAATGCCGCCGACTGTGCCAGTCACGAAATGGCTGACTACGTTCATCAGCGCCGCCAGTGCCAGCACGACAAACAGGTCTTCAAATTCCAGCCCCATGAATGTCACTCTTTGGTGCAGGTTCCGGTTCACCGAAGTCACTTCGAGCGCCATTGGTTCCTCATCGCACTCCCGCGGTGCCGTTTTGAATCCAGAATTCCGTGAGGCGCAAGATCCCGGATAATCCGAAACACGCCATGGCTGAAATCGCATTCCTGGCCCACGCTTCACCGATGGTCATGCGCTCCAGCAATCCGGCGAAATGCAGGACCATCATCACGACCTGAATGACTCCGTACAGCGGAAGCATTACGTTGCCCACCCAGTTCACGAGTGTCAGGATCGAAAGCCAGTAGCGGTCAGGATCGCTGGCCCCGGCCTGCTGTGCAAATGTCTCCAGCAACCGCAGCAGGCCGGAGCACATCAGCGCCGCAAACCCCGCATAAGAGAGGTGGCCGTAATGCTCAGCTTTACTGAAGCGGTAGATCGCGCCTGCCAGGAACAAGCCGGCCAGAGTGGGCATGATCACGTTCGCGACCCAATTCGTGAGGTTCAAGATTCCAGTTGAGAACATAGGCACCTCAACCCGTCACCATGGCCTGCACCAGCTTCCATATGCCGGACACACTCAGGAATGCCAGTGCCGTGAATACCAGTCGAGCGAAAGGCCGATGTCGCGAGTAGTTGATGATTGCGCCCACGACCGCGAGGCCCGCCGCTTCCGGCAGAATCGTCCCTGCCAGAAAGTTCCACAGCGATCCCAGCATGTCCGTGGTAGCCAGAGTCCCGCCGTCGTTCAAGCCCTGCATCATCTGCACCGTTCCTGAAATACTGAGCAGGAAAATTGCGGCAATGATCGAGCCGAGCGGATTTTGGCCTTGAGATCCGTCCAACGCCGCCTTGACCACGAAAAACGCGGCCATGACCGGAACCAGCTTGGCGATTACCACCTGCGAAATAAAATTGGTCATCGTCCTCTCCATGCTGGCTACCCATGGGCTGCTTACGGCGCCGGCCTGGGATGGCAAGTTGATGCCTTGCGCCGCAAACCAGGCCAGGAACTGGGGAAGAGTAAGGAAAATCACCGTCCACAACATCCACCTCTGGAATCTTCCCCCAACCTCGAAATTCAACCCACCTTCCTGGCGCAGAGCCAAGCCGGCCAGCAGCATCGTGCACATGGCTGCCGGCACGGCCAGGTCGAAAAGCAACTGCAGCAAGCTGACGAGGAATGGAGGAATGCTCATGGGAATGCCCCGTTACTGAACTCCCGCGGTTCCGTTGTTGATCCAGAACTCGATCAATCGTGTCAGGCCGGAAATCGCGAGCAGTCCGCCCGCCGCTACCGCCCAGCGAGTTACGCCCCGTCCATGCGTATAGGCGACGATCGCCATCACGACGCACAACGCAGCTCCCACTGGAGCAATTACATTGCCGACCCAGTTGACTAGGTTGAGAAACGCGCCTTCCGGTTGGGCCGCCGTTTGTCCTTGAACGGCCTTATTCAGCGCTGGTTGACCGCCAAGATTTTGTGCGTAAACGACAATTGGCGCGGCCTGGATAAGCAAAAACAGCAGATAGACGACACAGCATTGATGCCGTGCCCTTTGAGAATTTAGGAACTTCACAACTACTTCTCCTCGAACACCACCCTTTTGGGCTGTGTTGCGAGTTTGAAAGTAAGCGTGTTTTGAAACTCGGACAACTTTTTGGGGGCAGCAGTCTTTTTGTGAAACGAGGAAGAATTGTTTGAACTGGCGTGACTGGAATGGCCATCACTGGATTTGATTAGGGCAGAAGCTTAGCTCAAGGCGGGCAGAGGTATGAGTTTGGCTCAGGACGTATTTTGCAGCGAGATTTGCGGATATCTTGTGAAAGGATACTTGTTCGCATCTCTATCCTTTCCTTCATGTGGCATAAATTGTGACTTGATACTCCGTTCTCATGTTTGTACATCGCACAACGCCGGGTAGCGGCATTAGGGGGGCCGCTCTACCGAAGGGACATTGTGAAACTATACTTTGTTCGCATTAATTTAGGAGCGTCCGCTGGAAAAAGATAACGGTTGGCCAGAGAAACGGAATCGAACCTCCGACGCCGCCGTTCCACAACGCAAATGGCAAGTGTTTTCAATGACCTATAAGGTGCGCTTGGGCTGCCTAAGTACGCTAAAGTGTGTGATAACAGGCTTGAAAACGGGTGGGAACAGCGCGTGATTTTTTGATGCGAATCAATGTCACGAGTGATCGCGGTGACCGCAAACTCCAACAAGTTTGAGGGTTCAAGTTCGCGAATCCCGCTATGTAAGCACAAATTGCGCCTCAGCGCATAAGCGAGCTTCCAAATCATGGAATATATTCGCCAAAGAACTCAAAGGAATCTGCGTTTCTCAGTGCCAGGACGCGGCTTACACTCGCCAACAGCTCAGCCTCTTGCTCACCGTATACTATGTCAAGAGTAGAGCCAATGGACTCGAAATGGCTCATCTCATGAAGCAAAACTCCAGCTTTCGAGTCTGGACCCTTGGGTGGCGCGTCCTCAAATTCCTCATCCAGGTAAATCGTAAATTTACGGTCATCTGAGTAGACGTAGGCGTAGATTCCATCTTCATGCGGATTCGCTTGCCTGAAGTTCTCAACATTGACACGCAGATTCAGTTTTAGCATTCGTTCTATCCTAGATAGTATTCTTCGCCGCGCTGTCTCATCCGTGGTGCCGAACCAGCGCCGGAAGACGGCTCTGTCCACCGAGTTCCAGCGCAGCAATACTGCGCGCATCTTGATCAACATGCCCCGTTCGTCCGCAAGGGCTTGGGCAAGCACCTCTATATGCGAAGCATGAAACTGGTCATCTGCACCACTACAGCGCGCTTCATCGTGGCGCGAACTCCCGCTAAGACGAATGTTAAGAACATTCGAGCGATCACAGCAGTTGTCAGACCTCAACAGATCCAAGGCTGACCAGTACAGAGTGTGCACGTCGGCGAGAGCATTGGTCGCAAGTGCCGTAACAAATGCAAGAAGCAGAATCGTTAGGTTCGATTTCCTTAACATCGCCGCCACCAGATAGCACCGTTCTCTTACTGCGGCCGTGTTCACCAGCCGTCATTCACTTATCGCGAGACAGCGGCGACTCTGGTCGGCAAAAGCCAAGAACATTTTGTGGGGCTCTATGGCAAAACTGGCGGGGCATAAACTGGCGAGACCAAGATCATGAACTCGATTAGAGTTATGCGATTCGCCGTCGGCCTGCAGACTGTCATGAGAAAACCGTCCTTTCCCAACACCCCTGAAGTAAACTGTCTTGCCATGAAAGACCGGTGTTTCGATTCCTGCAGCCATTACCAGACTGGTAACTGGCTCATTGTTGTTTGTTCGGTGCTTCTTCCGCTGCTGCAGCCAGGACAGGCGCAAGGTGTGACACAGGAGGTTTCGCAAACAGCAGCGACAACGGAATCAAGGCCACGGTTGACCCCGGAATTGGCTGATGAAGTGGCGCGAGTGGAACAAATTGTGACTGCGGCCCTTGATCATCCGAACGATCTGGAACTAATCAACAGCGCAATACTTTCGGCCGAGTATGTCCTGAAGGTGCGGCTTGCTCACCAAGGCGAAGCTTGGTGGGAAACCATCGACGTAGGGCGGCAACTGAGTGATCTGCACCGCTTGTCGGGACTCAGCGCCCGGCAACGGGTGGAGCTTGCGGAAGCCAACGTGCTCAACCATCAGGTTCTTAGACTGTACAGCGCTGGCAAGTACGGCGACGCAATCGCTCTAGCGCGCAAGGCCTGCGAAATCCTCCGGCAAATCCTGGGCGTACAGCATCACAACTACGCGGCAAGCCTGGACAGCTTGGCTATGCTTTACCAGTCGATGGGGCAGTATGAGCAGGCCGAGCCGCTCTTGCGCCAAGCGCTGGAGATCAACAAGGAAGTTCTGGGGGAGGAGCATCCCGACTACGGGACAAGCCTGAACAATCTGGCCTATCTCTATTACTCGATGGGCCGCTACGAAGAGGCGGAACCCCTATATCGTCAGGCGCTGGAGATATACAAGAAGGCCCTGGGAGAACAGCATCTCTACTACGCGGTCGGCGTGAACGGTCTGGCGGAACTCTGCCAGACGATGGGGCGGTATAAGGAGGCCGAGTCGCTCTTGCGCCAGGCGCTGGAGATCAGGAAGGAACTTTTGGGGCAGGAGCATCCCGACTACGCGCAGAGCCTAGATAACCTGAGCGGACTCTACAAGTTGATGGGTCGCTATGAGGAGGCCGAGTCGCTCTCGCGCCAAGCGTTGCAGATATACAGAAAGACTGTGGGCAAGGAGCACCCTGACTATGCGACAAGCCTGAACAACTTGGCTATGCTGTACAAGTCGACGGGCCGCTATGAGGAGGCCGAGCACCTTCTTCAGCAAATGCTGGAGATCCGTAAGAAGACGCTGGGCGCACAGCATCCCGACTACGCCGGAAGCCTGAACAATCTGGCGGAACTCTACGACGCGATGGGGCGTTATGAGGAAGCGGAGCCCCGTTTCCGTCAGGCGCTGGAAATCAAGAAGAAGGCATTCGGGGAAGAGCATCCCGACTATGCGACAGGGTTAAGTAATCTTGCCGAACTCTACCGCGACATGGGCCTTTTAGCGGAGGCCGAGCCGCTCTTGCGCCGGGCGCTGGAAATCGTCAGGAAGACTCTGGGCGAAAAGCATCCTCACTCTGCAACCATCCTGAACAATCTGGGCGAACTCTACGAGTTGATGGGCCACTATGAGCAGGCTGAGCCGCTTCTTCGCCAGGCGCTGGAGATTGACCAGAAGGCTCTGGGCAAGGAGCACGTCGACTACGCGACAAGCCTGAGTAACCTTGCCGCGGTCTACGCTTCGGTAGGGCGGTATAAGCAGGCCGAGCCGCTCTTGCGCCAGGCGCTGGATATCAGCAGGAAGGCGCTGGGAAAGGATCATCCCAAATACGCGGTGAGCCTGAACAATCTGGCGGAACTCTACAGGTTGATGGAACGCTATGAGGAGGCCGAGCCGTTATACCGTCGGGCGCTGGATATCGAGAAGATGGCGCTAGGAGAACAACATCCCGAGTATGCGATGAGCCTGAACAATCTGGCTGCACTCTACCAGTCGATGGGTCGCTCCGAGCAAGCCGAGCCACTTCTCGTTGAGGGGTTGGAGATTCAGAAGAAGATGCTGGGCAAAGACAAGATCGGCTATGCAATCGATCTGGGCAATCTGGCGGTACTTTACACAAACATGGGCCGGTATGAGCAAGCCGAGCCGCTCTTTCGGCAGGCGCTGGAGATTCAAAAAAACGCGCTAGGCGAAGAGCATCCCGACTACACGAATTCGCTGAACGGTTTGGCGACTGTGCTTGTGGCAACAGGGCGGGAGAAAGAGGCTTCCGGGTTGCTGCTGGCATCTGTTCAAGGGGAATGGAGACATCTGACGGATAACTTTCCTACGATGTCTGACCAGCAAAAGCGACAATTATTGATGGCAAGTGACTCCAGACAAAGTCCGATGTTGTGGAGTTTGGTTTTTGCGGGGTACGGCACGGCCGAAGTAGGGTTGCGTGGTGCATTATTGAGAAAGCAGCTGCTCTTTGAAGCAGCCCGGCAGGAGGGTGCGGCACTGGCAGCAGTCATAGACTCAGCATCACCTGAGTGGAAAGCTTCCCGCCAGGAGCAAGCGCGTCTACGCAGCCAAGCAGCCGTTCTGGAGTTGCAGGGTTTTTCCAACGAAGCAATCTCGCCAAAGCGCGGACACCCCCGGGTAGATAGCTGGTACGTGCAGTTTCTTGAGGAACGAATAGAGCAACTGGAGCAGCAGTTGCGCCGATCCAATTCGGCCTATGCGGAACAAGCGCGGCTCAAGGAGGTGACGCTCGAAAACGTCTTTCACGCTCTACGTCCGGATGAAGCCTTAGTGGAATACGTACGCTACCAGCCTTACAGTGCTAGGACCAAAGAGTGGGGCCGGCCACGGTATGGGGCATTTGTCATACGTGGAGAGAGCGGAGAGGTAGACGCCTCGGATTTGGGAGAAGCACAAGGAAGCCAAGGGATTGATGCAGCGGTGCAGCGGTTCCGCACTGATATCAACGAGTTTGTTATCCAGTGGAAGAAGAACGAGATAGCAAAGCTGAGTGAGCAAGAACGTCGGAAGCAGGAGAGTGAGAATCGAAAAACTCCGGGTGTCCTGTCCGAAACGCGGACGGCTTTGGCCTCCTCGGCATTGCGGGGCTTGGTCTGGGAACCACTGGAGAAGTATTTGTCTGGAGTGAAACGCGTGTATATAGCTCCTGACGGTCAACTGAGTCTGATCCCCTTTTGAAGCTCTAGCGCGCGAAAACGGTAGCGGTGGATGGGGGTATTTAGCCGAAGAACGGGAGTTGATCTATGTTGGAACCGGCAGGGACTTGGGCCGTTTGTTGCTCAGCGCCAGCGGTGCCGGTGCGAGTAGCATTTCATTGAAGACAGCGGTGTTGGTGGGCAACCCAGCTTTCAATGCCCGACCGGAAAAAATGGCAGAAGTGATAGCTGGTCTAGCTTCTGCGGTCGTCGCAGCAGAGCATGGATATGTGCACAGCGGAACTAATCTAATAAGCAACTCCGGCTTAGGATTAGACAGTACGCTAGGCCCATCCAGCGGCACGGAGATTCCACGCAACTGGCCTCAGTTGTCTATTCTGAGTGAGCTTGTGGACAGTGCAGGTGTGCGACTCAAGGCTTTAGGGTGGTCTGTAACGCGACTCACGGGCTCCCATGCGGTGAAAGAAGCTGTACAGCGGGTGCGGGCGCCAGAGATCCTGCAGTTTGCCACCCATGGATATTTGTTGGAAGGTGTTCCGAAGGATAGAGACTTGCGGAGATGGGACAATCCGCTGTTGCATTCGATGCTGATGTTGGCGGGGGTGAACTACTGGCGCCCCGATCAGTCGGTGTTGTACAGAGTTAGAAAGCGGTGGTTGACGGAAGCCGAGGCACGACGACGAGGCTTATCAAAAAAGCAATTGGGGAAGACAAATCGTGTGCAGGTAGAAGATGGCGTTCTGACGGCCTACGAAGTGACGGGAATGAACCTGCAAGGGACGCAGTTGGTGAATTTGACGGCATGCAAGACGGGGTTGGGAGAGGTGACTCCAGACGGAGTCGCGGGACTGCGGCAGGGATTTTTGTTGGCTGGGGCTAGATCGCTAACCATGAGTCTGTGGGAGATCCCGGCACAGGAGTCGGCGCAGCAGATGGCAGATTTCTACCAGCGTTGGCTGGGCGGAAATAGCGGAAATAAGGAAACCACCTCCAAGGCGAGGTATGAAACCTTTCGGGAAGCAGAGCTGGCGGCATTGAAACGAGCCCGGATCAAGTACGGCAAAGGCCATCCTTTCTATTGGGCGGGAATGGTATTTGTGGGCGACCCGGGGGATCTGCCGTTCCCGTCCATTACAACCACCACGCAGCCCAGTGACGTGCCAAAGAAGAAATGAGGAAGACCGAGTCCGGAAACACCACCAAATTCAGACCGCAGGATGACAAAGGGATGGGTGCGGTATGAAAAGACTACCCGCACCCGGTTTGCTACGCTACACATTGCTAAACTAAAGCAGTACAAGGCTAATCAATCAAACGCGTTGATTCCGTGAGCCGCAGAGATCAGTTGGTGGCATGCGGACTGGCACCGGAAGCTGATGCCGCCGGCGTGTGGATGACTTTGAATGGTCGATACTGCCTCATCCGACGCATTTCTGGCTTGCTCAAATGCTTGTTGCCTCACTTCCTCGACCCGTGCTGCATCTTGGATGGCCCATGCCTCCAACTGCTGAGCTTTCTCGGGATCCTCCTCCATCTCCACGACGATTCTTTGGGCCACGTCGTCGAAGAATTGAGCCATGCTGTCGTACATTGCCCGCACCACCTCCGCCCGCTCCCCAACGCCCCATGAATCGGGAAACGACATATAGACCATTTTCTCGGCGGCCAATTCAGATAAGATGTGTTCCACCTCATCCGCGGACGGCGCCGTCAGCAATTCCCAGCTCATTTGACCTGCATCCAATACGTCACATGTTGGACTGATGATTTCGCCCGGAATTTCCGAATCGATTTCACTGCCTACGAAGCATACGCCCGGAATGACGGCATTCACGATGTAGGGAGGAGTTGATCCACCGTCTCTGCCCCCGTCTCCACTTCCATCTCCGCCCCCGTCCGGTCCCTTATTGGTGGCGTCGCCACCCTCGACAGCATCAAAAACGACGGGTGGAGTGGTGAACTCGAGTTCCGAACTGGTGTCGGCGGGCGGAATTGTGTCCAAGGGAGCGAGTTGAATCTCGGAATCTTGTGGAGGAATGGAAAGGGTGTCACCAAGGTGCAAATTGTCAGGCTGCGTCAAGTCAATTGGTGGCAGCGGGTCGACTTGGTTCAAATGAAAGTCGAGCGGGGGATTACGATCCACGTGCTCATAGGATTCTTGTGCGAGTCCCCATGCCGGAAAAAGAAAGAGCCAGGCGGCTCCAGTGGTTCTCATTGCGGCAATTTGTGAAATGCGGATTCTGCTGAACTTTATTCCAACCCGAAGCAGCTTTAACAGGATCGATGTCTTCATGGTGTCTCCCAACGTTCGCGGTATCCGACTTGAATTCAACACAATCGAGTCTAAAATTGCGTTTCACTGAGAGTTCGTACGACGTGACCGGGTTTTTCCCGATCTAGGAAAAATTGAGGATTGCGACATGCCGATGATGCAAAACTTATTTTGCCGACACGGCAAAAGAGGGCGGTGTTTTGCGAAATCCGTAGTTGGGATGTAGAGCGGAGAGGATGCGAAAACGGAGTCGTGTGCGAGGATTGCGGCAAAGCGAGTCGGCGTCTAGCTTAGAATACTAACAGCCGCAGATCATTGCTGAGGCCGACTGAGATCATCTGTCTTGTGACCGTTTTGGGCCTTTCTTGCGCCACGTCTTCGCGAGAAGGTAGCAATCAGGGGAGAAGATCTTCAACTCTCAAAGTGGACTTACACTCATCAAGTCCAAGCGCGAGAGCATGAGCAGCATCGCTGTCGGCGGCTCTACTCTCACCGGTGACCCATTCGACCTTCGCGCGAACGCAATAGCCCACGGCGTACTTTGGGGAGAGGGTGATGCTTTTCGAGGCATCAGCGAGAGCCTCGGGTAGTTCGCGCCTAGCGGCCAGTCTTGCGACCGCTCGGTGCGTGTAGGCGAGCGGGTTATCGGGATCCAGCTTGATGGCGCTGGTGGCATCTAAAACCGCCCCCAAGTAATCTGGATTGGGGCGACGAACGATTCGGAGCTTGCTCCGATACAGATATGCCTGCGTTTGATTCGAATCGATATGCAACACCTGGTCTAAGTCTTCCAATGCGAGTCCGAAGTCCCCCGTGCCGGTAAAAGCCGCCCCCCGGTACAGACGCGCTTTGAGTTGACTGGGATCCATTGCGAGAGCGTGTGAAAAGTCCTTCGCCGCGTCAGAAAATCGGCCCACACTATGCCTAGCGCGTCCGTGGTCGACCAGACCATCGATCACGAGGGACTTAACAATGGCTGGAACGGTCTCGGGTTGAGCCGTGGATAGCAAGTCTCTCCCGGTCTCGATGTAGATCGCCCATTCGGTCGCCCGAATTTGCTCGTCGTCCGGCGCAAGTGCACGGGCACGCCGCAGGTCCCTCAATGCCGATCGCGGCTTGTCAAGGGCGACTTCCGCCAGGGCGCGCCCAACAAACGCCTTCGCTGCATATGCATCGGCTGCGGTGGCACGTGAGAACGCGTCTGCTGCGTCGGCAAATCTCGCTTGAGCTAAGTATTTTGTTCCGGTCTCAAGTGCCGACATAGCGTTATCCGCCCCGCCAGGAGGGGCTGACACGCTGGGCGAATGCGAGACCGCATCAGGCACCCTGGCGATGCGGTAATCAGTCACTTGCCGCGGAGGTCCCCACCGGACACTGCGTAAAAAGCCGTCGAAAATGCTTTCGTTATGCGCAAACACGGCGTCGAAGCTATTTAGTGTGAAGACCACTATGTCAGGTCCGTGCTTGACGACAACCTGCTTGATCGTAGCATTAGGCTCAATGTTTTTGCCCCAGGATGTGAGGGTATGGACGAGGTCGTCTTCATCCGGTCCTGTCTGGCGATGGAAGGAAAACCTTTCCACGTGGGAAAACATTTCCACGTTTGCAGCAAGGGTATCGACGAGGTCTTCATCCTGGCGATCAAGGGAAAAAGTATCTACGTTTGCAGCAAACGTAAACGCGACGCCCTTTTCGGTATCGACAACCATATCCGACTTGTGCCGAATCGGTTTCACGAGCCTATCGACTGAGTAATATCGCTTGGCTCCGCTCGCAAAGAACACATAGCTGTAAGGTTTGAACGACGGCCCCGGGGGCCCCCCAGCTGTATCTAGGTAGTCGTCGAGGTAAGCCTCCAGTGAATCCCCCTCCGCGTCTGTCAATCGCACGGTGATGGCAACCGCAAATGGCTCCGGCACATGTCCCGAGGCCCTTTGACCCGGGTGTAAGCGATCGCCGCTCACGAAATCAACTAGCAGGTCCTTTTGTTGCATACGGTCGTCTTCTACAAAACGTTCAACAACCTCCCAATTGGCCGGAACCTGCGCACTGAAGATGTTTCCCCGCGCCCTGTACTCCTGTGCGCTCAGCGAAGAGCTGGCTAGCAACGCGCAGAGCAGCAACGCAGCGCTGCTACAGGCTTGAAATATTTTCATAGATCCCTCGGCTTGACACCCGTGAATCTGGCGCGGAATTTCACGGCACGGTCGCGCTCCTTCTTGACATCCTCCTTGGGATTGAGGGCTAGCGCGCGATCATAATCGGCGATAGCATGGTCAAGGTCTGCCTTAATAGCTCGGCTAATGTCCGCTTTGTCGGGGCCATTTTCCAGATACGATTCCGAGAGACCACTCTCAGTGGCACGGTCCACGTAGGCCTCACCACGAAAATGGTATAGGAGTGCATCGTCGGGATAAACTCCTATTGCATGAGTATAGTCGGCAATAGCCTGGTCATTGTGACCTCTGGTTTGATTCGCAATCCCCCGTTTGCGGTACGCAGGCCCATACTGCGGATCGAGGTCAAGCGCCCGGGTAAGATCGGCAATTGCGCTATCGAGCTCTTGCGTCTCCCCGGAATTGTCGTGGGCTTTGTCGAGGTGCATTTTCCCCCTTTCAAAGTAAGCTCGCACGTTCCGCCAATCAATGTCCAACGCGCGGGAAAAATCATGCTCTGCCAGTGCATAGTATGCGGATGCTCTGTCGCGATCATATGTAATGTAGGCAAGAAATGCCTCGTGACTCAATTTGGCCCCGCGATTCACGTACGCTTCCACAAAATCACGGTCCGCGGAGATCGCCGAACTATAGTCTTTGAGCGCGATTTCGCCTTTGCCGAGGTGGTCCTGTGCGATACCCCGCTTGTTGTAGGCCCAGGCGACAGCCTCAGAGCTTGGTTCTCGGGCGATCACCGCCGAACAAGCCTGCACTACTAGAGTCCAATTCTGCGAATGCTCGCAATCTTGCGCATCATCCGCGCGGGCTTGGTTGGTTGGAAAGAGTAACCCTCCGATCGATAGCATCGCTAGAATCAGCGCGCGTAGAGGGTGTCCGTATCCGTTCGGTCCACGTCTCGGCATTGTACCTCCACCACAAACTTCTCATGCATGTGGCCCCGCCAACAATATGAATCACCAGTGCGATTGACCAGTGAACGGAAGTGCGCTGGCCGCGCTCTCCATTGTCGTTGCTGTTGGACCTCCTGATTCGTGCTTTTCACCTTTGTTTGTCTTGCGTCTCGGCTGGAACCATTTCCGTCTCTGCTGCCGCCCGTTGTACCACCGGCAAATCCCCGGGATCCCCCACATATACCGTCCCCGCCCAATAAAACGGATGCCCCGACTGCTGCGTCTTCCTTGCGTACGCCAGAGCCCCCACTTGAGCTGCACGGAACGCGTCATATCCCGGCATCGTCTTCACCTCTTTGCCCTTGCCTAGCCAGCGGTCATAAAATTCTTCCATCTGCCGCGTCGTCTCTTCTGCCGGCACCTCCCACATGCTCATGGTCAGCGCCCGCGCTCCCGCCAGCAGAAATCCCTCTCGCAACCCCACCACCCCCTCCGCACTCACTGTCCCCACCCCCGTCTCACACGCTGTCAGGTTCACCAACTGCGTTCCCTCCAGATCCATTCCTGTCACTTGATATGCGGTCAAGACTCCATTCCCTGCGTCAATCCGCGTCTTCACCAAATCTTCTTCCCTCAACCATCGCGCCTTTGCCGCGGCCGCACTCACCAGTTTATCCCCCACCAAGTAGAACACACGATCCCCGTCGTTCCGGTGGTTGTAGCCTGCTAGAATCAGCATCGAGCGTAGCAGGGCGTCATCATCTTCATCTTCTGGACCGCTTTCTCCCGGCTTCTTCCTCCGGACTTCCCGTGGCGCATAATAGCCGTGGGTGGCAAACTGCAATATGTCTGGATGCCGCACCAGTTGCAGTACTTCCTGTAGGTTGGCATCCGGACCCTCCAGCACAGTCGGTTCTGGCCACCCATGCCCCTGCATCGCTCTCTTTGCCGCCTGCATCAATTCGGGTAGTTGCGAGGCATCGGAGAACGTGGGCTGCAGTCCACCCAACAGGTCGCTTCCGTCCGCCTCTCCTCCCAATGTGCCGGTATTGCCGCCGTCTTTGATCACGCCCACCGCCTGCGTTTGCGCCTTCTGCGCGCCCGCCTTTTGTCTCGCTTTCACGGCCTCTGCAATCTGCTGCCCCGTCGCTTCAAAATCTGGCGCTCCAACCAACACCGCCCTTCTCGTCACCCCCAAACCATCTATCTCTCTCGCTCCTTCTCCTTTGCCTGCCCCTTGAGCCGCCAGCCGCGCCAGGTCTCGCCCCGTATTCAAGTACACCAACTCAAGCTCATCGGCCAGATATCGCCACTTCTTCTCATCCTTCTCCTGCGTTGGCCACGCGAGCACCTCCAGCGGCATTAGACTCAACTCCCCGTCCGGAGCCACGTACGCGCGCCTCGGCACTCTCCCCAATGCCTTTCGCAATGGGTCCCAAATCCGTTGCCGCAACTGCGCAGCGATCTCCCCTAACTCTTTTTCCGATTTCTGCACCTGTGCCACGCTCGGCGAATAGGATTTCTGGACCTTGGCCCACTCTGCCATTCGGTTCCGGTACTGCTTCACCAGCGCATCGATGCCGGCAGCCCCTCCCAAGTGCACCGCTTGAACCTGTTCGCTATCGCCACGGATCACAAAGGCACCGTACTGCGCTGGCCCCCACGGATTCTTCTCCGCCTGGTAGTCGTAAGGACGATAGCGCACGTATTCAACCAGAGCCTCGTCTGTGTGCAGCCCCTTCCGAACGCCTTCCAACTTGACCTCCTGCAAAGTCGAGAGTTCGGCATAGGCCTTATTGGTCTGCCTCAGCTCTGCATCTCGCGTCTCAATCCTTTCCCGCAGTTCCCGCAGATCATTCACGTTCACCAGCTTCTGCCCCGGCTGCTGGTCTAACAACCGCACCCCCACCACGTCGTATTCCTGCTTCCATCGCTGCCATTCCTCAAGTTGAAGCCGCCACTCGTCCGTCCCCCTTGATACAGCCCGGCGCAACGCAGCGCTCTGCTGCCGCAACGCTTCGAACCGCAACTGTTTTCTGTACAACACCCCTCGCAGTCCTTCTGCCCCGGTCGCGTGTCCGGCAAACACCAACCCCGAGAGCACTTCGCTCTCATTGAATGATCCCTTTTGCAGCCAGCGCTGTTGTTGCCGCGGAGCCAAACCGCCGAGATTCCCTCCCAGATGCTTCCACCTGATTCGCGCGGCCGCCAGCAGGTCTTGTGCCGCCTCCGGCCAGCGCCCTGTCGCAGCCAAGTCGATCGCCAGATTGCTTAGGCTACTGCCGTAGTCTGGATGCTCATCCCCCAAGACATTTTTCAGGATTTCAGACGCCTGCCGGAGCAGCGGTTCCGCCTCCTCATACTTGCTCTCGTAGCTGTAGAGCGCCGACAGATCGTTGAGGTCGCTAGCATAGGCAAGATGCTCCGGCCCCAAGACCTTCTTATCGATCTCCACCGCCCGCTGCAATAGCGGCTTCGCCTCCCATGGATATAAACCCTCCTCCATGTACAACCTCGCCAGACGGGTCAGGCTCGCGGCGTAGTCGTGATCCTCACCTACTTTCTTTCTGACCTCCAGAATTTTCTTCATGAGCCACTCCGCCTCCTGGTAATTCTGGTGATGCTCGTACACGATCGCCAGATTGCCCAAGCTCGTGGCATAGTCCGGATGCTCATCACCCAGCGCTTTCTCCAGAATTTCGGACACCCGAATAAAGAGTGGCTCAGCATCCTCGTACCGGCCTTCCGCCCAGTAAAGTGCCGCCAGATTACTAACGGATTTCGCGTAGGCCGGATGACTTGTCCCTAAGACCTTTTCGTCGATCGCCAGCGATTGCCGGAAGAGTGGCTCCGCCGTCTCGTACTGCCCTTGAGACTTGTACAGCTCCGCCAGGTTATTCAGGCCTGTACTATACTTACGGTCTTGGTCCCCCCAAACCTTCTTCCAAACTTCAACCACCGCCTTTTGTGCTTCTATCGCCTCTTTGTAACGGCCCTCTTCATATAGTCGTACCACGTCGCCGGCGTTGTTTGCGACTTCGACCAATTGACGTCGCTGCTCTGCGCTCATCTCCAGGATTCGCTCCAGATCAATACCACGAAACAACGCATTCCGCGATTCCCACCAGTCGGCGCCCTGATAGGTTAACCGCGCTATCGCCACCGCCTCTGCGCCTTTGACGCCCTTTTGCACCATCTCCAAGTCCTCGGGGGATACGATGATTCCGTCCAGCTTCCGCTCCGCTTCTTTGACCTCCGCCTCCAGGTCTTGAGGCAGCTTCGGAATCTCACCCGTCTTGGCTAGCGATGACCCACTAGGTGAGGCAGATGGCGGTACCTGCTGGCCACCGGAAACGACCCAAGGTTCCGCGAAAAACAAAACAAACGCGACAAGCCAAGCCGCAACACTCGCATGCCCTTTAGAAAACGGAAGCTCAGACCTCCTGTTTCCGGAGATGTTACGCGTCATGGGGTCACTTTCTTTGGGTATGAACTGCATAGCCAGTACCGGATCACTTTGTGTTAGATACATGAGATCGAATGACTCTGAATACGTACGCTTCTGTTGTGCGGCTGCTCTTCGTTTCGAGTTTCAGGATGTAGTCTCCGGAAGAAATGGATGCGGAAGGTAGCTCTACGATTACACTTTGGACGCCATCCGTGAGTGTCGATTTCAAGCCGCTGGCCACCCAGATTTCCCTGTGAAGTCCCTCTAGATCAACATTCAGGACTCGAGCCGTATAGATCGCGGCCGAAGACTGGCCCGGTAATTCCGCTACAAGCGAAACGTTCTGGGACGAATTCGAAAGAGTGAGTATTGGAGTTGAGGATCCGCCCCCCTTAGTGACTCCTGGGGAGAGAACTAGGCTTATTGGTTCCGGTCGGCGTTCAACGGAAGCAATTGGAGCGGGCGTTGCTGCAGTTTTCGCACGATTGTGCCAGACGATGGCGAACCCTACGACTGCCGCACAGCCTAAGGCTCCGACGAGGGCCACTTGCGACATGCGGTTGCGAATTGATCTGCGGAGAACGTCACGGCGAGAACGAACCTCGTCAACCAACTCGCGGAGCGTTTGGACCTGCAGGTAGCGACTTTGGAAACGCTCGCGCTGCTCCTGGTTCAGCCGGCCACCAAGATAGTCACAGATCAATTCCACTTCCGCAGCTCGCAGTTGCTTAAAAAACGTGCTGTCGGCGAAATAGCGGTCTTCAATGGCCTCAGCCTCTTTATCGGACACCGTTCGTAACAGGTACTCTCTCAAGGTTCCAGTCTGTATATGCTCGAAATTCACGTGTTGTTACACCTCAGATTTTTTCCAGCCAGTTATTTCAGCCAGTTTTTTCCTTATGCGGTGCACCTTGGTTCGGATCTGTCCCGTCACCGGTTGGTCGTCCTCGTCGCGGTTTGCTGCAGCCTCAATCAGTGCCCATTCTTCCGTCTTTAGTTTTTCCTGTCCATGCCGCCTGACTTCTTCAAGAAAAGTAGATGCCTCGGCGCCCCTAAGGCCTCTCACGCCAAAAACCTCTGTCTCCAAATCTGGATCTAATTCAAGCATCCCCTCATTCCGGATGTCGTTTCGGTACCCTTCCTGGAGGATCTTCCGGGCGAAACCATGCACAACCCGAAAGAAGTCCTCTTCCTGCGCGAATTCAAAGTCTTTCCTCGTCCAAATGGCCAATAGGGTGTTGTGCGCCAGATCCTCGGCATTCTGCAGGCCGAGTCGCCGGGAGAAAAAGAAAATGAGCCGTTCGCGCGCCTGCGCCCACAGTTCGGTCGGAATGGAACGGCTATTGAACATGGGATAAAGCGTTAGCGAGACGCCTCCGTGTTAGGGAGATGAAGAGTTGGCACTCCGAAAGTTATGAAGGAGGCCCAATAATACGGATCAGCCCACTTGCCCGACTCCAAAAGCGAGCGTCGCGCCAAGGTAAGTGCGTGCTCCATGCGTACGGGGTGGCTCGCAAAGAGATGGCGGTACGTCTCACTAAAGAAAGTTGAAGATGCCTGCGCATCGACCACAGAAAGCGTCAAAACCAACTGCGATGCACCGGCAGAAAAAAGGCTGCTGGCAAAGCCGACCAATCCCTCACCGATAACTGGCTTGCCGAGAGCAGTTTCACACGCGGAAAGCACTACAGTCGAGTGGCCTAAACGAAGGCTTGCCAGTTGATAAGGAAACAGGAACCCGTCAACATGATGACCGTTACGATCCATCACTGACAGAGCGATACGGGATAGCTCGGGGACCTGATCATCGACAATAGCATGAGTAGATAAATACAAAATGGCATATTGATCCAGCGGCAATCTCTCCAGGGCCGGCACATTAGCATCGAAGCCTTTTAGGAAGTCACGACGTGACCTTGGGACAAGACCCGTGATCGTCCGTAACTCATCGTCAAACGGAAGCCTTGCCAGGGATGCCTGGTTGCTTTGGAACTGCTTGCGGAAGGACGGAGGCACACGCGGATCATCGACCGAGAAGACGGGATCGTATACAGCAAGAATCGACTTGGGAAATGCGATCATGTTGTCTTGCCGACTGCTCTGCAGAAGAAACGCTGCGGACGGCGTATTGACCAAATCGTGGTTATAGCCCAAATATTCTCCGTTCGGAAGCCGCAAAGCTGCAAAAGGAACCCGGTGCAGATCACCATCCAACACCAGGATCAATAAGGGAGGCAGGACGGACGGTTGAAGCTTTCCTAACAACGTCCTGGACAGCCGTCTCATGGCCCGAAGGAACTGGCTTTGCTTGGCCGGACTACCGAGTCGTTCTTGAAGCCGAGAGAACAGGGTGACCGCAGGAGATATCTCGCTTTCGATGACCGTTCTATTAGGGAGAGTGAAGACGTCGATCGTTCGGTCGCGAACAAGCCACACGTAACTGCAGCGCTCACCCAAGTGGTATTCGAGAACGGCGCTGTGGGGTGAGAGTTCTTGTTGTAAAGAGCTGACCGACGTCAGTGGCGCGGCCCCCCGCTCACGGCTTTCAAGAGATTCACGGATGCGAGCCTCAACTTGCTCGTCGTCCGCAAATAGAGCCTCAAGCCGTGGTTTTACGTTTGCATGTTTCCCGGATTCATCAGCAGCCATCAAAGACAGGAAGCTAATTTCGCGGCGGATCTTCACTTGACGGTTTATGAGTTCCGGCGGTTTGGGAGAAGATTGTTCGCGGTCTTTCAGGACATCGAGTAGGGAACGACTGCGGCCAAACTCGGAAGCAATCAAGCCATCCGCGACAGCATTCTTGCTATCTGAGCGCATCGCAATCGCAACGAGAAGATCCAGTAGGTTGTGCCTCCGGGCATAAAAGGACGCGCGCAGCTCTGCGCCGGGGACATTGCCGCGGATGGACTCCAGCAAAGAGATAGCTTCTTCGGCCAAGCTATGTGCCGGAGCCATTTCTCCGGCAGTGAACTCGAGGTCCGCGAGCGCGTACAGCGAGTCCGCAGCATCATCGCGCAGCCCGCAGGTTCGGCGAATCTCGAGAGCCTTCGTTAGCCATCCACGCGCCGCATTGAAATCACCTCGAGTACGCGCTATCAGCCCCAAATAGTGGGCCGCATTCGCTTCTGCGCGTTTGTCGCCCAAATTCTGATGAAGATCGAGAGCTTCTTTCAGGCGGGATTCTGCGGCATCTGTCAACCCGAGTCGAAACAGAGTCTGTCCCAGGTTATTCAGGGCAAGGGCACGAACGGTACGGTCAGGTTGACTCTCGGTATCTTTTATTATTTCTTCAATTAACATTCGGGCGCGATGAAGGCGACCCTGCAACATGAGCGTCCGGCCGCGGTTCAGGCGGGCACGAATTAAGTCGCCTTTTGCGCTCTGAAGTGACCTTTCAATTGCAATTGCTTTGGTGAAGTAGATTTGTGCCTTGCCGTACTCTGCTAATGCAACATATGACAGACCCAGGTTGTTCAGAACACGTGCATAGGCGAGCAAGTCAAGAGGCCGGAGAATGGTGGCCGCCCGGTCATAGCTACTGATTGCCTTTTGAAACTCTCCGATGTGGGTATACACGATGCCAAGATTCGATAATGTCTTTCCTTGGTACAGCGACAGCGAAAGATCCTGCCAAGCCTTGGCGGCCTCATTGAGGCGATCGAGAGAATCCGCAAGGTCCCCTATTTGTTGGGCACTTGAACCGCTATTGTTCGCAGCCTCAGCTCGACAGCGAGTGTCGGAGATAGCGCGGCAAATCTCAAGTGCATGTTCATAGGCATCGTAGGCGCGGCTCAGATCACCTAACAATGTTAAGGCGTCACCGAGCTTAAGCCATGTTCGGGCAATCGATGAAGAATCCTGAAGGGCCTGCCACTGTTCCAGAGAAGCCAAAATCGTGGTCACTTTAGGCGCGTGTTTTGAGTCCGCGGCCAATGCCTCAGCTGCCTGCCATTCCGCAGCCTTCTGTAACGAAACGGGAGTTCGAGACATATCTATCTGGGAGGCGGCAATTGCCCGCATTCCACCAGAGGCGGTTATTTCAATTCGATAGTGACCAGCATTCGTGAACGTAATAGTTTCCCGGCCAAATTCGAATCCGTCGGCGAGAATTTCCTTTCCCTCGCCGCGTACTCGTATGGTTGCATCATCGGGATGCTTCGCTGTTACCTGTGTCGCCTCACCAGGGAGGACCGTGAGCGTCACGCAGGCCGGTTGCTGCATGGAACTGAACACTGAAATGCTCTTGCTCGCAACAAGTTCGGGGCAGCCACCCGGCGGTACCAGGCTGGCTACGCCTTGGGCAGCAAATGCAGCGAAGATCATAAATTGGAGCATTGGAAAGCAAATACAAGCCATGGCCCAGTTGACTGTCAGAACCATCAAAGACAGAAACATGGCGTTTGGCACCGGTATTGTACATCGCAAAAAGGGAAAGAGCTTGTGCTCCTTCCCCTCTTGGTTGAACGTTGGCGAACCGCCAGCCATTAACAGCCAACGTTGTTTGTTGTTGAATGATGGCCTAGCTGCGGGCTGCTAAGTGCCCACATCGCTTGGCTGCTGCACCACGCTTGTCGAGTCGTCGCATGGTGCCGCATGCGATTTGTGTACTGGTCCCCCGCCGAAGAGAGAGATGAGCCAGAAGAGCAATGAGATAGGAGCCATTTCTCCTTACCTCCTTTCTGGTCTCTTTGTCTTGGCTGGCGGCAGAAGTTAAGTTCGAGGCAAAAAGTTTTTTTTACCTGTATTCAAAACGGGGTGTACACGAAGTTCGTCCTATAGTGCTGGTGACTCTGGATGGCGACGATCCCGTTGGCTTAGTACTGGCTGATGCATTTGAAAGAGATCATGGCAAACGGGTACCGGCGTACGGCTCTAGCGCTGCCCATGCCCTGTATCTCTGTACCAAGGAACCAAACGTGAAGAATATTTTGGTCCGCACGGCAAAAGAGCGTTGCTTATTGCGAAATCTGTAGTTGGATCTGTGGCGGCGTAACGCTTACCGCGGTCGCGGCAGAGCTAGCGGCTTGTGGTGAGACGAACAACAGAAGATAATTTAGGCCCGTCTGAAAATCGTAACCGCATTGGACCATTTTGGATCTCTCTCGCGATGCGACTGGCGAACTCTGTATACTGTTCGGCATATTTGTGGCAGGGAAACCGTGGAGCCATCGGCGATATGCTCAAGCGGCTCCGATCATCTGGAAGCTCGAGATGAATGAACAAGAGGCAAACATTGGCCAGGCTGCGATTGAGTCTCTCACGCTAGAGCAACTCTCTCAACTGGAAATCGCAGTTAGATCAACCACTATATACGCGTCTGGCAATGTTGATTTAGCACGGGCCTTGAGGAGGCTACCAGAAAAACAGTTGATTCAATCCTCGATGGATGTCGATCGACTGTCGTGGGCGGTGGCGTTTAACGTTACAGGCGAAATCGAATCGCAGGCCGCAACTGCCCCGCGATCGCGGCGTGGGGCTACAGGCTATCGAGATCTCTGGCCTCCCAGAACTCTTTGGAGCAAGGTCTGGAACGCATTGACGAAGCCTTTCGACTCGGGCGCTGCCGCTGTACATTCTTCGTCTGCGCCCTTGTGCGAACTGGCTTTGTCAGTCGCGTGTGAACAGCGTGCAGACTGGCAACCCCTTACTGGACATGAGTTTAGTGTGGAGGCTGCTAACTGTGCATTCGAGGAGCTCTATTCAAGGGAAAGGGCAAAGGTGGCAGGGGCAATACGAAAAAGCTTTCGTGCTGTTGATGCGGAAGACATTTCCGACGAAGCTTGGGTGAGAGCCTTTTCTAACTATTGGAGCGGCCGGGCTAAGAGGAGATTTCTCGGGATTTGCAGGATCTCCACTCTGCTCATTTCTATCGCTCGTAAGGTAGCGGCTGACGAGGTGCGGGAGAGGCGCGTAATCGACCGCGACTTGGGACGCAATTCCAGCAATAAAGATGAACATGCGAGATCGTTGCCAGAAGAACTCGCTGATAACTGGAGTTTGAGTGATCCGGCCGCGAGATTACTCTTTAAGGAATGTATGGCCCGCCTTAGTCCCAGAGAGCGTATCGTGGCCGAGATTGTTTGGTTCAAGGGAATAAGTCAAAGCCGGGTGGCGCAGATTATGGGAACTACGGAGGCGTACATCAGCCAGGTTTTGAAATCGGCGAAGCAAAAGATGATTACTTGTGTAACATTTAAGGCACAAGCGTGAACGAGCGGGATCACTCAGCGTGAAGGAATTCGCTAATGGCAACCAGTTCTGAAGATCGAGAAAGAGCAAGGCGAATCCGCTTGCGGGCACAAGAGCTTGCCCCTTCGGAAAAGCCGCGCGACCATGATGCTGCGGATGACCTTCAACTGCTAGCTGCTCTGGCGGACGGCGTCCTGTCGTTAAATGATGTCGATGAAGAGACCTTGGATCGCTGCATCCAGACCTTCGGCCCCGATTCTGTGGTGGATGCGGTTCTCCAGCATCATCAGGAGAGTTCCGGCCCACAGGCCAGCAACGGCGATGCGGTGCGATCATCTGATCGGCCGGCAAAGCGACGCTCTCGGCTTTCGCGCTGGGGAATGTGGGGCTTTGCTTGGGCGGCGTCGGCCGCTGCGATCGTCATCACCGCTGTATTCCTTTGGCCACCGCATCCAGTCCATCAGGTCAATTTGGCTCTGCAGTGGCCATCAAATTCTCCGTTCGACCCTTCAGCTTTCCAGAAATGGCTCTCGCCCAAGAACCGCATTCCGACTCAATTACCCAATTTCAACCGAAGTGTCGAAACATTGGGCCCCGCCGAGGAAGACAGATTCAGGCCCTGGCGTCTCGCGACGGCCATCGTTCGTCTTGACGACGGCTGGGGAAGTGGAACCTTCATCTCGGCAGACGGCTGGCTGCTGACAAACTACCATGTGGTTGCGGAGGCAGCTCAGGAGGCAGCCATATCAGGAAAACCGACAGTCGTGGATGTGATTCTCGCGCACATTGTCGAGGGTCACCCCAAGCCACAACCTCCCGTCAAAGCTACACTTTACCGCGCTGATCCTGTTCATGATCTGGCCTTGCTCAAACTCGAACCTACAAACGGGAAGCCTACGCCTTTCTTTCCTTTTGCCGCACTTGCTCGGGCAGGCGAAGACTGCTTTGTGGTGGGTTCACAGAATAACGGGCCGGCTTGGTGGGTTCGTGGTTGCAATCTTCAGCGGCCGCAATTTGCTTTTGAATATCCTGATGATCTGAGTCAATTCGCTACCGGTTTGGCAAGTGCAGGCGATAGCGTGGATCGAGTGCGCACTACGGTGATTGTTACCGACGCCCGAATCTCGGGCGGCGACTCGGGCGGCCCTCTGCTCAATCCCAAAGGCGAATTGCTCGGCCTTACGTTTGCCACCCCGCAAAACAGCACACAGGGCTCGGTTGGCTGGCATATCGCCCTTCAGCACTTGCGCAGCTTCACCTCGGTTCTGCCCAAGCAAGCGGAAAGCGTACCATTCGATCCCTGGACAGCAGGAATGCCTGAGGCCACCATGCTTGAGCCTGAGGCAACAGATAGTGCGCATAGCGGGTACATCGATGCACTCCGCTATCGCTATGTCCTAAGTGACGATGGCGGCAACCCTCGCCCCGTCGCTATGACTACTTTCATAGACTTTGGAAAACATTTGTCTTCAGCCGTACAAGTCTTGGACCGCGTGCCCCGGGGACTTTGGGGCATGGAAACCCGCGGTCAGTTTCGGTTCGATGTGTTCCTGAGCACGAGGGCAGACGGTGTGACAGCAGTTGGATACACCAATGCCCAAGGAATCGTGGATGAGATACGCATCGGGCAATCCCAACAGATCTGGGCCAACGTAGTGTGGAATCGGGACGACCATGGGATTTGGCACGCTACCAAACCCACTTCGTCCAAACCTCTGGTTGATCCTCTAAAAGTTGGAAAGAACAATATGGATCGCCTGCAGGCTATCGCCGGATTTATCGTGTCTCCCGTGGCCCAGACCAACCCTAATTCTAATCCACACTGATGGACTAAGAAATGGCGAATTTAATGAGGATCGCGTCTAGTATGCTACCCACCATGAACTCTCAGTATCGATGGCTGTTCACTCTCGTTTTCCTCGGCTGCGCAATCCCGGTCATGCAATCCCAGACAAAGACAAGCAGATTCGGATTCAGCTATACCTTGCCGGCAGATTTTGCGGACAGCGTCTCTGACTTGAAACAGGAGATTCAGAATTTCTCGCAGAGTAGTGGTAGCGACGAGATGCAGCGGAGTGTCCGGTGCATTCAAATTCTGCTCGCCGGCTTTCGTTCGAATCCGAAAGCCATCATCTCCGCGTTCGCGATACCCTTCGATTGCATGGGGCAGAGAGTGGTAAACGCAGACCTCCCTGCACTCACGGCAGCATTCATCAACATGCAAACACAATTAATGGATATCTCAGAATCCACCGATGGCGCTTATTCGTTAGGAACCCACAAATTCTGGATCGTACGCATAAAAGGTGCATTTAAAGACAATCATTCAATTGCCATCACGGAGGCAGTCACATGCGCCTTGGTCAGACAGGCTGTTGTTTGCTGGATGGGGAGCGCCCCGTCCATCGACGATGGGGCTCTTCAAACCTTCGAAAGTTTGCCGGTAACGTTCGAGGGTGAGGATTCCAGGCCGTTGGTACCGGCCACAGCGTTTCAACACAAATCATGGTAGACCTCTACTCGCCAGAAGATTCTTCCCAAGGAACGCTCAAAAGAGAGAGCCTTGCGACTAGGCTTTATCAACGCAACCAGCCGCGTTTGAAGTGGATAAAAGTGGTCGACTACCTGATTGCGGTCTGCCTTCTCACAGCGATTTCGCTACTCACAGCCGGGCGGGTGGGGGGCCAGTGTCTGATACCTCAGGACTCTTCACAAACACCGGCAAGCGCGAAAGCTGTTAGGTCGTTGCCCGGTGAACTAGCCGAGGACGTGGCGCGCTCAGAAAAACTCGTGACGGATGCACTCAATGGGCCGGAAGACCTGGATGGGATCAGGCAGGCCATTCCAGCGGCCGAGCATGCACTCAAGGTTCGCCAGGATGAACAGGGCACCACCTGGTGGGAGACAATAGACGCGCAGCATCATTTGGACGATCTGTCCCGCATGCTGGTATTAAGCGCGGAACAACGGGCAGAGCTTAAACACGCCCGGACGCTAAACCAGCAGGTTAGGGAGTTCTACGACACCGGGAATTATACTGAGGCGGTCAATGTAGCCCTGCAAGCTTCTGAAATCCATCGGCAAATCTTGGGCGAAGAACACCATGACTATGCTACGGATTTGGGGAATCTGGCACTAGTCTACGTGAATGTTGGTCAGTACCAACAAGCCGAGCCACTCTTTCTCCAGGCGATCAGCATTGACAAGAAGGTGTTAGGCGAAGAGCATCCTGGCTACGCCATCGACCGCAGCAATCTGGCCAACCTGTACCTCGCCATGGATCGCCACGAGCAAGCCGAACCGCTCTTCCTTCAGGCGCTGGACATTGTGAAGAAGGCCCGGGGGGCAGACCATCCCGATAATGCAATCGCCCTCAACAATCTGGCGACGTTCTACATGCAGATGGGCCGCTATGAGGAAGCCGGGCCTCTCTTCCTTCAGGCGTTAAACATTGTGAAGAGGGCTCGGGGTGAAGATGATCCGCTCTACGCAGCCGATCTGGACAATCTGGGCAGCCTTTATTACGCTGCGGGGCGGTATCAACAAGCAGAGTCTTGCTTGTTCCAGGCGCTGCAGATTGTGAAGAAAGCGCGGGGCGAAGATCATCCCGATAACGCAACTGCCCTGAACAACTTGGCGAAATTCTACACCGATATAGGTCGCTACAAGGACGCTGAGCCTTTCCTCCTTCAGGCATTGGAGATTCTGAAGAAGTCTCGCGGCGAAAGCCATCCCGATTACGCAGCCGCCTTGAATAACCTCGGCCTACTCTACTGGGCGACGGGCCGTTTCAATGAGGCCGAGCAGGAACTTCGTCAAGTGGTTGAGATCAATAAGAGAGTGCGGGGCGAGGGGCACTCTTACTATGCCTTCAGCTTGAGCAATTTGGCTCAACTCTACAGGGACATGCGGCGCAATGACGATGCTGAGCCACTCCTCCGTCAGGCTTTGGAAATTGAGAAGAAGACCCTTCCCCCGGGTCACCCTTATTATCTAATCAGTTTGAACAACTTGGCCCTAATCACCAGAGACAATGGTGATTATAACGAGTCTGAGAGGCTCTTTCGTGAGGTACTGGAAACCCAGGAGAGAACACTGGGGAAAGCCCATCCTTTCTATGCAATCGTCTTGAACAATCTTGGTGTGCTCTATCGGGATATGCGCCGTTACCAGGAAGCGGAACCAATTTTTCGTGAGGTGCTGGAGATTGAGAGGAAAGCGCTGGGCGAAGAGAATATTAGTTATACGAACGCGCTGAACAGCCTCGCTACGGTTCTCGCTGCGACAAAACGAGAGAAAGAGGCTTCCGAGTTGCTTGAGAAGTCCGCTAGAGGGGACTGGATGCGCCTGACGCAGAACTTCCCCTTGATGTCTGATCAGCAGAAACGGGACCTATTGAAAGTGAGTAGCTTGGCGCAAGGTCCGATATTGTTGAGTTTGGTATTTGCCGGGCGCAGTACCGCTGAAATGGGATTGCGCGGCGCGCTGCTAAGCAAGCAGTTGCTGTTTGAGGCAACCCGGCAGGAAAGTGCTGCTTTGGCAGCGGCCTTTGCATCGGGTTCCCGCGAGTGGCAAGCATCGTTACTGGAACGTGACCGATTGCGTAGCCAGGCATCCGCTTTGACCATGCAGAGTCTTTCCGAAAAAGGATCGTTGCCACAGCCGGGGCGCAAGCAAGTAGATTTGGTCTATCTGCGTTCACTTTATGATCGAATTGAGCATCTGGAGCAACAGCTACGCCATACCAACCAGGCCTATGCCGAACAAGCCCGGCTCAACGAGATCAGCTTGGACGACGTGCGGCACGCCTTGCGGTCGGACGAAGCGTTGGTTGAATATGTGCACTATACATCCTACGATGTAGAGGCCCACGTTGGTTTGCTACCCCGCTACGGAGCGTTGGTGCTGCGCGGCGACAGCGGAACGGTAAGCGCGGTGGATTTTGGACCTGCATGGGGGATCAACGCTGTCGATCCAGCCGTGCAGCTGTTCCAAAAAAACATCAATGCGTTCACTGCCCAGTGGAAGCAGAACGCGATGCAAGATCCCAGTCCGCAGCAGCTCACCCCGATGAAAAGTGAGGATCCGAAACTTCCCGGGGTGCTGTCGGAGACACGAACAGCATTAGCCTCAGCGGCATTGCGGGCTCTGGTCTGGGATCCTCTCGAGACGTATTTGTCAGGTGTAAAACGAGTTTATTTAGCACCCGATGGTCAGTTGAGTTTGATTCCCTTCGAAGCTCTTGCGCGGGACGATGGGAAAGGCGGATGGCGTTATCTGTTGGAAGAACGGGAGTTGGTCTATGTGGGAACGGGCCGCGACCTGGGACGGCTCTCTCTTAGGGCCAGAATAAACCACTCCAAGACTGCGGTGCTGATCGGAAACCCGGCATTCTTTGCCCAGCCGGAACGGGTGGCACGAGAGGTAGCAGGTCTGACTTCTACGGGTGAGCGGGCTCCTAAAGCCCACAGCCAAAGCGCAGCTACCGGGATGGGCGTCTCCATGTTGGGAGACGGCATGCCGGATGTGTGCAGCAGCATGCAGATTCCACGTCGATTGCAGCAATCGCCTGTTCTTGCTCAGTTTGTAGAGGGCACGGATAGACAACTGAGAGGCTTGGGTTGGACAGTGAGTAAGTTGACAGATCTCCAAGCGACCGAGGAAGCCGTCAAGCAGGTGCAGTCGCCGCGCATTCTCCAGTTTGCCACTCACGGCTATCTGTTGAAATGCCCTGCCAACGCACAAAGCTGGGACAATCCTCTTCAGCATTCCATGTTGATGTTGGCAGGGGTGAACAGCTGGCGCGTCGATCAGTCGGCCTTCTACCACGTGGGGAAGGAACTGCTGACAGAAGTTGAGGCACGCCGTCGCGGCTTGCCGGGAGAGCAAATGGAGAAAAACCGCATTCAGATCGACGACGGGATACTCACGGCCTATGAAGTAACTGGGATGAACCTGCAAGGGACGGAATTGGTGAACCTTACGGCGTGCGAGACGGGACTGGGGGAGGTCACGCCGGACGGAATAGCGGGATTGCGGCAGGGCTTTTTGCTTGCGGGGGCGAGATCGCTGACCATGAGTCTGTGGGAGATTCCGGCGAGGGAGTCGGTGCAGCAGATGTCAGATTTTTACGAGCGGTGGCTGGGCGGAAGTAAGAGAACCAACCCGAAGCCGAAATATCAGGCCTTCCGGGAAGCACAATTGGCCGCATTGAGGCGAGCACGAATCAAGTATGGCAAGGGACATCCTTTTTACTGGGCGGGAATGGTGTTTTCGGGCGACCCGGGGGATCTTCCGCCGGCCTCTGCCACAAAAGCTGCACCCGGAGGCGATGAAAAGCGGTGAGGCGGAAAAAGGGCACAGACAAGTTGGTACTGGCCTTACCGGTACTGATAAGTTGACTGGCCAAAGTAAAGTGCCTGTAAGAATGAAACAGTGCAAAGCTTTTTTCGAGCATTGGCTTCGCTACTAGTGTCCTGAGTTAGAAATTCGCTTACAAAGTCTGCTGACCTTGCCCAGAATCAAGTCCGCATCGGCGGTCCAAACGAACGGTTTTGGATCCTGATTCCGCTGCTCCAAGTAGTGCAGCATGGCCTTCTCGAGAGCGGCCACGGCGGTGTGGCTTCCGCGGCGCACACAGCGCTGGGTGATTTCTGCGAACAACCGTTCCACCAGGTTCAGCCAGCTGGCGCTGGTGGGGGTGAAGTGGACGTGATAGCGAGGGTGGCGCGCGAACCAGGTCCGTACTTTTTTCACTTTGTGCGTGCCGTAGTTATCCATGATCAGGTGAACCTCACCGCCGCGCGGAAGACTGGCGTCGATGTCATCGAGGAAGCGCAGGAATTCCTGATGCCGGTGGCGCCGGTAACAACTGCTGATCGTGACTCCACTGGCCACATCCAGTGCGGCAAATAACGAGGTCACTCCATGCCGCTGGTAGTCATGGGATTGCCGCGCGGGCACTCCCGGCGCCAGGGGCAGAATCGGCTGCGTACGGTTCAAGGCTTGCACCTGGCTCTTTTCGTCGACACAGAGCACGATGGCTCGATCGGGTGGATGCAGATACAACCCGACGATATCCCGCACCTTTTCCACAAACTGCGGATCTTTGGACAGCTTGAAGTTCTCCACTCGATGCGGCTGCAATCCGAACGCACGCCAGATGCGCACGATGGCGGTTTGCGACAGCCCTGCCTTTTGGGCCATGAGCCGCGTGCTCCAATGGGTGCTGTGGTCGGGCATGGACTCCAAAGTTTTGGTGATCACCTCTTCGATTTGCACGTCCCCAATGGTACGGGGCGCCCCGGGTCGTGGCTCATCGAGCAGGCCTTACAAACGATCCACACGAAAGCGCTCTCGCCACTTACACACGGTAGCTCCGGTGACATGTACCTGCTTGGCCACGGCACTATTGCTCCACCCTTGCGCACAGGCCAACACAATGCGGGCACGCAAAGCCAGGGCTTGGGCTGATTTCGGGCGACGGGCTAGCAGGGAAAGCTTTTCTTTTTCTTGCAGTGTCAGATGGAGTGGTTTCGTGGGACGTCCGGAGTTCCCAAACGGTGAGTGGTTAAGAGCTACGCAGAACTCAGGTCGAAAAAATGCGAGGCGGCTCGACGCGCAGCGCGCGAGCCACCTCCTACACACACTCAGTCTGGAACTACCGAGGTGGCGGTCCGTCATTCGAGCCGCTGTTTCCGGTTTCATCGTTGTCGCTGCTCGAATTGCTTTCATTGGCATCGCTCGAAGAGTTGACACTGTTTTCAATCGCCCCTTCGGCTGCACCGACGGCCGCTCCGATGGCTCCGCCCTCGACAGCGCCTTCGGCTGCGTGCTCCAGGACGTTGGTGGTGTCGTTCATCTGCGTGGTCGCCTCTTTCGCCACGTCGTTATACTCATCGGCGCTTGCTTGATAAGCTCGCTGAGCTGCCTCTTCCTGCTGGCTCTGCGTTATGCCGGCCGGCTGTTCTTGGTTCGACTCTTCTTGGTCTTGTCCAAAGGCTAGGAGAGATCCGAGAACCAAGGAGCCCAAGACAAATGCCCTTATCACAACTGGTTTCATTGTAGGTTATTCCTTTCTGCGGGTTTGTTGACATCAGCCCGCTACCCAGTTATCGCGGGCGCAGGAGGGATTTTGCCGTCCATGGATTACTCCGTGATCTTACAATCGATTCGACCGACCAAAAATGGAGAATACTCTAAGTTTTTGTGCTTCGTAGCATAATCCCGTTCAACCTCGCGAAGGAACAGCCGCTTACGGCCTCAAACAGTTCATATGGAACGCATTTGAACATCTGAACGAGCCACGCCAGCACTCTCGACCAAACGCCGAGCCGCGCATCTACGAAAGCAGATATGAGCAAAGCAAGCCGGCCCAATCCCCTCAAAGGCAATGGGTCGTCTTTTATGTCATGCTCAACACTCGATCAATGAACAGGTGGTTCTCCTGGCAAGTTTTCAATTCAATTTGAATTGATCGGTTCCGTAGGAGGAATCCTTTTGGTTCACCAAATAGTCCACCGGTTATTTGTTGAGCTCCTCCAAGCAGAGAGATGCGCCAGTAGACCAATGGAATCATGGATTGATCCTCCTTTGTCATTCTCCGGCGGAAGGTAGAAGTTGCAGCGTAAGTGCAACGGAGATGATCGCGGCGGGAGGACCCGACTTGCCGCACCGCAGGTTTGGAAACCGTGTTTCGCGACTCGAGACCTGAAGAAAATCCTGAAACGTGCAGTGGTGCCCGCCTGGCAGAGCCTTTTCAGGACGCGGCCAGAATGCGGCTTTCCGGCAAAAGGCTCTTGAGGAACTGCTCGATATCTTCTTCTTTGTACGCTGTAAATGCGTGGACCTCGACCATTCCTCCATCTCTGTTCTGGAATAAATGAAAAACTTTTCCTGTCCACTTTTTGCGGACTACAACGCGTTCAAGATGTTGGAGCGGGATGGTTTCCTCTCGATCTTTCATAAAAAAAGGACGAATCAGCAGCGCTCCAAGCAAACCGCCGCCAACCACGTTAGCGGCTGCCGAGACTCGCCATGTCCCCTTCAGGGTGATTGCGTCTTCCAGTCGCGTGATGCTGCCTCTGCCGTCCTCCCAAGCAGACACCTTTTCATTGTCGGCCAAAGGAACAGCAGCTCTTTTTGCGAATGTGATTTGATAAGGTCCTGTCTTCATTGCTTTTCCTTTCTAGTCTGATTCTGGAACCATACGCCCACTGCAATTGCCGCGACGATTCCCAGCAGCCCCACAAGCGGGGCCTGAGCAGCGGCAGCTACGCCTCCGAAAAGAACTATGATGAGCATCACGGTCACGTATCCTAGAAAATTTCCCGCTTTGCTTTGAGTTCGCACAGCTCCTTTGTTGGCCGCGGGCTCGAATCCGCCCGAGCTTGGCACATGCCGTTGATGTCCCTCAAATCCGGCCCCGCATTCTGGGCAAACTGCACCGGCGTGACCCTGCGGCATCGCGAGCCTCACAACCTTGCTACAACTTCTGCACCTGACTTTCATGGGTTGCACCTGCTTTCCTCAGGAGAGATTTCTTGCGCTCGAGAACCAGATCGCGTAGCCAAAGATTCAGTCGCGACTTGAGAGCGATTCCCAGCCCACACTGACAGAGAATGAGGTTAGCCTCACTGGCTGGTCACCGGCCGCGAAGAGCCACGTAACAACGTCATCCCTGGAGTAAGCTTTGAAATGAAATCGCCGTGGCGACGATTCATCGACCCTCGCTACTAGTCCTTCGCTACTATATGTACAAAGTAGGCATTCCGTAACAGGCCTTTTCTCAAAAACATTGATCAAGGCCAGAGCCAAATCGGGGGCTTGGAACCCGTCCGGGGGCGCGATCCTGAGTCTGCGCTTTCTGCTTCCGGGAGGAAGTCGTTGACGATGGATTTGTGGGAGATATCGACTCGAAAAATCATGCCTTCTAAAGCAAAATGTTCCTGTTCCCAGGAATTTCAGGTCTTGCAATTCGTAAATACCTGCTAAAGCACTTTCCATCTTTTTCACAAGCTAAAATGAACGGCAAATGCCGAAGGGATTGCCCCCCTTTCAACTGGTGCCCGGTGAATCAACCTCCATCAACAATTTCTTTAAACTCTCTTGTAACGGTAAGGGTGGTCCCGCCATTTCCTTGTAGACGCCTGTGACGGCAAATAGGAGGTAAGTAGCCCGGTTTGCTCCGCCGGTGCCATTTATGGCAATGTGCATAGTGATGGGCATCATCGCGACCGACGTGGACCTCCATGGGTGATGCTGGCTGGCGGCTTTTCGTGATGATTGGCCTGGGCGTTTATTATGTCGCTGTAGGGCTGAGGATTAAAGGCCTCAAATGGAAAGGGTGATGACTGTCTATTCCAGTGGAGGCCGAGCCCTCGACAGAGCGCAGCGGCGATCCAGGTGATTTGCCGCCGGTCTCTCGGACAAACGCTGAAGCCGAGGTAAAGCGGTGGGACAACTGAAACTCCAAATGGATTACCTGTATCTGAGGTGGAGAAGTGTCGTAGGCTGGCTGACTGCTATCGTTCTGGCGGTTGTAATTCTGCTGCCCGGGCAGGAACAGCACCAAAACGCGTCACAGGACAGTCCGCAAAACAGGGCGGCTCAGGCAACAACGGAGTCGGAAGCGGCTGCAATCAGTTGCCAGTGTCCGAGAGGATATCGGGCTAGGTTGGTACCAATATGTCTCTGACTGTGTCGTGAGGGCTCTGAAATTTGGAGGACGAGATGAACCCGCGCAAGGAAGTCCCATTGTCCTTTCTCTTGATCACCGTTCTATTCGGACAACTGACACGCACTGTCTGGGCTCAGGGTCCTTCGCTCAGCGATCGGGCATTTCTCATGATCCAAGAAGGTTATCTTGCACATAGAAACGGCGATCTAGCCATGGCCGAATCGAAATTCAGAACGGTGCTCAATCTTCCGGACAATGACAGCCTTACCGAGGTGCGGGCTACAGCCGGGTTCGCTTTGGGTACGACGTTGCTCGAGCAAGAGCGCCGCAAAGAGGCAATCGAGGTTTTCACGAGTGTCATCAATATGCGGAATGCCCCACAGAAGCTGAAGGACCTCTGCAGACAGGCAACCGACAAGGCCAGGGACGCTTCGTTCCAACCGAAACCGCTGGCTTCGGAAACCAGCGACATACGGAAAGAAATGGAGCTTCTCCTCAACCAGGGAGTGCTGTTAATCGACAAAGGCGATAGCAAGGTGGCAGAGGCAACGTTTAGAACCGTTTTCCAGTTCGATCGAAAAGGCATAGGGGATTTGCAGGCAGTAGCAGGCTACGGACTAGCAGTGATCATGAGCAAGTCGGACCGCAAAAAAGAAGCGATTGAAGTGTTGGACAAGGTGCTCGGCATACCCGACGCTCCTGAGAAGACCAAGGCGGATGCCAGGCGACTGAAAACCAAGTTGACACAATGAGGGCCTTCGCTTCTCTCGCGCTAGTCCTGTGGGGTTGCGCAATCGTCACAGCTCAACCGCCTGATGGCGGTGGTACCAGACGAACTGCCCCCGGGTTTTGCAACTCAAGACCCGGAACACCTTTGTATTTGAATTTGAGGCAAAGCACCAGAGTCAATCCACATGAGAAATTAGCTACAGTGCAGAAGCATTCCAGAAGGGTACACTGCGGTTCCAGTCAAAAAGGTTGCTCCTTACCCGCTATCGTCTGGCATCCTTCCGCTTTAGGCTTACAAGATATGTCGTGAAAAGTCATTTTGAGACGGGCGAGCGATTCCAGGCTGTGGCCGACATTGAACACAAGCTTTGTAGCCACGCTGCTAATGGAGGCAGTGACACATGCGAATGAGGGCAACTAAACCGTTTTGCGTGAAAGACAGCCGTTTCGATTGCTTGAGGTATTGCAAAACAGCCGCTTGGCTAACTGCCGCTCTTTCGTTTCTCCTTCTGCTGATAAGGCCAGGACAGGCACAGGACCTAGCTCACAGTTCTTCGCGAACAGCAATGGCGACGCGGGAAAGGCCGCAATTACCTGATCATTTGTCCGATGAAATCGCACATTTGGAAAAGACCGTAAAAGACGCCCTGCGGCAACCGGAAAACTTGAAGCTACTCACAGAGGCGATTCCGATAGCCGAGCGTGCCCTGAGCATCCGTCAAACCCATCAAGGCAAGGCTTGGTGGGAGACGGTCGATGCACAACATCGTCTCTTTGATTTGCATCTGTTGTCCGGGTTAGGCGCAGAACAACGAGCTAAGCTGGCTCAGGCTGACGCATTCGAGCGACAAGTGAAGCAACTCTACAACGAGGGTAAATATAGTGAAGGAATCGGCCCAGCGCTCGAAGCTTGCGAGATCCGCCGGCACATTCTCGGGGAGAAACACCATTATTATACGGCATCCCTGAACAATCTGGCCCTACTCTACTCGCACCTAGGCCGATACGAGGAGGCCGAACAGCTCTACAACAAGGCGCTGGAAATCGACAAGCAAGCAGGTGGCGAAGAGCATCCCGAGTTCGCGACCGATCTTAACAATTTGGCTGAACTTCACATTGACAGAGGTCAGTACCGGCAGGCCGAGCCGCTCCTCCGTCGCGCACTGGAAATCCAAAAGAACGCAGCGGGAAAAGAGGATGAAGGCTACGCAGCGGGTCTGAACAATCTGGCAGAATTCTACAGGACCACCGGCCGGTATCCGGAAGCCGAACCGTTGCTCCTCCAATGCCTAACCATCCTGAAAAAGAAGGGGGGGGGAGATCCGCGTTATGCGACCGTCTTAAACAATCTGGGCGCACTGTATGAGAAGGTGGGTCGATATGAGGAAGCCGAGACTCGGTATCTCCGGTCATTAGAGATCACGAAAGAGAAGTGGGGCGAAGAACATCCGGACTACGCGATCGCGCTGAACAACCTGGCTCTGCTCTACAGGGACATGGGCCAATATCCTAAGGCTGTGCCGTTGTTGCTTCAGGCATCGCGAATCAATGAGAAGTTCTTCGGTAAGGAGCATCCCGTTCACGCCACTGATCTGAACAATTTGGCTGCTGTGTTTAGTGAGATGGGTCGCTCTACGGAGGCGGAATCCCTTTTTCTGGAGTCTAACGAGATCGTAAGAAAGAGATTGGGAGAGACGCATCCTTTTTATGCGACAAGTTTGAGCAATCTGGCCGATTTCTACGTAACGCTGGGCCGGTACGAGCAATCCGAACCCTTGTTCCGTCAGGCTTTGGAGATCGAGAAGACGGCACTGGGACCTGACCATCCCAATTATGCGATCCACCTAAGCAACCTTTCGCGACTCTACTACCTGATGGGACGGTGGGATCAAACCGAATCGCTCCTTCTTCAAGCGCTGAAAATTGAAAGCCGGACGCTAGGAGAAGAACATCCCGCCTTCGCAAATAACCTGGGGAACCTGGCCGTTCTCTACATTGACTTGGACCGGCGGGAGGAAGCGGAGCGGCTCTTCCTGAAGGAACTGGAGATCAAAAAGAGAACGCTGGGCCCGGAGCATCCCAGCTATGCAATCGACCTGGCCAATCTGGCCGGACTCTATTTCACCATGGGCCGATATGAGCAAGCTGAGCCACTCCTCCTCCACGCATTGGAAGTTGAGAAGAGGACGTTGGGCGACGAGCACCCTGTCTATTTATTCGCGCTCAACAATCTGGCTGGGCTCTACACGGAAATGGGCCGCTATGAGGACGCTGAACTGCGATATCGCAGTGCGTTGGAAATTACCAAGAAGGTCTTGGGAGAGCAGCATCCGGCCTACACAAAGTACCTGTACGGTTTGGCGATTGCACTTGTGTCCAGCGGGCAGGAGGAAGAGGCGTCTAGGCTGCTTCTAGCGTCTGCGCACGCGGAATTCAAGCGCTTCATAGTCAACTTTCCTGCAATGTCTGACCCACAAAAGCAACAGTTCTTAATCGCAAGTGGCCCCCGCCAGAGTCCTATGCTGTGGAGCTTGGTGTTTGCCGGGCACAGCACGGCCGAAACGGGCTTGGACGTCGCACTATTGAGCAAGCAACTGCTGTTCGAAGCAGCTCGGCAGGAGAGCGCTGTCTTGGGTGAGGTTCTGGCTTCAGCGTCGCCTGAGTGGCAGGCCTCCTGGCATGAACGTGAGCTGCTGCACAGCGAGTACGCAGCTTTGGAGTTGCAAAACCTGTCGGAATCGGGGCGTCCGCAGCTGCCCGGACATAAGCCGGTAGACCTGCGCCGCCTGCGCTCGCTCTACACTCGGATTGAGGAGCTGGAGCAACAGTTGCGTCAAACTAATTCAGCCTATGCCAAGCAAGCCCGGCTCAAAGAGATAACTTTGAACGACGTGCGCCGCGCCTTGCACGCGAACGAGGCACTTGTCGAGTACGTCCAGTATAGGCGTTATGACACCGAAAACAAGAAATGGGCCACACTACACTACGGAGCTTTTGTCTTGCGCGGAGACAACGGTGAGGTAGCCGCAGTGGATTTGGGAGAAGCAGAGGGAGTGAACGGGATTGATCCTGCGGTGCAGCGGCTCAGGAGAGATCTGGATGAGTTCACTGTAGCCTGGAACGCCAAGAATGCGGTTGGTGGAGCAACTCCGAGCGCAAAGCAGCTTGCCCTGCAGGAAAGCGAGAACTCGAACACTCCGGGAGTGCTTTCGGAGAGAAGAACGGCTTTGGCCTTGGCGGATTTGCGGTCTGCCGCCTGGGACCCTATAGAAAAGCATTTGTCGGGCGTGAAGCGAGTCTACATAGCGCCTGACGGTCAGCTGAGTTTGATTCCATTCGAGGCTCTCGCGCGAAGGAACCGTAACGGTGGATGGCGTTATTTGGCCGAGGACTGGGAATTCGTCTATGTCGGGACGGGACGGGACCTGGGGCGGCTATCCCTGACCGCCGCCACTCAAGCCACTCAGCCTTCGGCGAAGACCGCAGTTTTGGTTGGCAATCCCGCCTTTGATGCCCTGCCGAACGAAGTAGCGCGAGAGGTAGCTGGTCTGGACTCACGCGTCCAGCAGGCAACCAGCTTACAACCTAACCCAGCCACCGATGTGACCGATTCCGATTTGGAGTTGGGAGACAGCACGGGAGGCGCATTGAGCAGCATGCAGATTCCACGGAATTGGCAGCAAATGCCAGTGCTCGCTCAGTTTGTAAAGCACACCGGCGAGCAATTGAGCCGCTATGGTTGGTCCGTGAACATGTTGCAGGATCTGCGCGCAACCGAGGAAGCGGTCAAAAAGCTGCCGGCGCCACGCATTTTGCAATTTGCCACGCACGGGTATCTGATGACCAGTCCCGCCAGGAATTTACCAACGTGGGACAATCCTCTGCTCCATTCCATGCTGATGCTCGCCGGCGTAAACAGTTGGCATGCGAATCAGTCGGTGTTCTACCGAGTGGGACGGGAACTACTTCCGAAACCCGAAGCGCAGCGACGAGGTCTGTCGCAGGAGCAGCTCCAGCAAAGCCGGGTACAGGTGGACGACGGGATACTAACGGCTTATGAGGTGACAGGGATGAACCTGCGGGGGACCGAGTTGGTGAACCTGACGGCATGCGACACGGGACTGGGTGATGTGACGCCCGATGGCGTTGCCGGACTGCGGCAGGGGTTTCTGTTGGCCGGAGCGAGGTCGTTGACGATGAGTCTGTGGAAGATACCAGCCCAGGAAGCGACGAACCAGATTGAGGATTTTTACTATCGTTGGCTCACGGGAAAAACGGGAACCAAATCCCCGGTGAAGTATGAAGCCTTCCGAGAGGCACAGCTGGCAGCGCTGGACCAAGCACGGGCCAAGTATCGGAAAGGGTATCCGTTTTATTGGGCTGGGATCGTGTTTGTCGGCGACCCCGGCGATCTGCCAGGCTCGTCCCCGAACACAACTGCCGCTTCCGAGCCATCACAGAAACCGTAACTAGAGAAGATCGCAGATTGATTAAAAGGGCGGTTTATCACGAGCGACTCGGGTGTTACATGATTATTAGCGTCAACTGTTGCGGTACAAGGCTTTCAAAGAATAACAAACGCCAAATCCATCGGATCGTACGGGACTCCGGCCAGCACCATGACCTTACTAGATTCGTCAGACTTTGAATGAAAGACGAGACGGCGAAATGCATCCTGCGGCAGCGGTCCGTCTCGAATGGTTTACAGGAGTTCTCGGTTACTGAATAGGCGGCTTGTTCGAGTTACCGCCCGGATTTCTGGTTCACCGGGCGGCCTGAACTGCTGTCGTCTTGGATGGTCGAAGCATCGTCTGGTCAGGAAGGTTCTTCGGTCCAGGCGGCAGATAAGGTGCAGATGAAGCGCGTAGCCTGCAGAAGGCGATCTTCTGTTTTATTGTCCTTGGGCGCAGCCAGGGCACCCCCGGTTTCCTCGGGATGGTGCCTGGTTGCGTAATGATCAGCCCCGTCCGTAGCCTCTCTCGACCAGAGGCGGATCATACGGCTCGATTAGACAGGTATCAGTCCAGCACGGCGGAACTGAATTCGGATCTTGTGGACAATCGAGCTCACAAAGCGGCAGAGGATCCATACAGTCGTAACAAGGAAAGGGCAGCGGCTCCGGAGGATATTCGCAATTGAAAAACTCCCCGCACAGAGCTGGCTGATCATTGCAGTCAATATAGTCGCCGTCCGGGCAGCGAGACGGAGCCGGCTCTGGCGGGTCTGCGCAAGTGTCATAGGAGCAAGGGGGCGTGGAATCCTGACAGCCAATGTAGTCAGGGCACGGCACTTGGTTTGGATGCGGTTCGATCTCCTGCGCCTGGCAAGTTAGCCTCAAGGCGATGGCAAGAAACGTCGCGATGATGATTCTTTTCTTCATACAAGTTTTCCCTCCGGGCATGTGAGGTGCGGGACATGCTCACTGATGTATTCGCGGAAGGACGTGTGGGTTTGCCATTGATTGGGAAGTCGGAGACGAATCATTTTCACTGGGTGCGAATAGTTTCTTGTGGTGAACCATGCGGTTTGCGCCAGCCTCGGTTTCGGCAGCCGATGCTTGCGGAGATATAACGCAGGTCGCCGACGTCACCTACAACGTCGGCTCAGTAGGAAGTCCCGAGCCTCAGGCCGCTGGCGCGCTTTCGCAGCGCTGGAAACTGTACCGCAACCAATGCGCCGTGCGGATCCACGGATTCGGCTCCTTTGTTCCTTCCAGCGAGTAACCATAGAAGTTGCTCTATTTGGTGCGTACCCCTCTGCCACAAATAAGTCCTCAGCGATGCTCAGAGATTTAATGCAGCCCTTTGCTAGCTATTAGAAGAGACACCGAGTGTAAAGCTCACTTCCTCACCGGAAAATTACTTTTGCGGACAGCTTAACCTGCCCCCGCCTCCAAAGACTAACTCTTGACAACACAAAAAGGCGCCGCTTTTGTTGCTCTCCAGCGGGGCCAGGAGGAAGTTGCAACCGTATGAAACGCAAAATTAATGTTTCTGCCCGCAACCAGCTTGATGCTGGTTCCGCACCGGAAGTTCCAGCCTCAGAGCCAGGCTGGCAGCAACTGGAAGCAGCTCTGCTCGCTTTCTACATCGACGGCACCGATTCTATTGACTGGGCCGAACTGTATCAGAAATTGCAGTACATGGCCAAGAGATCGGTTATTGCCTTTGGCCTGTCAATCGAGATAGCCGACGATGTGGTGCAGGAAGTTTTGTTGGCCCTCTTTAAACGGACCAGCATCTGGCACCGGGAGCAGGGTCCGCTGGCGGCTTACCTCTGGCAGGCTGTCCGCAACAAAGTAATCTCTTACCTTCGGCAAGCGGGACGCCTTGATCCACTGGATGAAGAGCCTGTCGAGTCGCTGGCGCCGCCTGATACCGAACTGCAATCTGAGGACGCGCAACCCGGCCCCCTTCTGAGCAAGGTGATTTCTAGCGACCCAAAGTTTCGCGAACTATGGGAAATTGCTCCGGATCTTGAGGAGAACGGATATCGTAACCAACAACTGGTGGCTCTGATCAACGCCAGAAGAGCACAACTGGCCGCGGCAAACCACACAACTCTCGAACCCGTGGACATCGTGTACGTGGAAAAATTGAAGAAACGGTTCAAGCGAAGATATTACTCCGTGTTGAGGCAGGAGATTATCCAGCGAGCCCATCGAGTCTGTGAGTGCCCAATGATGAGCTGCACTGAACACCGAAACACAGCGTGCTCACGTTCACTGCAAGAGGATTGGCAAATCCATGTCAAGGTATTGAGGAGGAAATCGTTCATCCTGAATGATGTAATCGGATTGTGCCCGGAGTGCTTTCAAGCTGCTTCGCAGTGGAGGAAGTTGGAGCAATTTCTTCATAACGAGTGCTCGGCCGATCAGGTGAATTGGATGCAAGTATTAGCTCGCTTGGAGCATGTGGCTCGCGATTCAGGTTCGCGCAGACCCAAGGAAACAGTAAACCAGATCCTGATGCAGGTTTTCGAGGGCCATCTCAATTGGAATCCGGTCAATCCGTTAGAAAGATACTTGTGCCAAGCCATTCGGTGCCAGATGGACCAGAATCGCAGGAACGAACAGCGTTTTAGGTCGGAACAACTACCCAAGGCGGGTTTCATTCCGCCACCTGAACCGGCTGTTTGAGGTGACGTAGGGGCAGCTTCATTCGTTAGACCCGGCGGCCATGCCTGTGACCAGAACGGATTCTTTTTACGGGCATGGCAAAAGTGCGCTGCACTCTGCGAAACACTTAAAGAGCATCGGTTCTGCCAAACGGGCAAGCCCAAAAACGACGATATTTACAGGGGCGGATATGGGGAGCATTCCGGGGATTCTTCGGATAATAAGGGATAACCTGTTTCGAAAAGGCCGCGGTCCCTTTCGAGAAAGACTCAGAAAACCCAATAATCAGAATTCGAGCGGTTTTGCCCTTCATCCCGATGATCTGGTATCTCGTGATGACGCCACTGCCCGAATCTCTGAAATCGCGGCCACTGCAGCAAGGCAACTTAGGATGCGTGGCGAACCAGTTCCCTTGCATACCTTGTCCGCAATCCACTTTGGTCTGAAGCGGCCGGATCGTGCGCAGGGCCTGCGAGGCACCATGCTAAAGGCGCTGCAACCCATGTGCTATGCCGTTGCGCTCTTGCTATTAGCCGTTGGCCTTATTCGACTGACGGAGCACAGCCAAAAGATCGAGTACGACCGGTTCGGCCAGCAATTGCTGACGCTGGAAGAACAAACCAAGGCCATCCAGCAGCAGATTGAAAAGTCGACCACAGACTCAGCAGGGGCTGAAAAAGGTCTTCAGACTAAGACCAAATTCCGCCAAAGCTTGCAAAATAAATCCGTTCCGGAACATACGGCCATTGCCTTAGATCAACCTAGCTACTGGATGTCGAGTTCAGGCCAGGTGATGATCCTTTCGACGAAGCAAACAAAATGGCGCGCCAACAGGCAATGGACATTACTCGCATTGGCAAAGCCTGGTCAGAATCCTTGCATGTTTATCCCTACAGGTCATACGGATTTTCCATTGGATCTGGGCCTTGGCGTGAGAAAATTTTCTCGTTCGTGGCCTCAGTCTTCGGTCGATTTAACAGGCGAAAAGACGGTTTGGCGACAGCGAGACCGAAGCCGAATACCGACCATCTGCGATTCGCAACAGGGGATATTTACCCGCTCTGCCTGTTACAGAGGATTATGGAGTACCCAAACCGAGAGTCACTCGGAATCGGCCCACAAGGTGGCCCGGTGAGGTGAAGACGCTATTTATGCAGTTTGCTAAAAGCGAGTGCCTCCGGGACTTTGAATCTTTTAGACGGGGATTTAGCGCACGACAACGCTGAACATGAGTTGGGCGAAGGTTCGAAGTCCATCAAATTCAAAGACACACAAAGAAACAGGCGGCCCATTACGAGCCGCCATCCAGCAGTGGAGCGAGAGCCTTATTGGCTTGTTCCTTCTGCGCTCGCACTCTGGCTCAACTCTTTCTGTAACTGCAGGAGTTGCCGTAGCTCCTGAATGCTTGGCTGGCCAGCGCTTGGTTGACTCCCAGCCTTCGTCGTTTGATTGGGAAGACCCTCTTTTGCCGGCTTCTGCAACACAACATAGATTTCAGTGCCGGCCGGGACAGAAACAACGATCCTTTCCGTAATGGCCAGATTCGCGACGGTTTGATCAGAAGCTTGTCCGATGTTGTTGGTCACCTGTGCGCGTAACAAGTCGGCTTCGCTCAACGGTTGGTTGAGGCTTCCACGTCCAACTATAGTGGCTGCGACCTCCCCCACGCCTGCAAATGAGCGCACCAGAATGTTCTTTCCAGTATTTTTGCCCTCCACTTTTCCGTGCAAGGGTCGCAGATTCAGATCCGTGGCGCTGGCTTCAAGATTCACGGATGAGCCATCGGGCAGCATCAGAGAATTGAAACGCACACCAACGTAGCCGGAGCGGTCTGCCGCCTCTAAGCGCCCGAATGCTTTGGACCCTGCTGGTACGACAATCTCACCATTGTGCTCATAGTTGTATTCGATGACTGCCACGACAGGAGTTTGAACCGCCGTGTTTACGGCGGATTCCAGCCTCGCCCGCAGTTTGGTTCCCGGCAGCAGGCCGATGCCCCAGTCAATTGCCTGGCCAATATCTGCGGACGTTGAGCGTGAAGCAGTTGGTGTACTGCTCTTCACGAACACCAACGACGGCTTGTCCAAACTATCGTGTTCATTCCTCGTCTCGGCGGCATCTCGGTTGGCTACCGCGTCTTCGCCTCCAGACGGAGGCTGCAACCCGAGCTGATACGGTGCAGGTTGCCAGGGCTGGGTGCCATCGAAGGGCGGTATGGCGCCAAGATTAGATACTGGACTGGGTTTTGCTTGCTTCTTCGCTGTTTGGGCGATTTGTTCCGGTGTGGTCAAACTGGCTCCGCTTTCTGCTTGCGGCGGGTGATTGGCCTCCAAGACCGGCAATACGTTGTTCGGTGCCGGAGTGCTCGTGTCAGGAGGCTTGCCCTTCGTCTGTCCAGTTCTTGGGGACGCGTAGCTTGCCCGGCTTTTGACTGTCCGTGCGGCATTCCTGATCCCAAAGAGCAACAAAACAACCAGCACCAGCAATCCGGCGCCCAGCAATACGAGCCGCCCATTGTTCTTCCATAACGGTTTCTGCTTGTCTGTGGCCGGTGTGACCGGCTTTTTCTGTTCTGGCGCTTGGCTGGCACTCCCATCCAGTTTCGGCGGCTCCTCGGCTACCTGTACTCCACGAAATCCATTTTCTTCAACTTGGTTCATTGTTCACCTCCGGTATTGCCGGCCGTAAAGGGCACAGGCAACACGACTGGACGATCCACCTGTTCGGCTTCGGCAAGTTCCAACTGAAGTCGCTCTCGCGATTCTTTAAACGCAGGCCGCTCAAATACCACTACGCCGTCAGCTCTGTCTCCTGGCTCCAGACGCCGCGCCGTCATTCGGTATTCAGCTACGGGAACCGGCTCAGCCTTGATTCGTCCGTTTGCCTTTCCATTCTTTGCGCCCGCCAATTCAAGTTGCGGCGGCAACAATTCAATCACTCGTTTGGAGCGATTGAGTACGGAGAATGCGAGCACGGTTTGATGATTGCTTTCAATGGATTCGCCGATGGATGCCAGAAGCTCTTTTCCTTCCCAACTGGGCGACGCCAAACCCTGCGCCTTCTTCAACTGCTGTGCAATCTCATCGGGCTTTTCTGGTTGAGCCGGCAGCGAATCCCCGGACGCGATCACAGATGCCATGTGGATTTCAGGAATGATGAAGCTCTGCGTGTTCGCATTGATGAGTAAGGCCTGCGGTTGTCGATACTCGACGACAAAATCCACTCGGGGACTGGCGGCCGCCTTGCCCGCACTAACCAGATGCAGGCTGATCTCGTGACCGGATTTCGTCGTGATCAGCGCATTACTTTCACTCGGCTGGGAAGTGAGCGGCTTCAGAAATACCAGCCGTGGCTCGGCCTCCGAGTGTTCCGCCTTGAAGCTGGCCGGATTGCCGATTACGACGGAGTTGACCTCTTCCGGCAGCCTCACTGAAGTTGTATATCCAGGGCCAAGGTGAACCAGAGTCACTTCGCCCTCTTGAACTGGCAAGCTGGTGATTTTGGGAACGACCTTGGTTTCCTCGGTCTGCGCGACCGCCATGGTCGTGACAAGGTAAATAAAAACAATTAAGTGCACTCTCATCGTCTTCTCCTGAAGCTGGGTTCTGGGCCCACGCCTGAAACCTTTCTCTGCCGTTCAAATCGCTCACGGACACTCGCAACGTAGCTGACGACGTCGGAGTTCGAGTAACTCAATCCGCGCTTGTCGATGGTTCGTTCTCCTACGTAGTAGGCGGCCGCCACGAGCCTCAAATCTCCGTGGAATCGCGTCTTCAGCCATGCCAGATACCTCACGCCGCCGGAGATGTTCTGATTGAGATCGCAGCGATCGCGCACACTCAACCGCGCTGCGGTGCCGGGCATCAGTTGCATTAATCCCATAGCGCCTTTCCGTGATACCGGACATCTCTGCCAGGCGGACTCCTGCTCCACGATGGCCCGGACAAATTCCACGGGGAGCCGATAATGCCGCGCATAGGCCGCAACGTAATATTCAGCTTCACGCCTGGATTCGGTAGCAGTCGCAGCAAAACCTGTAGTTGCCAGGCACAACATCAGCAAGAGTCTGGAGCAGAGCGCGCATGAGGAAGGAGTGAGTCGAGATGCTGTGAGAGGATACTTCGTTCTCATGTTTATCCTTTACCTAATCTGTGGGAAATTGTGAGTTGATACTCGGTTCTCATCTTTGTACATCTCACAAGCGCCGCTGCCTTCGTTGCCGCTTTTGGTGCTTATCGTTTCCCGCTCCTGCGAACTGTATTGCTTCGCGTCATAAACCAAGCTGGCCCAGCCGTCGCGCAACAAAAGTTTTTTGCGGTCAGCCTCGGTCTTGGCCAGCAGAGGCAGGAGGATGTCTCTCATGTCCGCCGTAATCTGCTCAGTCCCCATCACTTCAAGGGCTTGGGCGAGATCTAGCATCTCCGAGATGGACGGCGGTTTTTCCAGGCTCCAGCCACGGAGGGCCTTTGCCAGGCCTGCCATACCGCGATGGAAATCAGGACTCTGATTGGGTGTTCGCAAGCGGAGGATCTGAGCTTCTCGTTCTGGAGTCGGGTGCTCGATGCGCAGATAGAAGCTTCTCCTTCGCAATGGATCACCGATTCTTCTCTCCTCGTTGGAGGTAAGCACAACAAACGGAATACTTTGGGCTTTCACCAGGCCTAGCTTGGGAATGCTCAACTGCCACACACTCAGCAGTTCCAGCAGCATCGCTTCGAATGCCTGGTCGACTTTGTCCAGCTCATCAATCAGCAGTACACAGGGTTTCGGATATTGCAGGGCCCGGAGCAGTGGACCAGCGCTGAAAAACCTGTCCGTGTGCAACTCCTGTTTCAATTCATGCCACTGGACGTCCCCTGATTTTGAATAAAGCTCCACAGCAAGGCGCTGCAGGGATTCATCGAATTTGCCGATAGCCTTTTCTTCGTTGATCCCTTCAAAGCATTGCAGCCGCTCGACTTCGCTTCCGGTTGCGCGAGCTATGGCGTACGCCAACTCTGTCTTTCCGCTTCCAGGCGGTCCTTCCAACAGAATCGGCTTGTGCAGCTTCGACGCAAGGTAAACAACCGTCACCGTAACTTCATCGGTGATGTACCCGGTGAGATATAGACTCGCGTGGACATCTTCTATTGAGGCAAACACAATCCTCTCCTGGCACTGCGCACGACCTCTGCCTGTGGTACGCGCCGTGAGAAGAACGTAAGGCGGGATGAAAACTCGGTCAAATTTCCAGCAGCTGGAGCTTTTGTTTGACCGAGAAATTAATTGGGGTTACAAGAGCAGAGTGCGAGGATGTCTATGAAAAGCAATGCTGTCCGTAGGGAAACGCAAGAAACGGCTGGAAACCAACCTGGCCATGACGCAAGCAGCAACGGAGCCAGACTCATTTCTCGGGACCACTCGATGCGGCCCCCTCGCCACGCGAATGGAAATACCGATCAACTGCTCAAGATGTACACCGAGGAGGAGGTCTCTGAAATGCTTCAGGTGTCTTTATCCCAGCTTCGCAAATGGCGTATGCGGAAGGAACCCGGGGCCACACAAGGGCCACCGTTCCGAAAGATCGGCCGGCTCGTCCGTTATCCGGGGATCGCGCTTGAAGCATATATCAACGGAGAGGATCAGCATTCTCAACTGAATCAAGAATAAACTTGGGCTTTAGGCTGTCCTGCGCGGACGGCTTGACAACGATCTGCGCAGGATACGCCTCAACCATGGTCATGATTTCGGACTGCTCGGCTTCGATCAACTCCTTGGCCCGGTCTAAAGCTCGGTGCTGAATATGGACATATTCGAGAGAGGTCTCGCGATCCATGTGGCCCAGCTGGGCCATCATCACTTCGAGCGGGACGCCGACTTCAGCCCCTTGCGTTCGAAAGGTGTGACGGAGGTCGTGAAAGCGGAAACCAGCCATTCCACATGCGGCCACCAGCTTTCTCCAGGATCGCACCCAACCCGTCATGGGCTTGGTTAAATCCCACTTCTGGTCGCTTCGCCCATTATGCCGGGACTTCCTGAGACTCAAGGGCAGCAGATGATGGTGGGGCTCTGTGGCGCCCAAGAATTGGGCGCGCAGAAGCAAATGGCGCAATCCCCATTGGGCCAGCGCCATCAACCGCGGATGCCGCTCTTTCCTGTTCTTGGCTATTTCGCGTGCGATCCGGATGGTTCCGTTCTCAAGGTCGATATCTTCCAACTTGAGATTTCTGATTTCTCCACCGCGACAGCCTGTGCCCGCGGCAACCGCCGCACAGTACATTGCAACCTGCCAGTGCTCGTTCTTTATGGCTGTGCTGATGATCGTTCTCAGTTGGGCCTTGGTTGCCACTTTTCCCACGCGGCGCTTGATCTGCCGAAGAGGACTGTAGCGGGCGGCCAACTGATCGGTCCAGCAATCTGCGTAAGAAAGAACAGCTCGCAACAATTGCATCTCGTAGTTCACTGAACGGGCGGTGACCGGCTGCTTCATCGTGGGGCTGATTTGTGTTCGGCGCTCCTTCTGATATTCACGTATTTGGTGCAGCTGGATTGTCCGCACATGGGTGCCGGCGCCGAAGAATTTCTCCACGTTTTTGAAAATCCGCTTTTCCCGAGCGATGGTCGTAAGCGAGCTGCCGGCCGCCTTCCATTCGAAATAGAGCGCCGCCACTTTCTTCAAAGGCTCTTTCTTAAGGTCGGCTTCTTCCACGTAGCGCTGTTCTTGGTGTTGTTTGTGCTCCTCCAGGTGTTGTTTTTGTTCCTCGTGTTGCTTTTGTTCCTCCAGGAACTGCAATTTGAACAATAGAGCTTTAGCTGGATCGTTTGTCTCGGTTGATTTTTGGTGTTGCGTGCCGCGAGCGTCACGCCAGGTAAACCAAATGTATTGCGACTCCGCGTGCCAGCGTAGACCGCGCGGAAGTTTGGGGCGCTTGTTTTCCACTGGATTGTTTTCTTACAGGTCAGAAACTGGGTCAAAATTTTGGCGTCGTTCCACGGAAATACAGCGGTTGGCACCCATTAACACCCGTATTTCCAGGCATTTCCGCGGGTATACAAACCAAAAGTTACCAGTTAGGTGTTACCAGGAGTGATTTTTGGGGTATCAGGAATCGTAAGTCGTTGATTCTAAATTGGCTGCCCCCCAGGGATTCGAACCCCGATATGCTGATCCAGAGACAGCTGACCTCATTCAATGAATCAGTTTCGGAGAAGTATCCGATCCTCCAATCGTCTTGAAATGTTCTTCAAATTTCCGCATCGAGTCCCTTTTGTGTTCCTCCCAGTCGTTGATGTAGGCCCATTTCTGTCTTACGGGGTCCCACATCCAGAAGCTGCGCAGCAAGGTTAGCTCCGCGTCGGTAATGTTGTCCGACGGAAGGAGAAGCCATATCCCGCACCCGGGACAGGACTTCTTCTTTCTGAGGGCGAATTCCCACTTACAACGGGGGCATCGATATCGTAGCGGCTTCATGCTCCAAAGTCTCGGTTTCCGCCGCTCGGACCGTCAGTCGGCCGTATCCATTATTCAGGCCCGGTTGGTCGAGTGGTCCCGGCGAGCAAAAGCTAAATCCAGGCATCAAATTCAGTCAAATTTTGACTCAATATGGATTTTTTTGACCGAAATCGCGATTCAGGCTACAAACGGGAGCACACGAGGGCAGCCGCAAAAACGGAGATTAGCCCTGGAGCAAAAGCACACGATGTTTTGGAGTTGATCATGTCTATCCAGCCTGTTGTCGTCACAACTACGCACTTAGGTGACGCGGAACCATTTGTTGACGCAGACACTGCCGCCACATTTGTCGGTGTCACGCGTCGGACTTTACTTCAGAAAGTGAGAGCCGGGAGATTGCCTGGACACCCTCTCGATCCGCACGCGAAGAAGAAAGATTGGCGGTTCAAACTTTCGGAGTTAGACCAATGCCTGCGGTCTACAGTAAACTCTCCCTTGCAGCCACCTGAGCCAACAAACAGGAGGATTTGATGGCCAGGTATCAGAACGGCTCTGTTCGCATTGAACAGAGATCAGATGGCCCAACGTGGGTGTATCGCTTCTACGCTACCCGGTCCGATGGCAAGAGAGTTGAGCACAAAACAGCGCTCGGCTTGGTGAGCAAAGTCGGACCAACTGAGAAACACGCGTGGCAGGAAGTGGATCGCCAACGCCTTAGGGATAACGCCAACCAAAACCAGCCCTTCCGAGGCAAGCCGACAACTTTTAGGCAGCTCTGCCAGCACTACATGGAGAATGAACTGCAGGAAGATCAGTCGCATGCAACCATCGAAAAGGCATACACAACTGCTGAGACTTACAAACGAATTCTGAACAACCGGGTGATCCCTCGATTTGGAAGGAAGTCGCCGCTGGCGATTGAACCTCTCGAAGTCGAGCAGTGGCTAAAAGAACTGAGGAAGTTGGAGAACCTGCAGAATCCGACTCTGGATAAGATTCGACGGGTCATGAACCTCGTTTACAAACACGGGCAGCGTTACGGTCTGATTGCTCGCGACGCCTCAGCCAATCCAATGAATTGGGTTCGTCAGAGAACGACGAGCAGTTACACCGCAGTCATCATGAATCCGCGTCAGGCGTTCGAGATTCTGTTGAATATCCCTGAGCCCCGGCGCACTCTGGTTCTCACGGATGCGGCGACCGCCCTGCGAGTGTCTGAGGTCCTCGGTTTGATGTGGATGGATCTCAATTTCGAGGACCAGGTGATTCACGTCAGGCGCGCGTACGTCTGGGGGCAGTTCAAAACCCCTAAGTCCAAGGCGTCTAAAGCGCCAGTGCCCATGCATCCGGTGCTTGCTGGTTTTTTGATGGCTTGGAGAGAGAGAACACCCTATTCGAAAGATAAGGACTATGTCTTTCCGAGCTTCCGGCTCAAGGGCAGGAAACCGCTATCGGCTTCAATCATGGTGAGAAAATACTTGCGCCCTGCTGCCATTAAAGCCGGCGTCATCTACGAAGATCAGCAAGTCCGTTTTGGATTTCACAATTTCCGGCATTCATTAGCGTCGTCGTTAGTGAAGCTGAAGTGCGATCCGAAGACGGTGCAGGGCATCCTGCGTCATGAAGACGTACGTACGACGATGCAGCTCTATGCGCAATCCGATCAGGAATCAAAGCTTGCAGCGCAGGGCAAATTCCTGGAAGTGTTGCTCGGAGACAAGGCTCATTTGCTCACGGAAACCATCCAGTGAGTTATCGTGGGCTGAATCGTGGGCTGGAGGAAATCGGGGGAATCGTCTAAGTCCTTTGGGATGATGGTGGCCAGGGACGGAATCGAACCGCCGACGCCAGCCTTTTCAGGGCTGCGCTCTACCAACTGAGCTACCTGGCCAGACTTGGGTTGCTGTGCACACGCGAGACTTCGGTGGGATTCAGTGAAGACTTTTAGCGTGCGGAACGCTCTGATTATACAACAGCAACTTATTGCTCAGCACTTCCAGTCTTTATCCAATATCAAACTCTCCTGCCGCTTGATCGGAGCTGAAACCCCGACGCGATCCCTGGACCGGCGATCGGTCCGGACGGTTTTGCCCGTTCCAAACAACTTACCAGAAAGCAAATCAAAGGAGCGCATTCAGCCTGGAACAAACCTGGTGTGCCTCTGTCCTGCTTTCATACTCGCGCAGGGGCACTGCTGGGAACCTGCTTGAGTTCCGCCCGATACCATTCCACCGTCCGCCGCAGCCCCTCTTGAAACTCCACCAGAGTTCTGTAGCCCATTGCTGTCTCCGCCAAGGTGGTATCCGCCAGTGAATCGTGCACGTCACCCCTGCGCGAAGGAGCATATTGTGGCGGCCTGGAAAAACCGGTCAACTCCTGGAGAAGCGAGTAAAGCTGGTTCAAGCTGAACTTTTTTCCCGCCGCAACGTTGAACATTTTTCCGCAAACATTGCCCGCAGGCGCGTGGCAGGCCAGCAGATTCGCAGAGACTACATTTTCAATGAAGGTGAAATCGCGGGTTTGCTCGCCATCGCCGAACATGACGGGCGGCTGCCCACTCAGCATTTGAAGAATGAACTTCGGAACAACCGCGGCATACTGTGAGCTTGGATGCTGTCGTGGCCCAAAAACATTGAAGTAGCGAAGGCTTACCGTCTCCAGACCCATGACCTTATAAAAGCTCTGGGCATATAGCTCGCCCGCATACTTGGAAACCGCATAGGGCGAGATCGGATTGGACGCCATGCTCTCACGCTTGGGCAACGTGGGAGTATCGCCATAAGCCGACGATGAACTGGCGTAGACAACGCGTTTCACTCCGCTTGCGCGCGCAGCCTGGAACACAGTCAGCGTGCCTACAATGTTGGCGTGATTTGTGGCCAGAGGATCATCCAGTGACCGCGGAACCGAGCCCAGCGCTGCCTGATGCAGCACAAAGTCCATCCCTTCGCAGGCGGAGCGGACGCCATCAAGATCCGTGACGTCGGTCGGACGGAAATCGAATTTATCCTGAATGCCGGCAATATTTTCCCGCCGGCCATGAGAAAAATTGTCGATGCCGCGCACCTCTTCCCCATGCTCAATCAGATAGTGCACAAGATTGGCGCCTACAAATCCGGCCGCGCCTGTAATCAGATATTTAGCCATTTTTATCAGAATAACAGCTACTACCTTCTAGCCGCTAGCTCCTGGCTTTTGGCTCTTAAGGCATTGTGACCGTGCTGTACCTGTTCTTTCTCAGTGGTCCCGGATGCTTTGCGAACCACATGTGCGGTGATCACGGAGACTAATGATTGTCAGCAACCAGGGACCGCTAAGAGCCAAGGCCCAAGAGCTAACTAATTGCTGCCTTTCTTTAACTTCCCCACGCGATTCAGAATCCGGCGCACCTTCTTGGGCGAGACACAAAGCCGCTTGGCCACCCTTTGCACTTTCTTGCCTTCCTGCTCCCACACCCGCGGAATCACCAGCTCAGCAAATTGCTCCGCCAGTTGCTGGAATGTCTTGTCTCCCGTCACACCCTGCGTCCAGGCACGCAGCACCGGGTCAACGCTGCCCCGGCGCGCGAGTTTCTGTTTTAGCAATTGAAGCTGCTGGCCCAGGTCGTCGTAGTCAACCGTCCTCAGAAAAGAAGCGGCCGTATCACAGCAGTGCTTGGCATCCTCCAGGTCGTGGAAGGGCGGGTTGCAGGCGGTCAGGCCCTTCGCAATGTAGGTACGGGCCAAAAGACGCTGGTTTTGCGTATGGCGGGCAGCTTCCACAGACTCGCGCGCGTAGTCCCTGGCTGCCTGCGCGTGCTCCCACGAGCTGGCCCCGCCTTCAATTCCCTCTTCGAGCTTCGCATTCTCAATGGTGCACTGCAACAAGCGCGTGCGGGCGATCAGAATATAATCGTTTTCCTCTTTCCCCAGTGCGTAAGCCAGGCCGGCCTGCTCGGCGGCGCGATCCAGATCACCGCCGTCGAGATAAAGGAGTCCGCGATTCTCATATACGCTGCCGATCCCGTGGTGGTGGTGATGATGGCGATAGATCTTCTCTGCTTCATCCAGATTCTTGAATGCCTCCAACCGGGTCTGCTCGTAGCGCTCCCGTTGACGTCCTGCCCGGCCACCCTCGGAACCCGAGCTTCCGGCCTTTCGCCGCACAGCGCTCTCTGCATCGATCTGGCCGCTGACCTGCAAAGCAATCAGTCGCTGAACATAAGCAATATTTACCAGAGAGCGGGCGAGATTACGATGCTGCGAACTTCTCTTCTGAAAATGCTCGATTGCCCGGGCAAACAATTTGAGCGCCTCATTGTAGTTGCCACGTCTGCGGATCATGCGCCCGTGCGCAGAGTAGATGTTGCCAAGGGTAATGTCGTCATCCGTGTGCCGCAGCGCCTGTTCGGCCTGGTCCAGCATGTGCGCAGCCTCGCGCGGGTGCCCCTTCTGAAAGAGCAGCCAACTCTCCAGAACGCGCATCACTGCCGCCATTTTTTCAAACCCCAGCGCCCAGGCCATTTCGCGTCCCACCGCCGCATGCTTCAAAGCTTCGTCGTATTCTCCCTTCTTCCGATGGCAGCGGGCGTTCCAGAACTGTGAGATGGCTACCAGTTCCTTGTCTTCTATCTCTTCCTGCATGGACAGCACGATGTCGAAGTGTCGGAGTGCGTCGTCCGCCTTGTCGTGCAGCAACGCCAGCAGGCCTTCAGCCATGCGCAGATGGATGTAATCACGCAGTGGCAGGCGGGCGCGCGCCGCACGGGAAAACCGGGCCAGCAACTTCTCCAGCAGATCCGGCTCGCTATATCCAATGTCTACCCACTGGGCCACGTAACCGACAAATGCCGCAGCATTCTTCTGGTTCCCCTCCAGCGTGGTAAATAGCTGCGAATGCGCGTCCAGGACGGCAATGCCTTTGCTCACCTGGCGGGAAGCGACATTTTCCTTCAGTTCGCCAAGGAGAGAGTCCGGGATCTCAAGGCCCTTCTTTGTTCTCGGAGCAGTCGCCATTCCTGGTCTACCATCCCTCTCCCAGACACAATCGACATATCGAGTCGTCGGGTCGTCGGTTCATTGGATCATCCAAAAACCCTGGCATCGTGACATTCAGTCCCCACACAGCCCACCGGAATTGCAGACTCGTCCGGCCCACTCGTCCGATTCGGACTACCTGGTTTGATGCAGATAGTCTACTCCACATCTAATGAGGGTGTAGTGATTTGCTGTTAAGCACTAATAACTTTTGGAGGCTTGAATCGTGCAACAACTCAACGAACAACAGCTACAGAACATGTGGGCCACGGATCCCCGCTGGGAAGGCGTTACGCGGCCCTATTCACCCAAGGATGTGGTGCGGTTGCGCGGCACCGTGCACATTGAGTACAGCCTGGCCCGGCTCGGGGCCGAGCGCCTGTGGGAATTGCTCCACACCGAAGAATACGTCCCAACTTTGGGTGCGGTCACGGGCAACCAGGCGGTTGAACAGGTGCAGGCTGGACTGCAGGCCATCTACATGAGCGGCTGGCAGGTCGCCGGAGACGCCAACCTGGCCGGCCAGATGTACCCCGACCAGAGCCTCTACCCGAGCAACAGCGTTCCCACGCTCGTTCGCGCCATGAACAACGCCTTTCTTCGCGCCGATCAAATTAACCACGCTGAAGGCAAAAACGGAATTCACTGGATGGCCCCCATCGTGGCCGATGCTGAAGCCGGATTCGGCGGCTCCTTGAACGCCTTTGAGTTGATGAAATCGATGATCGAGGCCGGGGCGGGTGGAGTCCATTTCGAAGACCAGCTGGCCTCAGCCAAAAAATGCGGACACCTCGGCGGCAAGGTCCTGGTTCCAGCGCAAGAGTTTGTGCAGAAGCTCACCGCGGCGCGCCTGGCGGCAGACATCTGTGGGGTTCCCACTGTGCTGATCGCCCGGACGGATGCCAACAGCGCCAAGCTGCTCACCACGGATAGTGACATTCGCGATGTCGAATTCCTGAGCGGCGAGCGCACCAACGATGGCTTCCTGGGCTACAAAGGGGGCCTGGACGCCGCCATCTCGCGCGGCTTGATCTATGCGCCGTATGTTGACATGTTGTGGTGTGAAACTTCCGAGCCGGATATCGATGAAGCCCGGCGCTTTGCCGAAGGCATCCACGCCAAGTTCCCCGGCAAACTGCTGGCTTACAACTGCTCGCCTTCATTCCGTTGGACCCGCAAGCTCGATGCCGCATCCATTGCCCGCTTCCAGCGTGAACTGGGCGCCATGGGTTACAAGTTCCAGTTTGTCACCCTGGCCGGATTCCATGCGCTGAATCTGAGCATGTTTGAACTGGCGCACAACTACGTCACGCAAGGCATGACCGCTTATGCCCGTCTCCAGGAAAGGGAGTTCGAACTGGCGGAGTCGGCCGGGTACAGCGCAGTGCGGCACCAGCGGTTTGTCGGCACCGGCTACTTTGACGAACTGGCGCAGACCATAGCCAGCGGTCAGTCTTCCACCGTGGCCCTGGCCGGTTCAACAGAAGCTGAGCAGTTCTATGCTGCCGAACAGGAAAAAACCGGCAAGGTAGCGTAAGAAGCAGCATTCAGTACTTAGCTAAAAGCAAAGGCCTTCCCGCTCTGCAGTGGAAAGGCCTTTTCAGCAATGGAAGTGGAGCCGCAGGTGTGCTTTCCTTCACCTTGACACGATTCACAACTCAATCCGCGCAAAAAGGCGTTTTTTCTGCGATTGCTAATTACCGTACCTTGATCCGCTTCCTCGCAGTCGCATTCATTCAAGTCAATTCGCAGCCAAATCGTTCTCTGATTATTACCAATTGCTAATAGCAAATTGCTGCCTTTTCTTCGTAGCGTAATTTTTTGCTAACCACGAGAAACCAGGCGCTATTCCTGCCTCCCAAGCGTACAATTTATCCAGAGGGGTAGCATTATGGACTTGCATCCCGGCATCACGATGCACCGCATCAAGGTGGGCTCGGGGATTATGGGAGCGTTTGTTGCCCTGGCAACCATCTTCATTTGCCTGCTTGGTCTTCCTCATGCCCGCGCATTCCTGTTCAGTATTCCGGTGGGACTGATGATAGCTCTCGGGCTGAGCTATTGGCACAAGCACCGCGCGGTGGACTTGATCCTGCTCGGCGGCAACGAGGGATTACAGTTCAACCAAAAGAGCTGACTAACTCTTCTCCTCACTTGATTACCTTTTGCTTCGTGCTACAGTCTAGCCATTATGCTGCTCAGAACTGTAGTCCTCCTTATTCTTGCTGCCGGCGGCGCATGGCCGCAGGCGCCTGCTGTTCCCGACACGCCCGCCGGACACGCATTGCAAGCCTGGCTCGATGCTTTCAACAGCGGCGACCATGAGCGTATCAAGGCTTATGTCACCAAATACGATCCTACCGATACCGTGGATGAAATGTTGGCCTTCCGCGAGCAGACGGGAGGGTTCGAATTGCAGGGCGTGGACAAGAGCGACCGGCTGCACATTGAATTTCGCGTCAAGGAAAAGGCAAGCCCGACGGTCGCTATAGGAAAAATCAACATGAAGGATGCAGAGTCGGGCGTGATCGAAAGCTTTGTGATGCAGGCCATCCCTCCCGGCATGACCGCGGCCGATATGCACGTGAAGATCGATGCGGCTACGCGCGCGCGCGTGATTGATGGCGCTGTGACCAACCTGAACGAATTTTATGTCTACCCGGACACCGCGAAGAAGATGGAAGAGGCGCTGCGGGCCCACCAGAAAAAAGGCGAGTACGACTCTATAGACGATGCCGATGCATTTGCCACGTTGCTCACCAACCAACTGCAGGAAGTGAGCCACGATAAGCACCTCAGCGTAGGCTTTTCTCCGCGAGTCGTGCCCAAGGGCGATCTCCGGCGCGACCCCGAGGCGGAAACACGAATGCGGACGCAACTGGAGCGCAACAATTGCTTCTTTGACAAGGTAGAACACCTGCCCTCAAATATTGGCTACCTGAGATTCAATGCATTTCCCAATCCGCAGATCTGTGGTCCAACGGTTACGGCGGCCATGAGCTTTCTGGCCAACTCCGATGCGCTCATCTTCGATCTGCGCGGCAATGGAGGCGGCGATCCTAAGATGGTCGCGTTCATCTCCAGCTATCTTTTTGACGAGCCTACGCACCTGAATGATATGTACAACCGCAAAGAAGATTCGACCACCCAGTATTGGACCCTGCCCTATGTTCCGGGAAAAAGATTTGCCGGCAAGCCGGTCTTTGTGCTGACCTCCAAGGGAACTTTTTCCGGGGCAGAGGAGTTCACCTACAACCTCAAAAATCTGAAGCGCGCCACGATCGTCGGAGAGACCACCGGAGGCGGCGCGCATCCGGTTTCCGGCCACCGGCTTGATGATCACTTCATGATTGGCGTGCCTTTCGGGCGGCCAGTGAATCCCATCTCGAAGAAAGATTGGGAAGGAACCGGCGTGGAACCGGACGTGAAAGTTCCCGCAGACCAGGCTCTGGATGTGGCCAAGAAGATGGCGGCGGAGCAGATCGAGAAGAAGGGGACAGGGGACAGGTAAGAGGGGACAGGGCAAGAGAAAAGCAAAACATTCTGGCCTTGAATGGAGAAGTTGGTGAGTTGGCTTTTTTGGCTTTTGCAGAAGTCAGGGTGCCGGGACAAACGGGTTCTCGATGCGTATTCCTGCAATCACTTGACCAGCATTCAGATCTTCAGAGAAGATTCGAGTGGCGCCACTCTTTAAAGCAGACGCAACGATGAGAGCGTCCCAGAATCCAATCTTCGATTGATCCTCAATCTGAAATGCGGTAGAGATTTCGGCTGGTGCTGTATCGATGCACCAGACTGCGTAGTTACTCACGACCATCCGAGCTGATTCCTTAGAGATGGGGTGGGGAATCTTTCGCGTGACATTCACATAGAACTCCTGCAGTACCTGCAGGCTGAGAACGCCGGCCCGTTCGCTCCAAAGATCCTGAAGGATGCGCTTTGCCGTCTGGTGCTTTGCTTTGGCATCGACGTCATACGCATAAATCAACACATTTGTATCGACAAATGCCCTACCGCTCATGTAGCTCGTCCCGGCTCGCTCGAATTACTCCACCCAAATGAAACCCTTTATCCAGAAGCGCCAAGGCCTGCCGGGCGGCACGTTCGTATGCTTCTTCGTTACTGACCAGAAGTTCGATCTCCTGGGCCAGGAGGCCGCTGATTGAGGTTTCACGGCGCGCGGCTAGAATCTTCGCCTTCTTAAGTAGCTGCCGGCTGAGACTTATCGTCACGTTCTGTTTCCTATCGTCCCTCGAGACGCTCATTTGTGCCCCTTCTGCACGATCCACGTATATTACGTGTAACACGTATTTTGCGTGATGTCAAAGCTCACCTGATTGCTCCTACATCGAGCGCAGCGCGTTGATTGGGTCCATCGATGCGGCGCGCCTTGCCGGAAGCGCCGATGCCAGCAGCGCCATGAGCATCATGAGCAGGACGCTTGCGGTGTAGATGAGCGGGTCAGTGGCGCTGACCTCAAAGAGGAAGGAACTCACAAGCCGCGACACCGCTAGCGAACCGAGCACGCCTAGACCACATCCTAGAAGCGCCAGTTTCGCGCCCGATATCAGGACGAGCCGCGCAATGCCGGTGCGCTGGGCTCCGAGCGCCATGCGGATGGCAATCTCCTGGGTGCGCTGGGAGACGGAGAAGGCCACCACCGCATAGATTCCAGTAATGGCGAGCAACAGGGCGCCCATGGCAAAGGCGGTAATGAGATCGGTACTGAAACGGCGCGGCGCTTCTATGTTTGAGACAGCGTCCGTCATGGGCTGCACCTGCTGCAAGGCCAGCAGGGGATCGACCTTGGCAACGGTGGAGCGCAGAATCTGAGTCATCTGCTCGGGAGGAAGGGCCGAACGCAGAGTGATGAACCCGCGGGTAATGCCGGTGGATCTTCCCGCAGAGTTAACGCCGGAGAGAATCGCAGGTTGCTGCGCAGGCATATACCACTGGTCCTCGCTGGGTTCATCACGCGAGCCGAGCTTGGTATCGGCGACAATGCCAACCACGGTCGCCCACGGCAATCCTTTCTGCGGATTCCCAACGTGCATACGCTTGCCGATGGCCCGCTCGCCGGGCCAGGAATGCCTGGCCATGGATTGATTGACGATTACGACCAGTGTTTTGTCGGGCCGGTCGTCCGTGGTGAAGGTCCGGCCATCGAGCAGCGGGATTCCCATGGCCGTGAAGTAGTCGCCATAGGTGATGGCGAACTGGGAGAACTTCAGCTTCCAACTCGCTTCAGGTTGGCCTTCGATGGTGTATGCAGCACCTGCTGAAAATCCAGTTGCGGGAAGACCATTGGTGATACCTGCGGCGATGATGCCGGGTTGGCTGGAGAGCCGGTCCATGACCTCATGGTTAAAGGCATCGATAGAAGCATCCGTGGAGTATTGGTTGCGGGGCAGTTGATAGCCGCCAACCAGGACATGGTCAGGTTGGAAACCGGGATCGACGGCGCGCATCCTCTCAAAGCTGCGCAGAAAGGCGCCCGACACGGTGAGCAGCAGCAAAGCGACGGCGATCTCCAAGACCACCAGGGCTGAGCGCAACCACGCATGGCTGGATGCGCCCGCGCCGGTGCGCGCGTCTTCTTTGAGGCTCTCTGCCAGATTGGTGCGCAGGGCCGCGAAAGCCGGCGCGAAGCTGCAGACAATGCCACTGGCCAGCGCGAGAAGGAGGGCAAAGGCCGCGACGGTTGCATCGGTGGAGATCGAGTCGATGCGCGGCATGGACTCCGGCAGCAGATGCAAAGCGGTGCGGATGGCGGTAGCGGCAAAAGCCAGGCCCAGCAATCCACCAGACAGGCTCAGCAGCAGTCCCTCAAAAATGGATTCGCGGATGATAACGCCGGCACGGGCACCCAGCGCCAATCGAACGGCATATTCGCGCCGCCGCCGGATGGCCCGTACCAGCAGCAGACCGGCAACATTGGCGCAGGCAATCAGCAGAACGATGGACACGGCGCGAAACAGGGTTCGCAATAAGGGACGAATCTGCGCTACCGCGGTCTCGCGCAATGGCGTGACGTCACCGCGGATGCGGATCGCCGACATGCTCGCGGGAAAATTGCGCATGATCTCTTTGGCCACACGGTCTGCATCCTGAGCGGCTTGCGGGAGGGTCACGCCATCCTTGAGCCGGGCAACCATGTGGTATCCCCAGAAGCCGGTCATCTGGTCGGAAAGTTCATCCGGCGTGAGGCTCATAGGAACCCAGAGCTGCGCCTGGTTGAGGCGGCCGGCCTGCAGGGGAAACTCAAAGCTGCGCGGCATCACGCCGATGATTGTGTAAGCCTTACGGTCAAGAACGATGGAGCTGCCAAGGACATTGGAATCGCGGTGGTAGCGGTTCACCCACAAGGCATAACTGATCACTGCGAGCGGCTGGTGGCCGTCCTCTTCCTGTTGCGTAAAAACGCGGCCAAGTATGGGAGCAACGCCGAGCGTTGGAAACATACCTGCGTTGAAGCGAACGGCCTGGACCTCTTCCGGGACGAGGCCACCGGAAAGCTCATAACTAATGGAGATAAATGCCCCAAAAGAAGAAAAAGCGCTGCTTGCCTTCGAGTAGGTTTCGATCTCGCGGGCCGTCACGGGAGTGTTGTAACCGGCTCTCAGGTGATCTCCCAACAGAACCAGACGGTCAGGATCGTTGAACGGGAGCGGGCGCAGGAGGATTCCCTGGACGAGCGAGAAGATGGCGGTGGTAGCGCCAATGCCGAGGGCCAGGGTGAGAACGACGGTCACGGTGAAGCCATGTGACTTGCGGAGTTGGCGAGACGCGAAGCGGAGACCCTGAACGAGTGAGTACATGGACCCCTCCAATGATAGTTTGAAAGATTGCCAAAATTGCCAAAATCGCCGGAATTGCCAAAATTGAAAGGCAAAACCGTCTTTGGCCATTGGCCATTAGCCCTTGGCCCTTGGCTCGAGAAAACCAAACCAAGCGCAAAACCATTTGGCCGCGAATTTGCGCGGATCCACGCGAATGAAGGACAGGGACATCGAGTCACTCCGGCGTAAATCGAGACTCGCCGGCATCCGCAACTCCGCTACAACCCGTGTCTTTATTGGTGAAAGCCAGCCATTGGCCATTAGCCGTTAGCCTATAGCTGAAACCTCGCCAATCGCTAATCCGGGGTATGGGTTACTCGCCACGGCGCGCCTTCGGCCACGGCAAGCCGGGGCCTTCGGCAGGCCGCCGGTCGCCGGACAAGTGACGACTCGGCTGTGGAGGGCGGCAACTTTGTTCGCGTGCGAACGAAGTTGTGGCCACGCCTGCAAGGTTGAAATCTCCTTTGTTTTCAGTGCACATCAACTTCGTCCGCTGCCGGACGAGGTTGGCTTTATCCCACCAAAATCATTTGTCAAAGATCGCCGGGAAGCCGTCCTCCGCCTCCGTTGCACACAAAAAAACTAACCCCGGTGTGTGTCGGGGACTGCAGAATAGCTGGGGACGACGAGTGATGCAACTTTAGGTGTACTAAATCTCAAAGAATCAATTAGCACTCAGCTTTCAGGTCCGCGGACGGCCTTGGCAGTCCTGCAAGGCGTCGGTGGGCATGGAAAACGAGAAGTTCAAAAAACCTTACCACTGATGACGGTGATCAGACTGATTTCCACTGATAAGACCAAGGAGAAGAGTGAGATCGCCTGCCCCGTCGAAGGAGTTAGATGAGAGTGAGAAAGATGAAAGTGACAAAGAGGGCACCAGGGTGAAGTGCCCTCGCCTGTGGCTTTTTCTTGGTCTTTGGGTTGGCGTCTGCTAATTGCTTCTTATCTTCTTATCTTCTTATTTGTGGCCACCTACGGATGATGCGCTGTTCTCCGGTCTTCCAGTCGGAATAATCGGTTTTCAGGGCAAAGCCGGTCGCGATGGAGAAGTTCAGGCAGGTCCTGTCGCGGAAGTTGATGCTGATGGTGTGACCTTCAGTAGCGGCGCAGAACTCCACGGCCTCTACGACCTTGCCTTCTGCCTGAGGAAACCGGGCCAGTGTGTGGGTGCTGGTTTGTGATTGTTGGCTTGCCAGGACGCGGCGCAGCGAAGGTTGCGCCCGGTGGACGGAGCGTTTAGCTTTGGTGACAGCCATGTGGCCCTCCTTGGGGGCGATACGGTTAGGGCTGGCGTCCGGTCTGAACCACCGGGCGCTGGCCCGTTTACTTCTTTTTCTGGTGTGGCACCGCCGCCCTCGGCGGTGGCTTTTTCTTCGTTTTTGGTTTGGCCTTGGCTTTTGATTTTACTGACTGCTGAGTGCTGATGGCTGAATGCTTCTTCCTGTGCCTCGTTTTCCTGCCATTGGCGATCTTGGGCAGGAGTTCTCGGGCGCGCTCGATATCTTCCTCGGTCCATCCGTGGGCCATTCGCCGACCCTGCTTGACCGTTTCAGGAGCTGGAAGTTTGCGGATCCTTAGGTAGTTCGAAAGAGTCTCGTTGCCTATTCCGAGCTTTTTTGCTGCTTCACGAGTTGAGAGCCTCATCATTATAGGCCAATTGTCCAATATATTATTTATTATGTCAACAATATAATTTTGCTGATTCTTGATCGTATGACTCTTTCATTCACTACGCTATGCCGGTCTGCCGGCGCTTTCCGCTACCTCGAAATCGGATTCCGGCCCGCCATCCTGGATCGAATGCCAGCATCCTCGGGACTCCTCGGCTCTCGCTTGATTGAATGACAGATGCATGGTGTGTGGGTGCTGAGCGGAGCAAATGGTAATTGGCAGTTGGCAGTTAGCGAAAGCAAGACCCACGACGATCTCTGTTTTCCTGCACACACTCAACCCTTTGTCATTCTGAGGGGCCGCTTTTGCCTTTTGGACCCGAAGAATCCCCACGTCGCTGATCGGCTAGAGGATCCCTTACTTGCCAGGGCTGCCTTGGCAACAGCTCTCCCCATCCTTGTGCCAGGTCTTCCCACTTGGGATTCTTCGACTCAATCAAGGCCATCTTCCTTTTTCGCGTCCAGCCTTTAATTTCTTTTTCCCGCCGGATTGCGATCAGAACGTCACTGAAGCTCTCATAATAGACCAATCGGTTCACGCCATACTTGCTTGTGAACCCTGGAGTTGCTTTGTTTTTGTGCTGAAGCGTACGGTGAAAAATACTATTGGTTACGCCGGTATAGAGCGTTCCAGAATCGCTGGTAAGAATATAAACGTAGTATGTACGCTCTTTTCCCGGCACAGGCACCTTGGGGATTCTTCGGCGCCAAAAACCAAACCGGCCCCTCAGAATGACATGGTACAGAGTATCGTATTTGCCCGAAAAGTCACGCCATGCCAGGCTTTCACCTATCCCAGAGCCGAGGGCGGCTAATGTCACTTACTTTGCGCATCTTTGTTTTGAGCCCTTCTGCTGGGATACTCCTGTCGGGTGTACCACACCGCTCGTGGATATTTGCGCGGTTTAGAGCGCTTGGGTAACTTGGCCTGGCTC
>Ga0209168_10000070_pt1 | contig 116497 bp, 99 predicted proteins | sample Coa_R1_FD_187156 | JGI IMG/M metagenome (GOLD analysis project Ga0209168, IMG submission 187156) | Surface soil microbial communities from Centralia Pennsylvania, which are recovering from an underground coalmine fire - Coalmine... | ecosystem: Environmental > Terrestrial > Soil > Unclassified...
AAGGGTGCCGCCAAGCGAGTCAAAGTCACCGGCACCGGCAAGTTCATGCGCGAGGCCCAGTTCTCGGGCTGCAGTCATATTCTGACGAAGAAATCGCCGAAACGTATCCGCAAGTTCCGCAAGCAGCGCGTCGCCGACAAGACGGACACTCCGCGCCTGAAGCGCAAGCTGCCGTACGCGTAACCTTCGCATAACGTTCCAAGAGGAGATCGTCAGACATGGCACGCGTCAAACGCGGAATGATGTCGCTGAAAAAGCGACGCAAAGTACTCAAAGCGGTCAAAGGCTTTCGCGGCGCGCGCGGCCGCAACTACAAGGCCGCCAACGAAGCGCTCCTGCATTCGCAGATCTACGCTTTTCGCGATCGTCGCGTGCGCAAACGCGACTTCCGCGCGCTGTGGATCACGCGCATCAACGCGGCGGCGCGCCAGGAAGGCCTCACCTATAGCCGGCTCATGAGCGGCCTGAAGAAAGAAGGGCTGAACATCAACCGCAAAGTGCTCGCCGATCTCGCCATCAACGACGCGAGCGCATTCTCCAAGCTCCTCGCGCTTGCGAAGAAGCACGCGCCGAAGGTGGCCGCAGGAGCGTGACCGGTGGCTAGCGGCACCGCGGGTTTTCACCACCCGCTCGTGCGCGCGGCGAAGGCACTGCATCACAAGAAGCACCGCCGAGAAGAGCGGTGCTTTCTCGTTGAGGGGCCGAACCTCGTCGCCGCGGCGCTCGACGCGCGCGCCCGCCTGCGCACGATCTTCTTCAATCCGCGCGACGCCGCAACGCCGATCGCGGAGCTCGCGGCGCGCGCGAAGGAAGTCGGCGCCGACGAGATAGCAGTAGACGAGCGCACGCTTTCCGTTCTATCGACCACGCGCAATCCGCAGGGCATCGTCGCCGTCGCCGAGTTCGTGGACAAGCCGATCGAAACACTCGCCGCTCTCGTTCGCGACACGCCGCGCTCGCTCGCATTGGTCGTGCACGACATCGGCGATCCGGGAAACGCGGGCACGCTCGTGCGCAGCGCCGATGCGTTCGGCGCGTGCGCCGTCTGCTTCGGGCCGGATGCGGTCGAGCCGTATAACGACAAACTCTTGCGCGCAAGCGCCGGCGCGTTTTTTCGCGTGCCGATCTGCACGTACGACAACTGGGCGCAGATGGCGTCCGCCGCACGCGCCGCCGGCATGCAGTTGTTCGGAGCCGAAGCGGGCGCAGCCGATGTGCGCGCGGTCACAGCGCCGGCGCGCGTCGCGCTCGTGGTCGGACACGAGCGGCACGGCTTGACCGGCGTGTCTTCGGGAGACCTCGACGTACGCATCGGAATTCCGCAAAGCGCGCAGTCCGATTCGCTCAACGCGGGCGTGGCGGGCAGTCTCGCGCTGTACGAATTGAGCCGCCACATCGGGACCTTAAAACCTTAGGAGTGAGAACGAATAACCCGGAAAAGTCAAGCCTTGTCAAGCCTTGTTCGTCCCGCGACCCTATGCTATACTTTAGCCCAAGCGGCCACGATGGCTATGAGGGGGTCGGCAAAGACGATGCTTTCTCAAACATTTTTCTGGACGTTTTTCAAGACCACGGGATCTGTCCAGGCCTATCTGCTGTATAAGCACATGGCGCCGCAGGCGTCGCACTCGTAGACGCACGGTCGGCCCCGGCCGGCCTCCATCGCTAGCAGTCCGGCAGGTGCCGGACTATGAGAATCCATCACGGTTGGCCGCACTTCTAATGCGGCCGATTTTATTGCGGGGGACGATGTGAGCGACCAACTCGCCGAGCTCGAGGCATCGGTTCTCGCGCGGGCGGCGACGATCACGACGCGCGCCGATCTCGAAAAGTTGCGCACCGAAACGCTCGGCCGCAAGGGCGGCGCGCTCTCGCGCGCCATGTCCGGCTTGGCCAAACTTCCACCGGCCGAAAAAGCGGAGTACGGTCGCCGCGCCAACGAGACGAAGCGCGCGATCGAGTCGGCCTTGGATGCCGCACTTGCTACCATTGAAAAGGCGGAGATCCAGGGCGACCTCTCCCGCACCTACGACACCACGTTTCCGGGCACCACGCCGCGCTCCGGCAGCCTGCACCTCTTGCGCCAGACGCTGGACGACGTCGTGGATTTCTTCCGCAGCCGCGGCTTCGCTGTCGTGTTGGGTCCGGAAGTCGAGAGCGAATACTACGCGTTTGAGGCCGTCAACATCCCGGCCGAACATCCGGCGCGCGACAACATGGACACCTTCTACTTGCCCAACGGTTCGCTGTTGCGCCCGCATACCTCGTCCATGCAGGTCCGCGCGCTCAAGGCTAATCCGCCGCCCATCGCCGTCTTGGCCCCCGGCCGCGTGTATCGCCGCGATGCGCTCGACGCAAGTCACTCGTTCATGTTCCATCAGATCGAAGGCTTGCACGTCGATCGCGGGGTGAATTTCGGCCATCTCAAAGGCTTCGCGGCCGACCTCTGCCGCCATCTGTTCGGCCCCGACCGGCGAACGCGGTTCCGCCCTTCCTATTTCCAGTTCACCGAGCCGTCGGCGGAAGTGGACGTCTCGTGCGGCGTCTGCGGCGGGCGCGGCTGCCAGACGTGCAAAGGCACGGGCTGGCTCGAGATGGGCGGCAGCGGCATGGTGCATCCCAACGTGCTGCGCGCAAGCGGCTACGATCCCGAAGAGTATTCCGGCTGGGCCTTCGGCCTTGGCACCGACCGCATCGCCATGCTGCGCCATGACATCCACGACATCCGGACGCTGTTCGAGAACGATCCGCGGTTCTTGGAGCAGTTCGCCTGATGCACGTCTCCGTCTCGTGGCTGCGCCGCTACCTGAAGACCTCCGCGTCGTCGGCCGACATAGCCAACGTCTTGACCGCGCGTGGCTTCACGGTGGACGGCATCGCCGAGCAACCGATGCCCGAGCATGTCGTCGTCGGCAAGATCCTCTCGCTCTCGCGCCATCCAAATGCCGACCGCTTGCAGGTCTCCGAAGTCGACATCGGCGCTGAAAAACTGCAGATCGTGACCGGCGCGACGAACGTCGCCGTCGGCGACTTCGTGCCGATCGCGAAGATCGGCGCGGTGGTCTTCTCGCGCGAGCCGTCGACGGATGGCACGCGCAAGACGCTGCCGATCAACGCGTCGACGTTGCGCGGCGTGGCATCCAACGGCATGATGTGCTCCGCATCGGAGCTCGCGCTCCCCGGCGAGTACGACGACGGGATCGTCATCCTCGATTCGGACGCGGTCGTGGGCACCGACTTTTGGCAGGCGGTGCGCTTCGGCGACGCGGTGCTCGACGTGGACGTGCCGAGCAACCGCCCCGACTGCCTTTCGATCATCGGCTTGGCGCGCGAAGCGGCGGCGGGTCTCGGCGCTCCGTTTGCGGCGCCCGACTTTGACGTCTACGCTGGTTCAGATGATCCGGGGATCGCCGTCAAGATCGCCGACGCCGCGATCTGTCGCCGTTTGGAAGGTCAGCGTTTTTCGGGAGCGGGCAACGGCCGCACGCCGTTCTGGATGTCGCTGCGCCTGCAGGCATCGCGCGTGCGCAGCCTCGGACTGCTCGTTGATATCTCCAATTTCGTGCAGCTGGAGACGGGCCAGCCGCTGCATTTCTACGATGCGTCGAAGATCCGCGGCGGCAGTATCGTCGCGCGCGGCGCCGCCGCCGGCGAAAAAATCGTCACGCTTGACGGTGTCGAGCGCACGCTTGCCGCGGGAACGCCGGTGATTGCCGACGCCGATGGCCCGGTTGGCATCGCCGGCATCTTCGGCGGCCAGCGCGCGGCCGTTGACGAGTCGACGACTGAAGTCTTCCTCGAATCGCCCAACTTCGTCGGCGCACCCATTCGACGCGCTGCGCTTGCGCTCGGACTGCGGACCGAAGGCGCATCGCGCCACGAGAAAAATCTGCCGCTCGAACTCGTGGAATTGGGGCGAAGGCGCGCAGCGCAGCTTTTGCTCGCGGCCGGCGCAAAGGCATCGGCGGTGGTGTCGGCAGGCGAAAATCCAGGCCCGGCGCGATCGATCACAGTACGGCCGGATAGAGTGAACCACGTGCTCGGATCGTCGCTGCTCGCCAAAGACATGCGCGCGGCGATCGAACCGATCGGCTTGGCGGCCGAAGGCTCCGATCCGTTCGTGGTCTCGATCCCATATTGGCGTACCGACCTCAACGAAGAAATAGACATCATAGAAGAGGTCGCGCGAGCGATCGGCTTCGATAAGATCCCGGAACGGCGAGTGGCCGCGTCGCCGCAATCGGTCGACGAGGACTTGTTCGTCCAGGATTCGATCCTCGCGCGTTCGTTCGCGGCGTCGGGTTATGCGGAATGCGTCACGATCGCGCTCGGCGGTTCCAAGATGAAGTCGGCATGGGAGCGATCGGGTCTGCCGTTCTGGTCGAAGCTGGTGGAAGTCACCAACCCGCTCTCCGACGATCAGCGTTTCTTGCGCCCCAGTCTACTTCCGGGATTGCTGACCGTCGCGACGCGCGCGTGGGAGCGCGCCGACGGCGCGGTGCGTCTGTTCGAGATCGGCCACGTCTTCCGGCCGCTCGATTCATCCGACGAACCGAAACCTGCGGCCGGTTCCGGCGCGTTCGATGAGAACGGCGTGCTCGAGTGGCCGTCGCTCTGCGGGCTTGCCATGTATCCGCCGGCCGATTCCGCGGGCTCCTTGGATCGTCGGCTGCTCGAGGTCAAAGGCGATGTCGTGCGCGCGATAGAGACGCTGACGCGCGAGCCGTTCAAGACCGTGCCCGCGCCGCGCTCGTATTTCCACCCTGGAGCCTCAGCCGATCTCGTCATCGGAGAACGCACCGTGGCGAAGTTCGGCCGCGTGCATCCGTTGCTTGCGCGAGCCTACGATCTCCCCGCCGACACGTACGCGTTCATGCTCTATCTCGAAAATCTGCCGCAGCGCAAGCCGGTGCGCACGTTTGAGCCGTTGCCGAGGTATCCGGGGACGACGCGCGACATCGCGGTGGTCGTCGCCGAGAACGTGAGCGCGCAGGACTTGACCGAAGCGTGCCGCGCCGCCGGCGGAGATCTGTGCGAGAGCGTTCGAGCGTTCGATGAATACCGCGGGCCGCAAGTCGAGGCCGGCAAGAAGAGCATCGCGTTGAAGATCGCGTTGCGCCGCAAAGACGCCACGATCACTGACGCCGAAGCCGACACCGCGATGGAAAAAATCCTCGCAGGCCTGCGCGATCGCTTCGCCGCCTCGCTCCGCACGTAGAACCTTCCTTAGGGACTGCTACGTTCTCGCGGCCCTTCATCGGCCGCTGGTGCCCCGCGATGCCCCTTGTCCCGACCGCAAATCTGCGGTATGATGACAGCAGAAAGGCAGTGTGGTCGTGAAGGTGCTCATGGCGCAAGTGATCGACGTGCTCGGCGGCAAGAACGTGATCCGTCAACGTATCGGCAGCGAATCCGACATGCAGAAGTTGATCGAGCACGGGCTGCCAGGCCGGTCGCTGCGCGCGCTTGGGCTTCGTCTCGAGTTGACGAACAAGGAATTAGGCGACGCCGTCCTCATACCGGAGCGCACGCTCATCGCGCGGCAGAAGCGAGCCACCTTGCCGGTCGACGAGAGCGACCGCGTCTTCCGGCTGGCGCGCGTTGTTGCATCGGCGCTCGCGGCATTCGACAACGCCGATAAGGCGAAGCGGTGGCTGCGCAAGCCCAACCGGTCCCTCGGAGGGCGGACGCCGCTCGATGCGAGCCGCACTTCGGCCGGCGAACGTCAGGTCGAAGACGCACTCGGCCGGATCATGTACGGAACCATCGGCTAGGTGCGGTGCTGGCGCATCTGCCGAGTGAAGTACAAAACCCGCGCGCTTGACGGCAACGGCGCGAAGGAAAGGCCGGGGCGCTGGAATTCTTTCGGTGTGCCGGTCGCGTACTGTTCGTCTATGCCGTCGCTGGCGTGTCTCGAATATCTCACCACCGTCGATCTCGAGGATATGCCCGACGATCTCGGCATCGTCGGCATCGATCTACCCGACCATGCCGTTGCGCGCGTAGGCGTCCACGAACTCCCGCCGGATTGGCGAGCAGTGCCGGCGCCCGAATCCACCCGCACTTTCGGCGATGACCGGCTCGCACGAGGGCGTTCGCTTGCAATAGCGGTGCCGTCCGTCGTCTTGCCCACGGAAGATCCGACGATCGAGTGGAATGTTGTTGTAAACCCAACGCATGCGGATTTCGCGAAGATCAAGACGTCCGAACCGAACAAGATCGACCTGAGTCGCTTCTTCTCCGGGGAAAACTAAACGGCCAGATATGAACTGGGTTGACATCCTCGTCGCGCTCACGCTGCTCGCGGCGTTCTGGGGCGGCTACAGGAACGGGCTCGTGCGCGAAGTCATCGGTCTCGCAGCTGTGGTTCTAGCGTGGCTTGCAGCCACGGCATTCGCAGGCGCCGCAACCGACTGGATCTCGGCGCAATGGACTGTGGCGCCGGCCGTCGCGCGCGTCGCGGCGTTCTGGGCCGTGTTCCTTTTGGCGTTCGTCGTGGTGCGCGGACTCGGCTGGCTGCTCGAGCGTGTCACCAAACTTCCGGTGATCAGCATCGTGAGCGGCATCGGCGGCGGTCTTGTCTCGGGCGTGAAAGCACTCGTGCTTCTCTGGGCCGTCTTGTTCGTCGCGCTGTTCTTCCCGATGGACAAGCAGGTTCGCGAGGCGCTGCGCCAGTCGCCGAGCGCGACGCTGATCGAATCGTTCGACGGTCCGGTCGTCGCCGCGATCGATGCCGCGCTGCCGAAAGTGACGCGGCCGGTGTGGCATGTGGTGATGAAAAAGCACAAGCTGTGAAACGTGGGCCGACTGGCGTCGGCCCCTTCGGCATTTTATCGCGGGCGTGGAAAATGTAGGCCGACTGCCGTCGGCCCCTTCGGCATGTCCCTTCAGCATCTGTGGGCGAGTTATAAAAAAGAGGGCCGACTGACGTCGGCCCCTTCGGATTAGTTTTCCAGCGGGGTAGTTCTTCCGCGCTAGCGTTGTGGGAGCGGGGTGCGCTGCGGATGCGGGATGGGCTGCGGCGGCGGAGCGTGCGGACGACCGTGCACGACTGCCGACTTGCGGATGATCACAAACGGGTTGTAGCTGACGCCGGTGAACAGCGTGCCGGTGGTGTCAACCCAGTTATTGCTGCCGCCATCGAGGAACGTGAACGCGACGTGGTCATTCGATTGGATGACGCCGCCGGGCGCCAAGATCGTCATCGTGGTCACCGCGGTGGGGGTCGGCCCGTACGTGACGTTGCCGAGCGTCGAAAGTTTCAAGAACGTCGAACCCTGCGACGTCAGCTGGACGTAGGCGAGCGATGTCTGATTGGCCGGATCGAAGAGCGTTGAATCAAACGGCTGCGAGAAGGTAAAGGTGAACGTTATCGGCGGCGAGAGCGGGGTTCCAACCGTTTGCAGATTCGAGACTGTGAACAGACCGCCGCTTCCCGTACCGGTTGGCTGCGGGTTGGCAGCTGCCGGCGAGCCGCCGTGACCGAGCGCGAGCAGCGCGATGCCGGCGCTCAAGATGATGTAGAGCGGGTTGAATCCGGATCCGCCGTTGCTCGGCGGCGGAAGAATTGCGGGCTGCGCGTTGAGTCCGACAAGCCGGTCGCCGATCGCGGGTTTGTATCCGGCGGATGCGTTGACGATGCTGACGACAGCATACGAACCCGAGATCTGCGTGATGTCGGCTTCCGCAACTTTCTGGCCATCGCGCAGGACGTTGAAGTGCTGACCGAGCGCGAAGCCCTCGGCTGAACCTAAGTCCGCGTCGAGTTCGCCGTTATACGTCGAGTAGATGGTCCCCATCGGCGTGCGCGGCGCTTCGAGCGTGGCGATGTTCGAGGCAAAGGCGGCCGGCATCGCGTGAGCATCCGACGGCGGGTACGACTGCGTGAAGACCTGCGAGCGCACGAGCATGACGTTGTCGACGCGATAGACGCTCAAACTATAGTAGGCTTGCCCGTTGGCGTACTGCACGATGTTGCCGACGACGACTTCATCCGCGCCGGCTTTGGCTGCCGCGTCCAACGCTGGTCCGAACGATCCGCCCGCCAGATCTTGCTTGATTGCGAGCGGGCCGCCGCCTATCGCCGTGTATGCAGGCGACGACGAGATGGACTGATAAAGCGCGGCGCTCATCGCATTCACGACCGATGCGGGAGCGGCGGCTTGGTTTTGGAACATCGATACTGCAAGGCGCACAGGCGCGGCGCCGCGCGCGGGCATGGCCGCCGGCGCTGACACCGCGGCGATGAGTGCACAACCAGTCGTAATCGAAACGATTCGGAAAAAGAACGAGCGAATGCCGGCGAAACTGCTCACTGTCGCACAACCCTCTCAAGGTACGGCCGCGCGCGGCCGCTTAGGCCAGGGCGATGATCGCCCTTCCATATTTACAAGTTATCGGCCGCGTGTTCGACCCGCCTTACCCGTCCCACCCTGCGGGGAGAATCGTTTTTCGTAGTAGGACGAGCGTTGCTTGCCTGGCCGGCGCGGACTTGGGCCGACCAGCGTCGGCCCATTTCAAACAACATGCGTTGCATGCCGCTCACCGATTACGTGGGTGACGGCGACGACGATTTCTCACGCCGTCACGAAATGACGTCGAGTGTTGTCCTACGCGCATGAGCCCGGCAACATTGGCGGCGCAAAACGTCCGAGTCTACGACTCCGGCGGACCGATCGAGATCGAAAGCGCGTCGCTTGCGGGTGACCACGGACACGTCCGCCTCGTCATCTCCTACCGCAACCGCGGCAACACGGACGTCCAGCGCTTCATGGTCTCGGCCGCTTGCCCGGGCTCCGGCCGAAAGCTCTGTCTCGTCGGCGCTTCGATCGGCCCCGGCCATTCGTGCGCCGCGTCGGTCGAACTCTTCCAGCTGCGCCACATCCCCGCGCATCTGACGGTCGCGGTGACGCGTGCGCGTTACGCCGACCGCTCGCTCTGGACCCTCGACCAGACATCCAAGAGCGCCTAAACGCCGTACAGTAAGGCGTAGAAACCCCCAAACCAGGGACCCTTTCGAGCCGCGCCCAACGGGTTTGCATTCGCTCTGATCACGCGTGTCACGTTACCGGAGGCCAACATTGAAGGCGCCTACTGCTGTTTCATCGCCCGCTGAGCTCGACCAGCTCTGCATCAACACCATCCGCACGCTTTCGATGGATGCCGTCCAGAAGGCCAACTCCGGTCATCCCGGCACGGCGATGGCGCTCGCGCCGCTTGCCTATGCCCTGTGGACGCGCCACATGCGCTACAATCCCGCAAACCCCCAGTGGCCAAATCGCGATCGCTTCGTGCTCTCTGCCGGCCACGCGTGCATCCTGCAGTACACCATGCTCTACCTGACAGGCTACGACGTGAGTCTCGACGATCTCAAGAGCTTCCGCCAGTGGGGTTCCAAAACGCCCGGCCATCCGGAATACGGCCATACGCCGGGCATCGAAGCCACGACGGGTCCGCTCGGCCAGGGCTTTGGTAACGCGGTTGGGATGGCCCTGGCCGAGCGCATGCTGGCGGCGCGCTTCAATAAATCTCCCGGCGCGGCGGTGCCGGTGAATCATTTCACCTACGTCATCTGTTCCGATGGCGACTTGATGGAAGGCGTCGCGTCCGAGGCGGCGTCGCTGGCCGGCCACCTGCAGCTCGGACGGATCATCGCGGTGTACGATGATAACCGCATCACGCTCGATGGCCCCTCCGCGCTCTCATTCAATGAAGACGTCTGCGCGCGATTCAACGCCTACGGCTGGCACACGTGCGCGGTGGAGGACGCAAACGATCTCGACGCGATCGACGCGGCGCTCAACGCAGCCAAAGGCGATCCGCGGCCGTCGCTCATCCGCCTGCGCAGCCACATCGGTTACGGCGCACCGCACAAACAAGATACGAATGCGGCGCACGGCGAGCCGCTCGGCGCAGACGAGATCAAATTGGCCAAGAAATTCTACGGCTGGCCGGAAGACGCGCAATTCCTCGTGCCCGACGAAGCGCTGGCGCAGTTCCGCAAAGCGTTGGAACGCGGCGCACAATACGAAACCGAATGGCGAAAAGAATTCGATGCATACGCCGGCGCCGATCCCGAACTCGGGCGCACGTTCACCGCGCAGATCGCGGGCGAACTGCCGAAGGGCTGGAGCGACGGCTTGCCGACCTTCAAGCCCGAAGATGGGCCGATGGCCACGCGCGACGCCTCGAACAAAGCGCTCAACGCAATCGCTGCGAAAATGCCCGCGCTCGTCGGCGGCGCAGCCGACCTTGCGACGTCGAACAAAACCGACATCAAGGACGGCGGCAGCATAGAGGCCGGCTCGTTCGGCGATCGCATCCTGCACTTCGGCGTGCGCGAACACGCGATGGCCGCAGCGTTGAACGGCATGACCCTGCATCGCGGGTTCCGCGCGTTCGGCGCGACGTTTCTCATCTTCTCGGACTACATGCGGCCGTCGATCCGGCTCGCGGCCCTCAGCCGCATCAACCCCATCTACGTCTGGACCCACGACAGCATCGGTCTCGGAGAGGACGGCCCGACGCACCAGTCGATCGAGCAGCTCGCGAGTCTGCGCGCCATCCCGAACATGACCGTCCTGCGCCCCGCCGACGCAAACGAGACCGCGATCTGCTGGCGGCTCGCGGTCGAACACACGGAGGGCCCGGTGGGCATCGTCTGCACGCGCCAGAAGATTCCGGTCTACGCGGCTGAAAGCGTGCGCGGCGCGGAGCGCGGCGGTTACGTCTTATCTCGCGAAGCCTCCGACGATCCCGCCGTGATCTTGATCGGCACCGGTTCGGAAGTGCAGTGGTGCGTTGGCGCGCAGAAGATACTCAAGGATAAGGGCGTGCACGCGCGCGTGGTGAGCCTGCCATGTTTTTCGCTCTTCGACGCGCAAGACCAGGCGTACCGTGACTCCGTCCTGCCGCCAAGCGTCACCGCGCGTGTGGCTATTGAAGCAGCAGCCCCCTTCGGTTGGGAGCGATACGTCGGCATGAAGGGTACGATTATCGGTATGCGGCGTTTCGGCGCGTCGGCGCCGGCCGACACATTGTTCAAAGAATTCGGCTTCACGTCCGAGCACGTCGCCGATGCGGCCGAGAAGGCAATCGAACAATCCAAAACGGTCACTGACCTTTATCGCCAATAAGTAAAAGGCGGACGCTCATGGTCCGTCGGCGGACCGTAAAGGTCCGCCCTACAGAAAGAAATAACGAATGAATCCGCTCACCAAACTCATCGACTACGGCCAGTCGTTCTGGCTCGACAACATCAGCCGCGGTTTCACGCGCGCCGGTTCGCTCGCCGATCTGATCGCGAACGACGGCCTGCGCGGCGTCACGTCGAATCCCACGATCTTCGAAAAGGCGGTTGGCTCTAGCGACGATTACGACGACGCCATCCGCGAACTAGCCGCGCAGAGCAAGACGCCGGAACAGATGTACGACAGGCTCACGACGGACGACATCCGTGAAGCCTGCGACACGTTCCACGGTCTCTACACGCAGACCAAAGGCGGGGACGGCTTCGTCTCCATCGAGCTGCCGCCGCATCTCGCCAAAGACACGGCCGGTTCCATCGCGGAAGCGCGGCGTCTGTGGCCGCTCATCAACAAACCCAACGTCATGATCAAAGTGCCGGCGACCGATGAAGGCATCCCGGTGATCCGGCAGCTCATCTCCGAAGGCATCAACGTCAACATCACACTGATGTTCGGCGCCGAATACTACGAAAAAGTCATCGACGCGTACTTCGCCGGCCTTGAAGATCGCATGGCGAAGAATCAGCCGCTGAGCGGCATCGCATCGGTCGCCTCGTGTTTCGTGAGCCGGGTCGACACCGCCGCAGACAAGCTCATCCAGGCTGCGGCCGACGCCGCAACCGACGACGCGAAAAAAGCGCAGCTCACCGCGCTGCTCGGCAAAGTCGCCATCGCGAATTCCAAGCGTCTCTACACGGTCTTCTTGCAATCGATCGAGAGCGCGCGCTGGAAGAAACTTGCCGGCGCCGGCGCACACAAGCAGCGGCCGCTCTGGGCGAGCACGTCGACGAAGAATCCGAAATATCCCGACACGTACTACGTTGAGGCGCTCATCGGACCGGACACGGTGGACACGATGCCGCCGGCCACGATCGACGCGTTCCGCGATCACGGCAAACTCGGCGCGCATCTCGAAACCGGCATGGAAGAGGCCGAGGAGCAGTTGCAGTCGCTTGAATCGCTCGGCATCTCGCTCAAGAAAATCACCGATGACCTGCTGAACGAAGGCCTCGAATCCTTCGACAAATCGTACGACGAACTGCTCGGCGTGATCCAGAAAAAGGCCTCGGCCTTGGCCGGCGCGGGCGCGGGCGAATAATGGCGTACGGGAGAACCTCCGCCGATCTGCAGGCGCTTGCCGATCGCGTTTGGCAGCGCGATCCGGATTTCTGGAAACGCGGCGACGCAAAAGCCGCGGCCGTCATCAAAAACCGCCTCGGCTGGCTGACGGTACCGGAGCTCATGCAAGGTCGCGTGGGCGAGATGAACGCGTTCGTCGACGGCTTACGCCGCGACGGCATCAGCCAAGTCGTGGTGATGGGAATGGGCGGCAGCAGCCTTTGCCCGATTGTCTTGGCCATGACGTTCGGCCGGCGCGACGGGTATCCGACCTTGCAAGTGCTCGATAGCACCTCGCCCGAGACGGTGCGGATGGTCGAGAGCCATCTCACGCTCGAGACGACGCTCTTCATCGAGTCGAGCAAGTCGGGGACGACGCTTGAACCGCGCTGCTTCGGCGAATATTTCTGGGCCAAACTCTGCGAGGCGATGGGCACGGCGAAGGCCGCGCAGCACTTCGCCTGCATCACCGATCCAGGCACGCCGCTTGAAATCCAGGGACGCGAGCGCGGCTATCGCGGCGTGTTCATCAATCCGCCGGACATCGGCGGGCGCTACTCGGCGCTCTCGTACTTCGGACTCGTGCCCGGCGCGTGCGCGGGCGTGGACATCAGCGAACTGCTCGCGCGCGCGGTGGCAATGGCGCGCAGCTGCGGCAGCGGCACGACCGACGAGACCTCCAATCCCGGAGCAGCGCTCGGCGTTGCGCTGGCGCACGGCGCACTCGGCGCGGGCCGCGACAAGATCACGTTTGTGACGTCGCCCGGCATCGCCGGCATGGGTTTATGGCTCGAGCAGCTCATCGCAGAGAGCACGGGTAAGGAAGGCAAAGGTCTGATCCCGATCTCGGGCGAGCCGCTCCTCGCGCCGAGCGCGTACGGCAACGACCGCCACTTCGTCGCATTGACGCTCGCGGGCGACACGTCCAACGACGCGAAGCTCGCCGACCTCGTGCGCGCGGGCCATCTGGTCACGCGCATCGCGCTGGCCGACGAGCTCGACATCGGCGCCGAGTTCTATCGCTGGGAATTCGCCACTGCGGTCGCGGGTGCGATGCTCGGCATCAACTCGTTCGACGAACCTAACGTGCAGGAGAGCAAAGATAACACCAATCGCATATTGGCCGAACACGCCCAAGCAACGGCAACCGATTACGTGGCGCCGGACGATGCCGCCGCACTCGAAGCTTTGCTCAAACAAGTGCAGCCGGGCGACTACATCGACTTCGCTGCCTTCATCGCGGTCAAAGAGAGCCGCGACGCGCTCATCACCCAGAACCGAAGATCGCTGTGCGAAGCGCTGCGCGTGGCGACCACCGCCGGCTTCGGCCCGCGCTTCTTGCACTCCACGGGCCAACTGCACAAAGGCGGTCCGAACACCGGCGTCTTCATCCAGTTCGTCATCCCCGACGGCGGCGAGACGCTGCCGATCCCCGGCCAACCGTTCGACTTCGGCACGCTGATCCGCGCGCAAGCGCTCGGCGATCTCCAATCGCTACGCACGCACGGCCGACGCGCACTCGGCGTGAAGTTGGAACCCGACGTAGACAGCGGGCTCGCCACGTTTGCGCGCACGCTAAGCGCGGCGCTGTCCGCGCAGGGGAGCAAAGTCTGATGCAGCTCGGCATGATCGGTTTGGGGCGCATGGGCGCCAACATGACGCAGCGTCTTTTGGAAGGGGGCCATTCGGTAGTCGTCTACGATCGCTCGACCGATGCGGTGGCGAAGTCCGCCGCCGCCGGCGCGAAAGGTAGCGGGTCGCTTGCCGACCTCGTCAAAGCGCTCGCGCCGCCGCGTGCCGTTTGGGTCATGGTGCCGTCGGGCGCGCCCACGAAGAGCACGATCCAAGAATTGGGCGGCCTCTTGCAATCCGGCGACGCGATCATCGACGGCGGCAACTCGTATTGGAAAGACGCGCAGGCGCAAGCCAAGGAATTGGAACCGAAAGGCATCGCGCTGATCGACGCGGGGACATCGGGCGGCGTTTGGGGACTGAAAGAAGGCTACTGTCTGATGGTTGGCGGCGATACCGCGCAATGCAGGCGCCTCGAACCGATCTTCCTCACGCTTGCCCCGAAGGATGGATATCTCTACACCGGCCCCGCCGGCTCCGGGCACTTCGTCAAGATGGTGCACAACGGCATCGAGTATGCAATGCTGCAAGCCTATGGCGAAGGGTTTGAGATCATCCAGGCATCGGAATTCGGCAAAGGCGTGGACTTAGGACAGTTGAGCCATCTTTGGAATCAAGGCAGCGTCATCCGCTCGTGGCTCTTGGAACTGGCGGAACTTGCATTTAAGGAAGATCCCGATTTGGAACGCATCGCCGGCTACGTGGACGACACCGGGGAAGGCCGCTGGACGGTGCAAGATTCGATCGACCTCGCCGTGCCGGCGCCCACGATCGCGCTCTCGCTCATGATGCGCTTCCGCTCGCGGCAAACGGATTCGTTCTCGGCCAAAGTCATCGCCGCGTTGCGCAACCAGTTCGGCGGCCACGCGGTGAAAGCCGAACCCGCCGCCAACGGCGCAAAATCGTCGTCTGAAGGGGCCGACGCTAGTCGGCCCAACGCGAAGTCATCCGAAGGGGCCGACGCTAGTCGGCCCAAGGCCTGATCGCCTTGGCGACTTCCACGATCGAAAATCCGTTCGCGCAAGGCGTGACGCAAGACCGCGCCACGCAGCCTGCGCAACTCGTCATCTTCGGCGCGACCGGCGACCTCACAAAGCGGAAGCTACTCCCCGCCGTCTACAACCTGGCGCAAGCGCAGCTGCTGCCGCCGGGATTCTGCATGGTCGGATTCTCGCGCGACGACTCGTGCAACGACGAGACATTTCGCAAGCGGCTGTCCGACTCGGTGGCCACATCCGGCGACGTGCGCGTGCAAGACGCCGCCGTGCTCGCAGACCTCTCGGCGCGGACGTACTATCTCTCGGGCGACTTCCACGACCCGAAGTGCTACACGCAGCTGAAGGCCGAACTTGCCAAACTCGATCCCAAGTACGGCACCGCCGGCAACCGCATCTTCTACATCGCCACACCGGCGAGTCTGTTTGGCGACATCGTCCAGCAATTGCACGATGCCGGCATGATCGAGGCCGCCGACGCATCGCAAAACCGCGCCTTCACGCGCATCATCGTGGAAAAACCGTTCGGCCGCGATCTCGCGTCGGCAAAGCAGCTCAACACCGAGATGCTGCGCTACCTCGGCGAAGATCAGATCTACCGCATCGACCACTATCTCGGCAAAGAGACCGTTCAGAACATCTTGGTCTTCCGTTTCGCCAACGGCGTCTTCGAACCGATCTGGAACCGGCGTTATGTGGATCACGTGCAGATCACGGTGGCCGAGAGTCTCGGCATCGAAGGCCGCGCGAGTTTCTACGAAGAGACCGGCGTGGTGCGCGACGTCATCCAGAACCACGCGCTGCAGCTGCTCTCGCTCGTCGCCATGGAGCCGGTCACGTCGTTCGATGCCACGGATTTCCGCGACGAGAAGGTGCGCGTGGTGAAGGCGGTGCGCCCGATCGCACCGCACGAAGTCGACAAGTACGCGGTGCGCGGTCAGTACGGCCCGGGCTTCATCGCCGGCGCCGATGCGGTGGGCTATCGTCAAGAGCCGGATATCGCGCCCGATTCGTCCACCCCCACCTATGCCGCGTTCAAGTTCGTGGTGGACAACTGGCGCTGGGCCGGCGTGCCGTTCTACGTGCGGTCGGGCAAGCGCATGGCCAAGCGCGTGACGGAAATCGTCATGCAGTTCAAACAAGCGCCGCACTTGCCGTTTCGCAACGCGCAGATCTCCGAATTGGAAGGCAACGTGCTCGCGCTGCGCATCCAGCCCGACGAAGGCATCACGCTGAAGTTCGGCGCGAAGGTGCCCGGCCCGAACATGCGCATCCGCTCGGTCAACATGGATTTCGGCTACGGTGCCACGTTCGGCCGCGAAGACTCGTCGCCGTACGAGCGGCTCATCTTGGATTGCATGAAAGGCGTGCAGACGCTCTTCGACCGCTCCGACGGCGTGGAAGCGGCCTGGGCCCTCATCGATCCGGTGCTGACCGCGTGGGCCGAAAAACCGCCGGCGAATTTTCCGAACTATGCGGCCGGTTCGTGGGGACCGCCGGAAGCGGACAAACTGCTCGCCGATGATGGCCGCGAGTGGCGGCGTCTATGATCGCACAAGACGGCAGCGCCAGACCCGCGCCGAACGGCTTCGAGCCGGTGGAGGTCTCTGCGGTCGAATCCGTATTGGCCAAGCGCTGGGAGCGCCCGGCCGGCAGCGCCACGCCCGCTCCGTCGCGCTCGTGCGCGATGAATCTCGTCACCTACCTCGAGGATCTGCACGACGCGCCCGCCATCTCATCCGTGGTCGCGAAGCTTGCGGCCACGCATCCGATCCGTTCAATCGGCATCGCGATGGATTTTGCCGCGCCCGAAGATCAGGTGCTCGCGTGGGTCTTGAGCCAGTGCTCGGATGCGGGCGAGGACTCGTCGGTCTGCAGCGAGCGCATCGTGCTGCTCGCGCACACCGATCAAGCAGCGCGTCTTGCTTCTACCGCCATCAGCCTGCTCAGCCGCGACCTGCCCATGGTCTTGTGGTGGAACGGCGGCTCGCCGTTCTCCACCCGGCTCTTCCGTTTGATCGCGCCGCTCGCGACGAAGATCGTGGTGGATTCGAAAGATTTCGGCGATGGCGCCGCCGCACTCGACACGCTCCGTCGTCTGTCCGAGTTCCACGGCGGTTCGACCGCGGTGGCAGATCTGAACTGGAAGCGCACGACTGCGTGGCGAGAAACGATCGCCGCGTGCTGCGATGATCCGGTCGTCACGGCGCTCATCCCCGACTTCGATCACTGCGTCATCGAGTGCTCGGCTTCAGCCGATGGCGTCGTGCCGCCGCCGGCGCGCGCGCTGCTCTTGGCAGGCTGGATCACGACGTGTCTGCCGCGCCTATCCGGTCACGGCTCGATCGTCGGCGTCACGAACCACGGCGGCGATCTCGGCTCAGTCACGCGGCTCACGTTTGGATCGTCGAAATCGTCGGCGGCGCTTGACGTCACGTGGGATGTAGATGCGCAACGCATCGAAGGGCGCGCGTTCGATGCACGCGGCGCGGAAGTTCGCCGGCTTGCGTTTGCCGCCGATCCGCAAGAGGAAGCCGTGTTACTCGACCGCTGCATCGGATCGCTCGATCGCGACGCGCGCTTCGACGCCGTGCTGCGCGCCGAATGAGCAAGACCTCCACGCCAAACGTGCGCGTGCTCGAGTCGCCCGCGGACGTCGCCGCAGCGGGCGCCGAGGCGTTCGTGCGAGCGGCCGGGCTTGCGATTGCGGCGCGCGGCCGGTTCGCCGTGGCGCTCTCCGGCGGATCAACGCCGAAGGCGATGCTCGCATTGTTGGCTGAGGCCCCGCACGCGGTCAAGGTGGACTGGCGGCACACGCATCTTTTCTGGAGCGATGAGCGCTGCGTGGGCCCGGAAGATCCCGACAGCAACTACGGCATGGCGCGCCACGCGCTATTGTCTGGCGGTCTCGTCCCCGATGCGAACGTCCACCGCATGATGGGTGAACTGGAGCCGCACGTCGGCGCGCTCGATTACAATTTGCGGCTGCGGTCCTTTTTCGGCGTCACCACGCCCGTCTTCGATCTGATCTATCTCGGCCTCGGCCCGGATGGCCACACGGCGTCGCTATTCCCACACACAGAGGCGTTGAAGGTCGCGGATCAACCGTGCGCCGCAAATCGCGTGGATTCCGGCGTTGCTTCGCCATGGCGGCTAACGCTCACGTATTCAGCGCTCAACGCGGGCCGCGCGGCGGTGTTCCTCACGGAAGGTTCCGCCAAGGCAGAGATCTTGCAAAAGGTTCTTTCGGGTCCTGTCGATCCCGCATTGTTACCCGCGCAAGGCGTCGTGCCTAAGCGCGGCGCGCTCACGTGGCTCGTGGACCGCGCCGCCGCCTCCCTGTTATGAACGTAGGGCGGACCTTTACGGTCCGCCGGCATCTTGTCCGCAGGGGCCGACGCTAGTCGGCCCACGTCATTTATGAATGCCTCGTTGCGGCGGCTTGAGATTCGGCATCCTACGCATCTCAGGATGCGGCGGCGGCGCCGGCATCACGACCGTCGGCAGCCGTGCCGAATGGTCGCCGAACGGCTTGGCGATGATCCTATATTCGAAGCCGAGCGTGGAATGGCCGCCGCGCAGTTCGCGCACCTCGAATCCCATCGATGATTTCGCCGCGATGTAGAGACCGTTGCAGTCGCCTTCCGGCATAGCGAAGACGAGATAGTTCGCGCTTTTGTCGATCACGTTCGCAAAGGCAGAATCGAGCGCGATGCGCGCTTCGCCGTTGACGAGCTGGCCTTCCCCAAAGTCCTCTATCGTGGGCTGGCTCTCGCGCGGCGCGTATGAGATGACGCGTTGTTGGCGCGGGCCGTGTGCGATGCAACCGCTGCTGCACATTCCGGCGGTGAAGATCTTACCAGCGATGGTGACGTTGCCCGCGGCGTCGACGATGAATGTGTCGGCCGATCTGTTGACTCCGAGAAAGAGCGGCCCGCCTGCGGTGAAGGCGTTGATAACTGCATTTGTCGATGACGAATTGGTCGTAGTAGCGAAGAGTGCATATTGGGGCGACACCACGTCGAGCGCCGGGTCGCAGCACGCGTTATCGAACGAAGCGGCAGTTCCAGACACGAAACCTTCGGTTTCCACGTTGCCGCTTCCGTCGACGATGAATGTCAATTTTCCGCCACTGAAGCCGGTGTAGAAGGCGGAGCCACTGGAAACCGCTTCCACGGCAGTGTCCGCCGCGTTGTTGTTTCCTATGGCTTGAATTGCTGTTGGACCGGAAGCCTGCAGACCGAAGCTCGCACCGATTGCCGCCACGCCGACGCCGTCGGCTCCGTTTGCGACTGCAACCAGACCGGTCCCGTTGCCTGCGCTGTCGTTCGCGATCGCGAGGACACCCGCGGCATTCCCCCTTCCCTCGACGCCGGCGGTAGAACCGTTACCCAACACGCCGACGTTCGACGAAGTGCCGCTGACGCCGAAACCGCTATTGGCGACGCCGTTGACGCCGATTCCGCTCTTCGACGTACCCTGAACGCCGTCACCGCTCACCGACGTGCCCTCCACACCGATGTCGAACTTGCCCTTCGTCGACGAATCGGTGCCGAGCACGCCGGCGGCGAACTTCGTCTTCGACGTGCCGTTGAATTTCGTCGTGCCCGTCAACGCCGTGCCACCGACGCTCGTGTTCGCGCTCGCCGGACCGCTGCCGTTGTTGGTGGTAGACGTGCATGGCGAGCTGCTGTTGCAGGCCGTATTCGGCGACAGATATTGCTCGTAGACCTGCGTCGCCATCGCCGGCAAGTGCAGCGCGCTTCCGAGGGCAAAACTGCCAAGACAGAGCGCCGAAGCGACGCCCAGTTGACGGACGTTTGGAACTCTCATCATCTCTCCTCATGCCGGACATCGCCGGCTTCCCGGGAGAAATGTAGTATCCAAACGCTGGGTTCCCGCTTTCCGGCGTGCTTGCGGGACTTTCGGGCACACGCATAAGCATGGAGGGCGGCCCATACGGACCGCCCTCCATGGCGGCTTCAGCCCCGCGTGGCCGGTTTGAGGCGCGGCATCGTGTGGAACACGCTGTTGTTCGCCTGCGACCGCAGTTCGACCATAGGCAGCCGCGCCGAATGATCGCCGAACGGCTTCGCCACGATGCGGTACTCAAAGCTGAGCGTCGAATGTCCGCCGCGCAGCTCGCGCACATCGAACCCCGTCTTCGACTTCGCCGCGATGAAGAGTCCGTTGCAGTCGCCCTCCGGCATCGCGAAGACCAAATAGCTCGCATTTTGGTTCATCACGTTTGCGAACGCGGGATCGAGCGCCACGTGCGCTACGCCATTGACGAGCTGGCCTTCTCCGAAATCTTCCATCGTTGGCTGGCTCTCGCGCGGCGTATACGACACGACGCGTTTTTGGACTGGACCATGCGCGATGCAGCCGCTGCTGCAACCTCCACCCGTGTAGATCAGACCGTTCATGAAGATGTTGCCCGCACCGTCTGCTGTGAACTCAAGGGTGCTTCCGTTGTACCCCTGCATGAAGGGACCGCCCTGCGTAAAGAATCGGACGGCTCCGGTTGCAGACGACGGATCGGTTGTAACTGCGTTGATCGCACCCTCCGGATTTCCGGCACTGAGGGTCGGAACTCCGCCGCCGGTTTCGTTGAACGAAGCGTTAGCCCCCGACAGGCCGCCGTTGGATTCGACGTTCCCGAATCTGTCGACGACATAATTTAAGGTTCCATTCAGGTAGCCGGTGTAAAACAATCCGCCGTTGCTGTCGGCCTCGAACGCCGAACCGCTATTGCCGCCTTGCGCTTGTACTCCGGTGACGCCCGTCGCCTGCAGACCAAAACTCGCGCCATTTGCCGACACGCCGACACCGCCGGTGCCGTTGGCATACGAGAGTATGCCGGTGCCGTTCGTGGCGCTGACGTTTGAGATCGCTTCCAATCCTATTCCGCTATTGCCGCTACTTTGGGTTTCTGCGGCCAAACCGGAGCTGCTCGCGTACAGGCCCGTGCCGGAGGTTGAAGTACCGACCAAACCGGTTCCGCTCGTGGAGACGCCGCTCACGCCCGTTCCGGTTGTCGCCACACCGCTCACGCCGGTTCCCGACTTCGTGCTCCCTAAAGCGCCGGTGCCGCTCACCGACGTGCCCTCCACGCCGGCGTCGTATTTGCCCTTCGTGGACAAATCGGAGCCGAGCACGCCGACGGCGAACTTGGTCTTTGAGGTGCCGACGAATTTCGTTGCGCCGGTCAGCCCCGTGCCGCCCACGCTCGTGTTCGCGCTCGCCGGACCGCTGCCGTTGTTCGTGGTCGTGGTGCACGGCGAGCTGCTCGTGCAGGTCGTGTCCGGCGACAAGTATTGTTGGTAGACTTGCGCCGCCATCGCGGGCAAGTGCAGCGCGCTTCCCACAGCGATGCCGCCGAGGCACAACGTGGAAATGCCGACGAGGTGAAAGGACTTAAGAGATTTCATGATTCCTCTCCAGGCCGGTTATCGCCGGCCCTATAGAAGCGATGTGATGTGTCCAACTAGTGGCGCGTCGCCGGTTTGAATTTCGGCATCTTGTGGATGAGGTTTTCGGGGAATTGCGCCCGCGACGCGATCATCGGCAGTCGCGCCGAATGGTCGCCGAACGGCTTGGCGACGATGCGATAGTCGAAGGTCAGCGTTGAATGGCCGCCGCGCAATTCCCGCACCTCAAAACCGGCGGTGGATTTGTGCGCGATGAAGAGGCCGTTGCAATCGCCTTCCGGCGATGTGAAGACCATATAGGTTGCGTTTTTGTCGATCACGTTTGCGAACGACGAGTCCAGCGCGACCTGTGCCTCACCGTTCACGAGTTGCGCTTCGCCGAAGTCTTCGATCGTGGGTTGGCTTTCGCGTGACTCGTACGATACGACGCGTTTTTGCTGCGGACCATGCGTGATGCATCCGCTGTTGCACGAGCCTGCTGTGTAGAGGAAGCCGCTAATGATCTCATTGCCGGAACTGTCGACGTAGAAGACCTGCGTTTCGCCTTTGTATCCCGCGAACAGCGGGCCGCCGTTCGAAAAGGCCCGAATGGCCGGGGTGGTGGATGACGAGTCCGTGGATATCGCTTCGAACGCGGATTCCGGGCCAATCGCTTGCAGTGACGGGCTCAAAGTCGTCGAGCTGATACCGGCTGAGTTTGCTTGGATACTTCCAGTCGTGTCAAGGTCTCCGAGCTCATCGACGAAAAAGGTCTCCGTGCCGCTGTTAAATCCGTTGATCAAGATCCCGCCGCTCGAATCGAGTTCAAGTGCGGTGCCGGTTGCAGTGGTGGCCTGAACGGCTGTACTGCCGCTCGCCTGCAGACCGAAGCTGTTGCCGTTCGCCGACACGCCGACGCCGCCCGTGCCGAGCGCATACGACAGCACGCCTGTGCCATTTGTGTTGCTCGTGGACGAAATCGCTTCGACACCGGTGCTTCCAGTGGCATTGCCTTGCCCGAGAATACCGGCGGTTTGGCTCGAACCTACAACACCAAAGCCGGTCGTCGATGATCCGGTCACGCCGAATCCGTTTGTGGAAACGCCGCTCACTCCGGTTCCGGTCGTCGCTACGCCGCTCACGCCCGTGCCCGACTTCGTGTTGCCGAGCGCGCCGGTACCGCTGACCGACGTGCCCTCGACGCCGACGTCAAATTTGCCCTTCGTCGATGAATCGGTCCCGAGGACGCCGACCGCGAACTTCGTCTTTGAGGTGCTGTTGAATTTCGTCGTGCCGGTCAGCGCCGTGCCGCCGACGCTCGTGTTCGCGCTCGCCGGACCGCTGCCGTTGTTCGTGGTCGTCGTGCACGGTGAACTGCTCGTGCACGTCGTGTCAGGCGATAGATATTGCTGATAGACCTGCGCCGCCATCGCGGGCAAGTGCAGCGCGCTTCCCACGGCGATGCCGCCGAGGCAGAGCACCGAAATGCCGAAAACATGAAGCGCCTTTGCGGCTCTCATACATCCTCCCCGTGCCGGTCATCGCCAGCCCTATGGTGGAGAGTGTAATAGTCGGCCGTCTGATTTGCGTCCGACCGCAGTCGCCAATTCACTGTGCGGCGCACGGCGCATCCGTGGGACTTTCGGGTAACCGCCTGCCCCGAGCCGCAATTCTCCGTACACTCGCCGCCAATTCCCCGTGCTTCCCCGGATTCGGCCGCCTAACCCAAACCGCTACGATATCCCCATCAACTGCTGCTCGCCACGGCGAGCGAAATGAAAGGGGACTATCATGGAAGAGTTCAGAGCGAAGGTCAAACCGACGTACCCGATCGCGGACGAGGCCGACGAGAACGATGGGCGCACGCGGTTGGTCAGGATCCCGCGGGGCGCGGATTCAAGCATCTTCGGAGGCTGGGGAGTGAAGATCTAACGTGACGACAACTACGGCGAGGCCTGCGCCGCTCCGGGCAGGTCTCGCCACTTCGCGATCAGCTCGGCTCGATTGCGAACCTCAAGCTTTGCGAAGATCGAAGCCAAGTGCGTTTCGATCGTCCGGGGGCTCAAGGTGAGCGCATCGGCGATCTCCTTGGTCGAGCGGCCGGCGGCCGCGAGCGTGGCGATCTCCCGCTCGCGTTCGGTGAGCTCAGATTTTGTGCGTCCGCGACGATTGACCGGGTCGAGTATTTCTTTCAGGCGCTGGACAGAACGCACGTCTCCGGTATGTTCGTATGCGACAATTGCGTCTCGAAGCTTTCCGCTTATCTCCAACGAGCGCGCCACATGCCAGCGCCAACCCAGCTTCTCGTACAGATCGCGCGCCGATTCGGCACGTGCCGTTGCTTGTGCCGTATCGCCGGACCGCCGCGCCAGAACGGCGTCGTAGAGCAGTAAGTGCGCCGACGCGATCTTCGACTTCGTATCGTCGACGTAGCGAGCGACGAACGCTCGCGCCGTCCGAGCGTCGGAATCAGAGCTGTGGAGTGCGGCCAGCACGAACGCGCCGTCGTCGTCACGCGCGAATGGCACGGCCGCGTATGCCTCTACGACACGGTGAATCAGCGCTGCGCCTTCCGTTGCGCGGCCGAGAGCGATTTCTCGTTCGGCGAATGCAAGCGCCGTCACGAGCAGCGACTCGTTGCCGGGCGAGAGAATCGATTCGAGCTCGCTGGAACTATCGAAACGACGGGCGAGCTCATCGTCCATCGTCCGAACGCCGATGAGCAGCGCCGCCTGCGCCGCGTAGGAACGAAGCCTCAGGCTATCGGTCGGGAATTCAAGCGCGCGAAGAATCAACGTCTTCGCGACGGGAAGATCGCCGAATTGCACGTTCGCCCACGCGTTTTGCCGCACGCAGACCGCGCAATCGAGATCCCATAGTTCTTCCTCTTCCATGAGCGTTGCGGCCTCGGCGAAGGCCCGCAACGAGCGAGTCCGCTCGCCGAGATCCATCAGCTTCAGACCAAGATTACCGAGGCACCGCACGGCCAGGGAGACGTCGCCCTGTTCTCGCGCAATTCTGTATGCGTCGTGGAAATTTGCAGCCATGGCGTCGACGTCGCCGAGCTGCCCAAGCGCAAGCGCTCGGCATTGATGGAAGACGAGCGCGTCATTTGGCGCGCGCACTCCCGTATATCGATCGGCCAGACGGAAGTGCTCCCGGGCGGCGTCGCCGTCGCTATCCGTCAGCATGTATCCGAGATACGAATGAGCGCGGAAGAACGTCGGGCTGTTCTCATCAACGAGCGTCAACGCGAGCTCGCACGCCTTTATCGCGTCGCCGCTGCGCCCTTCGGCGAGGTAGAGAATTCCGATCTTGACCGATAACCGTGCGATCGCTTCGACGTTCCGCCGCGACTCGTAAAACTCGCGCGCGTCGAAAAAAGCTGCCTGGGCCGCTTCTCCCAGACCTAGGTGATAGAGGGCGTCGCCGCGGCGTTCTTGGATCGCGGCAGTACGCTCCGGCGCGCCCGACCCGAGGCTGCGTAAAGCCCGCTCGTAGTTCTCTGCTGCGACGGAGTAGGCGCTAAGCCGGAAAGCCCGGTCCCCCGATTCTTCGTTGAAGTCTGCCGCCTTCACAGTCTGCGCGGCCATCCAATAGTGATAAGCGAGGTCCGCGATACGCTGCGGCGAATCCGGAGCGGACTCCAACGCCGCGGCGACGCGCGCATGCAGCGCCTGCGCCTCGTTCGGCAAGAGATCATCGTAGATCGCGCGGCGCACGAGTTCGTGCCGGAAGTGAAACGACTTACCATCCGCATCCGGCTCGATGAGTTGGAGTTGGACGCCCTGTTTCAGCGCCGCGAGAACGTCAGCCGCCGACTGCTGGGCGATCTGCTCGACCAATGCCGGTGTGAAGCGCCGACCAATTGCGGCGGCGCAGACGAGCAGTCGGCGCTCGTCTGGCTCGAGGAGCGCGATTCGTGCGAGGGTCGCCGCCCGAACGCTCACCGGCAGCGGCAGCGTCTCCGTCCGCTCGATGGTCGCCGTGCCCGCGGCCTTGAACAGTTCTTCTGCGAGAAGCGGATTGCCGTCGGATTGCTGCGCCACGATGGCGATGCGCCGGATATCGTCCGACGACGTGGCCGCCTCAACGGATCGTAAGATTCCGCGGATATGTTCCTGAGAAAGCGGGGATAGTTCGCTGTGGAACGCGTTCGCGCCCCGCGCGAGATTCGCGAGCGCTCTTCGCAGCCTATCGCTTTGCTCGGTATCGCCCGACCGGTAAGTGGCGACGATGACGAGGCGCGACCGAGGAACATGCTCCGCCAGATATTGGACGAGGTCCAGCGTCAGGGCGTCTGCGCAGTGCAAGTCGTCGAGCGCGAGAAGCACCGGTCGCTCTCGTGCGTACGCATCGATCGCGCCCCTTACAGCGGTGAAGAGTTTGCGCTTATCGAGGTTTTCGATGGCCGCTTCGTTCGCCGCCGTTGAAGTTAGGGCGTCGACGACGGTTCGAATGTCGGGGAAGCGCTCAAGAGCATGCTTGTCCTTCTCGTGCAGATCGACAAGGATATCGGCGACGGGTCCGAGTGGGCTCTGCAAGTACTCATAACACTGCCCGACCGTCGCGATTGCGCGCAGCGACTCTGCCTGATACACGATTTCGCGCAAAAGGCGCGTCTTGCCGATCCCGGGTTCGCCCGAGATCAGCACGACGCTGCCCTGGCCGATCGCCGCGGGGGATAGCCGCGACGTTATTAGGCTAAGTTCGAACTCGCGACCAACTAGGAGTGACCGTTGCCCCATTCATTGCCGTTTGGATCGAACGTCCGCCGACCGCCCCCGATCAACCTATCGAATACTGTCTCGAGCCACTTATCGTCGGACTTGCTTATCTCTAATTTGAATGAGAAACCGTAACCTGGTGCGTCTTTCTTCGTTTTCGAATGTCCTCTCGGAGGCATACCGTGCGGTGGACCGACGTGTACTCCACCGCCGTCCAAGATAGTTTTCGACTTTAACCCGTATGTGGCGACGAGCGTGTCTGCGAGATTGTTGGCAAGAACAACCACGGCGTCGCGCGTGCATCGCTCATTTAGCGCGCCTTTTCGAACTCTTTTTTGAGCCATTTTCCGCTCCCAAAAACATCAACGGCCGCCAAGCAAAAGGCGGTGGCGTGGGCACGCGTTATTCGCGGTTTGGAGGCCTGACTACCTGGCGTGGACTAACCGGTTGGGCGTGTTCTGAGCTCCTGGTCTTGGCCGATCGTCAATAAGGCGATGAGCGCGCCACCCGCCGCGAGCGCCGCCCCGATCAACGCCGCCACGCGAAATGAGAACGCGAACGAATCATTCATGGCGCTTCGTACTTGATTTCGGACTTGGGCGTTCGCGCTCGCCGGAATCTGCGCCGCTGCCATCTCGCCGCTTTGCGCCCGCACTTGCTGGACGACTTCCGCAGGAGATTGAATCGCGCTTAGGCGCCGATCAAGCTGCCCCGCGTATACGGCAACTACGATAGCGCTCATCGCTGCAATCGCGATAAGCCCGGCGACTCTCGATACCGCGTTGTTGATGCCCGACGCAATTCCAAGGCGGCTCTCGTCGACCGCGCCCATGACAGCAGTTGTGAGCGGCGCAACGGTCAACGCCATGCCGAGTCCGGCAACGACGTTGCCCGGGAAGAACGTCGTCCAATAGGATCCGTCCGTGCCGGCCAGCGAGAAGAGCGCAAATCCGATAGCCGCGACCGTGGGTCCGACGATAAGCATCGTGCGCGTGCCGACCTTCGCGACGAGGCCGCCCGCCCAGCGCGACAGCGTCGCGATCAAGACGATGAACGGCATGAGCGCCAATCCAGCCTGAGTCGGCGTGTATCGATGCACTTGGATCATGTCGAACGAAACGAAGTACAACGCTTCAGATAGTGCGCCGTACAAAAGAAGCGTGACGAGATTGACGCCTGAGAAGACACGTGACTTAAACAATTGCAGCGGCATCAAAGGATTGGACGCGGTGCGTTCGGACAGGACGAATGCAATTAACAAGACGGCTCCGACGACTGACCACGTAATCGTCTGACCTACGTTGGCAGCCGTCGAGCCGGCCAGGATCAAACCGTAAGTGACGGCTCCGAGCCCTGCCGTAGCGAGTGTCGCCCCGAGCCAGTCTAGGCTCTTGCCTTGTTCTTCCTCGTTAAGGCTCTCCGGCACGAACAACAGCGTTAGGATGATCACCGCCGCTCCGATCGGCGCATTGATGTAGAAAATCCACTGCCATCCGCCGTGGTCCACCAGCCACCCGCCTAGAGCCGGTCCGACCGCGGCGGTAACCGCGGTTGCGGCGGACCACGTGCCTATGGCCTTCGCGCGCGCATCGCCCTCAAAACAAGCGCTCAGGATCGCAAGACTAGCCGGCGCCATCAGCGCGCTTCCGATTCCCTGAATAGATCGTGCGATAGCAATCGCAACGATTCCGTGCGAAAGAGCGCAGACGATTGATGACGCCGTAAACAGCGCGGTTCCCACAACGAATATCAGCTTTCGTCCGTAGCGGTCGCCTAACGCACCGCCTACAAGTATGAGCGCCGCGAGAAAGAGCGAAAACGCTTCGACAACCCATTGAATGTCTGCCATTGAAGCTTGTAGATCGCGCTGCATGACCGGAAGGGCAACGTTTACCGCAGTCCCATCTATAAATGCCATGCTCGAGCCAAGGATCGTTGCAAGCAGAATCATCGCATCGCTGGGCCGCTCCCGCATCATCCACTCCCCTGTCGGTAAGGGCATCCCCGTTGGCATCCACGCGCTATAACGTGGTTTTGAGTGCCCTAGTAGCGCCTTCCGGTCCAGACGCTCAGCGGGGCTCCGCGAAACTTTCCCTCAATTCCCCATATAGCTTCACAAGTATCTGTAGCCTAGCGAGGGTAACCGCTACTTGCCTGGATTTTTTCCTGACTACGACTGGAGCGGCCTTCGGCACGCTTGCCCTAAAGAATATCTTGAAAGGCGGGATCGAACTTATCGCCATGAACTCTTCGACGCTATACTCGTCAAAATTCCACGCCCCGTTGAGCTTATACGCAACGACGAAGGTATACCGGTGGGGGTTTAAGACCGCTGCCTCCCACTCTGTAAGGGTCGCCGCGCCGAAATAATGCTTTAGCCTCCGAGTGAACTTTATCTCAAAGTGATGACGTTCAGAACCCTTGAACGCTACGATGTCCGCTGGCCTCGAGCACACCTTTACGTCTACATAACCTCGTTTCCGAAGCAACGCGCAGTATGCCGCCTTGGCATTTACATCGCTTTTGAGGTTGACTTCAAGCCGATTTGGTTCCAATTTGGCGTCCGTTTCATTAAAAGTTAAAGGTCTTAATCAATCGGGCTCAGCGAACCAAGAAAGACCTTCGACCAGAGTTACGACGATAAACGTGGACGCCCTACGGCAAGATATCCAGTGTGGATTCGAATCCATTCCTGACGGGCCAAATTACACCTATCATCTCAACACCCGCAAAATCTAGCAAGTCCCGCTTCGGCTTCGACGGCAACAGTATCGCGCAACGTACGCGCGGGAGGTATCTCCGATAGTCTGCGATTTGTCCGATTGCCATCCGAATTGCGCCTCGCTCACAAGACCCTTTTGCTTCAATTAGCAGGTCAAGCTCCTTTACGTATATGTCGGTAAATAGTGGCTTTGCTTCGCCGGCCGGCACAATCTTGTTCCGAATCGGAGTCAGGCTATTTCGTTCCGCGTAGTTCTTGAACAATTGAACCAACGAGGACTCTTTGCGCTCGGCTTCGGTGACCTGAGCGCGCGGGTTTATGAACATCCGTTCTGTAAGCTGAGCTTCAATTGGCACTTCAGTAACTATCAACGAGTAAGGCGGCGCCTCTTCTACGATCATACTTCGCGCTACATCGCCGACGGGGCGCAACCTAAACATGATTACGGTTCGGGTCGGGCCATCGCCGGTTTCTGGCGCATCGGTAAAGTAGAACGGCTCATCTGCATCGACCTCAAACTGCCCCATATACGTCACCGTGCCTCGGCTCCCGTCGAAAAGTCGGAGCGGTCGGCTGCGCTTTTTATGCGTTAAAATGGAGGCATTTCCAGATGTCATTTCTTGATCGCCGCGCTGCCCCATGCCCGTATAGTGAAAACAACCGTCGCTTTTCCAACCATCGACATATCCGTGCTGAAGCCCGGTTGTCGGATCCGAAAAAAGAAACACGTTTGAGCTCCTGGTTGACGGACTTATGCCTCCTTGTCCGCTGCCTCCGAACTCCCGATGCAGATCGGTCCTTCGGACCTCCTCGCCGACAGCCAGCGAAAAGACCGGCACGTAAGCGGCGTCACGGAGCTCCCAAACGCCAGCTCCCAGTCCGTTGACAGACCTAAACAAGTCCGGGAGACGTCGTCGCGACCAGATAGTTGTATCTGATGAGTGCTCTTCGATTGTGCGCCGTACGACAGCTTGCCACTCGCGAACTAGCTTACGCTTCGGATTCGCTTGAATGTGCTTGTAAAGCTCAGAGTAATGCGCTCTGTTTCCAAGCTCGCGAAAGTAAAGGACAAGATCATCGGCCCAAGTTGGAGCGGCGGACTTAGCCACTGATCGCCGCGCCTCTCATATTAGCGTTCGGCTCTCAGCCTCCGACATTAGATCGGAAGGCTGGATTCGCAGTGCACTCGCGATCGCAAATATGTTACGAAGACTTACGTTGCGTTCGCCCCGCTCGATGCTACCAACATACGTCCGATGAAGGCGAGCAAGTTCACCCAGGCCTTCCTGTGACACGCCCAATTCTAAGCGGCGCTCCCGGACTGCAAGTCCGAAGGCTTCCTGTTCAGATAGCTTCGGCTTGGTCTTTGCCTGGCGCGTGCGTCCGGTCAGCTTGTTCATGCAGCTATTTAACGAGTTTATAGCGCTGATGACGATGAGTCTACAGACTATAAGTGGCGGCGTTGAGAGCGCGATATCGTTCCAACTGCGAATGGAGCCCAAGTGCCGATCCCGCAAACCGCCGTGTCTCTGACCCTGCACTGCCGGCTGAGCTGTCAGCGCGCACGAATTTAGAGGCGATCTGGAATTCGACGCTTTAGCGACCGCCGGAATCGCTATCTGCGGGTTAGATTCAAAACCGAATGCGCGATAGCGTGATAAAGAGCTTAGATCGTACTCAGCGGCGCGCTGCTGCCGGCAGCTTGTTACCGTTCCGTCGTCCGTTGACGACGACCGCCGGCGAAATCAGTTTCTCGCCGAGCGCGGCTTTCAGGACCTGCGACAGCTCGTCCGCGTACGTAAACTTCATCACCTTGCGAACTTCCGGCGGCACGTCTTCGACGACATCGGCTTCATTTCGGAGCGGCAAGATGATGTGCTTGATCCCCGCGCGGCGAGCGGCGAGAACCTTCTCTTTGACGCCGCCGATTGGCAGTACTTGACCTGTCAGCGTCACTTCGCCGGTCATGGCAACGCCCGAATCAACTTTCTTGTTGAGCATGGCTGATGCAAGTGACGTGGCCATAGCCACTCCGGCTGAAGGGCCATCCTTCGGCACCGCGCCGGCAGGCACGTGGATGTGAACGTCATGCTTGGAGAAATAATTCTTGTCCAGGCCAAGCTCTTTCGAGCGACTGCGCAAAAACGACAGCGCAGCTTGTGCAGATTCTTTCATGACGTCGCCGAGTTGACCGGTTAAGGTCAACTTGCCGGAGCCCGGCATAACCGTAGACTCGACGAACAAGATGTCGCCGCCAACCGAGGTGACTGCTAGGCCTGTCGCGACACCCTTAGACGCTGTGCGCTTTGCGACTTCCGCGAAGAAGCGCTGCTTGCCCAAGTACTCGTGCACGTTCTTGGCGGTGACGACTGCTGTGAATTTCGGATTGGACGCCACTTTGCGCGCGATTTTGCGGAAAACAGTCGCGATCTCGCGTTCGAGGTTGCGCACACCGGCTTCGCGCGTGTAGTTGCCCGCGATTTCGGCTACCGCGTCGGTCGTCATGCGGCATTTCTTCGCCGTCAAACCATTCGCAGCAAGTTGCTTCGGGATCAAATACTTGCGCGCGATTGCGATCTTCTCGGCCTGCGTGTAACCGGCAAGAGGGATGATCTCCATGCGGTCGAGCAGCGGCGGCTGGATCGTATCCAACTGGTTGGCCGTCGCGATGAACAACACGCGGCTCAGGTCGAACGGCAGATCGAGGTAATGATCGCGGAACGTGTTGTTCTGCTCCGGGTCCAGCACTTCCAACAGCGCGGATGACGGGTCGCCGCGGAAATCGGCGCCGACTTTATCGATCTCGTCGATCATGATGAGCGGATTGGCCGAGCCCGAATCGCGGATGGCGCGGATGAACGAACCTGGCATCGCGCCGATGTAGGTGCGGCGGTGGCCGCGGATCTCGGCTTCGTCGCGCACGCCGCCAACGGACAAGCGCACGAACTTGCGCCCCATCGCACGCGCAATGGATTTACCAAGTGACGTCTTGCCCACTCCGGGCGGCCCGACGAAGCACAAGATGGGTCCGGACAAGGTGTTCTTGAGCTTGCGCACCGCCAGATACTCGAGGATGCGGTCTTTGACTTTCTCTAGGTCGTAGTGGTCTTCGTCTAGGATCTTGCGTGCTTCTTCGATATCGAGGCTGTCCTGCGTCGTCACCGACCACGGCAGCGTGACCAGCCAATCCAAATACGTGCGGATCACCGAGTACTCGGGACTAGCGGACGGGATTTTACCGAGCCGGTCCAGCTCGCGCATGGCCGCTTTGTTCGCGTCTTCAGGCATCTTGGCGGCTTCGATCTTCTCGCGCAGGTCTTTGATGTCGGCTTGCGTGGGATCGGTCTCGCCCAATTCGTCTTGGATGGCTTTGAGCTGCTGGCGCAAGTAGTACTCGCGCTGGTTCTTGTCCATCTCTTTTTGGATGTCGGTCTGGATCTTGTGACCCAGTTCCAATACATCCAGCTCGCGCGACAAGAACGCGGTGAGCATCTTCAGGCGCTCGAGCGTGTTGCGTTCTTCCAGCACCGCCTGCTTATCGCCGACGTCCAGCCGCATGGTGGACGCGACGAAGTACGAGAGCAGATTCGGATCGCTGATGTTGTTGACTTCGAGTTCCAGCTCTTTCGGCGCCGACGGCAGGTAGCCGAGCAGACGCGTGTACTGGCCTGCGAGGTTGCGCGAGAGCGCGGTGAGCTCGTCGGACTCGGGCGTGATCTCTTCCAACTGCTCGACGTGCGCGGCGAGATACGGCTGCGCTTGGCTGAACTCTTCGATGCGGAACGGCACCGTGCCGGAGATGATGCAGCGCAGCGTGCCGTCGGGCACCTTGATCATCTTCTGAATGATCGCGACCGTGCCGACGAGATGCACGTCGTCCGGACCGGGCGGTGAGGCATCGCGGTCCTTCAAAGCGACGACGCCCACCGGAAGGCCGGCTTTGAGCGCGTCTTCTACTAATTTGATGCCCCACTGCTTGGTCACGGCCATCGGCATGACGGTGTTCGGGAGCAGCACGCCGTCCTGCAGCGGCAGGATCGCGAGTTCGGACGGGACGTTGCTGGATTCGCGCGGGGTCTTTGGCATCAGGCGCGCGCCTTGCAGATCATGCGGATCTCAGTGCGGTCGGCGCGACCGATGCGTCGCTCCGCGGCTATCGGCAGAACAATGGTCAGCATGCCGTCGTTGTACTCGGCTTTCGCGCCGCCGACGGCGACGGGGGACGGGAGCTGGATCTTCTTGAGGAAGTAGCCGTAGTCGATCTCCTTTTGCAAGATGGCGTCGGCGCGGCGCGCGTCGTTTACACGGGCGCCGGCGAGGTAGAGCGTTGCGCCCTCCACGACGAGCTTGATGTGGTCGCTGAGCACGCCGGCCAGTTCCACGCGCACGAGCACCGTGCGGCCGCCGTCGGTGAGCTGCACGTCGGCGTTCGGATTGAACGAGCCGCGGCGCGCGTGGCTCGTCATCGGCAGGCTTAGCTCGGCGAACATGCGGTCAAATTCGCGGAACAAATCGTCGGGATACATCGGCTCTGTATTCCTCGTGTTTTGGGGGGACGGATGCGTTCGGCCTGAAGGGGCCGACCTCATGTCGGCCTACGTTGGGGCGGCTCCGCACAAGCGCTCTAGCCGTCGATCTTTGAGCACAAATATTGACGAAGGCGCCGAATTCGCGATAGTTACGGCGAGAATCGGGGCGCGATCAGAAGCCTTGTATCTCTAACGTGCGCGGGCTGAACGAACTCTCAAAGATCCCACGCAGGTACTTGCCGGGAATACGCATAATTGTATATACCGAGTATATACATTGAGGAGCGGACGTCTTGACGATCTTCATTTCCAAGTGGGGAAACAGCCTCGCGGTTCGACTGCCGAAGCAGATGCTTGAACGGGCGCGGATGAACGAAGGTGACGAACTTGATGTCGAGGCGTCCGGTCAAGGGCTCGTCTTGCGACCGCGTCACCGAAGAAGTCTTAAAGAAATGCTCGCGCAGATCACGCCTGACAACCTCCACGGAGAGATGTTCGCAGAAGGTCCGGTAGGTAACGAGGCTTGGTGACCCGCGCACGTGCGGGAGACATCCCGGATGCCGGCGATATCGTCTGGCTGACGCTCGATCCGCAAAAGGGTCACGAGCAGGCCGGGCGACGCCCAGCCCTCGTGTTGTCACCCGCCGAATATAACGGGAAAACGTCACTCGCAATCGTCTGTCCGATCACGGGCCAACCGAAAGGCTATCCATTCGAAGTCCCGATCCTGGGAAACCAACACGTCACCGGCGCAGTTCTATCGGATCAAGTAACGTCGCTTGACTGGCGAGCGCGAAACGCGTCGCGCAAAGGCCGCGTGAGCTCGGGCGTCATCGATCAAGTCTGCGAGAATATCGGAAAACTGATCGGCCTCTAGCGAGAGAGATCCGACCTCGATGCGCGCCTCGTCGCTGATCTTGACCATCCTTTCTTCCGAGATGGCAGAGCCAGCGGTTGCACGTCGCGTTCCACTGTGCCGCCAATCTGATCATCCAGTACTTGAAGATCGTGCGCGGATTACAGATTCAACCAAAACTTTGCGCTGGTGGCGAAGAACACACCAAGGCGCATCGCCGTCTCCGGCGTGATCTTGCGTCGGCCGTTTAGCACCGCCGCGATTCCGTCGCCGGCACGCGCAGACGGATGGCAAGCGCGTTGGCGCTCAGACCAGACGGCTTCATGAACTCCTCGAGAAGGATTTCACCCGGCGTTACGGGCGCCAGCCTCATGGTCGATGACATAACGATCCTTTCAGTGATAGTCAACGATTTCGACGCCGGCCGCGCCGTCGCCGGTCCATCGGAAGCAGATGCGGTTCTGGTCGTTGATCCGTATGCTATGCAGCCCTTTTCTGTCACCGCGTAGCGGTTCTAGAACATTTCCGGGCGGACTTGCCAGGTCGCCAAGTTCGGAGGCCGCGTAGGTTCAAATTGACTTGCCCGGTGCGATTCTACGCAATTCTTGCGTAGATTAGAGCATCTAATCTACGCAAGACCGCCTTAGGGGACAGAACGGAGGGCCGACTGGCGTCGGCCCCTTCAGAAAATACGATCAGGGCGCGGGGATGGAGCGGGCCGCGTGCACGCGCGAGCCGTCGGTTTCCAGCGCCCACACGGAACCTTTTTCCCAGCGCGGCTCGCCTTCCAAGACGACGCCCGCTTCTGCGAAATGTTCCATGACGCCGGCGATGATGTCGCCGTGCGAACACAAGACGGTGGAGCTTTGCGCGGCTTCGTCGATGATCGCCCGCGCTGCCGCGGGATCCGAACCCTCGGCAAGCGCGTCGGACAACACGACGCGGAGCCCCAAGCGGCGCGCGATCGGTTCGACCGTCTCCAGGCAGCGCACGTGCGGGCTCGACATGATGCGCGTGACAGAAAATGCGGCTAAGCGCTCGGCCAACGTCTCGGCCTGTTTCAGACCGCTCTTGGTGAGCGGCCGCATTTCGTCAGGACCCTCCCACTCTTCGCGGTCGCCGGCTTTGGCGTGCCGAACGAGATAGACGGCGCGCAGATGCGGTTGGTGCGGCAATTCCATGCGGCCGTCGAGCCGCCCCAAAAGACCGCGATCGTGTTCGTATGTCATGAGATCGGCGGCTTTGTGCGGCGCGACCCAGCGCAGTTCGTCAACCTCTTTGTTCGGAGCAAAAAATCCGGACAGCGGCCGCATGAGCCAATAGTGCACGACCTTGCGCCGGCCTTTGTGATCCAGATAGCGCGTGGTGCCGAGCCAACGCTCCAAGCGGCAGCGTAAGCCTGTCTCTTCCTCTATCTCTCGGACTGCCGTGTACTCTTCGATCTCGCCGGGATCGAGTTTGCCTTTGGGCAGCGTCCAGTCGTCGTAGCCCGGCCGATGCACCAACGCGATTTCGACCGCGCCGCCGGGCAGCGAGCGCGACACCACGCCGCCCGCGCCGCGTACGAGGCGCGTGCCTGCGAGAACGGGCGCGTCGACTTGCCGAACGCGCTCAGCCAACTGGCTCGGCCTGGCGCTGCACGCGCGACAGAGCGATCTCTTGGAAGCGGCGCTGGCTCGGCACGCCGTGATCGCCGTTGATGCGCCGCCACGAACCGTCCGGTTGCAGCGTCCACGCGATGGCGTCGTGGGTCAAGTTGACGGCCAGGACGTCTTCGAGCCGCGCCTGCAACGCCGGGTCGGCGACCGGCACGAGCGACTCCACGCGGCGGTCGAGATTGCGCGTCATGAGATCCGCTGAGCCGATGTAGTACGCCGCGCCGCTGCCTGCCGGTCCGAAGCGATAGACGCGCGAGTGCTCCAGAAAACGCCCGACCACCGACCGCACGCGGATGTTGTCGGAGACGCCCGGCACGCCCGGCCGCAGGCAGCACATGCCGCGCACGATCAGCTCGATGCGCGCGCCCGCCTGCGACGCCGACTCCAGCACGCCGATCATCTCCGGATCGGTGAGATGATTGATCTTGATGACGATCTCGCCGCCGGGCTTTGCCTGCGCACGGATCATGTCGTTCAGGCGGCGGCGCAAGCCGACCGGCGAGACGAGCAATTTGTCGTATTCGCTCTGCTTCGAATACCCGGTGAGGTAATTGAAGACTTCCGCTACGTCGTTGCCGAGCACGGGATCGGCGGACAAAAGCCCGATGTCTTCGTACAGTTCCGCCGTCTTCGGATTGTAGTTGCCGGTGCTGGCGTGCGTGTAGCGGCGCAGGCCGCCTTCTTCGCGCCGCACGACGAGCAGCAGCTTCGCGTGCGTCTTCAGGCCGACGATGCCGTAGACGACATGCGCGCCGGCTTGCTCCAACGCGCGCGCCCACTCGATGTTCGCCGCTTCATCGAAGCGCGCGGTCACTTCCACCACCACCACGACTTGCTTGCCGGCTTCGGCCGCGCGGATCAGCGATTTGATGATGCGGCTTTCGCCGCCCGACGTGCGGTAGATGGTCTGCTTGATCGCCATGACGTTCGGATCGCGCGCCGCTTGGTCGATGAACGCTTCCACGGATTTGGCGAACGAGTCGTACGGATGGTGCAGCAGCACGTCGCCGTTGCCGAGCACGCGGAAGAAATCGACCGGGCGATCCGGTTCTGCGGGTACGAGGCGCGGCGGCGTCACGGGCATCCACGGGTCGAACTTTAACTCGGGGCGGCGCAGCGCGTACATGCTCCAGAGCGAACCGAGATCGAGCGTGCCCGGCACCACGTAGACGTCGGACGATTCGATTTCGAGTTCGTCGAGCAGCAACGCGCGCACGGTGGGCGTCATGCCCGGGGCGATCTCCAAGCGCACGGCGTGCGGTGAGCGGCGGCGCAGGCGCAGAACTTCTTCGACGGCCGCGAGCAGATCTTCGGCTTCGTCTTCGAGCGCGATGTCGGCGTTGCGCGTGACGCGGAAGAGGTGCGTGCCCAAGATCTGCACGCCGGGGAAGAGCGCGTCGAGATGCGCGGCGATGACTTGCTCGAGCGGCACGAACCGTCCGACATCGCTCAAGTTCGAGCGGTTGCGCTGCGTCGGCACGAAGCGCGGCAGCGAGCCCGGCACTTTGATGCGGGCGATGCGCGGCTCGTCCCCCTCCGCTGCGATCACGACCGCAAGATTCAAGCTCAGGTTGGAGATGTACGGAAACGGATGCGCGGGATCCACGGCGAGCGGCGTGAGCACCGGGAAGATCTGATCGGCGAAGACCGACGACATGTGTTCGCGTTCGGCTTGGTCGAGCGCGGCGAACGGCACGATGGCGATCTCGGCTTGCGCGAGCGCGGGCACGATCGAATCTTCAAAGGCGCGTGCGGCTCGCGTGACGAGCTCTTCGACGCGCGGCCGGATCTCGACCAGCTGCGATTGCGGCGTGACGGCAGCGGCGGACGTCGCGCTTTCGCCGGCGCTGATCTGCACTTTGAGACCGCCCACGCGCACTTGGAAGAACTCGTCGAGATTCTGACTGCAGATGGCCAGGAAGCGTGCGCGCTCGAGCAGCGGCAGGCGGTCGTTTTCGGCAAGCGCCAAGACGCGGGCGTTAAAATCCAGCCAGGATAGCTCGCGGTTCAGGTTCCCGGTCACGTTTTGTAGTTGTCCTTGTCCTATACGAACGGACGGTCGTATGACTCTGGTTTCGAGGGGGCATAGAGGCGTCCGATTTTGGGGATTCGCTCGCTTGCGCGTCCCACCCTGGATGATGCGGAAACCGCGTGGTTCTGACGATAACACGACTTAGCGAGCAAGCAAATGGCAAAGAATTTAACCGTAGATTCCGCTGATAAGTCCGTGCGCTGGTACATCACGCCAGGGACGGCTTCCACATACGACCTACAAGTGCACAACGACACAGACCGAGCGGTTTTGTGCCGCGTCACAGTTGCGTCGCACCTCGAGACCGCATCCGTCAAGCCCCAGTCGCTCACCCTCCAGGCGCATGAGACCCGCACAGTCGCCGTGACCTTCGGGGCCGACGCCCAGCTGCCGCGCGATCGCAAGGCCGTGATCACGGTCAAGGACGCGGCCGGTCAGACATTGAGCACGATCGAGCGCGAGCTGGTCTCGGGCGCAAGCACCGACGCCACGCTGGTGCTCTCGTGGAAAGAGCCTATCGTTGAAGAGGGCGTGCTGCGCGGCTTCATCCTGTATTGCAACATCCGCAGTTTGAGCGGCACCGCCGACGATTTCACACCCGACTTCACGGCGCATCCGGCGCTGACGTTCCCGAAACACGAGCCGGTCTGGCTCGAGCCGGGCGCCACCGCGATGCTCGAATTGCCGATCCGTTGGGATCGCGCCAAACGCGATAACGAAGGATGGAATCATCCGCGCGCCATCGAGGCGTCCGTCGCCGTTTCGCAAGGACGGCGCAGCACGCGCATGGTCTGGGATGTCGTGCAGCGCGCGGCGGGAGATCTGTTGGATCGCGCGGACAAATCGCCATTCGTCGAGCGGCGTGCAAGTGCACCGGCGTTTGTTCCGAGCGCGGCACCGCAGCCCGCAGCGAACACCGACGCGCCGAAACCCTCTGCCGAACGGACCCCTGCCGAAAGGATCCCTGCCGAAGCGGCCGACGTCAGTCGGCCCGCAGTCGCGGCTCAGATCTCGAAGAACGGCGTCGCCAAAGCCGCTGAGACGCCCGCGAAGGACTCCGCGCCCGCGAAGGATGCCGCGGTTTCGAAAGATTCCGCGCCCGCGAAAAACGCGGCGTCTGCGAAAACTTCCGCGGCCGCGAGCGATGCCGCGCCGACGAATGGCTCGGCGCCCGCGAAGGATGCGGCGCAACGAAACGATTCTATCGAAAAGAAAGATTCGGGGCAGCAGCAAGTTGCCGCGCCGACGCAAGTCGCCGTGCCGCCGCAAGCTGCCGCGCAGCAATCGGATGCACCGCAGTCGCTCGTCATGGCGTTACCGTTAGAGCTTCCCGCTTCTGCGCCGCAGCCCGCGGAGATCGCGGCATCCGCCGCGCCGCCTGCGCCGCCGCCCTCACCCGCGCCGACGACGCCGCTCGAACAGCGAATTTCTGACTACCGCGAAGACATGCGGCCGGCGCCGGCTGTCGAGCATGCGGATGTCCATAAATCGGTGCGCGACATCAAGAGCGACGTCGAAAAGAATTTCGAAGGCTACCATCCTGCGTTCCAGATGGGTGCAGTTACCGCCGCCGCCGTCCGACCGCAGACCGGCCTCTCGCTGCACGACGACCCCGCGCACGCTTCAACCGGCTCGTTGGTCGCGGGCGATCTCGACGGCTCCGTCGTCATCACGGGATCCCACTCGATCTATCATCCGATCACCACGCAACCGGAGAAGCCGAAAGTGCCGATCGGGCGCGGCAGCCTCTGGGTTGCGGGCGGCGTGGTCGCGTTGGCGCTGATCGTGCTCATCTCGCGGCCGCATGCACCGACGGACACAGCGCAAGTCTCGGCACCGGCTGCGGTTGCCGCCGCACCGGCGGCTGCACCCGCATCGCAGTCCGATTCCAAACCCGTCGTAGGGCAAGCATCGCTTGCGCACAAGTCGCAGCCCGCGCGCTCGAATTCCGCGAACGCAAAAGCGAAGTCCGCGACGCCGGTAAAAGTCGCGCCTTCAGCGGCGCCCGTGCCGACGCCGGCAGTTCAAGCGACAGCCAAACCCGTAGCGCAGACGAAGCCTGTTCAAGCATCGCCGGCCACGGCAGCGCCGGGCAGCTTTGCGGTGTTGTCGCCGCGCGCGATCGCCCGAAAGGTTGCCCCGCGTCCTGCGCCGATCGATCGCAGCGCGCTGCCGGAAATCGACTCGGTCGACGCGACGTACACGCGGCTTGGCCGCGCCGTCGTGATCGCGTGGGCGTCGTACGCGCAAGCAAACGCCGCTGTTCAGTTGACCGACGCGCGCGGGACCTTGATCGCGCAAGGCGGCGTCCGCGGCATGCGTTCGCGGCTGCTCTTGCCGCTGCCGCGCGGCTACCACGGCGACGTCTACGTCCAGGTGAGCGTCACTGGATTCCACGACGAACGCGTCGTGCAGACGTCTTCGCTCCCGCCGTTCTGACACGTTAGGGATAAATCGAAGGGGCCGACGCAAGTCGGCCCTTTTATTTGACGGGGCCGACGCGAGTCGGCCCTTTTGCGCGATTCAATCCCGGATGTTATGAGGAGTGGCCGTTGATCGAGATGTCGCCGCTATCGGTGGTCACGTTCACGGTCGCGTGGCCGTCGCCGATCGTTCCGCTCGCATCGGCGCCCGAATCGTTCTCGTGAACCGGCAGTATATCAGAATCAAGGCTGCCGTTCGAAGTCGATGCGCTGATCTTCGCGCCGGCGCCTGAAGGCAGCTTTAGTTCGATCGAACCGCTATGCGCCTGCATGTGCACCGTGCTCACGCCGTCAAACCGCGCATAGTTGGCCTTGATATCACCCGACGAGCTGACGAAATCGACGCTATTCTCAAGACCGCTCGCGTCGATGTCGCCTGATGAATTGGCGACCCGAACTGTGCCTGTCACGTCGGTCAACGATGCGTCGCCGCTGTCGAGATCAACGCTCGTGGGGCCGCTGTCGTCTTCGAGCGTGACTCCGCCGCTCGAAGCCTTGACGGTGATGATGCCGTTCGTGCCCGTGATCTTCACATCGCCGCTGTCGTCACTGACAGCGACCTGCGCGCTTCGCGGCACGTCAATCGTGTACGAGATGTCGCAGTTCATGCACATGCTCGGGTACTGCGATTCGATCGCGACGCCGCCGTTGTACGCGCCGATTTGCGGCACGAGCTGTTCGAGCTGCGATCGGTTGTCGGCGTGTTTGGTGACCGTGATGTCGATCGTGCTCACGTTGCTGTCGGAGCCGTGGATCGTGACGTCGCCGCTCGCGTCGCTGATCTGTAGCGTGCCCTGCGGCGCGAAACGATACGATCCTTGGGATTTCTCCGTCACGCCGTCGTGCGGCCACGACGCGAATGCGAAATTCGGCGCCGACGGCACGTGCGAAAGCGCGATTGCCAACACGACAAGAACGATGACGACGATGACGACTCGGGACATACGTGCGCTCCTGCGTGGGCGGTGGGCGACCGCTGTTCGCCCTACTGCGGGCTCTCGTATGGCAGGCATCGGTTGCCCCGCCTCATGTTCAGTAGTACCGTTTCGCGGCCCGTTAGTTTCAGGCCCTGGCGCCCGCAGGGCGGCGGCCGCGTAGGGCTAACTGCGGGCCATGGGCAGCGCTTTAGGCACGCCGAACCCGGCTTTGGCCGTCATCTCGGCCATGCTGACACCGGCTATCCTCATCCTCGCAGCCGGGTCCCTTGCCAATTCGACGCTCGTGCGGCTTGCACGTACCGTGGATCGCACGCGCCAGTTGATCGTCGAAGGCGATCTGTTCCACCGCGCTGGCAATATGAAGGCCGCGTCGATCATCGGCGAGCGGCTCGACGTGCAGGTTCGTCGCGCCGAACTTGCGAGACGCGCACTGGGCGGCTACTATCTTGCGATCGCGATGTTCTTGTTGGCGAGTCTGATCATCGCACTCAATCAGATCTTAGGCGACCGATACCCGTACGCGGGGCCGATCATCGTCATCCTCGGCGGATTCGTGTTGTTCGTCGCCACCGCGACGATCGTCGTGGAGGTGAACATCTCAGCGGGCACGCTGCGCGAGGAAGTGCGACAGTATCACGCGCGCGAGCTCGAGCCGTAAACCGCGTTCGCGCCCAACCGGACACGAACGGTCCGTACATAGCCGCTACGCTGTAAGAAGCTTACATAACATCTGCAGGTAGGCGTCAGCGCACGCACGTACCGCGTAGACCCCGGCGTCTCTGACGAGCGGGGCATTTCGGCATTTGAAGAGGAGCTCTTATGCGAAAGATTCTCCTAGTATTTGGCGTGTGCGCGCTTTGTGCGAGCGGCTGCTCGAGCCGGAGTTCGATTCCGATCGGCGGTTCGCAGCAAGGCCCGTTGCACAGCGGCGGACCGTTAGTACGCCAGTCCGGCGAAGTTCCGGTTCAGTGGCGGACGTTCGCTTGGGGCGGTTTGAACTCCGCGACGCTACCCGACATTGTCGTAGGACCTGACAACAACGTCTGGTACACCGATCTTAGCGACGCAAAACTGATCAAGATGACGATGACTGGGCACACGCAATCGATCGCGCTCGCATTCTCCCCCGAAGGACTGGCGGTCGGATCGGACGGTAATTTCTACACGCTTAATTATTCCGCATCGACAACCGTTGTGGGAGTTGTGACGCCGGGCGGCGTGGTGAAGACGCACACCGCTCCGAGCGGTGACACATTCGGTACCGCGGGCCTCACTCTCGGATCAGATGGCAACATTTGGTTCGGCGAATATGGTCATGTCGGGAAGATCACGACGTCCGGCACTATCACCGAATATGCGTATGCTGGCGGCAGCACCTCAAACCCCTATGCAAACCTCGCAGCTGGGCCTGATGGAAATATCTGGGCGGTTGAATACAGCCCCGGCTCTGTCGACAAGATCGTGCCGTCGACCGGCGCGATGACCAACTATCCCCTCGGCTGTTCTCCCACAGATATCGCGGCTGCATCTGACGGCAATCTTTGGATAAACTGCTCGCCCTACATCGCGAAGGTAACCACGTCGGGCGTTTCAACTCTCTACTATGTGGGCGAATCCGCTCCAAACAGTCCAGAGACAATTGTAAAGGGACCGGATGGCAACCCGTGGTTCATTCCGTTCTTCAGCAATAACATAGCGGAATTTGCCACAAAAACCAACACGGTCACGGTCTACTATCCGCCGACAAACTATGGCGCGGAACAAGCGCTCGTCACCGGACCTGACGGCAACATATGGTCGGTGGACAACGTCGGCGGCATAAACGTCTATATCCTTAACATCATCGGCGTCAGTCCGGCAAGTCTCAAGTTTACGGGGACGGGCCAGATGCAAAGCGTTACCGTGACCGAGAAGGGCACGACAACCTGGACCGCCGTCAGCAACAACACGGCCGTTGCGACAGTCGCGACCACTTCGAATCATTCGGTCTTCAACATCACATCGGTTGGCGCTGGAACCACAAAGGTCGTCGTCACCGATGCCATTGGCAATAGCTTCGCCGTGCACGTCGTTGTGCAATGAGCTGGAAAGGTAACGACATGATCAAGCGATTCGCTCTCGCGGCCGCGGCGTTCGTCGTCCTCGCCGGCTGCGGCGGCCATCAGGGACTGACGGGAATACCGGGTCACACAATGGCTCAAGGCGCGCGACCGGGAGTACTTCAGTCCGGTAAGACGCCGGTGAATTGGACGCAGTTCAAATGGGGCGGTGCCAGCGGGCCCCAGGAGCAGGGCATCGTCGCCGGACCGGACGGCAACATGTGGTACACGGACTACTCCGACTCGGACCTTATCAAGATGACGATGAGCGGTGCCACACACGCATTTCCTCTACCGTCCGCGGGGCCGATCGGCATCGCAGTTGGCAGCGATGGAAAATTCTACATGGGTCTGTACGGTCAGGCCAAAATCGGCATAGCTACCACATCGGGCTCGTTCTCGACGGTCGCGATCCCAAGCGGTGACCGGATGTACGACGGCAATCCGGCGCTTGGACCAGATGGCAACATCTGGTTCGCGGAGCTTGCCCATATCGGGCGGATTACTCCGAGCGGAGTAATTACCGAATATCCATACCCCAATGGCGAAACGGGCAACTCTGAAGGGGCTGTTGCGGCAGGACCTAACGGCGATGTCTGGGTCAGCGATTCCGGCTCAAACGTTGTCGACGACGTCGATCCAGAGACCGGCGACATTGTCGCATACCGAATTCCCTGCACACCGAACGGACTCGTGGCCCCGTCAGACGGCAATCTCTGGACCATTTGCACAAACGATACACTCGTCCGTTTGACGCCGGGCGGAAACACGACCTCGTATTTTGTGCCGTCTGCGCCGCAATATCCATCGGGCATGACAGTGGGCCCTGACGGAAATCCTTGGTTTGCGTTTGGGTCTGGCAATGCTATAGCGGAGTTCAATATCGGTCAAACGACGTTGAACATTTATCTTCCTCCCACGAACTACGCGTTCGACTACGGCATCGCCAGCGGTCCGGACGGCAACGTCTGGGCGGTGGATTCTGCCGGCAAGATCGACGTCTACATCATCAAGACCATCTCCGTCGCTCCGAAGAACCTCACGTTTACCTCGCTAGGTTCGATGCAGAATATCACCGTCACCGAGAAGAGCGCGAGCGCTTGGACGGCAGCCAGTTCCAACACATCCGTCGCGACAGTCGCGCAAGGAACTCCGGCGAACACGTTTGTCGTGACTTCTGTCGCGGATGGAAAATGCACGATAACGGTAAGCGACGCCATCGGCAATAGCGCGGCGGTCTCCGTCACCGTGACTGGAGCAGTTGGAGCGAGAACGTCAGAACCGAGACGATAACGGATCACGAGAAACGACGGGCCGTACTGACTACGGCCCGTCTTTTTTTGGCTCAGCGATATTCGTGCCGGTCAGATGCTTTTCAAAGAAAAGGCTCGTCGCAATCGCACTCGGCGCCATCGATTTGTAATCGTGAAACGCGGCGCAACGCTGAAATCCGGCCCGCTCGTACAGCCGAATCGCGGCGAGCTGTTTGTCGCCGGTCTCCAAGCGCAACTCGTCATGGCCGCCTTCGATCGCCGCCGACTCGATGCGCAAAAGTAGCGCGCGCCCGATACCCTGACCGCGCACGGAATCGCGGACGTACATGCGCTTGACCTCGGCGAAATCTTCGAACAACGCGACGCCGCCGCAGCCCACAGCAACACCATCGAGGCGAGCGAGAAAGAAGCGCACGTGCGGTTGGAAGATCGCCTCGGGTCGCAAGCCGTGTTGTTGCTCGGCCGAATACTCGCGCGCGAGCGTCTGATCGAGTTCACCGATCAGCGCTCGAACTTCGTCTGTAAGTGATCCGACGGCTTCGACAGTGATTTCGTTCATTTCGTCCGGTTGCATATGAGAAGCCGCATAGCATTTGGCTTCGAGATGCTAGGAACATCTCCGTAGGTGGCGAGAAGCCTCGGCGCATTATCGGGATGCGATATGCTCGCGCCCCGATGTTCAAATTGGGGGTCACCGTGAATAAAGCCATCCGAGCGGTCGCGGCGACGGCAACCGTCGTCTTTGCTATTCCCTTGCCGTCATTCGCATCGTGCACATCCGCGCTTGTGGCGACTCCGACCGTCGCGTCGACCGACGCAACCCTTTCCGGCGTTGGCGGATCGGGCGATAGCGACGTGTGGGCGGTTGGAGGCTCATACGTTTCCCCTACGTCTCTGACGCTCATTGAGCACTATACCGGCAATTCGTGGGCGATCGTGCCCAGCCCAAATGTTCGCGGCTCCACGTCCGACAATCTCGACAGTGTCACCGCGGTTTCACGCAACGATGCGTGGGCGGTTGGAACGTGGTGCTCTAGCGGTTGCGGTTCTTCGAGGCAGCTCGCGGAACACTGGAACGGCGTCACATGGACGCTGATCCCGAGCAATTCGTTTAACGATCTGCTTGCGGTATCGAGCGTCGCGGGTGATCCAGAGAGCGTCTGGGCAGTTGGGCTCTTCACGTACCCTCCGAATTGCCGCGTGCCAGCGGGTTGCGCCTTTCCTATAGCAATGCGGTGGCAACCGAAAGGGTCGCGTTGGGTATCGGAACAGGTGCCGGTCGATCAGGATCCCGGGGTTGGTGAACTGAATTCGGTCGTTTCCCTCCCGGACGGAAGCGCGTGGGCTGTTGGCTCAGACGAAAAGCGCGACTACTCCAATCGACCTCTGGTTGAACGGTGGACCGGGCGCGAATGGACAATAGTACGGAGCGCCGTCACGAGCGGCATATTGACGTCGGTTGCGGCCACAAATAACTCGGACGTGTGGGTTGGCGGCGTCGTCAACTTTCACTACGGTAGACACCTTCGCAGCTTCGTCGAGCACTGGAACGGATCGACGTGGACCGTGTTGGACCTGCCGGAGCTGCAAGGCGTCTTTCTCACCAGCGTGGAGGAGCTGTCGCCCTCAAACGTTTGGATTGCGGGTCACTACAACCCAACGCTTGTCACCAATTCAGAACTGCCGTTTCTCGAGCACTTCGACGGTTCTTCGTGGTCGGTCATTGCGACGGCCGCAAATGGGCTTCAGTCCGAACCGGCTGGGCTTTTTCACGCCGCGCGCGGCGTCTGGGCCGTCGGATCGGCGCTGCCTTCAGAGGGTGACGACCTCATAACGTACGCGACGTTAACGCGCTGCAAGTGAGATGTCCGAGAGGACATTCAAAAAGAAAGAGAAGGCCGGCATTGCGCCGGCCTTCTTGTTTCTCCGTTGTCCCCACGCGGGGATTACATCATGTCGTAGCCGCCCATGCCGCCGCCGCCGGGCATCCCGCCGCCGCCGTTCTTCTTCTCTTCCGGCTTCTCGGAGATCAGCGTCTCGGTGGTGAGCAGGAGCGCAGCGATCGACGCGGCGTTCTCGAGGGCCGAGCGCGTGACCTTAAGCGGGTCCACGATGCCCATCTTGAACATGTCGCCGTACTCTGCGTTCTCGGCGTTGAAGCCGTGGTTGCTGTCGAGCGTCTTGACCTTCTGCACCACGACAGAACCTTCGTAGCCGCCGTTCTCGGCGATCTGACGCAGCGGCTCTTCGAGCGCGCGGCGCACGATGTTGATGCCGACCTGCTCGTCCGGATGTCCGGCCTTCGCTTGGTCGAGACCCTTGAGCGCGTGGATGAGTGCAGCGCCGCCGCCCGGCAGCATGCCCTCTTCAACAGCCGAGCGAGCCGTTGAGACCGCGTCTTCCATGCGGTGCTTCTTCTCTTTGAGCTCGGTCTCGGTTGCTGCGCCGACCTGGATGACCGCGACGCCGCCCGACAACTTGGCGAGGCGCTCTTGGAGCTTCTCGCGATCGAAATCGGAATCGGTGTCTTCGATCTGGCGCTTGATCTGCTCGATGCGGCCTTTGATCTCTTCCTTCTTGCCGGCGCCGTCGACGATCGTCGTGTCTTCTTTGGTGATCTTGACGGTCTTGGCTTTGCCAAGCTCGTTGATCGTGACTTTGTCGAGCTTCAGTCCGAGCTCTTCAGAGATCACGGTGCCGCCGGTGAGGATCGCGATGTCCTTGAGCATCTCTTTGCGGCGATCGCCGAAGCCGGGCGCCTTGACCGCGACGCACGTGAACGTGCCGCGCAGCTTGTTGACGACGAGCGTGGCGAGCGCTTCACCCTCGACATCTTCTGCGATGACGACGAGCGGACGCTGGACCTGCACTACCTTCTCGAGCAGCGGAAGGATGTCGGCGATGGCCGAGACCTTGCGCTCGGTGATGAGGATGTACGGATCCTGCAGCACGGCTTCCATGCGCTCCGGGTCCGTCACCATGTACGGCGAGATGTAGCCCTTGTCGAACTGCATGCCTTCTTTGAGTTCGAGCTCGGTCTTCGTCGTGCGCGACTCTTCGACGGTGATGACGCCGTCTTTCGTGACTTTCTCCATCGCGTCGGCAACGATGTCGCCGATGGCCTTATCTTTGGCGGAGATGGATGCGACTTGTGAGATGTCGGCTTTGGTCTCGACCTTGCGCGACATCTTCTTGAGCTCGGCGACTGCCGCTTCAACGGCCTTCTCGATGCCGCGCTTGATGGCAAGCGGGTTCGAGCCGGCGGTGACGTTGCGCAGGCCTTCGCGGATGATCGCTTGCGCGAGCACCGTGGCGGTGGTGGTGCCGTCGCCGGCGATGTCGTTGGTCTTGCTCGCCACTTCCTTCACGAGCTGCGCGCCCATGTTCTCGAAGTGGTTGGTGAGCTCGATCTCTTTCGCGATGGTCACGCCGTCGTTGGTGATCGTCGGCGAGCCGAACTTCTTGTCGATGACGACGTAGCGGCCTTTGGGGCCGAGCGTCACCTTGACGGCATCGGCGAGAGCGTTGGCACCGCGCTCGAGCGCGCGGCGCGCGTTCTCGTCGAAGAGTAATTCTTTAGCAGCCATGTGTGTTCTAGTGCTCCTTACGTGCTGGTGGGCAAGCTAGCGTTTGACGATCGCGAGAACGTCTTTTTCGCTGACGATGAGGTACTCTTTACCGTCGAGCTTGATCTCGGATCCGGAGTACTTCGAGTAGATGACTTTGTCGCCGACTTTGAGATCGATCTTGATGATCTCGCCTTTGTCGGTCTTGCGGCCCGGTCCGACGGCGATGATGATGCCTTCTTGCGGCTTCTCTTTCGCGGTATCCGGGAGGATGACGCCGCCGGCGGATGTCTTGGCCTGCTCGACGGCTTCGACGACCACGCGGTCGCCGAGCGGTTGCAATTCTGTTCTCGTCGCGGTTTCGGGCACGGAGGTTGCCTCCTTCTGAGGGATGCGGTGTTGGCGCATGACGTCCGCGCAGACAACTTAGCCGCCTACGCATCTCCCTCTGATAGAGGGGAGGCGCGCAGGGCGACGGCAAGAACCGGGGTGCTGGGAAAAGGCTCGTCAGCGGCCGGTCTGCGACGTCTTAGCAGTCTTGGCACTTGAGTGCTAAAGGCATTATATCCTGCCTCGTTCGCTTTGACAAGGGGGTTTTGACGTGCGGCCCTGGCTCGAGATCAGCCCCCGTGCACTAGCAGCGAACGCCCGTGCGATAAGCCTTCGAGCCGCTCCGGCGAGCCTCTGCGCGGTCGTGAAGTCCAATGCGTACGGTCACGGCTTGATTCCGACCGCCCGGTCGCTTTCCGAGGCCGGCATCCCTCATTTGAGCTTCGGCGTGTTCACACCGCACGAGGCGATTTCACTACGAGATGCGGGCGTCTCCGAGCCGGTTCTGCTGCTCGGTCCCGTGGCCGACGCCGATCTTGAACCCCTCGTGCGCGAGGGTGTGGAAATCGCGCTGCTCGATGCTTCCGACGTCGGCCGGATCGGGCGCGTGCGCGCAACGGTGCACCTGAAGATCGAGACGGGAACGCATCGTTTCGGATTGCAGTGGGATCAAGTGAGCGCGGTTGCCGCGGAACTGCGTGATGCCGGCGCGCGAATCGTCGGCGTGTATTCGCATCTCGCCGATTCGGAAGAACTCGACGCCGCGTTCGCGCGCGAGCAACTGGCGCGGCTTCTTGATTCGGTGGAGATCGTCGGGCTTGCGAGCGGTTCGCGGCCGCAACGTCACATCGCGGCATCTGCCGCCGCGATCTTGTGGCCGGAGTTCAGGCTCGACATGGTGCGCGGCGGCATTGCGCTGTACGGGCTCTGGCCGTCCGAAGGCGTGCGCGAACGGATGCGCGAGAGCGATCCATCATTTGTGTTGGAGCCTGCGCTGCGGTGGTTTGCGCCGGTCGTGCACATCTGCGATGCGGCCGCCGGCGAGACAGTGGGCTACGGCTGTGAGTTCAAATGCGCACGCGCGTCGCGCATTGCCGTCCTCTCTTTGGGCTATGCAGACGGCTTGCCGCGCGCCGCCGGCAATGAGCGCGGGCGCGTCCGCTTCGGCAAGTCGTACGCGCCGATCGTCGGTCGCATCTGCATGAACGCATGCATGGTGGACATCACGGACCTTGAGCCGCCGGTGCGGCGCGGCGATGCAGCCGAGTTGGACGTAGAAGAAATAGCCGCTGCGGCCGGCACGATCGCATACGAAATCCTCGCGCGATTGCCGTCAGAAATGGAGCGACGCTACACCTGAAATTATCTGCCGAACAGCATCGAGAGTCTTGAGGCTAGAAGCTTCCACATAAATCCGGCGGGGTACATCTCGGAACTTGGAACATCCGTCGGAATCTCGGCATTATCGGGCTTGAACTTCGTGCAAATGCGCCATTGCACCGGAGGGATATCGCCCCGAAATCGGGTTCGATACACTGGGACCCAGTGCTTCGCATCGTCAAATCGCATGACCATGGCAGAATTGCAGCACGTAGCGACTACTCGACTCGTCGCCGATTTCTCGTCTATCTTGTAGCCTTTTAGAAGCTCGGCGCCCTTTGAGTAGTGTATGCGATCTTTACGGTAAAGAATATAAGCAGTTCCGCCGTCTGGTCCTAAGACTGGGGCTGCTTTAGTCAATGCCTCGATCTGCCGAGAGCCTTCTTGACAAGAATCGCAATAGCAGACAACGCTCGTGATCGGCGCGCCCACGGCTTCGATTTCCACCCTTCCGCACGCACACCGGGGGGATTGCATAATGCCGCGCTTCTCGGCGATTTGTATCGACACCCGCAAGAGGTTGAGGAACGCGCCTGGGCCAGACCGAATCGAATTCTGCCTGATGCACAAGCGAATATTCGTTTGCGCGGTCATCGCCGTACTCGTGTGCGGCTGTTCGCACGTTTCCGAATCCACCAATTCCGTGCGTTCGTCCGGAACAATTCCTGGCGTGGTGCGCGTCTCGCGGCCGGATTCGCCGAACACGCTCAATCCGCTGATCGGCGGCCTCTACATAGAGAATTATATCCAAGAAGCGATCTTCGATGGCTTAGTCAAGCTCGATTCGAACGGTACCGTCTTGCCGGATCTTGCACAAGTGGTTCCTTCGCTCTCGAACGGCGGCTTGAGCCGTGACGGGAAAACGATCACCTACCGCTTGCGACGCGGCGTGGTCTGGCATGACGGCGCGCCGTTCACGTCGGCGGATGTTGTTTTTACATATAAAGAGATGACAAACCCCAAAGTACCGTTTCCGGCGGCAAGCACGTTCTCCGACGTCGCGTCCGTAACTGCACCCGACGCATATACCGTGGTCGTGCGTTTGAAGAAGCCGCTCGCGATGGCGCTCAACCAACTCTTCTGCGACGGCGAGAACGGGCAGATCGTGCCGAAGCATCTCCTCGACCACTCCAACAATCTGTTAACCGATCCGTTCGGCAACCATCCGATAGGCACCGGTCCGCTGGAATTCTCTCGTTGGGAGCACGGCACCGAAATCGTGCTCGTGCCGAACCCGCACTATTTTCTCGGCGCGCCGCAGCTTCGAGAAGTCGATATCTTCACGATCCCCGATGCCAATACAGCGCTGACGATGGCGCGCTCGCGCGAGATTGACGTCGCACAGCTGACAACCCCATCGCAGGCGGTCACACTGCGCGGAGTTCCCGGCATCAATGTCATCGCGGCGCCGGCGTATTCGCTGACCTACGTGGAATTCAACGTTCGGCGCCCGCCGTTTGACGATCGCTCGGTGCGCGAAGCGCTCGCGCTCGCGATCGATCGTCCGGCCATCGCACAGCGCTCGTACGATGGATTCGCGGTCGCGGCGGATTCAGTCATCCCGCCGTACAGTTGGGGCTATACGAAGGACAACGGCGCGCCGCCCTTCGATCCTGCGGCCGCGCGCAAGCTGCTCGATGCGGACGGATACGTCGCGGGTCCGGACGGCGTACGCGCGAAGAACGGCATCCGTCTCGAGGCGGCGATCTTAGTGGACGCGGCGAGCGCCTCGGGCTTGTCCGGCGCGCAGCAAGTGCAGGCGTACTGGCGCGCGGTTGGTGTCGACGCCGCCGTCAAGCCGATGCCGCTGAACGTCATCCGCGGTCCGGGCGGCCCGGCCGAAAACGGCACGTTCGGTGTTTTCTACGCGACGATCGGCTTCGACGTCGATCCGTCGCGCGACACGCTTCTGAGCCGCCAGTCCTTTCCGCCGAAGGGCAACGATCTTGCTCGCTACAGCACGCCGCAGGTGGAGCGCCTGATCGATTTAGGCGCCTCGACGTACGATCGCGCGCAACGGGCGCAGTACTACGCGCAGCTGCAGCGCCAAGTCAATTACGATATGCCCGACATCCCGATCGCTTGGCCGCGCTTCATCTACGCCGTCAACACCGACTTGCGCGGATTTATGCCCGAAACAGTTAACTCCGATTTCTGGAACGTTCAGAATTGGCGAATCTAACGAAGCGGAGGGTGTGCATGCGCGGTTGGCTTTTCGTGTGTGTCGCGTTGCTCGTCGGTGCTCCGGCTTTGGCCGATCCGCCGGCGCCGCTCGATAAAGTCGATCCTCTGGTTGGAACGTCCACGACAGCCATCGGCGGACAGATCGATACGTTCCCTGGCGCCGACGCGCCATTCGGCATGCTGCAATGGAGCCCGGATACGCCATCCCAACCTGCAGGCGGCGGCTACAACTACAACGATGGCACGATCACCGGCTTCAGTCTCACGCACTTGAGCGGTCCCGGATGCAGCGTGGGCGGCGATGTCAGCATTCTGCCGTTCGTCGGGGCGCTCGGACCGCCGGACGCACCCGACCTCTCAAAGCTGCAGCAGCCATTCGCGCACGCATCCGAAGTCGCGCAACCCGGATATTACCAGTCGCTCGTCGGCGCGCAGCCGATCCTGTCGCAGCTCGCCGTGACCACGCGAAGCGGACTTGGGCGATTCACGTTCCCGTCATCGCCGATGGCGAACATCATCATCAATGCGTCGTCGGATCAAGGCGGGTCGGGCGACACAACCGTTCAGCTCTCAAACGGCGACATGTTGACGGGCTCGGTCAAGACCGGCTGGTTCTGCGGCATGCCTGATACGCACACCGTGTATTTCGCGCTGCAGTTCAATCGGAAGTGGGCGACATCGGGCACGTGGATGCTCGGCGGCACGAATCTCACGCCGAACTCAACCGCCGCGCACGGCAGCGGCGTCGGCGCGTGGGTCACCTTCGACACCACGCAAAACCCAACGGTTGAGATCAAGGCGGCGATCTCGTACGTAAGTGTGGCCGGCGCGCACGCGAATTTGCGTGCCGAGGCCACGACGTGGAACATCGACCGCGTGCGCAGCGTGACACAGTCCCTCTGGGCGCAAGAGCTTGGCCGCATCAGCGTGAGCGGCGGCAGCGATAAGGATGAGCGGATTTTCTACACTGCGCTCTATCACACGCTGCTGCATCCCAACGTCTTCAGCGATGCCGACGGTTCGTATCGCGGTTTTGACGATCAGATCCACAAGACCGACGCGGGTCATGTGGAGTATGCGAACTTCTCCGGTTGGGATGTCTATCGCACCCAAATGCCGCTGATCGCCATGCTTGATCCGATACGCACGAGCGATATGATGCGTTCGTTCGTGCATACCGCGCAGGCGTGGGGCTTTCTGCCGCGCTGGTCGCTCGCGAACACCGAGAGCGGCGTGATGGGCGGCGATCCGGCAGATCCGTCGATCGCCGGCGCGTACGCATTCGGCGCACGCGATTTCGACGCGCACGCAGCGCTCCAAGCCATGGTGAAAGGCGCGACGGATATCTCGTCGCCGCCTGGCCTCGGGTGGTACGTGGAGCGGCCGGGGCTCGACGAATATCTCACGCGCGGTTACGTCGTCAACACGCACACCACCAACGTCTCGCCGGTGCCCAATGGGGCGTCGCTGACCTTGGAATACTCCCTTGACGTTTTTTCCATCGCCCAGTTCGCAAAAGCGATCGGCGATCGGACGACCTACGAGACGATGATGCGCCGCGCGCAGAACTGGGCGACGCTCTTCGACCGCTCGACCGGCCTCATCGCGCCGCGCGACGCGGACGGCGCGTTTCAACAGACGCCGGTCACCGATGCAGGCCAGAGCGGTTTTCAGGAAGGCAACGCCGCGCAATACACGTGGATGGTTCCGCAGAACTACGCGGCGCTGATCGGCGGTATGGGCGGCGATGCGGCCGCGCAAGCAAAGCTCGACGATTACTTCAGCCAGATCAACGCCGGCCAAGACAAGCCTTTTGCGTGGCTTGGCAACGAACCGAGCCTCGGCAGCCCGTGGGCCTATCTATCGGCCGGCGCGCCATATAAGGAAGAGACGGTCGTGCGCGCCGCGCTCGTGCAGTTGTACGGCGATACGCCTGACGGCATTCCCGGTAACGACGACCTCGGTACGATGAGCGCGTGGTACGTCTGGTGCGCGCTTGGGCTGTACCCGCAGAATCCGGCTGCGCCGGTGCTCGATCTGGGCACCCCGCTTTTTCCGCACGCTCGTATCGCCGTTCCTGACGGCGCGCAGATCTCCATCGATGCGCCGCAGGCTTCCGACGATGCCGCGTACATCGAGAAGGTCGCTGTGAACGGCAGCCCGTGGCAGAGGAGCTGGGTGCCGTTCGCGTTGGCACATCCGATGCATCTTGCGATTGCGGTCGGCACGCGGCCGAACACGAGCTGGGCCGCGGCATCGCAGGACGCGCCGCCATCGTACGCGCTTGGACCGGTGTCTTTTCCGCCGTCATCGTCGGCGACGGTCGAATTCAGCCGGCAGGAAATCGACATAGCGCCTGGAGGCTCGGCAAATGTTGGCGTTTCGGAAAGCATGCCCTCGGGTCCGCGTATTCCAATTGCGGTATCGTTCACCGGTGTGCCCGGCGTACTCACCGTGGGTCCAGTGGCGCACCTGGGTCCGGTCGGCGATACGAGTGACGTGACGGACGTGCAAGTGACCGCCGGCGCACGATCCGGACTCTACCGCGCCTATGCCACGGGGAAAACCGATGACGGCGCATTGCTGCCGCGCTCTTCCATCGTCGTCCGTGTGGTGCGCCCGGGCGAATCGTTACGTCTCGGATACATCGCGAACTTCTTCGGCGATTCGATCACGCCCATCGATCCCAACACCGATGTGACGGGCGTAGATATTCCCGTGGGTTTGAATCCCCGCGATCTTGCGCTCAGCCCGGATGGCGCGCGCGTGTATGTCGCGGACAACGGGTCGAACGACGTCAGCGTCGTGGACACTGGATCGCAGAAGACGATCGCCACCGTTAAAGTCGGCAATGCTCCGTGGGGCATCCGCGTGACGCCCGACGGCAAAACCGTCTGGGTCGCGAACAGCGGCGATAATACCGTGCAGCCTATCGATACGGCGACGCTCCTCGCCGGCGCGCCGATCGCGGTTGGTGCGCAGCCCGGCGGGATCGCGATTGCACCGAACGGTGCCATGCTCTACGTCGCCGACCAGTCGGCCAACGCGATCACGCCGGTGGACACGCGCGTCGGCAAGGCATTGCCTCCGATCCCGGTGGGCGCGCAACCGCGTACGGTGCTCGTCTCGGCGGATAGCGCGACGATCTTTTCGAGCGACAAGGGCGGCAATACCGTGACGATCGCAAGCGCGTCCGGCACCGGAAGCGCAGCCGTGAGTTCGTTGGCCGTGCCGGTCGGCGTTTTGCCGAAAGCGTTGGCTCTGTCACCGGACGGGAAGCAGCTTTTTGTCGCGAATTCCGGCGGCAATTCGGTGACGCCGATCGACCTCGCAACGCGGACTGCGCTCGCCCCGATCGTCGTCGGTTACGAGCCCGTCGCGATCGCCATCAGTCCCGATGGCGCGAGCGCGTTCGTCGTCAACCTTGGAGACAACGACTGCGTCGTCGTGGACGTAAGAACGCACGGCTTGTCCGAACCGATTCCGCTCGCCGCGTGGCCGGTTGCGATCGCGCTGCCCTGACCTTCGCCCGGCCTTTTGTTGCTGAAGGGGCCGACGCTAGTCGGCCCGGGCGAACATAAAGTGGGCCGACTGGCGTCGGCCCCTTCAGGAAGCCCTAGGCAAGTTCCAAGATGAAAAAGCAGGGGGCGGCCGCGCGCGACTCGCGAAGACCGCGGGCACGGAGATCTCCCGCCATGCGTTCACTCCACTTCGTCGCCCTCGGTCTCGTCCTCGCGCTTTCTTTTGCGCGCGGAACTGCCGCGTCAGCCGCCCCGCCGACCATTCTGATCGACGGCCACGAGACGAGCACCGATGTTCCCGCGATCGGCGACGGCGTGCACATGCTCGTGCCGCTCCATGTCCTCGAGCAGCTCGGCGCGACGGTCTCGTTCGATGCAGCCTCGGGCTCGGCCGACATCAAGTGGCGCGGCGTCGATGCGAAGATAAACGCCGGCTCGCTTATCGCAACGGTCGATGGCGCGCGAATGGTCATGGACGTCGCACCGCGCGTCTTCGCAGGCCGCATGGAAGTGCCGCTCCATCTCCTGAATGAAGCTTTCAACGTCAACGCGGACTACGATGCGGGAACGAACACCGTTGCGATCGTCACCGGTCAATCGCACGGCAATTTTGTCGCCACGCTCTCTGGTCCGGCCAAGGGCTCGTATTCGCGCGCGAACGCAACGGGGTCGGTGCCGACTTTGCCGGGGTCGGATTCATCGGTGCCGAGCGCGCCCTCGTCGTACTCGTCGCCGCCCACGATCAGCGACGTGCAGCCCGCTCCGCAAAGCGTCGTAGGCTCCACGTATCCGCAGATCTACGCGCGCCTCGGTGGCGGCGACTCCTCCATCGATCCGTCCACCGTTCGACTAGAAGTGGACGGCGGCGACGTCACCAATCTCGCGACGATCTCTTCCGCGTACGTCGCCTATACGCCGAGCGCCGGATTGGCGAACGGCTCCCATAGCGTGACCGTGAGCGGCGAAGCGCTTGACGGCACGCCGATCTATCAGACCTGGACGTTCACGGTCGATGCCGGCAACAGTTACGACTATGCGTCGTCCGTCATCGGTTACTATCCGCAATCATACGGCTACGGCTATCGCCGCTACGGATTCTGCCCGCCGGGATTCTCGCTCTATTCACCCGGGCCGCTCTGGCTGTACGGCGGCAACGTCGTCGAAGTGATTTTCTTCAGCCGCTTCTTTCCGTACGGAAATGGCTTTATCACGATCGGCGGCTTCCCAGGATCGTATCCATTGCAGCCGTGGTATGGATATCCGGGATACTACTTCGGCATGGTACCCGTACCGTTCGGCATCCACCCGCGATTGTCGGTTCTGGCCGCCAAGTTCAAGACGGATGACGGGCGCACGGTCGTGGTGCATTCGACTGCGCCGTTGCATGTCGATGGCACGCGCCGTTCTGCGCCGATCGATCTTCGCTATGCCGTCATGCCGTCGATCGTCAATCGACCATTGTCACCGCGCGTCGCGGTTGCGTTCCATACGCTGCCGATCGAACGTCGCGCCCCGATAGAGGTGCGGATCCCGCGCGTCACGGGTTTGCCGGTGGGCCGTCATTACGATCCGATCTTATCGCGGCCCATCCCGACAAATCCCAAGCAAGGCCGCGTGATGTACCCGGGCGGTTCGGTTTTCGTACGCCCGATCGCGATGCCGTTGCCGACGATGCCTTTGCCGACGATGCCGATCCCGACGATGCCGATGCCCCGGCCGGTGATGCCGCATCCGATCCCCCATCCGATGCCGCCTCCGATTCCGCATAAGCCGCAATAATATTCCCATGAAACGGCACACAACGCTCCGAGCTTTCTTGGTTGCGATCTTCGCACTCACGGCATGCGGACTACTTCGTGCGCAAGCCGCACAAGCGGCGAAGTACGTGACGTTCACGATCTACAACGACACCAATGTTCGGATCGTCGAGCTCTATGACCGCAAGTCCGGCCAATCGTTCTGGGGTATCGACGATTTGACTAGCCCGGTGCTGCCGGGTCATTCATTCTATATACGCCTCGAGCAGAACTCATACGAGCATTGCCCATCGGTCTATCGCGACGTGAAGGTGATTTTCGCAAACGGTGCTGTCAAAGTATTGCCGCGCATACCGTTTTGCGAATACAACGAAGCGCACATAAACAAGACGTGAGGCGGACCGTATAGCGCCGCCCTAAATCAGGCGTACGCGGTTTGGCTGATCTTATCTAAGAGCCACGGGGCGCCGCCGGGCGTGAGCGGCGTGCCGCAGAACGGGCAGACGGTCGCGGTGGCCGGAGCAGGCGCACCGCACGACGGACAGTGCGCGGTGCCTCCTAAAGCGGTGGTTTTCGGCGTCACGGTTCCGGCCGGTCTGGTGAAGGTCGCATATTCGGTGAACATCTGACTGGCGATGTTGCCCTCGGCGACAACGCCTGAGCTTATGTCTTTGGTGCAACGCACGCTCGATCCCGTGATTCTTACCGTCAGGAACTGCGCGACACCGTCGATCGAGACCTTGAAAAGTTTTGTGCCATCGATATTCAGTCCGCTGACGACGCGGGTGTACCCCTGCGATTGCCAATCGGCGATGCGCGCGGCGAGCCGGTCGTGGAACGCCTGCGTCGCGACGTCTTTCGCATCGTCCGCCGACATCGCGCCCTCGGCTTCGATGGCTTTTGTGTACGCGGACGCAGCGGCCGAAAGAAACGCGACTTCGTTGAAGTCCGGGTCCATCTGCTGCAGCGAACTGATCTGCGCGTGCGCCTGATCGGGGGGCGACAATGTTCCGGACGGCATTTCCGGAGCAAGCGGTGTGAGGGCAATGCTGCCTGCGGAGATCGTGTCGTCGGTGAACATCGCGGTGAGGTTGTCGCCGCGCGTGTCCGAGAGGAAGAATCTCAACAACGAGAAGAGGAAGCCCAAGTTCCCTCCAGCGCGTGACCCCGGCTACGCCCCCTGCAAATGCTCCTCGCGCAGGCCGAACTCGCGGCCATCGCGCCACGCCTCTAGAATATCGGCAGCTTCCGCGGGCGTCCGCGCATACGCATCGGGCTGACGGGCGGAAAACGCGTTCTCGCTCACAGGCCGCCACAGTGCCGCGATCGACCGCACGCCGGCGCCGTCCGCAGCCTCCACGTCCAACGGCGAGTCGCCGACGTACGCCGCTTCGCCCGCTTCGGCTTCGAGTGCGGCGAGCGCATACAGCAACGGGTCGGACTCAGGCTTGTGGCGCGCGGTATCTTCTTTCGCGACGATCACTTCGAACACGCCGTCCAAGTTGCACAGCGTCAGTCCGCGGCGCGCGGATTCGCGCAACTTCGACGTCACGACGCCGAGCCGCAGGCCGCCGTTGCGCAGTCGCCGCACGAGTTCGGCGACGCCGGCCATTTGGCGCACCGCCTCATCGTGCCGCGCGAGATTGTATTCGAGATACGTGCTCATCGCTTCGCGCAACTCGCTGCCGCGGAAATGCTGCGCAAGCGTATCCTGCAGCGGCATGCCGAGCGCTGCGCGGATCTGCTCGCCGTTGACCAGACGTCCGTGCGCGCGGTAGGTGTGTTCGTACGAGGTGATGATGAGGTCGGTGGAATCGATCAGCGTGCCGTCAAGATCGAAGAGCGCGTATCGTAGCGCGGCCCGGGATTCTCGGATCATCCGGCCACCGCCGTACGCGCGAGCGCCGAGCGGACAAGACGTTCCACCAGCGCCGCGTAGCTGATGCCGGCGGCTGCGGCGGCTTCCGGGAACAAGCTGAACGCGGTGAGGCCCGGCAGCGTGTTGCATTCGAGCGCGAAGATACCACTGTGCTCGTCGAGCAAGAAATCGGTGCGCGAGTAGTCGCGTGCGCCGACCGCACTGTGCAGCCGCATTGCGTAGTCTTGCATCGACATCGCGAGGCTTGCGTCGACCTGCGCAGGCACCTTGTGCGTGCTGCCGCCGGGCGTGTATTTCGCGGCGTACGAATACGAATCGTCATTGGGGATGATCTCAACGATCGGAAGCGGTTGTTCTTCCAAGATCGCCGCGGTGAATTCGCGGCCGGGGATGTATTGCTCGACCAGAATTCGCCCACCGAACTTCGAGGCGCCGGCGATCGCGTCGGCCCAATCGGCGCTCTCGCTCACGATGCTTACGCCCACCGACGATCCTTGCGCAGACGGCTTTACCACGCACGGACAGCCGAGCTCGGACGGAGGCGACGTCGGAAGCGGCGCGCTCGCTTCGAAGACGCTAAAAACCGGAGTCGGGATGCCGTTTGCGAGCATGAGCGCTTTGGTCATCTCTTTGTCCATCGCGACTGCGCTCGCGCGCACGCCGGAACCCTGGTAGGGCAGGCGCATCCAATCCAGAATCGCTTGAACGGAGCCGTCTTCGCCCGAGCCGCCGTGCAGCGCGATGAAGACCGCGTCGGGCCGCCGTTCGCGCAATCGGTCGACAAACGTGTCATCGTATTCCAAAGAATAGGTGATATACCCGAGGCCTTCGAGCGTCGCGGAAACGCCCATGCCGGTTTGAAGACTGATCTCGCGCTCGGCAGAGCTTCCGCCCATAAGCACAGCGATAGTCGGCTTACTCAACGGAACGTCGTATTTGCGAACGCGTGTGCTGATGCCTACAAAGCGAAGTGGTCTCCAGTCGGCCGCCTTCCGCTCGTTGCCCATGGCCGCGCGGACGTGATAGACTCGCAATTGACCAAAGCCGATGCGAGAAATCACACTGCCGGAGACAAAACCGGCGTCGGAGTGGATCAACGGGCGGGCTCTTCAAAAGGTGAGTCCGCGGCGCAAGCACGCCCGCGCCCAGGGCCGTTTTTTTGCGGCGCTCGATGCGTGGGCGCAGACGAACGACTGCGGCGTGGTCGGAACTGAATGGGAATTTCGTATCGCGCCGCCTGGCGAAGTACGCCGGCCGCTTGTGCCGGACGTGGCGTGGCTTTCGTACGCGCGGCTGCCGCACGACGTCCTGGAGGAGACAGATTACCCGCTCATCTCCCCCGATGTCGTGGTTGAGGTACTCTCTCCCGGCGATAAAGCGAGCGATGTCGAGGAGAAAATCCGAGTGTATCTCGCGGCGGGAAGCTTGGTCGTGTTTCTCGTCGATACCGATGCTCGCACGGTTACCTCGCGCGAGTCAGAAAATGCGGCCGTTTTCTCTTTCGACGACCTTGTGACGCACGCGAGCCTGCCTGGATTCGTGCTGCGCGCGCGCTATTTATTTGAGGCGCGCAAGCCAAACGCATAGAGGGCCGACGAGCGTCGGCCCCTTCAGATAGCCCCTTCTATCTCCACGCGGAGAAATCAGAGTAGGTGGACTTCGAGCTCTAGTGACACGCCCTGGGATTCGAGCACGTGCGCGCGGACGCGCTCGATCAGCGCCAGCACGTCGGCGCACGTCGCTCCGCCCGCGTTGACGATGAAATTCGCGTGCTTCTCGCTCACGACGGCGCCGCCCACGCGCCAACCTTTGCAGCCCGCCGCCTCGATCAGCCGCGCGGCGAAATCGCCTGGCGGATTGCGGTAGATGCTGCCGGAGTTGGGCAATTCTATAGGCTGGGTGGCCCGGCGGTGGTCGATGCGCCGGCGCAATTCTTCCTTCAACTCTTTGGGATCACCGTGAGTGAACTCGAGTTCGGCCGCACAGACCACCGCGCGCGAGTCCAAAGTGGAGCGGCGGTACGCGAACTCCGGCCGCGTGAAGGTCTGCGCCTTCTCGCCCGCGATCACCACTTCGACCCGGTCGACGAGATCGCCGATCTCCACGTCGGTGCCTGCGTTCATGCGCACCGCACCGCCCACGGTGCCCGGGATACCGACCAATGCTTCGGCGCCTGCCAACCCGGCATTGGCCGCATCGCGGCAGAGCGACACGATCGGCACAGCGCCGCCCGCGCGGATGCGGGTGCCCTCAATTGCTATCCGCACAAAGTCGCCGGCCAAACGCACGATCAGGCCGGGGAAACCTTCGTCCGGCACGAGCAGGTTGGAGCCGAGGCCGATCACGCTCCACGGGATGCGCTCGCTCGCGCAAAAACTCAGCGCGGCGACGAGCCGCCCGACTTGTTTGACTTCTGCATACGCGCTCGCGCTGCCCCCGACGCGCATCGACGTGCGCGCGGCGAGCGGATAGTCGAACGCGATGTCGCCGTCGAGCAGCGCCGCAAGCGCGCCGCGCTGATCGGCATTTGGCGCTTTACCCTGCAGTGATGCTCGCGTGGTCACCGCGACGGCGCGACGCCGGCATCGGAAGCGGACAGACCCGCCGCCAGCTCGTGCGCGACGCCGCCGATATCGCCGGCCCCAAGCGTGAGCACGAGATCGCCGTTGCGCACGGAGCGCTGCAGATATGCCAGCACGTCCGCGCACTTGGGCAGATGCATGACGGGTTTATCGCGGTCGATCTCGCGCACGCACTCCACGATGGACTCGGCGCGCACGCCGGGCAACGGCACTTCGCCGGCGGCATAGATATCGCTCACGATCACGAGATCGGCGCTGGCCAGCGCGCGCGCGAAATCGCGGATGAGATAGGCGGTCCGGCTGTAGCGGTGCGGCTGGAACGCGACGACGATGCGGCCGGGCCAATAGGCGCGCGCGGCGGCGATCGTCTCTTGCACGGCTGTCGGGTGATGAGCGTAGTCGTCCACAACGCGCACGTCGGGGCTCTCATAGAGCACTTGGAAGCGCCGCGCCACGCCGCGGAAGCGGCCGAGCGCAAGCGCGATCTTGTCGAACGGCACGTCGAATTCCAGGCCGACCGCCACCGCGCACAACGCATTGAAGACGTTGATCCTGCCGGGCACGCGCATGACCGCTTCGCCCAACTCGACGTCGCCCGCCCGTACGGAAAAGCGCGAGCCGAAATCGGCCAGCTGTGCGTCGTACGCGCGAACGTCGGCGCGCACGTCGAACCCGACCGTGATGATCTTGGCATCGCCGTAGAGTTGCGGTTCCGCATGCAGACGCCGGAGCACTTCGGCGACCACGGTGCAGTCCGCCGATGCGATGATGCGGCCTTCGGGCGGCACGCGCCGCGCAAACGCGAGAAACGTTTCGATGAGATGTTCGATGTCGCGGTAGTAGCCGAGGTGATCGTTCTCGATGTTCGTGATGACGGCGCACCACGGCGTCAGCCGTAAGAACGACGCGTCGCTCTCGTCGGCTTCGGCGACCACCACGTCGCCCGAACCCAAGCGCGCATTTGCGCCGAGATCGTTGACCTCGCCGCCGATCAAAACTGTGGGCGCGAATCCACCGGCGTCGAGCACGGCCGAGATCATCGACGTGGTCGTCGTCTTGCCGTGCGTGCCGGAGACCGCAACCCCGCGCTTGTCGGCCATGATCTCGGCAAGCATCTCTGCGCGCTGCATCACGGGCGTGCCGGCGCGCTGCGCTGCGATGACTTCCGGATTGTCCGGCGGGATCGCCGATGAGATAACGACCGCGTCTGCGCCTGCCACGTTGTCGGAGCCGTGCCCGAGCGTCACGTGCGCGCCGAGCGCCTTCAATTTGTCGAGCGTGGAGTTGGTCTTGAGATCGGAGCCGGAGACGGAGATGCCCATGGCGAGCAGCACGCGCGCGACGGCGCTCATGCCGACGCCGCCGATGCCCACAAAATGTACGTGCCGGTAGTCTTTCATCCGCTCACTTTTGTTAGTTTCACCGGCTGCCTATGCCTCCCGTGAGGATGCGTTCGACCATGTGATGCAGTGCACGCGGTTGCGACAAACCTCGCGCCGCGGCGGCCATGGTCTCGCGCTTGTCGTCGTCGAGCAGTTCGACGAGCGCCCAATAGAGCGCGTCGGCGTCGAGCCGCTCGTCGGCGATGACGAGCGCGGCGCCGCGTGAGACAAACGCCGCCGCATTCTTGGTCTGATGGTCTTCGGCTGCGTGCGGATACGGCACGAGGATGGACGCGATGCCCGAGATCGCTATCTCCGCGAGCGTGGAGGCGCCGGCGCGCGAGACGATCGCATCGGCCGCGGCAAAACCAAGCGCCATGTCGTCTAAGTATGGAAGCACGACGTAACGGTTGTCGTTTGGCTCGGATCGGCGCTCGGCCGCCATCCATTCGAAGTCGCGCTTGCCCGCCACGTGCAGCACTTGCCAGTCCGTCGGGAGGCGCCGGCGCGCCGCCATGGCGCTGACGGCGACATTGATCCGGCGCGAACCTTGGCTGCCGCCGAAGACGAGCAGCGTGCGGCGGTCGGGGTCGAGGTTCAGGCGCCGCCGGGCGTCGGCCTTTGGGGGCGGCGCGTAGAACTCGGGCCGGATCGGTGTGCCGATGCGCACGAATTTTCCGGGGAAATATGGACCCGTCTCCGCATACGTGCCCCAGACTTCGTCCGCCACTTTCGCAAGCGTGCGGTTCGCCAGGCCGGGCATTGCGTTTGGCTCGACGATCGCTATCTTGACTTTCGGCAGCCGGCGCGCGGTGCGCAACGTCGCCGCGGCGGCGACGACCGGAACGCTGGCATAGCCGCCGGTCGCGATGACCACGTCGGGTTTGAAGCGCGCCACGATCGGCAGCGCCTGCATGACGCCGACCGAATTCGCGGCCAAGCCGCCCGCGGCAGCGATCAATGACGAGCGTGAAATCGGTCCGCTGGCGACGCGCGCGGTAGCGATCCGCGTCTCGGCCAACACGCCCGCGTCGAGCTCGGCATGGCTTGAGACGAGCAGGATCGACGGCGCGCCTTCGCGCGTTTCGAGGTCGAGCTGCAGCTCGATCTGCGGTATCGTCTCGCCGGGTTTGCACCGGCCTGGATCAGCGGGCGCGCCGGAGAGCGCTCTGGCGAGTGACAACGCGGGGTACAGATGACCGCCGGTGCCGCCTCCCGCGAGCAAAATACGCATCGTCGTCCTCACGCGCTTTCGTGTCGGCGGCCAATGCCGCCCGCGACCGACCGCGCGAAACGCCGGCGATAATGCCGACGCCGAACAGACTGATGAAGAGCGACGTGCCGCCGTAGGAGATGAACGGCAGCGGCACGCCGGTGACCGGCCACGTCGAGGTGACGACGCCGATATTGACGAGCGCCTGCAGCACGATCGACGCGGTGATGCCGATAGCGAGGTAGAATCCGAAGCGATCGTCCGACTTCATCGCGATCCGCACGCCGCGATACGCGAGCGCGAGGAAGAGCGCGAGCACGATCGCCGCGCCGATGAAGCCCAATTCCTCGCCGATGATCGCGTAGATGAAATCGGTGTACTGCTCGGGCAGATAGCCGAATTTCTGACGGCTCTCGCCCAACCCGAGTCCGTGCCAACCGCCCGATCCGAGCGCGAGCAGCGACTGGATGATGTGGTAACCCGTGCCCTGCGGGTCGTTCCACGGGTGCAAGAACGCGGTGAACCGATCGCGGCGATACGGGCTTGAGTAGACGAAGAGCAGCAGTGTGGGGATGCCGAGGGCCATCATGGTCAAGAGATGCGTGATCTTCGCGCCCGCGACGTAGAGCATCACCGTAGCCGTGATGACGAAGAGCGATGCAGTGCCGAAATCCGGCTCGCGGATGACGAGACCGAAACAGATCCCCACGCAGATCAGCGCCGGAAAGCCTGCGCGATTGAACGAGAGCGCGCCGTCTTCGCGGTCGGCGAAGATCTTGGCGAGCATGATCACGACCGCGAGCTTTGCGAATTCCGATGGTTCGAACGAGAACGATTTGAACGCGAACCATCGTTGCGCGCCGCCCTCCATAGCGCCAAAGCCGGGAACGAGCACGAGCGCGAGCAGCGCCACTGCGATGCCGAACAGCCACGGCGCGGCTTTGCGCAGACTGCCGTAGTCCATCTTCATCCCGACCCACGCCGCCGCGCCGCCGAGAACAAGCCAGAGAAGATCGCGCTTGAGGAAGTAGGCCGGGTCGTGGAAGTCGGTCATGCCTTCCACCGATGATGCCGAGAAAACCATGATCGCGCCGATGGCGACGAGCGCACCGACCACGGCGAGCAGGTACGGGTCAGCCGCCCGCCGCTGCATCATCCCGCGCGCACTCCGTTGCCCTCGACACGGCCCTTTACAGCGGCGGCAAATTTTTCGCCGCGCTGTTCGGCGCTGTCGAACATATCAAACGATGCGCAACCCGGAGAGAGCAGCACGACGTCGCCTGACTTCGCAAGTCCGAATGCCGCTTCGACCGCTTCGTCCATGGATTTCGCATAGGCCACAAGCGGACCGCGCAGCGCGCGCCCGATCAACTGCGCCGACTCGCCGATGAGCACGGCGGCCTTCACGCGTTTCGATATCGCGCTGCACATCGAACCGAATTCCGTGTTCTTCGGTTTGCCGCCGGCGATGAGGACGATCGGTTCGTCGAACGCGTCGATCGCTTTGACGACCGCGTCGGGATTGGTGGCCTTGCTGTCATCGATCCACGAGATGCCGTCCGCGTTCGCGATCGGCTGCAAACGGTGTGGTAAAGGAAGAAACGAGCGCAGCCCATCGCGGACCGCCCTGACGCTCGCTCCGGCGGCGAGCGCTGCAAGCGACGCGGCGAGCGCATTCTCGATATTATGCGCGCCGCGCAGGTGCAGTTCTCGTGCGGCTATGAGTTCGCCGTCGGGCCGTACGCCGTCGCCGCGCCAGTGCAGCATGCCGTCGCGATAGAACGCGTCGGCGCCCTGCTGGCCGGAGAGCGAGAACCAGAGCGTCTTGCACGGAATCGTGCGCACGCCGGCGCGCAGGCGCGCACCGGTCTCATCGTCCATGTTGCCGACGAAGACGTCGCCGTCGCCCTGATTGGCGAAGATGCGATACTTGGCTTCGCCATATTCTTCCATGGACGGATAGCGATCGAGATGATCCGGCGACAAGTTGAGCAGCACGCTGATGCGCGGTCTGAATTCGCGGATGGACTCGAGCTGGAAGCTGGAGACTTCCGCGACCACCCAATCGTCGTGACCGGCGGCGACGGTTTTCGTGATCAGCGGATCGCCAATGTTGCCGCCAACATGCACTTTGCGGCCGTCGGCGCGCAGCAGATGACCGATGAGCGCGGTCGTGGTGGACTTTCCCTTGCTGCCGGTGACTGCGATGATCGGCGCATCGCAGAGCCGGTAGGCTACTTCGATCTCGGAGTAGACCGGCACGCCCGCTCTGGAAATCGCGAGCACGGCCGGATGGTTGAGCGGCACGCCGGGTGAGAGCACGGCGCCCGTGGCAGCGCCGATGGCTTTGGCGAGCTCGCCGGAGGCGAGCAGCGGAACGCCCAGTTTGGCCAAGACGTCGCGCTCGCGGTTCAGCTTTTCCGGCGGCTTGTCGTCGAAGGCGACGACCGAGGCGCCGCGGGCGCGCAACACTTCAGCCGTGGCCAAACCGCTGCGGCCGACTCCGATGACGATGACGGAATCCGTTGCGTCGAACATGTTCGAACGGGTGTTCGTCATCGACGCTCTGTTGCCTCGCGCCGCATCAGGTGAGCGCCATAGCCGCGCCGACGGCGAGCATCGCAAGCCAAGAGATCGCGACGAACGTTCGCGTCACGCGCTTCTCCGGCCAGCCTGACAATTCGAAATGGTGATGCAACGGGCTCATCTTGAAAATGCGTTTACCCGTGAGCTTAAACGACACCACCTGCGCGATCACTGAAAGTGCTTCGACGACGAACACGATGCCGAGCAAGGGCAACACAAGCAGCCAGCCGCTCTGGATCGCGGCGCCGGCGATGAGCGCGCCAAGCAAGAGCGACCCGGTGTCTCCCATGAATATTCTGGCCGGATAGCGATTGAACCACAGAAATCCGATGCATGCGCCGGCCACCGCAGCCATCGGTGCGTTCAATAGGTCGGCCACGATGAGGGCGAAGAGCACCGGCAGCGCCGCCCCTGCCGCCAGCCCATCCAAGCCGTCGGCGAGGTTGACGGCGTTTGCCGCGCCGACGACGGCGAGTGTCGCCAGGATGAAAAAAAGCGCGGGTGGCATCGAAAAGTGCAGGCCAAAAAAATGCTGCGCTTCGGCCCACCAAGGGCCCATGCCCACAAAACGGAGTGGATCGTTACCTTGCCCGTACGAATAATGCCAGGCGAAGATCGCGCCGACGATTGCAAGCAAGAGAAACTTCCAGCGCGCCTTGAGTCCAAGCGGTCGTTTCTTGATAATGATGAGCAGGTCGTCGACGGCTCCGATACAGCCGGCGCCGATCGCTAGTAAGCTGAGCGCGACCTCGTCAGGATCGTGTTTGAACAACGCGAGGAGCAGCGCGGCGGCGGCGGCGATAAGGAACACGAGACCACCCATCGTGGGAGTACCCTGTTTCGTAACGTGCGATTTCGGGCCGTCTTCGTAGATCATCTGGCCCAGCGCACGCCCGCGCTGCCAGGCGATGAGGATTGGAATGAAGATAACCGCGATGAGTATGCCGCCGAGGAACGCTTCATAAACCCACGACGGGTGCGCGCTTGCTGCTATGACCCACAATGGGTGCGTGCTGCCTTGTATGACTCTAGCGAACGCGAGGTGGACGTTATTGCTCTGCATCACGAGAGCAGCGGTGACCGCGGCGCCGACGCAGGTTGCGGTCGGTACTTGAGCACGACGATCGGCGTTTGTTGATCGCTGTTGCCATGCGGATTTTCGCGCAGACATGCGGTGACCGCGTCAGAGTTAACGCCGGCGCTTGCGCCGAGGATATTCACTCTCGCGAGATCGTTGACGTCCACGATGACGACGTGCGCGCTGCACGCGTTCGCGATCGCGACGGCCGCTTCGCCAGGCCGCTCGGGACCGAACACGATGTGCCGCTCGTAGGGCGGCATCGTGCCGGTGTAACCATCGATCTCGGCCACCGCTGATCCGAGGATGCGATAGAAATCTCCGTGGCGCCCGATAAGCTTGCCGGCGGCCGACGCGGCGGACGCATACAACACTTTCCACGCGCCCACGTTGTCCATCACGAGTTGCATCGATTCCGGCTGATTCACCGTGGCATAGGGCCCCGCGCGTTCCGCGAGCAGCCGCGCAAGCAGCGTCGGGCGCACAAACTCTGCGGCGACGGATCTTCCTTGTGCGATAGCCACAGCAGTCTCGGAGACGCAGACGACATCATCGCTCGACGCGATGCCGCGAACGCATAGCGCGACGAGCGCCGGCAGATCGTCGCCCTTGCGTACGAGCGGCGTCCGAACCGGGATGGCGACGATGCGCGGCGGCAGCCCGGGCGGTGAGACGATGAATGTGCGCCGGTTCATGACGCGCGCTTCTCGCCGGCCAAGAGCGCCTGCAGTATTTCCTCCATGCGTTGCACGCGCGAACCCTTGAGCAGCACAGCGTCACCTGATCGGAGCGTGTTCGCGAGCAGGTCGGCGATCTCCGCATTCGACTCAAAGGAATGAACAGACGCGGCGGGCATGCCCGCCGTCTGCGCACCCTCGATCAATGCGCGCGCATAGGGGCCACCGCAGTACAAGGCATCTAGTGAGGCGCGTGCCGCAGCCGCGCCGGTCGCGCGATGCATTGCTTCCACTTCTGGACCGAGTTCTGCCATGCTGCCGAGCACGGCGTAGCGCCGGCGCGCCGGAACGTCGGCGAACGCCCGAAGCGCCTGGGCAACCGATGTCGGATTCGCGTTGTAGGCATCGTAGACGCACGTCGCACCCGACGGCAACACGTGCTGTTCGAAGCGGCCCTCTGGGAGATGCAACGCGCCAAAGCCCGCGATTGCGTCTTCGAACGGTACGCCGTACCCAATCGCTGCGCCGGCGGCGAGAAGTGCATCGCGCAAGTGATGCTCACCGGCGAGATGCCATTCTGCCGACGCCGCGTGGTGCGACAAGTATGTCACATCGACGAGCCCGTTTTTCGGATGGTCAGCCTCAAGCGTATCACCGGGCGCTTCATGATCGCCGGCGATACGAATCCAAAGCGCTTCGATCTCGAGACCATACTCCGCGGCGAGTTTCCGCGACCACTCGTCGTCGGCATTGCAGACGGGAAGAGCGTCGCGGAAGAGCGCGAACTTCGTGCGCGCGAGTTCTTCGCGGTCCTTGAAATATTCGAGGTGCGCCTCGCCGATGTTGGTCAGTATGCCGATATCGGGCGCTGCGATGTCAACGAGTTGCGCGATCTCGCCGGGATGCCGCGCGCCCATCTCGACGACCGCGACATCCACATCGTCGCCGAGCAGATAACAAATCTTAGCCACACCGAGCTCGTTGTTCTCGTTCTGCGGCGTCGCAAGCGTGCGGAAGTGCGGCGCGAGTAACTGCGAGGCCATTTCCTTCGTCGTCGTCTTCCCATTGCTGCCCGTAATCCCGATGACTTCTGCATCGGAAGCGCGGCGCGCGGCGGCTGCACCGGCGAGATACGCTCTCTTGGCATCCTTGACGACCATGTAGGGAACCGGGCTCGGGTTGGGCACCGCGGCCGCATCGTCGAGGACCAGCGCGCGGCAGCCGCGCGCCAACGCCGCCTTTGCAAATGCGTTGCCGTCAAACGATGGACCGCGAAGCGCGACAAAAACTTCACCGAGCGCGAGCGTGCGTGAATCGGTGCTCGGACGAAACGGCGCGTTGAGATCGATCGCTGGTCCGCGCCACGTCGAACGCGCGGCTTTGGCGAAATCCGCGAACGAGAGCATGCTCACCGGCCGCGCCTCTCAAGCGCTTCGCGCGCGACCGAGGCATCGGAGAAGGGCAGCACGAGGTCGCCGATCAGTTGGTAAGGTTCGTGGCCCTTGCCCGCGATGATGACCGCATCGCCATCGCGCGCCGACTCGATCGCGCGATCGATCGCCGCGGCCCGATCGGCAATCACCTCGAACTCTCCGCCGCGGATGTCGCGCATGCCGGCGACGATCGCTTCTCGAATCAAAGATGGGTCTTCGCTGCGCGGATTGTCGTCGGTCACGATGACGCGATCCGACAGCTCGCGAGCGATCGCACCCATGAGCGGCCGCTTCGCAGCGTCGCGATCGCCGCCGCAGCCGAAGACGCAGATGAGTTGCCCATTCGTAAGCGCCCGCGCCGCGGTCAGCACGTTGCGCAGCGCGTCCGGCGTGTGGGCGTAGTCCACGTAGACGCCGAGCTCGCGGGCGTCGACGCGCGACATGCGCCCCGGCACGTCGGTCACGCTTTCGATGCCGTCGGCGATGGCCTCGACGTCGACATCCAAAGCGCAGGCGGTGGCGATTGCCGCCAGCGCATTGGCGACATTGAACGGGCCGGGCAGACGAACAGAAAACGGGGCCGGCCGCAGAGAGGGAACGGAAAACGTCGAGCCGTCGCGCTCGATCGCGATGTCCGTCGCGGTTAGCACCGCATCGGTGTTTTCCACGGCGTAGGTCAAGGTGCGGCCGCTGGTCATCGCGAGCCGACGGCCTTCGGGATCATCGAGGTTGATGACGCGCACACCGGGGCTTTTTCGACCGCCTCGAGTCACGCCCTCGAAGAGACGCGCTTTTGCCGCTCTATACGCATCAAAAGTCTTGTGGAAATCGAGATGATCTTGCGTGATGTTGGTCAGCACGGCGACATCGAAATCGACATCGTCCACGCGATGCTGCACGAGCGCATGGCTCGACACTTCCATGATCGCGCCGCGCGCGCCGGAGTCGCGAAACGCAGCGAGCAAGCGCTGTAACTCGTGCGCGTACGGCGTCGTGTTGGCCAGTGAGGTCTCAAACGCGCCCATCAGGCGCGCGCCGAGCGTGCCGATGAGACCGAACGGAGTGCCCGCCGCGGCCATGATCGCTTCGAGAAAACGCGTGGTCGTCGTCTTACCGTTTGTGCCGGTGACGCCGATGACGGTGAGGTCGTCCGAAGGGTGACCGTACAATTCGGCCGCTACCGAGGAGAGCGCGGCGAGTGTGTCCGGAACGAACGCGATCGGGATGTCCGAAGCGATCGCAATGGTGGGCCGACTAGCGTCGGCCCCTTCTGGGCTGTTGGGCCCTTCAGTCATCGCGAGGACGGCGCTCGCGCCGGCGGCGACAGCTTGCGCGGCGTGCGCATGCCCGTCGGAGTGCGCGCCTTGCAAGCAGACAAAGAGCGCGCCGGGTTCGATGCGCCGGGAATCGACGGAGATCGAAGAGATGGGAATCTCGGCTTTGCCGCGGATCCGGACGCCGTCCACTCCGGAAAGCAGTTGCCGCAACGGCACCGGCATCACCGGAGCCATTTACTGCTGCCTTCCGTTGTTCCCTAGCAGGCCGGGTTCGCCGACCGCCTGACCGCCCGCGCGTTCGGGATCCGTGATGGTGCCGAGGTCGCCGCGCGGCACGACGCTCTCGCGCCAGAACACGCGCCCAGCAAGGTCGCGGAACGCGGGAAGCGCCACGATGCTTCCATAGTATTCGCCCTGCGGCCGATCGAGTTTCACAAAGATGACGTATTCCGGTTTGTCGGCCGGAATGATGCCGGCGAACGACGCGGTGTAGGCGCCGGGAACGTACGAACCGTCGATCACCATCTGGGCAGTACCGGTCTTGCCGGCAAGTTCGTAGCCGGGCATCTTCGCGGCGGTGGCGGTGCCGCGCCGTACCACGTCGCGCAAGATCGTCATCAGCGCAGCCGATGTCTCTGGCTTGATCACGCGCCGGACTACCTGCGGGCTGAACGACTTCACGATCCGGCCATCGGGTCCGACGATCGCATGCACGATGAGCGGCTTCATCAGCACGCCGCCGTTTGCGATCGCGGCATACGCCGTCGCCATCTGTAGCGCCGTCACCGAGACGCCTTGTCCGAAGCCGATCGTTGCGAGCCGCGAGCCATACCAGTCTTCCGGCGACCCGAGAATGCCGCCGCTTTCGCCGGGGAGATCGACGCCCGTCGGATCGTCCAACCCGAACTTCTTGATGTACGAATACATCGTCTGCGGACCGACGCGCATCGCGATCTGCGCGGCGCCGACGTTATGCGAGAACGTCACGATGTCGTCGATCGTCTCGTAGCGGTGGCCCGACGCCATCATGCCGTCGTCGGCGTTGTGGATGATCCGATTGCCGACTTCGATCTCGTCGCGCGCGGGGAACGTGTCATCCACCGTCATCTTGCCGCTGTCGAGCGCCGCGGCGGCAGTGATGGCTTTGAAGGTCGAGCCCGGTTCGAACGGATCGGTGATCGCTCGGTCGCGCCACGTGGACGGCGGCGAATTCGCAAAACGGTTGGGATCGAAGTTCGGATAGTTGGCGAGCGCGAGAATCTCACCGGTCTGCGCGCGCATGATGATCGCTGACCCGTCGGCGGCGTGATAGCGCTCGGCTGTCGCGCGCAAGATCTCCTCGGCTTCGTACTCGAGCATACGATCGATCGTCAAAACGACCGTATCGCCGACGACCGCCGGCTGGACGACGCGCGCACCGAACGGGATCGGCCGGCCGTTGTTGTCGGTCGCCTCCATGACTTGGCCGGCTTTGCCTTCGAGCACGTCGTTGAACGCGACTTCGACACCCGCGAGACCTTGGCTGTCCACGCCGGTAAAGCCGACGAGCGTGCTTCCCACGCGGCCTTGCGGTTCGACGCGCAATCCAAGCGCTTCGTCGGACCGCCCGATGCCCGCCAATCCTAACCGGTCTACGCGATCGGCAACGGACTGCGGCACGTTGCGCGCGATGTAGATATAAGAAGCGTTCTCGTGCAGCACCGACTCAATATCGGTCACGGAATAGCCGAGCAGCGGGGCGAGCAGCCTGGCCGCGTGATCGGCGTTCTTGACTTGGGCCGGCTGCGCGTAGATCGCGCTCGCCGGCAGACTCGTGGCAAACGCGACGCCGAAGCGATCGACGACATCGCCGCGCCGTCCGCTGATCGGGAAGGTGGACCGTTGCTGATCGCCGGCATCTGCCGCGAGCGCCGCGCTCTCGTTGATCTGCACTTTGTACAGCCGCGCGCCGAGCAGCCCGGCCACGAGGAGGATGAGCCAGAATAGAACGCTCGCGCGCGTGCGGAGACGGCGGCGTTCCTTTTCCTTCACCTGACGTGCAAGAGACGCGCTACGAAGGCAAGCGCTGTGTTCTGCGGCTCCGGTCTCGGCGCGCCCGGCATCATGAGGACGGAGACGGAATTCGGAACCGTCATGTGCAGTTTGGCCGCCGCAGCTTCGAGCCGGCCGAGGCTCTCAAGCTGGCCGACTTGCGCGCGTAGCTCGTTGTTGGCCAGCATGAGTTTGGCTTCTTGCGCGCGATCGGTGGATAATCTATACGTTTGCGCAGCGAGCTGCGCGGTCAATCCCACGTACGCGATGATCAGCGCGAGCGGCACGCCCACGAGCACGCTCGTGCGCAGCGTCGATGGCACGGCGCGACTGGCACTGCGGCGTGCTCTGCGGCGCGGCGCAGGCGCTGCGGGCGATTCCTTGGGCTGCGCGTATGCCCGAGCCGTCATGCTCATATCGTCTGCGCCTCCTGCGCATCGCCGATCATGCTCGCAGCGCGCAGTTTTGCACTGCGCGACCGCGGATTTTCGGCAAGCTCCTTTTGGTCGGGGCTGAGCGGTTTACGCGTCAGCAGCTCGCAGCGGCCGGCTTTGTGCCATGCGCGAAACTTCGATTTCACGATGCGATCTTCGCCTGAATGAAAACTGATGACGACGATGCGGCCGCCGGCCCGGACGCGCGTTGCGGCTGCATCGAGGCTGCGCTCGAGATTGCCGAGCTCATCGTTGACGGCGATGCGCAGCGCTTGAAAGGTGCGCGTCGCCGGGTGCACGCGGCGCCGTTCGCGACTCGCGTCTCGCGGTTGCGCCGAGAGAATGGCGGCGACGAGATCGGACGTCGTGCGTAACGGCGAACGCTCACGGCGCCGCACGATGTGGCGCGCGATGCGCCGCGCATGGCGTTCGTCGCCGTATTGGAAGATGAGATCGGCGAGTTCCGGCTCGGGCATCGAGTTCACGATCTGTGCGGCGGTCTTGCCGTTCGATGCGCTATCGAGCCGCATGTCGAGCGGCTCGGTTCCGGCAAAAGAAAATCCGCGGCTTTCATCAGCCAGCTGCATCGAAGAGAGTCCGAGATCGTACATTATCCCGTCCGCTTGCCGTACCGCCTGCTCGTCGAGAACATCGCCGAGCCGGCCGAAGTTCGCATGCACCGCATCCAGGCGCCCTGGAAATCTCTTCTCGAGTTCTCTCGCTCGCTCTACCGCCGCCGGATCGGCATCGAGCGCGATCACGCGGCACTCGCGCGACCGCTGTAGCAGCGCTTCAGTGTGCCCGCCGCCGCCGAACGTGGCGTCGACGAACACCGGTCGCCGGCTTTCTCCGGCCGGCAGCAGCATCGCCATGCTCTCCTCGAGCATGACGGATGCGTGATCAGTAGAGGCCAAGCTCCGTCATCAATTTGGCCATGCCGTCCGGCGGTTTGCTCGCCGCCTTCCAGCCCTCTGCCGGCCAAAGCTCGATCCGCGTCAGTGCGCCGACCAGGATCACGTCGCGCTCCACCTTTCCGTACTCGCGAAGCGGAGCGGGCACGATCAGGCGTCCTTGCGAGTCGAGCGACACTTCCTCGGTGTGAGCGAAGAGATGCCGCACGAAACTCCGATACTGGTCGTCTTTGCGCGCAGCGGCCTCGAGCTTCGCGCAGAACTCAGACCAAGCAGACTCCGGATACATGGCAAGACATGGTTCGGGCGGCGCTATCGTCAAGACGAAGTGATCGCCGAGCCGGGCCCGAAACCGCGCCGGAATGGTCAAGCGACCCTTGTCGTCGAGGGTATGCTCGAACCGCCCCGTGAATTTCGGGAGTCCGCTCATGGATGCGCCACCAAGCCCCACATCGAGCCATTTTTTACCACTATACCCCATCTATCGGCCGGAAGGCAAGCGAAAAGAGGGACAGCACACCCGTTCGATGCGGGGACGCATGTAGGGCGGACCTTTATGGTCCGCCAGGCCGGCGGGCTAGTTCGGCCACAAGAAAACGGGGCGGACCTTAAAGGTCCGCCCTACGTTGGCGCGATCGAGAGAGGCGGACCTTAAAGGTCCGCCCTACATCAGGAGGCGGTGACGGTCACCGCGGCGCGAGTGGTTTTCGCGCTCACATGGACGCTCGCGGTCGACCCCTGGGTCGTCACGCTCATCGTCCACGAGCCGCCGGCGCCGGCTAGCGGCACCATCTGCAGTTCGATCCGCTGCGAAGCGCCCGGCGCCAGCGTGACGGCGCTCTTGAACGGGTCGCAGACCTTCTGGTAGCAGAACGAGAGCAGCCAGTGTGCCGGCAGGCCGAGCGCAGCCAGATGCACCGTGCGCGACTCGGCGGACGGATTATGGATCATGACGTAGAGTTTGGCGGGCACGGTTGCGGTCGAAGTCGTGGACGAACTTCCGCTCACGGCCATGCGCCACGGCACCGGATTTAACGCGACATACTGTTCCTCGGCCTGTTGCGCGACGATCGTGCCGGGCGCCGTGCTGGTGGCGACCTGCAGGACAGCCCGCGCTGCGCTCACGTTCCCCGCGAGGAGATACGTGCGGCCCGTCTTCAGCCAGACGCGGCCGAGTTCGTATGCCAGATCCTTCTTCGTGGGATTCGCGGCGTACGCCGTCGCTGCGATCGTCAGCGCCTTGCTCTCCGCAGTGAGCGCTGCCGGATAGTTCTTCGCGCCATTGTTCGCGGATGCGAGCGTGAGCCAGTTTTCCGGATCATCCGGCGCGATGTTGGCCGCGGACTGCGCGTAGCCGACCGCCCGCGAATATTGCTTCAGATTGTAGGCCGGCAGATAGGCGTTTGCATAGCCGTCTACGACGTCGGGCGCCAGCGAGATCTCGAGGTCGAATTGCTGCAGCGCGTCCGCATATCGTTCCTGATCCGTATACGCCTGACCGCGCAGATCCGCTGCCTGAGCCGAGTCTTTCTTCAAGTTCGGATCGGGCGGATTCGTGGCGGCGGCGCGGCCTGCATAGGCGTCGGCGAGCGCAAGGCTCAGCGCGTCGCGCAATTGCGTGCTCTTGAAGTAGTCGATGGTCGCCGAATCATCGGCGTTCGAAAGCTTGTCGAGCTTATCGTTGGCGGCCTTGCCGCTTGCGATCGCATCGTCGAATTTGCCGGCCTGAACCGACGCGTTGACCATGGCGGTCGCAGAGGAAGTCGTCGTGTAGAATGCGGTTGCGGTCTTCGAGTCCGGCACCGGCTGGCCCGCGACGACGGAGTTGAGCGCAAGCGTCATCGTGGGAGAATCGAGTTGATCGACTTGCCGATAGCGGATGACGCCGTTGCGGTCCAGCACGTAGGTCGTGGGGATCGCGCGCACATCGTAGTTCTCTTCGATCTTTCCGTCGCCGTCGAGCGCGAGGCGATAATGCACGCCGTTGCTCTTCGCCCACACCGAGACGAGTTGCGCGCTTTCGCGATCGTCGACCCCGAGGAAGATCACGCCTTGCGGACCGTAGTGCTTCTCGGCCGCGATAAGATCCGGCGTCTCGGCGCGGCACGGCGGGCACCACGTCGCGAAGAAATTCACGACGACGACGTGTCCGCGGAGCCGGGCGAGATCGACGCTCCCGCCGCCCACAAGCGGCAACGCGAATGACGGCGCCGACATACCGGTGGCCGGTGCCGCGGCGAGCGCAGCGCTGGATAACGCAGCGGCTGCGATACACGCAGATATCAGAGCGACGAATGAGGCGCGAGCGGTCAACATGGCGGCGAGACCTTCCTTAGAACGAGCGTGCAGAGGAGCGACGACTCGTTTGCTTTTTCATGGTGGAAGTGTTAGAGTCATTTTGCGGATGCGGCCACGTTCACCATGGCTGCAGGCCTGTTTTCTATTTTCGATTGGTGAAAACCCTGAGGATCTCGAGCTTTGGCACTGCAGGACCGTACGATCAACTGTCGCGATTGCTCCGCCGACTTCGTTTTCACCGTGGGCGAGCAGGAGTTCTACGCGCAAAAAGGCTTTGAACACGAGCCCACGCGTTGCCCGACCTGCCGCCAAGCGCGTAAGCGCGGCCGCAGTGAAGGAGCTCAAGGAGCGGAACGCACGCTCTATGATGCGGTCTGCTCGGAGTGCGGAGGGGCGGCGCAGGTGCCGTTTTCGCCGAGGCCGGACAAGCCCGTCTACTGCGCCGATTGCTATAAGAAGGTTTCGCCCCGCCGTACCCGCGCTTGATATGACGTAGTTCCCGTCACGATTTCATTAGCCGGCCGTGAGAACGGACGGGCGCTTTCGCACGTCCGCAGGCGGCCCCGGCCATGGCGAGAAACCCCTCTTTAGCCGATACGTATTCATAGGGTAGAAACTCCTGGACGTGGCCGGCGGAACTCGCCGGCTTCGAGGATGGCGGATGCATTTGAACGGGCGCGCGCTGCGCCGTGCGATCGTTGCGATAACTCTCGCTAGCGCCTCGTGTCTTGCTGGCTGCAGCGGTTATGGGTTATTTCCCGATGGCGGCGGACCGCATGCCATGCCCGGGCCTGCGCTCACCCAACTCATCAATCTCAACGCGAAGACGTATCGTTTGGCACCGGCGCTCGTTCGCGCCGTCATCGCCGTCGAATCCGGCGGCGATCCCTCGGCGGTCTCTGATGCGGGCGCGATGGGCCTCATGCAGCTGATGCCGGGCACCGCGCAGACGTACGGCGTCGGCGATGCGTTCGATCCTTCGGAGAACGTGGCCGGCGGATGCGCGTATTTGCACGATCTTCTCGCGCGCTATCACGGTGATCTGAGCTTCGCGCTCGCAGCGTATAACGCTGGACCGGGGGCGGTGGACAAGTACGGTGGCATTCCGCCGTATGCCGAAACGCAGAGCTACGTTCAAAACGTAACAGAGTTGTATCGCGAGGCTATCGGATCGTCGCGGGCGCTCCGGTAACCACATAGGAAGTGGCCCGCGTGACTTCACGCTTTCTCGCGCTCGCGCCATCTCGAGGCGAGATGCGCGCCTTGCGCCAACCGGTGGAAGTGGACGCCGCCGAACCCGGCGAGCGCCTTGACTGGCTCTCGGCCGGCCATGGCTACCGTTCGCCCGAGCAGCCGCGCGGCGGATTGGGTTTTCTCAGCCGAATCTCCATCCTCGATCGCTATCTCGTGGCGGAGATGCTCGGACCGTTCTTCATCGCGCTTGCGGTCATCACGCCGCTGCTGCTCATCAACCAGTTTTTCCTCGCTGCCGACTACGTCATCAACAAAGGCGCGCCGACGCTGCTCGTCATGCGCTATCTCGTGCTCCAGCTGCCGGCGCTGTTCTATCTCGCGTTTCCGTTCGCAACGCTGTGCGCTGTTCTGCTCGGCTTCGGCAGGCTCGCCGGGGATAACGAAGTCACGGCGATGCGCACGAGCGGCATCAGCGTGCATCGCATCGCGCTACCGTGCTACGTGCTCGGCCTCGTGCTTTCGATCGCATCGTTCGGCATCAACGAGTCGCTTGCGCCATACGCCGACCGGCACGCCGAAGACACGTTCCGCCAGATCATGTACCACTCGACGCAGCCGATCATCGAACCGGATCAATTCATCCGCACGCCGGACGGCCAGCACATGATCTACGTCGGCTCGATCGACTCGGGCACCGGTGTCATGCACAACGTCGTCATCGAGACGATCGGCACGAGCCCCAACCCCGACTCGATGCAAGCCGAGACCGGCAAGCAGGTCGACGGCAATATCGTGCTGCAAGATGGCATCTACACGAAGTACGGCGCCGACGGATTCGTCGCATCGCAGAGCAAGTTCAAGACGATGCAGTTTCCGCTTGGCGATCCGAGCGTGCTCTACGACGGCGCATTCTCGCCGTTCGCGGAGAACTCGAACCAGTTGCGGAATGAGATCAAGAATCTCAAGGCCAGCGGCGAGGACACCCGCAACCAAGAGATGATCCTCGCGCAGAAATACGCGATGCCGATCGCGTGCTTGATCAGCATCCTCATCGCGCTGCCGCTGTCGACGATGTTCGGCCGCTACGGGCGCGGCGTCGGCGCGCTGATCGCGGTCGCGGCGGTGATTCTGTACTATGCCGCGATGGCGATCGGCGGTGCGCTTGGCAAGAACGGAGCGGTTCCGGTCTTCGTCGGATCCTGGTTGCCGAATGCGATCATGGCCGGAGTGGGGGTCACGCTGCTGTTCCGAGATAGGCGCTGATGCGCGCCGCCCAGGCATAGGGTCGAATTCTTGACTCGTCGACGCACGCTGCGCCGGATCGCGCACGGTGCCAGCAAGACATTTGCGTTGGCGCTCTGCTTCATGCTTGCGATGGGCCCGGTAGTAGGGCAAGCAACGCTTGCCCAAACGCTTTCGTCGGCCGACCATCAAGGACCGGGCCGACTAGCGTCGGCCCCTTCAGCAAGTTCCCAGACGCCCGCTTTGTCGGGCCGACTAGCGTCGGCCCCTTCAGGAAGTTCCCCGACAGCCGCCGTGCCGGGCCGACTAGCGTCGGCCCCTTCAGGAAGTTCCCCGACAACCGCTTTGTCGGGCCGACTAGCGTCGGCCCCTTCAGGAAATTCTCCGACGCCCGCGGTGTCGCCGTCTCCGCCGCCTCCCGTTTTTGCGACCACCGCGCCGAACAGCGATGAATATCCGACCACCGGCAACGCGCCCGAGTCCGGGCCGCAACCGTCGCAAACATTCGCCGTTTCGCCGAACGCATCACCGGGCGCCACGCCTCTGCCCCCCGACGTCGTCCTGATAACGGCAGACCGTGTCGTGGGTAGCCTCAAGAGCGACATGACCGCCGACGGCCACGTGCATCTCACGACGAACAGCGTGGACATCAGCGGCGATCAGGCGGTGTATACCGCAAGCGATAAGATCGTGCGCATGACCGGGCACGTGCATTTCGTCGGCGCCGACGGCGATACGGCAACCGCGTCGTCACTTGCTTTCGACACGGTCAAGAGCACGATCGCGCTCTACGACGTCGCCGGCCAGACGTCAGCCGTCACATTTCAAGGCGCGCCAATACAAGGCTACGTCTACTTCAAAGGCAAGGAACTCGACGTGGCCGCGAACGGCAGCTCGGTGCTGCATCACGGCTGGGTCACGACCTGCTCGCTCGATCACGTCGCCTACCACATCTCGGGCAAAGAGATCGACATCCATCCGGGCGATCGCGTGGTCGCGCACAGCTCGGCGCTCTATCTCGGGAATTTTTTGGTGGCGGCGCTCGGGATCGTGGTGCTGCCGCTCTCCGCGGTCGCCGCGCACCGGGAGTCGGTGATCGCGCCGCGCCTCGGCTATAACGCGACCGAAGGCGTGTTCGCGCGCACGTACATCAGCTTCTATCGCAGCCCATACTATTACGGCACCTATCACGTCGACTATTTCCAAAAAGTCGGCGTTGGTCTGGGAATGGACGTGTACTTCGCCCGACAAGACGGCAAGGGCAGCGGCTACGCGAGTTTCTATACACTGCAGAACAACGCGTACCAGCGCAGCCTGACCGGCCAGAAGTCGTCGGAGCAGGTCACGCTCAACGTCGATCAATTGCTCGGACATCACGTGAGCGGATCGCTGCAGTTGAGTTACAGCGGTCAGAGCGTCGTGGCATCGAGTATCCCATCCACCACGACCGCGGGCATCAACTTGACGCACTCGGGAGCGAGAAGCACGACGTCGTACGTGGGCAACGTCTCAACCACCGGATCGTCGAGCAGTCTCGGCGCGAGCGTCAACCACATCATCAACTTCACGCCGACGTTCAGCCAATCGATCGGCCTGCAGTTTCAAGGCAATACGAATCCCGGCTCGTACTCGCGCCAGGTCAACTTCACCGCCGACACGCATTTCACGGCGCCTCTTTTCGACGGCGATCTCGTGATCGACACGTCGCACGGCGAGCAGATCACGGACCCGCAGCCGGCGCCGACCGCCGGCGCGACGCCGATCCCGGGCACGGTTGCGGACACGCAAGGATTTCAGAAAGTGCCGGAGCTGACGTTGCGCTCGCGGCCGTTTCAGATCTCGTCGTTGCGTCTGCCGCTCACCGTCACCGTGACGGACGGCATCTACAACGACCAGTTCGATTACCGGCCGACGGGCATCAAGACGTCGCGTTTGGACATCTCGTCGCAGATCGGCAGCGCTTTCTTCCCGCTCGGTCCGAATTCCGACATCACGGCGACGGGAACGATCCGCCAAGACATGTACGGAACAGGCGATCTCTTGGGCACGATCGGCGAGTCGGTGGAATTGCGCACGCTTTTCGGCTCGCATGCGGACAACACGCTCTCCTACGATGAGCTGAGCGTGCGCGGCTACACGCCGATGCCGTCGTTCGATTCGGCGTCGGGTCAGGACCAGCTCGGCGAGGTGCTTAACGTCTACAGCGGCAGCACGTATCGTTTCAGCGCGTCGACCAACTACGACTTCCATCAGAAGCTGCTCAGCCCGGTCTCGTATCAGTTCTTATGGCAGCCCACACCGGTGACGAGCGTGAGCTTAGGGACCACGTACGATCCGAACGGCGTCGCCGGCGTGCAACGTCCGGGTTACGGGCCGACGAACATCTCGCTTGCTACGCCCATCGGCAAGAACGATTACTTGGAATTCCAAGGCGATTACGACTTCAAATTACACGGCCTGCAAAACCAGTCTTATTTCCTGACGCATACCGTCGAGGATTGCTATCAGATCCGCGTGGCGTATCGGCAGGCGTTGAAGGAAGTGGACTTCTCGCTGAACTTGCTCGCCTTCCCGAATCAGGCGGTGAACTTCGGCATCAACAACAGCGGCCCGATCATCAACCAGAGCTTCGGGCAATGATACCGGTGCAGCGGTGCCGCTTAAGCAGACGGCGACGGCGACGGTGCTGGGGATGGCGACGAGGAAGCGCCCGGCAGCGGAAAGACGTCGATTTCGCCGCCGTAGATATACAAGTTTTGATCGGAGGGACCGCCGCCGGGTTTGTTGGCGCAGGCCAGAAACGTATAGGACTTGCGGACGGACAGGCTGATGTTCGGAATCGTGTCTTGGGAATTCAATCCGCACGACATCTGGTCTTGAGGAACGCCGTTGGTATCGACGGTGAAGAACTGGACATAGAGATTGTCGGGTGTGGGCGCGGGCGTGGGCGACGCGGACGAACCGGGGATCGGCGTGGGCGATGGGCGCAAGTTCAGCGCCGTGATCGGAATCGTGATCTGCATCGCGTTGCCGGATCCGTTCGAGAAGCTGTTGTTCGGAAAGAAGAGATACGAGTTCGGCGGATTCTGCGTGATCGTCAACCACTTCACGGTGTTGGAGCCGCCGCCGGTGAAGGCTTTGAACGCGTACAAGAATTGATTCGCCGGCAACGTCGGATTGCAGAAACCGTTTGCGTTTTGCCCAAACGGGCACGTGCCGTAGTAGAGTTCTTGATCCCAGTGCGCGTACGTCAGCCCTTGCGCCTCGGCAAAGGTGGGATAGCCGGGTTGTTCCGGCGATCCGTACACGTTGTTCGGCCCCTGATTGATGTTCAGCCCGATGATATACGCGCCGTCACTCGGGGCGATGCTGCCGTTGGTCAAGTCGACGTAGAACTTGAACGTGATCGAGCCGACGGGCGGGCCCGAGACGGTCGGCGGAAAGACCGGGCCGCGGCCGCATGCGGCGACGGCCGCCACGGCGATGGCCAGAGCGGCGGCCGCGAAGCGCCACTTGCGAGTTATGCTCGTGAGTAGAGTCAATCCCGAATCCTTGCCGGCGACGCTGAAGATCGCGATCGCGCTTCTCGCGCCGATCGCGCTTGCGTGTGCTTTTCCGAAAACGAATTGGTGGCCGTTCGCGTTCGTCGCGGCCGCGCCGATGTTCTGGCTGTGGTCCAGAGCGCCCTTGCTGTCCGCGTTCTGGTGGGGTTGGCTCTCCGGTGCGATCTACTTCGGCATCACGATGGATTGGGTTCCAAATTCGCTCGGCGACTATATCGGCGCTTGGAAGCTTCTCGCACTTGTGCTCATGGCCGCATGGCAAGGATTCTCATTTGCGGCTGTGGCCGCGCTGATCTCTCTGATGTCTCGCCGCGGTTTCGGCGCGGCGGCGGTGTTCGCCGCAGCCGCCGCCTGGTTGCTCGTGGACTTCGTGCGGACGCGCGGCACGATGGGCGTGCCGTTTGGCTCGCTGGGTTTTGTCGGCGCGCATCTGCCGTGGCTGCTGCCGCTTGCGGCATACGCGGGCGTGTATGGCCTGACCGCGATCTTTGCGCTCGTCAATGCTTCGGTGACAGGTCTTCTGTGGGGCACGGACACTGGTCGACGCGCGGGTGCTTGCGCGCTCGGCGTGCTCGTGTTGCTCACGGTACTCGGCGATGCACAGCGTTCGCACATCGTGCTGCCGCCGGCGAAGTTGCGCGTCGGTATCGCCCAAGGCAACATCTCGCAGCGCGTGAAGTGGAGTCCGGAGATCTTCGCTCACACGCTTGAACTGTACACGTCGCTCACCCGTAAGGCCGCAGCAAGCCGCGCGCGCGTCGTCGTTTGGCCGGAGACGGTCGTCACGGCGTATCCTCTGCAAGAGCCGTGGCTGCTCCACGATCTGCAGCAAGATGCGGCGTCCACGCACGTCTACATTCTTGCCGGCACGCTCGATAAGCTGACACCGCGCGGCTATCACAACGCCGTTTTGGATCTCACGCCGGCCGGCAAACTCGCCGGCGTGTACGACAAGCATATCCTCGTGCCGTTCGCCGAATACTTGCCGTTCGATCGCGTGCTGCGGCACTTGCCGCTCATGGATCAGGCATCGGATTTCTTCCCTGGACCCGGACCGCATTTGCTCTCGGCTAGCGGCATGTCCGCCGGATTGCTCGTCTGCTACGAATCCGGATTTGCGCCGTACACGCGTGCTACCGCGAACGCCGGCGCGTCGACGCTCATCATCGTCACCGACGACGCGTGGTGGGGCGACACCGCCGGTCCCTATCAGCACTTCGATATGGCGGTAGTCGACGCGGTGCAGACGGGCCGTTGGGTTGTCCGCGCCGCCGCGACAGGAATCTCAGGGATCATCGATCCGAGTGGCCGAATCGTAGCGCAGCTGCCGCTCGACGTCGCCGGCTCTCTCGTCGCCCCGATCGGCGCGCCGGTCGAGACGCCGTACGACCGCTTCGGGGCGCTCTGGCTCGTGTTGCTCGCTGCCGCTGCTTTGCTCATCGGCCTACTGCCGGCGCGGGTACGGGCGACGGGATGGCGCTCGGCACGCGGGCCGGCGTGAACGTGCGCGCGGGTCGTTTTCGCCCGACGTGGCGGACCTGGCTGTATACAGCGATCGCACTCGGGGCCGTCGCATACGTCTATCTTTTCGTCAGCGCAATACTCGCGCCGACGTTGCCGCCGGTCAGCGGCGGCAATCAAGTCGCGATGCAGTCGCTGCAAGTGCAGGGACAGCGCGGCACAAAGCTCGGCTGGAAGTTCGGCGCGGATTCGGCGCAGACGTCCACGGACGGCGGACAGACGACGTACGTCGGCGTCCACAACGCGACGTACTACGAGAAAGGCAAGCCGGCATATCGCTTGAGCGCGGACTCCGTCACACTCGACGCGCGCTCGCAGAACTACTCGGCCACGGGCAACGTCCATGTCTGGGCGCTCTCCGGTGCCCAGCCGCGCGACATCCGCGCGGACAACGTGAACTGGAATCAGCCGCTGCAGACGTTGACGTGCCCCGGCGCAGTCACGATCGCGTACAAGAAAGCGCACTTCGTCGGCAACGATGTCAGCGTGGATTTCCACGATGGCTCGATCCGTACCGGCTCCTCCACGGTCAAGGTCCACTCATGACAAATCAATGTTGGGCGGACCTTTATGGTCCGCCGTGTGGGGCGGACCTTTATGGTCCGCCGTGTTGGGCGGAGGCTTGGTGCCGTAGATAACGGCCGCTGTCCGTCCGCTGGAACTTTATCGGCCGTAGAGCGCAATAGCAATTAGAAGCAAGATAACGACTATGCCCGCGAAAGCCCACAAGAGCATCATGAGAACGTTTAAGCTGACAATTGCCGCCATTAGATTGGCGCGACCCTCTAGCCGACGTTTGTCCTCTTGCGGACTATTGTTCGGTGGGTCGCCCACGTTAGACGTTACCCGTTAGATTTTCGCGAGTTGTTTTTTCAGCCAGTCGATGGCGGCGACAGGGGTGGGATCCTCGCCGTAGGCGAGCGCGAGGTAGCACGACGCGAAATCGCCCACGTAGACGAGCGAGAACATGCGCGCGAGCGCGCTCTTACCTTTGGCCCATACCTCGTCGATATGCACGTGACGATCGGCGAGCAATTCTTTGGTGAGCTCAACGCGCCGGACGATATGCGACGGCTCGGTTGAATCGCGCAGCAGCGTGACCGTGAGATGCTTCTCGACTTCGGCTTGGCCGTGCGTGCCGCTCCACCCCACGGTCTCGTTATGATTGAGTTCGGGGAAGACGTTCGCAACGGCAAGCGCTTTGGCGTTCTCCGAGATCTGCGTCTTCCAGCGGTATGCGACGACGCCGCGCTCGCCTTGCGATCCGTAGATGAAGGGGATTTTGCCGAGCCACGCGTTAGCAAGACACTTCGCGAGGTTGCTCTCGACCGGAATGTCGGGGCCGCATTCGGTGCGAACGGTCCCAAGCACGGTGACCGCTTCGTCGATGTCGCCCAGCACCGAGTCCGGGAGCAGACCGACGCGCGAAAATGCGACGACGAGCGGCACAAACGAATAGCCGACGGCCGCGCGCGGCTGAAGCCCTGTGACCGGCAACGCGATGCATGGCACGCCGTCGGCCTCGGTGAGTGAGTCGAGTTTGCCGCCGGTCGTCGCCGCGAGGATCGAGGCACCGGCCTTGCGCGCTTGTCCGTACGCGCTCAACGTCTCTTCGGTATTGCCGGAATTGCTCGACGCGACGACAAGCGTGTCGGGTCCGACAAATCCCGGAAGGTCGTAATCGCGAACCACGACCACCGGACACTTCAAGACCGGTTCGAACACCGCGCGCAGCAGATCGCCGCCGATGGCGGAGCCGCCAAGCCCGGCGATGACGACCGATCCGAAACGTTTGCCTTTGAGCGCGCCCAAGTCTGCTGCAAGCGCGACGCGCTTTGCTTCCGCGAACTGCTCCGGCAATCCTAAAATCGCGCCGATCATATCATGCGGATCATGCGCTTTGAGATGCGCATGATCCGTGAGGGCGTGCGGCGTCATGTAAACTTAAAAGCCCCCTAGCGTTCGGCGCGCTTAGCCTCTTCGATAAGGCGTTTGACTTTTTGACCGCCCTTATGGCCGATCTCTTCGTAAAAACCTTGGCCGTACTTGTCCTTGACGGCGTTACCGCCCTTTTGGCCGATGTTCTCGTAGAATTCCGGGCCGTGCCGCTCCTTCGTCTTCTCGCCGCCCTTGCGGCCGATCTCTTCGTAGAACGTCGGACCGTACTTATCGCGGACCGCGTCGCCGCCTTTCTTCCCTGCCTCGCGGACCGTCATGTCTCCGTTGACCTCTCGTGTTTTTTGGATCATGCTCACGATTAACCCCGTGATCTGCGGCGACGTGCAAAGCGGCACTCGGGCACCACCCAAGCGCTGCCGGGGGTCTTTTACCCGGTTGTTCGCATGCTAAACAACAAGACGCCGGTTTCCGCAAGGCGGCACACGCGCGAGATATGAAGACTGAAAGCGTGCTCGACGTCATCTTTGAACAAGCTCTCGTCCTTGATGGGACGGGTGGTCCAATTTTCACCACCGATGTCGCGCTCGTCGGCGATAGAATCGCGCGCGTCGGCGACTGCGTGGGCCGCGATGCCGTGCAACGCATCGACTGTCGCGGATTGGCGTTGTCGCCAGGCTTCATCGACATGCACGGTCACTCCGACGAAGCGCTCTTCGCATTGCCGACGGCGGACAGCAAGATCATGCAGGGCGTGACCCTTGAGATCGGCGGCAATTGCGGGATGTCACCTGGGCCTTTCTCGCCGGCCACACTTCTAGAACGCCGATCGGAGCTTCGGTCGCATTTCAATATCGAAACGACATCGGAAGACCTCGGCGGTTTCTTGGACGCGCTCGAAGCCGCGCCGCCGGCGATGAATTTCGCGTGTCTCGTGGGGCTTGGAAATTCGCGGTCCGCGGTGGGCGGTGTGCTGCCCGGACCACTCACGAAAGAAGCCCTCGACCAGCAGTGCGAGCTCGTCCGCGCGGCGTGCGAACGCGGCGCGATCGGCGTGTCGTCGGGTTTGATCTATCAACCCGGCAGCTTCGCCGACATCGCCGAACTCGCAGCGCTCGCAACCGCTGCCGCAAAGGGCGGATCGCCGCTCTATGCATCGCACATCCGCAGCGAGGGCGACCGGCTCGTCGAAGCCGTCGACGAAGCGCTCGATGTGGGCATGCGAACCGATGTCGCGGTGCAGCTCTCGCATCATAAAGCGTCGGGGAAGCGCAACTGGGGTAAGGTGCACGACACGCTCGCGAAGGTCGAGAAGGCGCGCGGCTTCGGTCTCGACGTCGTGCTGGATCAATATCCGTACAAAGCGTCCTCCACCGGACTCGACGTCATCCTCCCGGCGGATGTGAACGTCGGCACGCGTCGCGAGATCGCCGACCGGCTTGCCGATCCGTTCTACTTCTCGCTTACCACGCGGCGCGTCGACGCCGAATATCGCGAACGCTGGCACGAGGTGCTCATCGCGTCGGTCGGCTCGGATGCGAACCGCCGTTTCGAAGGGATGACCGTTGACGCGATCGCCGCCGAACGAGGCATGCCGCCGGCGGAAACTGCGGTCGGCTTGCTGCGCGACGAAGCGCTTGACGTCGCGGCGATCTACTTCACCATGTGCGAAGACGATCTGCGGACGGTGATGGGTTATCGAGAGACATGCATCGGAAGCGACGCAAGCGTGCGTGCGCTCGAAGGCGTGACGGCTCGCGGCAAGCCGCATCCGCGGGCCTTCGGCACGTTTCCACGCGTCTTCAAATACTACGTGCGCGAAGCGAAAGTCTTATCGATCGAGGAGGCGGTGCGCCGGAGCTGCGGGCTGCCCGCCGGAAGACTCGGGTTACGAGAACGCGGTCTGGTGGCGGAAGGCTTTTTTGCCGACCTCGTGCTTTTCGACCCCGCGACGATCGCCGATACGGCGACGTATGAAGATCCGCACCGTTATCCAGATGGCATACGGTACGTTTTTGTGAACGGCACGGCCGTCGTTCGCGAGGGTCGTTTAACCGGTTTGAGGCCGGGGAAGGTGCTGCGCAGGGGACGAGACCTCTAAGACTTCGTATGCGACCGGCGCCTTGACCGGAGATAATGCTGCGGTATAATCAAAGATGATGACGTCGCCGCTTTCGCCGGTACGAACAGCGCCCGGCTTTGTGCTATGGGCCACCGCCGCACTTGCGTTAGCGGTGTTCTCGCCTGCTTCAGTGTTGGCGGCCAGCCCGGTGACTGTTGGTCAGCCGCTCATCGCCGCGCCGCGCCACGCTCGCATCGCGCCGTGGACGGAAGGCGTCGATCCGGCGCTCGAATCCGCGATGTTCGCAGCCACCTATCGAGCGCTGCCGTCGCATAACGTCCTGAAGGTCTACGCCTTTTCGGCGGCAGGTTACGAGTCGGCCGGCATCCGCTTTTCCGCTCGCGTGCCGCACGAAGCACGCGACCTCACCGAGCCTGAGATAGCAAGCGAAGCCGTCACCCTCATCCGCATCACATTCGACGACTTTCCGTCGGTTGAGGAAGTCGACATCTGGGGCACGGTACCGGTCGCCGTCTCCAAGATGACGGCAGTCGAGAACACGGTGTTCTCCGTCTCCGCCGATCGCGAGACGTATGAACAAGTACGCCGCCAGCCGGGCTTGCGCAACGACTTCTTCCTCGCCGCATTCGGCCGCGTCTGGTTCGCGCCGCAGGTTCCGCGATGAAGCGGTTCGCGAGCTTCGTTGTCGCGATCGCCCTTTTCGCGCTCTTGCTGCCGCAGCCGGCGTCTGCATCCAGTTTGGCCAAGCGCACGGTCGCATCGGATGGCTCCGCCACGCTCCATTCCTACGTCGGAGCCGACGACCGCGTCTGGCTCGTTCACACGCAACGCAAACTCATCGCGCTCACGTTTGACGACGGACCGTATCCGTTCTACACGCCGCTCTTACTGCACGTCTTGGATCGCTCGCACGTCCACGCCACGTTTTTCTGTGTCGGTCGCTCGGCGCAAGAGTTTCCCGACCTCATGGATCGCATCATCGAATCCGGGGACGACGTCGGCAATCACACGTTCAACCATATCAAGCTCAGCGGGCTCTCGACCACGCAGATCGCCGATCAGATCATCGAGGCCGATGCGATCTTGGCCTCGTTCGTCGGTCACCGTATCGATCTGTTCCGCCCGCCGCACGGACGTTACGACCGGCGCGTGATTGAGGTCGCCTCGGCCATGGGTTATCGCACAATTCTTTGGAGCGACAGCCCGGAGGATTATAAGGATATCTCGCCCACGGTCGAGGTCGAGCGCGTCATGAAGCAGGCGCGGCCCGGCGCGATCGTGCTGCTCCACAGCGGGCAATATCGCACGATCGAAGCGCTGCCGGTGATCATCGATCGTCTGCGCGCACAGGGCTACACGTTCGTCACCGTCGATGAGCTCTTAGCAGCCCAGCAGATTTAGGCCGATTTTCGTAGTAGGGCAAGCATCGCTTGCCCTGTTTTGCGCGTTTAGCCTCTGCTAAGGAGCTTGGAAATCCGGCCGCGTGATGTGAATCTCCGCGAACGGTGCGGCTTTAGTGAAGCAATCCATGTGACAGAAGAATTGTTGGCGTCTTTTCTTCGCTTCGTCTTCCCAGTTCGCGACGAGCACAACAGCCGAGATATCGAAGCCTTTGCGCTCGATTTCGTTGCCGCAGAACGAACAGCGATACCGAATACGTCCCTTTGAGTCCCTAACTATTCCCATTACCGCGGATATCGTCCGCCTAACGATTTGTCCTGTTCCAATAAGTGGGGCAAGCGATTTTTGCCAGGCGGACCATAAAGGTCCGCCCTACATTCGTATTGACGACCAGACCGCGGCGACATCGCGGCTGAGTTCGTTCAGGTCTCCGGTGTTGCGAATCACGAGATCGGCGCGGCGTTCGTATTCCTCGTCGGGAAGCTGCGCGGCGATCCGCGCATCCGCGTCGGCCGCGGTTGAGCCATCGCGTGCCATCAGACGTCTGCGACGCTCCTCTGCGGGAGCGATCACGCTGATCGTCTGATCGCAATGCTTGTCGAATCCGGATTGGAAGAGCAACGGCACGACGACGATGATGGTCGAGCCGGCCGGCTCGGCTTCGATCAACTCCAGCGTGCGTTCGCGAATGGCCGGATGGGTGATCGCATTGAGCCGCGCGATGCGCTTCGGGTCGCCGAAAACCATCGCAGCCAACGCGCGACGATCGAGGGTGCCGTCTTGCTGGATGATCGACTGTCCGAACTCAGCGGCGAGGGCGTCGAGAACCGGGCTTGGCGGCGCCACGACTTGGCGGGCGATGACGTCCGTGTCGATCACGAGCGCGCCTTCACGCCGGAAGAGATTTGCAACCGTGCTCTTTCCGGCGCCGATGCCGCCCGTTAGACCGATGACCATGGCGCAGACGTTCCGTGGACGGGCGAGCGATGCTTGCCCGGGCGACGATGACGAAGGTGGGCCGACATCAAGTCGGGCCCTTTCGAAAATTGAGGTTGGGCCGACTAGCGTCGGCCCCTTCGGAACTGCCGGGCCCTTCGGAACGGCCATGAAATTGGGCCGACTAGCGTCGGCCCCTTCGGAACTGCTACGGCTCGGGTGTGGGTTCGGTCGACGGCGCGAGCGCGTCGCCAATCGTCATGCCGGTCGGCGCTTCCGGTTGTTCGGGTTCGGCCACCGGCAGCGTGGCGTTCTCCGCGCCCTCGGCCGCTTTCACAAGACTTGCCGTGATGCGCCGCGTTCCCGTATTGATGGAGAGCAAGCGCACTTGCACGGTCTCGCCTTGTGCCGGCGCGGTAGCCGGATCGAACTCGGACTTCGGCACCATGCCCGTGACGCCGGGCAACACTTCGACCAGCAAGTAGTTCTGCGTCGCTTTGATCAAGACGGCCGGCACGACCGTGCCTTCGACGAGTTGATCGGGCACCGTCTTCCACGGGTCTTCAAGCGAGTGTTTGACCGACAGGCTGACTTTCTTGGCCTCGGTATCGAACTTCATGACCTCGACCATGACTTTGTCGCCGATGGTCACGACTTCGCTCGGATGCTTGATGCGCGACCACGACAGTTCGCTGTTGTGGATCAGCCCATCGATGCCGCCTAAGTCCACGAATGCGCCGAAGTCGGCCAGACGAACGACCGTGCCTTCGCGGATTTGGCCCGCTTGCAAGGTGGAAAGCAATTCTTGCTTCTTCTGATTCAGTTCTTCTTCGAGCACGACGCGCTGCGAAAGAACGACGCGGCGGCGCTTGTGATCGAGGTCGATGACTTTGAGCCGCAATTCCTTGCCGACCAACTCATCGAGATTGCCGACCGGATGCCGGCGGATCTGCGATGCGGGCACGAAGCCGCGCATGCCGAGATCGACGAGGACGCCGCCCTTGACCACTTGCGTGACGGTGGCGTTGATCGCATCGTTGCGCTCGTGCGCCTCGAGGACTTTCTCCCACGTCTTCAGCGCGCGTGCGCGCTTTTCGGAAAGGTACATCGTGCCATCGCCATCGCCGTCGATGCGGTGGACGAGCACTTCAAGCGTGTCGCCGACTTTGAGATCGGAGATCGACAGACCGGATGACAATTCGCGCGACGTCACCACGCCTTCGGATTTTCCACCGATGTCGACGAGGAGTTCGTCGTTGGATTTTGCGACGATGAGACCTTGGAGCACTTGGCCTTCGTCGAGGGTCTTGAGGCTTTCTTCGTAGAGCCGCTGCTCGAGAGCGAACTCGTCGTCGGGTGCTTGCGCTGGTTCGATGACTTCGGTATCGGCCATTATGGGGAATTCACCTATGCTTTGCTAAATTTCGACCACATACTCGGTCGATCGCCCTTGAGCGGATCGATGCGCGGCACACACAAGAAGACGAATCTCGATGTTATCGCTGGCAAGTGGAGCAGTAGAACGTGCTCCGTTGGGCCAGAACGATGCGCCGTACCGGACCCCGGCATTGCAGACAATGCAAGCCGGAACGCCCATAGACGGAGAATTGCTTCTGAAAACTGCCCTCCTTTCCTTCAGAATCAACGTAATCGTTCAGACTTGAGCCGCCCGATCGGATCGCGCGTCGAAGCACGAGACGCAAACTTTTGAGCAAGCCAGCGCATTCAGCAGATGTGAGGCGGCCGGCCGCGCGGCGCGGCCTGATGCCCGCGAAAAAAAGCGCTTCACTCGCATAGATGTTTCCTATACCAGATAGTCTGCGCTGGTCAAGCAACCAGACCTTTACCGGTGTGCGCCGCCCCGCCATCATTTCTTTCAAATCGTTGGAAGTGAGTTGCGGATCAAGCGGATCGCGGCCGACAGCGAGTTGCGCAGCGGCATCGCCGCGCAGCAGACGCATGCGCCCGAATTTGCGCGCATCAGAAAACGTGAGAACGCTCGCGTCGCGAAACGTGATGCGCGCGCGCTCGTGCGCGTGAACCTGCACATTCGGCGAGCCCACGAGCAACCGGCCCGTCATGCGCAAATGCACCGCGAGCGTGAAGCCGCCGCTCAGTTCGATGGCGACAAACTTCCCGATGCGGGTGACGCCGTTGATCTGTTTGCCCGCGAGCGCGGACAACGGGAGGCTGCGCGCATCGACGGTGCGCTGCCACGAGATGCCGATGGTCGCGATGCGTTTGCCGCGCACGCGCGCATGCAGACCGCGCGCGATCGTTTCGACTTCTGGAAGTTCCGGCACTACACGTCTACGCGATATCGCCCCAGGTGGGGCCGGACTTGAGATCGACGACGAGCGGCACGCGCAGATTGAGCGCGTGTTCCATCGCATCGCGCACCGCGTTCTCGAGCTGCGGCAACGCAGCGGGTTCGACTTCGAAGATCAATTCGTCGTGCACCTGGAGCAAGAGTTGGGCGGGCAACGCAGCGCTTTCGATCGCGCGCGCGATCCGCAGCATCGCGAGCTTGATGAGGTCGGCGGCGCTGCCTTGCAACGGCGCGTTCGTGGCGATGCGTTCTGCCGTCGCGCGCAGCATCGGGTTGGCGGCCTTGAGACCGGGCAAGTAGCGGCGCCGCCCGATGATCGTGGAGACGTAGCCGTCCACGCGCGCCTGACTGATCGCATGTGCGATGTAGTCCTTCACCATGGGGAAACGGGCGAAGTACGATGAGATGAACTCCCGCGCCTCGCCGCGCGAGATGCCGACCGCCTGCGCGAGGCCGAATGAACCCATCCCGTACAGGACGCCGAAGTTCACCGCTTTCGCGCGCCGCCGCAGCTCGGCCGGTACGGGCTCGCCTTCGGGCACGTCGAACACGATGCGCGCGGTGTAGGCATGGATGTCCTCGCCGCTCGCAAACGCGGCGAGAAGCGTCGCATCGTCTGCGAGATGCGCGAAGAGGCGAAGCTCGATCTGCGAATAGTCCGCGGCCAGCAATATACGGCCGCGTGTCGGCGCGGTAAACGCGCGCCGGATGCCGCGACCGATCTCGCTGCGAACGGGGATGTTCTGCAGATTCGGATTGTTGCTCGACAGCCTGCCGGTGGCGGCGCCGAGCTGGCCGAACGTCGTATGCAGCAATCCGCCGCTATCGATCTGCAGCGGCAGCGCGTCGACGTAGGTGGATTTTAGTTTCGTCGCTTCGCGATAGTCGAGCACGCGGCGGACGATCTCGTGTTCTGCAGCGAGCGGACCGAGCACTTCGATGCCGGTTCCCCAGCCGGTTTTCTTTTTCGCGCCGCCGCCTATCCCGAGCTTGTCGAAGAGAATGGCGCCGAGCACTTTTGTCGAGTTGATGTTGAACGATTCGCCGGCGAGCTGATGGATCGAAGCGGTCGTTTCGTCGATGACCGCGTCGAGCTTCGTCCGAATGCGATCGAGCTCCACGAGGTCGAGCCTGAAACCGGCGCGCTCCATCGCGCCGAGGACCGGCGCGAGCGGCATCTCGACTTCCGTGAACAGACGCATCATGCCGGCGTTCGTGAGGTCCTCGCGCAGCGGCACCGCGACTTGGGCGATCGCGGCCGCTTCCGACGCTTGCGCCGCGGTAACCGTTTCCCCCGATCCGAACAGTTCTAACGAAGCGTTCTGCGCCGCGGCCGGTGCGGCGCCGGAGACGCCGTACGCGGCGGCGATGTCAGGTAAGCTCACGCCGATACGATCCGCGTCGAGCAGACCGTATGCGAGACTCGCGTCGAATACGAGTCCGTTCAAGGTGAAACCGGCATCCGCCGCCCAACGCCACAGCCGCTTGACGTCGAGCGCGACGATTGCGGGCAGCGGTGACTGCAAGATATCGGCAAGCGCGGCGCGCGTGGGAGCGTCTGCTTTCAGCACGCTCGCCGGCACGATGAACGCTTCTTTCGAACTCGGTAATGCGATCGCGATGCCGTCGGGTTCGCCGCCATCGCCCACGAGAGCGATCGCGATCTCGGGCTCGAGCGCCGCGCGCGCGATATGGCTGCGCGCCTCATCGGGCGATGCCGTGAGCGTGGTGCGCCAGGCCGGTCCGGCAGCGATGCGCGCCGGTCCGGCTGCGGATTGAGCCGGCGCGGCATCGAGCGATTCCGTTCGGCCGAGCAGCGTGCGAAATTCCATTTCGCGATAGAGCTCGATGAGGCGCTCACGCTCGGGCGGCGCATACTCGAAATTCTGCCAACCGACTTCGATGTCGAGCGTGCGCTTGGCTAACGAGACGTCGCGACAGCGCCGCGCGAGGTCGGCGTTTTCGGCGAGCAGGCGCCCGATGCGATCCGGCTTTACTTCGCTCGTGTGCGCGAGAAGCTCGTCGAGCGTGCCGAACTGCGCGATCAGCTTGGCGGCCGTTTTTTCGCCGATGCCGGGCACGCCGGAGAGATTGTCGGACGGATCACCTTTGAGCCCGCGATAGTCGGCGAGCTGCGCCGGGCGTAGCCCATAGCGTTCGAATACGGCCGCTTCGTCGTAGCGGACCAGATCGCTCACGCCGCGCTTCGGCGTCAGCACCGTACAGTGCTCGTCCACGAGTTGGAGCAGATCCATGTCGCCGGAGACGATGACCGACTGAAAGCTGTCCTTGGACGCGTGATCGGCGATGGTGGCGATGCAGTCGTCGGCTTCTTCGCCTTCGATCTCGACCACCTTCACGCCGTAGCCGTCGAGCACGCGGCGGACAAGCGGGAATTGCGAGCGGAGCTCGTTAGGCATGTCCGGGCGGTTCGCCTTATACGTCGGCATCAATTCCAAACGCTCGGGAGGGATGCCGGCATCGAAGCACGCCCCGACGTGGGTCGGCTTCTCTTTGGTCAGCACAAGATTGAGCATGCGCTCAAAACCGTAGACCGCGTTCACGGCGGTCCCGTCAGAGCGCGTCAGCGGCGGCAGCGCGAAGAACGCGCGATAGACGAGCGCGTAAACATCGAGCAGCATCAGCTTGCGTTCGGAAGGCGGATCCGAGGAACGCGGGCGGGCGCTCATCAGCGCAGGCGTGCCGGTTCCGGCAGCGGAGCGGCTTGCAGATCGCTCGCGCGCCGTGCGGCGCCGGCCGGTAAGAACGCCGTCAAAACGGTGCCGGCGACCGCGATACCGACAAGCACCCAAAGGACGATGCGCAACCCCGCGAGGTCGGCGAGCCCGCCGAGCAGCGCGACGCCAAGGCCGCCGAGCCCGGACGTGAAGCCGATGACGAGCGAAGCAGCGAGCGCGAGGCGCCCGGGCATGAAGTCTTGGGCCATGACGACGCTGATCGACGTGGTCGAGATGATGCAGGCGCCGGCCAGCGCTAACGCGGTGACGCCCATCGCGCCCGGCGAAATGATGTACGTCGCGAGCAGCAGCGGCACGAAGGCGAGGCTTGTCAGCATCGTGCGCTTGTTGCCCACGCGATCCGCGATGGCGCCGCCGACGATCGTGCTGAGCGCGCCCGAAGCCAAGATCGCGAAGAGCAGCGGTCCGGTGAACGATGTCGGCCGATGCAGCACGTGCACAGCATACAGTGGAACGAAGACGAGTACGCCGCTGTAGATCATCGAACGCAGCGCGACGACCGCGATGAGCAACGCCATCGGCCGCCTATCGGATCGTATTCTGCCAGGCGGCGCCGCCGCGGCGTGCGCTGACTCAGCGCGTCCGATCGCCGGACCGGCGAGCAGCACAAGGCCTGTGGCCACGACTCCCGGCACGATGTAGATCCACGTGCCCCCGGTGCCCGCCCATGCGACGATCGCCGTCACGACGAGCGGACCGAGCGCCACGCCGATATTGCCGCCGATCGAAAAATACGACATCCCGGTAGCGCGTGCCGTTCCCGAGACAAAGCGCGCCGATTTCGTCGCTTCCGGATGGAAGATCGCGGAGCCGATGCCGGTGAGCGCAACCGCGGCGAGCACGAGACCGTAGGTGGGCGCCTTGCCGAGCATCGCAAATCCGCCCGCGGCAAGCAAGACCCCCATCGGCACGAGATAGCGTTTCGCGCCGCGGTCGGAGACGATGCCGAAGATCGGCTGCGCGATCGACGACGTGACCTGATACGTCGTGGAGATTGTGGCGAGCAGCACGTACGAGAGCGCGAACTCCGACTGCAGATAGGGCAGCATCGCCGTGAGCGCACCGGCGGTGACGTCCACCGTGAGATGTCCGAAACTGAGCAGCGAGAGCGCCCTACGTTTCACGTCTTCGCGTCCGCCCGGTTCGCGATCAATTCTGCGACGACGGCCCTCGTGCGCGGCGCGGCCACGCGAACGTGGCGATCGAGATACTCCGCCAGCCTGCGCAGATCGTCTGCCGTTCGAACCGAAAAATTCCCGACGAGCGGCGCGCAGGAGAGGCCACGCTGTGCCGCGGCGACGACGAGGTCGGTCGCAGCGTGATCGCCTTCGAAGGCGACGTCTACGAAGATCGGCGTCGGCTTGTTCACCGCAGCCACGTAGATCGTATCGCGATCTCCGGCGCCGAACGCCAGTCCGTACTGGTCGACCTGACCAAGCGCGCCGTAGACGACGTCGGCCGGCACGTGCGGCGCGTCGAGTCCCATCACCGCGACGTGGGTGAACCCGCGCGCGAATGCGGCGCGCGCGGCATGATCCCAGCGCGCACCAATGGTGCCGCCCGCGATGTCCGCGACGTCGCCCGCGCCGGATGTCAAGGTGGTAAAATCGGAGGCCGCATCGGCCGGCACGCACCAGAGCAACGAACAGGCGGCTTCGGGCCGGCCGAATCGCTCCGCAAGATCGCCGATGACGGCGCGCGCGAACCGAGCATCGGCCGCGCGACCGATCTCCGTTTGCAGTGCGGAAGGCGTGCGCCGATCCGGATGCTCTGCGACGATCGCGAGCACCGCTTGCCGTTTTCCGATGGTCACGTACGAACGAACCTCGAGCGGGCGGCGGCGCTTGCGAAAGGTCCGCCTGGTGAATGCGTGGCAGTTGGGGCGCGGATGCATTTTATTTCGCTTGGGTTTTCATCGCGGCCTGCGACGCTTGCGCTCTTCGCGATGATCGCTGTGTTGCTTGTCGCTGTTCCTATTGTCGCGTATTGGCGCTCGCGATTCGATGATCCCGACCGCGCGGAGGAACGCCGCGTCAAACACGCCCGCTACGCGCGTTCGCTCGTCGTGATCTGGGCGATCACCGCGCTCGCGCTCTATGCCTTACGACTGTACGGTATGGGTGTTGCAGACGTCGGCGTCCGCGCGCCCCACGAGCCGTGGCAATACGCGTTCGGATTCGCGGTGCCGGCGCTCTTCGCGCTCGCCAACTTCGGACGCACGAGCATCTCGCCGGAATATCTGCAGCGGGTGCGGCGCGTGATTCCGGTGGATGCGTCGGATTGGGTCTGGTTCGTGCCGGTCGCGCTGACCGCCGGGATCTGCGAAGAGTTCCTCTATCGCGGCTACGCGCTGACCCAAGTGGCAGCGATCACCGGCAGCCTGCCCGCGGGTTTCGTCCTCTCAAGCGTTGCGTTCGGTTTTGCGCACATCTATCAAGGCCGCATCGGCGTGATCGGCACGGCTATCACCGGCGCGCTCTATGCGACCGTCTTCCTCGCCACCGGGTCGGTCGTGCCATGCATGATCGGGCACGTCGGTCAGGATATCGTCGCGGGACTCTTGTATTCGCGCCGCATCCGAGCCATAGATGCGAGCGCGCCCGACACGGCTTGAGACACGTGTCGGAGTGAGCGGTAGGGCCCACTATCGGGGCGCTCGAAGATGTCCTGACTCTCGAAGGAGGCCAGTTCCACGTGACCTACGTCATCTGCGAGCCCTGCATCACCGTCAAAGACAAATCGTGCGTTGACGTCTGCCCTGTCGACTGCATCCACGGCGGCGACGAGGATAAGATGCTCTTCATCGATCCGACGACGTGCATCGACTGCGGCGCATGCGTCGCCGCGTGCCCGGTCACAGCGATCTACGCCGAGAGCGAAGTGCCGGAGCAGTGGACGGATTATACGAAGATCAACGCGGAGTACTTCGAGAAGAAATAACTGGTCGTTCGTCGCCATTTCCGTAGAGGGGCAAGCAACGCTTGCCCCTCTACGTTTTTTTAGAATGCGTAGAACAAATTTGGTGAGGCGGACCATAAAGGTCCGCCCTACATCATTTGCGGACGAATTTCCAACCGAAGCGGCCCTTGATGCACAAGTGACCGTGCGTCACGTCGTGGTCCGCGGGCGAGGAAACCTTGACGATCTCGCCATCTTGTGCGTGGACCGTGAGCGTGCAGCCGACGCCGCAGTAGCCGCAGATCGTGTCGGTCTTCGTCTGACGCGCTTCGTCCCACGTCCCCGCTTCGCGCATCTCGTGTTCGCTCACGAACATCAACGCGCCGGTGGGGCAGACGCCGATGCAATTCCCGCAGTAGACGCACGCCGAATCGGGCAAACCGACGTCGAACTCCGTTGAGATGTGCGCGTCGAACCCGCGACCGGCCGTCGCGATCGCGAACGTGTTCTGAGCGTCTGTGCCGCAGGCTTCGACGCATTTATAACAGAGGATGCATTTCGAATAGTCGCGGACGTAGAGCTCGTTGTCCACTTTGACCGGCTGCTTCACTGCGCGCGCAGCAGCCCCGAATCGCTCCGCCTTTGCACCGTAGCGCTCCATCTGGCGCTGCATGTCGTCCGCCAGCGACACGTCCACCGACGACGCCAAGAATTCCAGCACCATCCGCCGGCTCGCGCGCACGCGATCGCTGTCGGTGCGGATCTTCATGCCGTCTTCGACCACTCTGGAGCACGCGGGCACGAGGGTGCGTGCGCCTTCGAGCTCCACGACGCACACGCGGCAGACATTGACCGGCGTGAGCGTCTCCAAGTAGCAGAGCGTCGGAGTTTCGACACCGGCGGTGCGGCAGACGTCGAGAATCGTGGCGCCTGCCGGCGCCGTGGTAGCGACGCCGTCGATCTCGAGCGAGACGCTCACGCCGGTATCGGCCGAAACGCTCACGCCCGTCTCCACGCACCGAAGACCGGGATTTTTGCAAGCGCCGATTCGACCGCGCTCGATGCGGTCTGGCCGAGGCCGCAAATGGACGCGTCGCGCATCACTTGGCCGATCTCGCGCAGCAGACGCATTTCGTCGTCCACGCTTGTGCCGCTTGCGAGCGCGAGCCGATCGAGCGATTCTTCCTGACGAACGGTGCCGATGCGGCACGGCACGCACTGTCCGCACGATTCGTGGCGGAAGAATCTCGCGATGCGCCGCACGATGGCCGCAAGATCGACTGTTTCATCGAAGACGATGACGACTCCAGAGCCGAGCGTAGCTTTCACTTCGCGCATGCCGGCGAACGTGAGCGGCGCGTCTAACTCATCGGGCAGCACGAATGCGCCGGCCGCGCCGCCGACCAACACCGCTTGGAGCGTGCCGCCGCCTCGCACGCCACCCGCTCGATCGATGAGCGCGCGCAACGTCGTGCCGAACGTGACCTCGTACAATCCGGGGCGCGCGACATGGCCCGAGACGCAGAACAGCTTTGTTCCCGCCGCGTCGGGCGTGCCGATCGCCGCATATGCCGCGCCGCCGCCGGTCACGATGTCGAGCACGTTGACCAATGTCTCGACGTTGTTGATCACGGTCGGCTTGCCGAACAATCCCTTGCGCACCGGGAACGGCGGCTTGTTGCGCGGCTCGCCGCGAAAGCCTTCGATAGAATTGAAGAGCGCCGTCTCTTCGCCGCAGATATATGCGCCCGCGCCGCGCCGTACTTCGACGTCAAAACGCAGACCGCGGTTCATCACATCCGCGCCGAGCAGACCGCCGTCGCGGGCAGCTGCGATCGCGGCTGCGATCCGTTCGAGCGCGCGTCCATACTCGCCCCGTATGTAGATGTAACCTTGTTCGCTGCCGATCGCGAACGCGGCGATCGTCATCGCCTCGATGATCGCGAACGGATCTTCTTCCATCAAGACGCGATCTTTGAACGTGCCCGGCTCTGATTCGTCGGCATTGCAGACGACGTAGTGCGGGCGCTCGGGCTCGCGCGCGACGGCTTCCCACTTCCGTCCGGCCGGAAACGCGGCGCCGCCTCGCCCGATCAGTTTCGATGCGAGGATTTCGCGGATGACGCCGTCCGGTCCGAGATCGAACGCGCGGGCCAGCGCGCTGTAGCCGCCGGCGCCGCGATACGCAGCGAGATCAAGCGGATCGCCGTGCCCGATCCGGCGCAACAGACGCAGCTGCGGTTCGCCGTCTTGCGGCAACGTGCACGGTCTATCGGGAACTACTGCGGCGGGATTGGCAAGCACTGTTTCAATGGAAGAAAGCGTGGCGGGAGCCAATGCCCTTATGTGCGGTTGCAAACCCGCGGCCGTGAACAGCGCCGCCGGCGCTTGTTCGCAGAGTCCGAGACACGGGCTGCGCAGCCACGCGGCACCGCTATTCACCGCACCTTCGGGACCAAAGCGTTTCTCGACGTCGCGAATCAATGCGTCGCAACCCGCTGCCATGCACGCGACGTCGTCGCAAATGCGCACGGTAAGCGGCGGCAACTGATCGGTGGAGAGCAGATCGTAGAAACTGACGACGCCGAACGCTTCAGCCGGCGGCACGGTCAAACGCCGGCAGATGTAGCCGAGCGCGCCGCGGCTCACCCAACCTACGCGATCTGCGGCGGCGTGCAGCGCCGGCAAGAGCAGATGGCGGCGACTTCGCGCCTCGCGGCCGCTAACGCCATTCTCAAGGTGCGGACCGAGCAGCGCGTCGACAGCGGCCCGCTCATCGTCGGTCGGCTCGTCCGTGAGATGATGGAGATCCACGCTTACTCCCCGGCGGTCGCTGCGCCGGTCGCGAGCTTATCTATCTTCACCGCGGTCGCCTTGAACTCGGCGGTGCCGGATTTCGGATCATTCGCCTCGATCGTGAGCATGTTGGTCTGCGTATCGAAGTGAAACGTCATGAACGCAAGTCCTGGCCGCACGGTATCGTCGATGCGCACCGGTACTTCCACGGAACCGCGGCGCGAGCTGACCCGAATGCGCTCGCCGTCACGGACGCCGTAGCGCCGCGCATCTTCCGGGCAGAGGTCCAGCGATTCGCCGCGCCGCAGCGGCGACGAATACTGACCGGTTTGCACGCCGCTATTGAACGAGTCCAGCCGGCGACCGGTGGTCAGCAGCAACGGATATTCGTCCGTGACAGGGTCCGACGGCGGCTCGTGCTCGACGACGCTGAACGGCGCGCGCGGGCCGCGAGCCGGTTTTTCCCACAGCCGCGCGTGCAAGAATTGCTCGCCCGGATGGTTCTCGTCGTAACACGGCCAGCGCAGACCGTCCAGCGCCTCCAGCCGCGCGTACGACATGCCGGCGTGCATCGGGCTCAACGTGCGCAGCTCATCCCAGAGTTCTTCAGCGGTGGGCGAACCGAGATCGCGGCCAAGCCGGCGCGCCACTGCACAGACGATGTCGATATCGTCTCGCGCGTTGCCCGGCGGATCCACCGCCTTGCGCACGCGCTGCACGCGCCGCTCGCTGTTCGTCACCGTCCCCTCCGACTCGCACCAGCCGGTCGACGCCGGAAAGACGACGTGCGCCAATTCAGCGGTCCGCGTCAAGGTGATATCCTGCACCACGAGATGATCGAGCGATGTGAGGATGGATTCCGCGCGGTGGCGGTCCGCTTCGGAGACGGCGGGATTTTCGCCGACGATGTAGAGCGTCCGCAGCTCGCCGCGTTCGGCGGCGTCGAACATCTCGTTGAGGCGCCAGCCTCGTTCAGACGGGATCTTCACGCCCCACGCCTTGTCGAATTTCGTCCGAGCATCGTCGTCGCTCAGCGCTTGAAATCCGGGCAAGCGATCGGGAATCGCGCCCATGTCGCCGCCGCCCTGCACGTTGTTCTGTCCGCGCAATGGATTCAATCCGCTGCCGTAGCGGCCGACATGCCCCGTGAGCAGCGCGAGGTTGATGAGGGCGAGGACGTTGTCCGTGCCGTTGTGGTGTTCGGTGATGCCAAGCGTCCAGCAGATGATCGCTTTGTCTGCGGTCGCGTAGTCGCGTGCCGCACTGCGGATGACCTCGGCGGAAATACCGGTGATGGATTCGGCGCGTTCCGGCGTGTAGGCTTGCACGCTCGCGCGATACGCTTCAAATCCGGTCGTCGCATTTGCGATGAAATCGCGATGTTCCAAACCGAGACGGATGATCTCGTTTGCCATCGCGTTTGCTAGCGCGATATCCGAGCCGACATTGATACCAAGCCAGGTGTCCGCCCACTGCGCGCTCACCGTCTTGCGCGGATCGACAACGAGAAGCTTCGCACCGCGGCGCACCGCCGAGAGCACGCGGTGGAAGAAGATCGGGTGTGTCTCGCGCGCGTTCGAACCCCAAAGGAAAATACAGTCGGTTTCCTCGACCTCTTGGTACGAATTGGTGCCGCCTCCGGCACCGAACACCGCCGCCAGACCGGCGACGCTAGGGGCGTGTCAGGTGCGGTTGCAGCTGTCGATGTTGTTGCTGCCGACGACCGCCCGCGCGAACTTCTGCGCGAGGAAGTTGAATTCGTTGGTCGTCTTCGAGCAGCTGAACATGCCGAACGCCTTTGGCCCGGACTTACGCAGGACGTCCGAAAAGCCGCGAGCAGCTCGATCGAGGGCTTCATCCCACGTCGCCACGCGCAGAGCGCCGCCGTCACGGACCAGCGGGTCCGTGAGCCGATAGGCTCCTTGTTTCACGCTTGAATCGTGCCTCCGTGCCGGGCGAGGTTCATCGCCCGCGGCGCCTTGTCCCACTTCCAATTCCAGGCGTTCGGACGCCCGCCGACTCGGCAGGCCGATTAAGGCGCGCCTCAAAATCCGCCGATACTTTTAGAGGATATGGGCGGGCACACAGGAGTCCGCCGGCCACCGGTTGCGGGAGACGGGGTTTCAGTTTTACGACGTGCGCGACGAAGTGAAGAATCGCTTCGGCTGGCTGCTCCGTCTGATGGGCAGCACTTCTCCATTGCCGCCTGCCGCTCGCGACCGCGAAGAACAACTCGGTCCGCTTCCCCTCGGTCAGGCCGAAGAACGCCTTCCGTCGTCGGCCGGCGCGTCCGAGCACGAAGACGATTTCGAAGCGCTCCTCAATGAAAACCGCATCCGCACCGTCTTCCAACCGATCGTCTCGCTGACCGACGGCACCGTCTTCGGATACGAAGCGCTCTCGCGCGGTCCCATCGGCACGCACCTCGAGAGCGCAGACTCGCTCTTCCAAGCAGCGCGCACTCGCAAGCTCACACGTCAGCTCGAACGCATCTGCCGTTTCAAAGCGATCGCGAGCGCATCGAGTCTGCCCGCCGGATGCTACCTCTTCTTGAACATCAGTCCCGGCGTGCTCGAAGAACGCAACGCGGGTTTGTCGCGCGACGTCATGGACCAGCATCGCCTCGCGCGCGAGCGCATCGTTTTGGAGATCACGGAAAAAGAAGCGATCAACGACTTCGATCTTTTCAAACGCACGCTGCTCCATTACAATCGCCAAGGCTTCAAAGTGGCGATCGATGACGCAGGCGCTGGTCACAACAGCTTGCGCGCCGTCACCGAAGTGCGGCCACACTTCATCAAACTCGATATGGCGCTCGTGCGCGACATCGACCGCGATCGCGCAAAGAACGCGCTCGTCTCTGCCATCATCATGTTCGCGCGGCGCATCGATGCGCGCGTGCTGGCGGAGGGAATCGAAACCGTCGAGGAGTTGTCTTCGCTGATCGAGATCGGCGTGGACTACGGTCAAGGGTATCTGCTTGCCCGCCCGGCCGCGGCATTCGTCGAACCAAAGCAGGAGATCGCAGCGTATATCCGCGAGCGCGCGATCGCCAGCCGCACGATGCCGGCGCCCAAACGCCTGGCGATCGGAACCATAACGAGGCGCGCGCCGGCACTTCCCCCGAGCGCGTATACGAGCGAAGTGCTCGAGATCTTCGACCGCCATCCGGATCTGGACAGCGTCGTGTTGACGGAGTTCGGCGCGCCCGTCGGTCTCGTGAGCCGGACAAAACTCTACGAACGGCTCTCGCATCAGTTCGGTTATTCCATCTATTCCAAGCGCCCCGTTCGGCTCGTCATGGATGACTCGTATCTCTCGGTTGACGCGAAGGATTCGATCGACGACGTCGCGCGCAAAGTCGTGCACCGCCGGCGCACCGAGCTCTACGATGAGATCGTCGTCTTGGAGAACGACGTCTACGCGGGCGTGGTCTCAGTGCGCGATCTGCTGCACACGATGACGGAATTCCAAGCCTCGGTTTCGCGCCACACGAATTCGCTGACTGGATTGCCGGGCAGAGCGCTCGTCCAAGCCGAGATCGAACGGCGCGCCGCGTCCGGCCGGCCGTTCGCGCTTCTCCACGTGGATATCAACCATTTCCGCACGTACAACGACCGCCACGGCTACGGCCGCGGCGACGAAGTCATCCGCGCGCTCGCCGACTGTCTGGTCAGCGCGGCACGCGACAGCGATGCGGCGAACGGGTTCGTCGGTCACATCGGCGGCGTGAATTTCGTCGCGTTATGCGCCGAAGACCGCATCGAGCAGATCGGCCGGCACGTCCTCGAAGACTTCAACCGGAAGATCGCTGCGCTTCACGTGTCGCGGGATCTCGCGATCATCGGAGAAGATCCGCTTGCGGGTCCGACTGAAGTGACCTTGGCGCTGGTCGGCATCACCGCAAACAATGTCACCGCGCCGTCGTACGCAGGCCTAGCCGGCCGCGCGCAGCGCTATAAGCGCATCGGCCGCGGTACGGCGCACGACTCGTTCGTATTGGACGGCAGATTCGTCGTCGGAAACGCCGGCAACATCACAACCCTCGGCCGCCCCACCGCCGGTTAAATTGATGGTCCACCGGCGGGCCATGAAGGCCCGCCCTACAACGGTACGCCGGCGGGCCATGAAGGCCCGCCCTACATTGGTTACGGGAGGCGTTGGACGGCGAGCGGGGTTTCAACAGCGCCGTTTGACGAAGGTTCAACGCGATACGCCGCACCCGTCGGCGTCGCGCTGACGATCGTTTGCAAGACCCCATCGACAAAGTGAAGCGCCACGCCGTCGTCGGTCGCGATGCCGGCGGGGAGCGCGCGTTCAGAGACAAGACGGTGAAACGCCGGCCGGCGCTCGGGCTCGGCGTCGTAGTGCGGACAATTGCTTCCGCTCAGAAAGCCGAGACACTGAAGCGGCGTGAGCGGTCCGGGCACAGAATCGGTAACGCCAGAATCGAACCAGCAGATCGAACCGGCGCTTAATCCCGAGAGCACAATTCCAGAATCATACGCTTCGCGCAGAAACCGGTCGAGCGACCATTCGCGCCAGAGCGCGAGCATGTTCTTTGTGTTGCCGCCGCCCACGTACACCGCATCGTGTTCGAAAATGAACGAACGCAGATCCGCGCGCGGCGGATCGAAGAGCGAGAGATGCGTCGGCGCGCACGCAAGCGCGCCAAACGTGTTGTAGAAGCGCTCGATGTAGGTCAGCGCGTCACCGCTTGCGGTCGGGATGAAGCAGATCTTCGGCCGCGGCAGTCCGGTGGACTCGAGCACGTAGCGGTCGAGGCGGCGATCGTCCGGCATCGACGAGAAACCGCCCCCGCCCATAGCGATGATCTGACGCTTCTTCACGGCTGACGGATACTATAGAGAGAGGCCGCGCTCATGCGCGGTCTGCGCCCCGTTTCGCGAACGGCAGCGTGAACGTAAACGTGGTGCCTTCGCCTTCGGTGCTCGACACCGAGATGCTGCCGCCGTGCGCTTCGATCAAACCCTTGGAGATGACGAGGCCAAGACCGGTCCCCGGGCGATTGCGCCCGCCGCGATCGACCTGCGAAAATTTCTCGAAGAGCCGGGGCAGAGCGGATGCGGGTATTCCGACGCCGGTATCGATGACATCGACGCGCAGGAACGGGCCATCGGAGCGCACGCGCACCATGACCGCATCGCCGCGGTGGGAATACTTCACGGCGTTTGAGATCAAGTTCGACATGATCTGCTCGACGCGGTCGGGATCGACCACCACCGGCGCCAAGCCGCGCGCGAATTCCGCCGTCACCGCCACGCCGTACTCTTCGGCATACCCGGCGACGCCCGCTATGGCTCGTTCGAGCAAGCGCGTCGCGTCGCACGGCTGCTTGCGGATCGTCAGCTTGCCGGCTTCGATCTTCGACGCATCCAAGAGATCGTTGATGAGCCGCAGAAGGCGCTCCGAATTGTTGCGGACCATCTGCAGCAGTTCGAGCGCACCGCTCGCATCCGCCGGCACTTGCTCGAAGAGCAGCGCCGTTGCGCCCTTGATCGAGGTGAGCGGCGTGCGCAGTTCGTGGCTTACGGTGCTGATGAAGTCGGCCTTCAACTGTTCGACTTCGCGCGCGGCCGTGATGTCGCGGAACGCGTGGACCATCGCCGTCACCGCGCCCGCGGCGTTGCGAAGCGGCGACGCGGAAACCGCGACCCAGCGTGACGTCTTGCCGAAGTAGACCTCGTAATTTTGGACCGTCTGCCGCGACGCGCTGTCGGCCGACGCTGCATCGAAGGCCGCGCGATCGAGCTCTTCGAGCGAGCGCCCGCGCCGGTCGACGCCGCTGACCACGCTGTAGCCCTGCGCCATCGCTTCGTCTTCCGGCACCCCTGCGATGCGAGCGGCCGCGACATTCCAGAGGAGGAGTGAGCCGTCAGCCGCCGTGACGTAGACGCCGTCCGCTGTGCCCGCAAGCACTTGCTCGAGCGTCGACTTTTGATCGCGGATCTCGTCGAACATCTTCGCGCGTCCGAACGCAAGCGCGAGCTGCCCCTGGACCAGTCGCATCGTCTCGAGATCGGTGGGCGAGAAACGACGCGCGACGCGCGAGACGAGTTCCAACGCACCCACGACGCGTCCGCGGTCCATCAGCGGCAGTGCGACTACTTGATTCAATTCGAGTTGCGCCGCGATGCGTTTCACGCCCGGAGCGAGATCGCTCGCCTTGATGTCGTCGACGATGACGATTTCCGCTCGCGCAAGCGATCGCCGAAGCGCGCTATCGGCGGCATCGCCGATCGTGCGTTCTGCGGCGGTCATGTCCGCCGGTGCGATCCCCGCGCTCGTCACGGCGCTGAGCGCGCCGCGTTGCGGATCGAAGCGCCACAGCACCGCGCCGTCAGCATCCAATATCGAAAGCGTCGAGACAAGCGTGTCGTGAAGCACCGCGCTGAGGTCCGCGGCGCCGTGGAGCGCGGCGCTGACGTCGTTGACGCCTTTCAGCTGGATGTTGAAGCGGTTGATCGCCGTCTCGCCATCTTTGCGCGTGCGCGCGCGCTGTAATTCCAGCAGTGCGGCGACTTGGTCGGCGGCGCGCCGAGAGCGAGAGGCAAACGCGACATCGTCTCGGTCCGTCGCTGACGCGCGCGAGATGCCGACGGCGGCGACGCAGACATCATCAACGAGCACGGGCTGTATCGATCCGCCTGCCATAGGCGATGGAATGCCGGCGACGCAACACGCGAGTGCGTGTTCCTCATCAGCGGAGAGAGCGTCGTAGCCGACCACGACGTTTCCGTCTTGCGCAGCGATGCGTAACTCCGGTTCGCGCGCAGACTGGGGCACGAATAAGACGGCTCGTTCGTCGCGAGCGTGCGTCACGAGCGAGAAGAGCGATGTCAGAGACTCGGCTAAGTCGGCCGTACCTGAATTGCGGGACGCCCGAAGACGTTCAGAATGAGCGGGCGGACGCTCAATCCCCGCCCGCCGAAGCGCGCTCATTGTATAGGGTATCGGCAACGTAGGGACGTGGAGGGAACAACTCTGCCCCGCCAGCCCTATAGGATTGGCACTCCAATGGACCCAAATCTATGATGCACGTCACACGGAGCAGTGTTGCAGAGTCGCACTGGTACCGGAGTCGCGCAGTCAACGGATTGACGAAATATGTCGCTCATGGATTCTCTCCGCCAAGTCTTCAGCGGCCGCCGCGGCGGACAGCACGGCACCCCGCGCCAGGCCGTTCGGCTTATGATCAGCCATCCGGTGCGCATGCGGCTTGGATCGACATCGACCGATCAGCCGGCGCTGCTGGAAGATCTCTCCTCGACCGGAGCATGCATTCGCACTTCGACCGTCTTCCATGTGGGCGATGGCGTCGTGCTCAATGTCAATCTTTCACCGACGCTGCGTTTTGAGCAAGCCGCAAAAGTCGTCTACGTCTTGAAGCAACAGAGCAGTTATCAGACGCGCTGCGGATTGCGTTTCATGGATCTGCGTCCGGAAGTGCGGATGAAGATCGCCAACTACGTCGCGCAGGAGCGGCACGGACGCGCGTACGGCGTGCAGCCGTTCTCGCACGGGGCCGAGCCCGCCTAACCCTCTCACCAAACCAGGCAGCCTCCATCGCGCCGCAGAACGGCCGCGTCGTGCATCTCGTCTCCCAGTCGCTTGATTTCGCGTTTGCGCACCGTGCGGACATCGCTGTCGCTTTGCGCCAGCACGTTGCGCTGAGCGCAGCCGCTATCGCCGCGGCCTCCGCCATCTGTCTTCCGCTTGGCGTTGCGGCATCGCGCAGGCCGTGGGGACGCGCGGTGATCACAGGCGTCAATGCGGTGCGCGTCATCCCGAGTCTCGCGCTGCTTGCCTTCGTGCTGCCTTGGCTCGGACTCGGCTTCGCGAGCGCGTTGACGGCGCTGATCGTGCTCGCGTGTCCGCCCATCCTCGTCAACACAGACATCGCATATCGCGGTGTCGATCCCTACGCGATCGAAGCCGCGCGCGGGATGGGCATGTCGGATGCGCAGATCGTGTGGCGCGTGCAGACGCCGCTCGCGCTTCCGGTCGTTTTTGCAGGCCTGCGTCTCGCATCGATCGAGGTCGTCGCGTCGGCGACGCTTGCGACGCTCATCGGCGCCGGCGGGCTCGGCGATATCATCATGGCCGGGCTCGAACTCGAGCAACCCGCTGAATTGCTCGTCGGATCGCTCTTAGCTGCATTGCTTGCGGTCGCGGCGGCGGCGGCTTTTTCCGCGGGCGAACGCCTCGCGGTCGCGAGGTCATGATGCGAAAGAACGACTCGTCCGCCCACGTCATGTCGCGAGGTTCTGCGCTGTCTGCGATTGCGGGTATGGCGCTCTTCGCTGGTTCGTGCGCGAGCCGCCCAGCGTCGGTCAAAGTCGGCTCGAAAAATTTCACTGAGGAACTTGTGCTCGGTGAGCTCTACTCGATCGCGCTCGAGCACGCGGGTTACCGGGTTGAACGTCATCTGAATCTCGGCGCAACCCCGATCGCTATGGAAGCGCTGCAGCGCGGCGACATCGATCTCTACCCGGAATATACGGGTACCGGGCTCGTCGTGCAGCTCAAACGCGCGCCGATGAGCGATCCGGCGAAAGTCTTCAATGCGGTGAAGGCCGCGTATGAGGCGCAGTATGGCATGACGTGGCTCGCGCCGGCGCGCATGAACGACTCGCAGGCGCTTGCGGTCGCGGCGGCGTTCGCGCAGAAGACGGGTTTACGCACGCTCTCGCAGTGCGCGCGCCTTGCGCCGCATTTGCGCCTGGGGGCGGGCGTCGAATTCTTGCAGCGGCCCGACGGGCTGCCAGGACTGCAGCGCGCGTACGGCGGTTTCCATTTCGCCGACGTCAAGGTCACAGCACTCGGATTGAAATACAAGGCGCTGCTCGCCGGTCAGGTCGACGTGGCGCTGGCCTTTGCGACGGACGGGGAGATCGACGCCGACAAGCTCATCGTGCTCGACGACGACCGGAAGTTCTTTCCGCCGTATCAAGTCGCGCCGGTCGTGCGGCTCGACGCGCTGAAGCGGTTTCCCAACATCGCGCCCGCGCTCGACCCGCTCGCGCCGCTGCTGACCGATCCGGCGATGCGCCGCATGAACTGGCGCGTGGACGGCAACGGCGAAGACCCCGCCGATGTCGCGCGCGATTTCTACATGCGCGTCGTCCTCTCGCCGTCGCGTTGAGCACATCCCCTCCGGCGATACGGTTCGACGACGTCGTCAAGACGTTCGGCCGCGCGCAGCGCCCGGCGGTGAGAGGCGTGACGCTCGATATACCGGGCGGCACATTCGCCGTGATCCTCGGTCCGTCGGGCTGCGGAAAGACGACGCTCCTCAAAACCGTCAACCGCTTGATCGAACCGTCATCCGGTAAGATCTATGTGGGCAGCGTGGACACCGCAACGATCGACCCCGTGCGCCTGCGTCGCGGTATGGGCTACGTCATCCAGAATGTCGGTCTTTTTCCGCACATGACCGTTGCGGAGAATATAGCGACCGTGCCCAGACTCATGGGCCAGGATGAAGCGCAGATCGGGCGGCGAGTCGACGAACTGCTTGAACTCGTCCATCTGCCGGCGGCTGAGTACCGAAGGCTGCGGCCCCGCGCGCTCTCGGGCGGCCAGCAGCAGCGCGTCGGTCTGGCACGGGCGCTTGCGGCCGATCCACCGATTCTCTTGATGGACGAGCCGTTCGGCGCGGTCGACGCGATCGAACGCGCGCATCTGCAAGACGAAGTCGCCGCGCTGCACGCAAAACGCGCTCGCACGGTGCTCTTCGTGACGCACGACGTTGACGAAGCCTTCCGGCTCGCCGACGTGCTGATCGTCATGCGTGACGGGCGCATCGAACAGAGCGCGGCGCCTCTTGCCATGCTCGCGCGCCCGGCGACGCCGTTCGTCTCGGACTTGATCGGCGCGGGCGACGTCGTGCGGCGATTGCGCGCGATCCCCGTCAGCGCCGCGTTGGAGTCAGCGGGCGAAGGCGGCGCGGCGGACGGACCGTTCGTGGGATCGCATGCATCACTCGGCGATGCGCTTTCGCTCTTGTTGGACGGCGCGTCACGATTGCTCGTCCGCGACGACGGCGACGTGCGCGGTGTCGTCACCGTTGCCGGCATTCTGCGCGCCGCTCGCCCCGGCGCGGGCACGGCCTAAGCCGATGTCGTATCTGTTCTCGCATCCGGACGTTGTTATCGCCGCGTTGTTGGAGCATGTCGAGCTCGCGGGAAGCGCGCTCGCGATCGCTCTGATCGTGGCGCTTCCGTTCGGCATCCTGGTCGCGCGCACGCGCGCCATCCGGCCCACGGCACTCGCGCTCTTGGGAGCGGTCTACGCGGTGCCAAGCCTTGCGCTGTTCGCGCTGCTCGTGCCATCGTTAGGTCTCGGTTTTGCGCCGGCGGTCACGGGGCTGGCCGTCTACGCGATCGTCATCGTCACCAACAGCGTCGTCGCCGGCATCGTCGGCGTGGATCCGGCAGTGGTGGAGTCCGCGCGCGGCATCGGTATGAACGGCGCGCAAGTGCTCTGGCGCATCGAGCTGCCGCTTGCGCTGCCGGTGATCGTGGGCGGTCTGCGGGTGGCGGCAGTTGCCGTGATCTTCATCGCCTCGATCGCCGCGCTCGTTGATGCCGGCGGTCTAGGGACACTGATCCTCGCCGGCATCGACCAGAGCAATTTGCCGAAGGCCGTCGCGGGAACGCTCGCGTGCGTGGCGCTCGCGCTCGTCGTGGACGGCCTGCTGCGGCTGACTGAACGCCGCCTCCGCATCGGGTAAAACAGCGGACTGCGTCGACCCCTCCACTGGCACTCATTCCACGAACGATTTGAGCCGAATGAGCGCGTGATCCCACTGATCTGATATTTTTGCCAGGTAGCGACGGACTTCTTCGAGTCGCTTAGGCTCCAGTTGCCAAATGCGCTCCCTGCCGCGCCGCTCGCTTCGTACGAGCCCCGCTTCGTGAAGTGCCTGCATGTGTTTCGTCACCGCTTGGCGCGAAATGTCTGCGCCTCCCGCGAGGTTGGTAACGGAGAGCGGTCCACCTCGGCAGAGCTTTGCGATGATCTGCAGACGCGATTCATCGCCGAGCGCCGCAAGGATCGCGGCGACGCTCACGACTGGTGCAGCCGTACGTACTTATCGACAAGCTGCAGGATCAAGCTCCAACCCTCTTCGTTGGCCTCGAATGCGTCTGCCCGGCGCTTGACCGGTATCGCATCGAACCCCGACTCAATAACGGTAAGCATCGTGCCGCCTTCAGCCTGCTCGAGCGTGAACGTCACCGTGGTCATAGGTTCTTTGGAATAATCGACGGCCGGATCGAGTGCGAACGGGTGCCAGCGGAACGACAAGGTCCGCATGGGCTCGAAGCGCTCCACGAAAAGGGAGACCGGTGTCCCGGCGTATTTCTCTTGCATCTTCGCCACTTCAGCATCAACAGTGGTCGGCTTGATCTTTCCGGTCACGTGCGCGCCAGCCGCAAACGGTCCGTTCAGCTCCATACCGAACCAACTGCCGAACTGCGCCGAATCGCTGATGGCGCTCCAGACTCGCTCCTGCGGCGCGCGCAGCAAGATATGCTTCTCGATTCTATCCGTGGACGATTCCATGTGCAACCTCCTGGTTGCACATGAGTGTATCACGCCTCACATCAAAGCGCAACCTTTTGGTTGCACGTTATGGGACGCCCGGCGGACCATGAAGGTCCGCCCCACAATTAGACGGCGCGGAAGAGATTGCTGCTGAAGCGTTTGCCGGTGTCGGTCCAGGTTTGGACGAGCTCGAATCCGCCGCCGGAACCAAGCGATCGCAGCGTCGGTTCATCGTACTTGTACGAAGATTCCGTGTGAATGGCCTCGCCCTCCGCGAACTTCACTTCTAACTCCAGTGCGCTAACGCGAACGGTCTGGGCGCACCGGCTGACGAGGTGCATCTCCATTCTTCCGTGAGGCTCATCGTAGCGCGCCAGATGGTCGAAGAGGTCGAGGTCGAACTCACCGCCCAACTCTCTATCGATCCGAGCGAGAAGGTTGAGATTGAACGCGGCAGTCAACCCGAGCGGATCGTCGTACGCCGCTTCGAGAACCGCGGGGTCCTTTCGGAGGTCGGCGCCAAGCAAGAGCGCGTCGCCGGGTGCAAGCACTCTGCGCAGCGCGCGCAGCACTTCGACCGCCACATGCGGTTCGAAGTTGCCCACGTTCGAGCCCAGGAAGAGCGCGAGACGCCGCGCCCCGCCGTGACGTGAGATCCGCTTCAAGCCCTCGAAGTAATCAGCTGCGATGCCGTCAACGCGCACCGAAGTGAATTCTCGGCTGAGCGCTTCTGCGCTCGCTTCGAGTGCGGATGTCGAGATGTCTATAGGCCGATACGTCAGCGACGGTTGATCTGCAAGCGTGGCTGCGATGATGTGGCGCGTCTTCAACGCGCTGCCGCTTCCGAGTTCTACGATCTCGAACGGTCCGCCGACCGATTTCACGATTTCGCCGGCGTGCCGTCTGAGGATCTCGTCCTCGGCCCGCGTCAGATAATATTCGGGCAAAAGGCAGATCGCCTCGAAAAGCGCCGAACCAAGTTCGTCGTAGAAATATTTTGAAGGAAGCGTTTTCGGCGACGCGGTCAGGCCGGCTCTGACGTCCTGGGCGAAAGTCACCGGCGCAAGTTGCCCGGGTCGTGCGGAGGTCCCTGCGCGCGGCACTCGAACCGCGCTCGGCATGGAGAAGCGCATCACGTCGGACGACGGTGCGTACACCACGCTGGAATCGTGGGGGACGCGCGGGCCTGCGCTGCTGTGCGTGCACGGCATGACGAGTTCGCGCAAGGCGTGGGCTCGACTCGGAGAGCATTTCACCGGAACCTACAGGGTCTTCGCGTACGACCAGCGCGGCCATGGCGACTCCGCCGCCTTCACAAGCCCGATGACACTCGAACGGGGTGTTCGCGATCTCGACGCCGTCGCGGCTCACGTCGACGGAGATATCGCTGCGCTCGTCGGCCACTCATGGGGCGGAGCGATCGTCATTCTTGCCGGCCCTGCATCGAGAGCCGGAGCGGTGATCGCCGTTGATCCCGTCTTGCGCGTCATGCCTGGCACCTGGCAGTCGGAATACCTCGACGATGCCGAACGCGACTTCGCTCTGCCCTTTGACGAGCTTGCAAAGGATCTACGGAAACGGCTGGCCGACTGGCCGCCGATCGATATTGAAGGCAAGATGCACGCGGTGCGGCAGATGACGGCCGAACCGATCGCGCGACTTGCGTCCGACAATCGAGTGGAAGAAGGCGGTTGGAATATCCTCGCGCAGACCGAAGCGTACCCGAAGCCGCTTGTGGTTTTCGCGGCCGGACCGGCGGACTCTGTCATGTCGCCGGACGATCTCCGTGAATTGAAAGCCCGCGGCGGCGCGAATGTGTTCATCCGGCAGTATCCCGATCAGGGACACAACCTTCATCGCACGGCGTTCGACCGTTTCACCGCAGATATCGAACGACTGCTCAATAGAGCCGAGCCGTAGTAGGGCGAGCATCGCTCGCCCCCGTCAATCGTAGAAGGGCAAGCATCGCTTGCCCTCACTTGTGGGTTTCCCTAGGCGGTCGCGTGCTGGTGCAGGTCGTTCAGGTCTTCGAGGATGTTCAGCGTCACCGCGTCTTTGACGTTGGCGTTATCAAGGCCGATCGTCTCGCGGATACGCTTGCATGTATCGTCCCCGTGGTTGTAGCCGAGCACGGCAGCATTGTGCTTCTTGATCGTTTCAGCATCGGTCTTGCCGTTTTCTTTGATCCAAGACTCGAACTGAACGTACGTGGGTTTGCTCGCTTTGACGTATTCGATCACTTTGCCGCGATCGAGACCGAGAGCCGATATCGTCATCTGGTCAAATCCTTGACCGCAATAATCGTGACCCTCGGGTAGGAGGCCGGCATTGCCGAGCGTGAGTTTTGTCCACAAACGAGGCAGATGCGCCACGCCGAGTGGACCCATCGTCGAAGAGCTGATGATCGGGATATACTTCGTGGAAGTTGCGGTTGCCATGGGTTATCGTGACCTCCAGTGGTCGAGCGGGAGTGCAGTAAGAAACGGGTTACGTTTTCACAGCGGCTGAGCGGCGCGATGCGAAGGTGAGTTCGGCGATGCCGGACTTGTCGAGCTCGCCAAGTCCTGCCGCGCGCATCGCGTCGAATTGTCGCTTCGTGGCCTCGGCGAGCGGCAGCGACAGTCCGGCCTCGTGTGCGAGGTCGAGCGCGATGCCGGAATCTTTTGCCGCGTGCGCCGCCGAGAAATAGCACGCATGGTCGTGGTTCTGCATGTCCTCGCCGTCGGTCTCGAGGACGCGTGAGTTGGCACCGGTCTGCGCGAAGATCTCGCGCAGCATGGTCAGATCCAGGCCGAGGGACTCACCCAAACCCAATCCTTCGGCTAGACCCGCAGTGTTGATGTTCATGACCATGTTGACGAGCGCTTTGACTTTAGCGGCTTCACCGGCTTTGCCGACGTAGCGCAGAGACGAGCTCATCTTCTCGAGCATTGGCTTGACGCGCTCGAAAGCAGACTGCTCGCCGCCGCACATGAGATAAAGCGTGCCCGCGCGCGCTTGCGAGATCGAACTCGCCATGCACGCTTCCAGTGATTGCGCACCCGCCGCTTTGGCCAGCCGTTCCACCTC
>Ga0209168_10000073_pt1 | contig 115878 bp, 101 predicted proteins | sample Coa_R1_FD_187156 | JGI IMG/M metagenome (GOLD analysis project Ga0209168, IMG submission 187156) | Surface soil microbial communities from Centralia Pennsylvania, which are recovering from an underground coalmine fire - Coalmine... | ecosystem: Environmental > Terrestrial > Soil >...
AATCTCCCAGATCGGCGATCTGGCGCAATAGCTCCGCTCTTTGCTTTTCCAGTTGAGCCAGAGAGTCAGGCATAGTGTCCTCCTTAACCTAGCGTATATAGGCGCTAAGAAAAAGGCCACAAAAAAAGAAATCGAACTAATGCCAACTCTGATGTCGCACACCCTGTCGATGTCCTGTAATTGAATTTTAGTGTCCCATGGAGTTAATGTTGCGACCATTCGCTTTGAGGAGAGCGATCATGAAAAAAACTTGCAAGCTCCTCACTTGGGGGCTGATCCCGAAGGATTGCCGGCAGGCACCGTGGCGGTTGCGTTGGCTGTTCCGATCAGGCCGGTGCGGTCGTCCACAACGCCCAGGCGCAACCAGTAGCTTCCGGCAGGCAAATCCAGCGTCTGCTGGCAAGGGAAAAACGATTGACTGACCCTGGCGAAAACATCCGGCTGCAGAGCGGCGTTCACGGTTGTGGCCTCCGACTTGAGCAGCGCGCCTTTGTCTGAATAGGCCTCCACTGCGCATTCCAGAGTGGCATGTTGCAGGCCATCGGCATCTTTTTCAAAGCTGAGTGTGTGCGGATCAATGCCAAAATTAACGACAAGCTTATTTTGCGTCTGCTCTGAAGGCGCGAGCACCTTAGCCTCAAACAGAAGCGCCGATGACACCGGAGAATTGAGACCAAGCGCCTCCTGGAGAGCATCCGCGCGCTGAGTGCCATTCCGCCCCGCGAGCGTGCCGGGTTCAAGGGCGTAGTATCCCAGGCGATGACGAAGCGTGACTCCGGAACGGTTTACTTTCAGGTCGATTTTGCGAAATTTACCGTCCCAGTGTTTGTTTTGCGGATAGTAGCCGAGAGTGTAGTAGGTTGAGCCATCAGCGATGCTCTTGCGCAGGGCTTGTTGAATGTTGTTGCTGTTGTAAAAAGCGTTGCCTCCGGTTTCTTCCGCCAGTTCGTTCATGGTGGAATGGACGGCCAGCCGTTCGCTGAAGTCCGTCGACGCAAAACGCAGAGCCCCCGGGCCTGCGTTCTTGGCGCTAATGCCGAGATCGTGAAGCCAACCGACGCCGATATCGTTAAATGTAGCGACTTGGACGGCATGCGCGTCTACGGGATAGATGGCTACCTGCGAATCCATGAGCACATTGTCAGCCTCAGAAGCCTGCTTTCCGTAGCTTCGCGAGTAGCTGTCCGTGGCGGTGCGAGGATTGATGTAGAAAGGGAAGCCATCAGAAATCCAGATCAGATTTTTACGTCCCGGATAGGACGCGAGGCTGCGGGCAATGGAATTCAGGGCATCCAGTGTGATTCGTATTTGCTGCCCGGTAGAGAAATCCCGGCTCTGCTGCTCACTATCGCGCATCGCCTTTTGCAGTTGCATCGGCATCCCAGCAACAGCCGGCATCACCACAGGCGGCCCTCCTGTCTTGTTGTCCAGCAGGGCCGAAGCCTTGGCGTCCAACCGCGCCGCGGCGTTTTTGAGTACTTGTGGATCATCGGTGAAGTCCTGGATCAAACGGAGCGAGCCGCCCAGAGCGTAGACCGCAACCGGGCCTTCGGGAACGAACTTCTCCAGGAAACGCAGCAGTTCGTCGTTGGCGAATGCCTGCCTGGGAGTTACGGTGTTCAAAGAGTCAAGCAGGATCACGTTCAACGCGCTGCTGGGCTTGTACGCAGGAACGTTGGTAAATACGTTCGGCGGCAGCTTTGCGGAATGAGCCCTGGCGGCAATGGCAGCCTGGCCTGAATGCTGGACGTTTTCTCCTGGGTGCTGGAAATCAAAGACGCGGATTTCCTGTTCCTTTCCGCTCTCCATCAACTTGAAGTCCTGGGCGCGCAAATCGGAGACAGGTTCTCCTTTGCCATTGGTGGCCACCACGTCCACGATGACCAGGCGAGTTGTGGCCTTTAAGACTGTGGCGGGTTCTGTGGCCGTCGGTTTATCAGATTGGCCCTGGGCTGGAGAAACTCGCAGGCAACCGAACATCACAAGGAGAAGGCCCGCTGCCACACGCTTTGCATTCATGTTGAAACCTCCGGAAGCCGGCTCGTGCACCGAGGAACCTGCATATTCTATGTCAGTCATTGAGGTTTCTTTTTGGGCTTTGCAATAGTTTGCAATTCTTATCTAAACCTCTCAGAGAGGTCGGAAGGAACGGAGAAAAGCACAAATCGGCGCCTTCAACTGCAGAGAAGCAGGAAAATCGGGTTCTTCGGAAATGCCAACCAAGAAGCGGCCGCGTTGGTAATTGGGTGCCTGAAGGCCTCGCATTTTACGCATTGGTGCTTTTACTCTTCCCTGCTTACAATGGGTCGCCATGTCTATCACCAACAAACAGGTCGTACTGGCCAGCCGCCCTGATGGCTGGGTGAAGGAAAGTGATTTTCGAATCGTCGAAACGGCCGTACCCGCGGTTGCGGACGGTCAAGTGCTGTTGAAGAATCTTTATCTCTCGCTTGATCCCTACATGCGCGGCGCCATGAATGAAAAGCGCGCCTATGGCAGGGCGCTGAACATCGGCGACGTCATGATCGGGGAAACTATCGGCCAGGTAGCGGAGTCAAAGAACGCAAAGTTCAAAGCCGGCGACACGGTGGCCGCACAGGCCGGATGGCAACAATACGCGCTTTCCGACGGCAAGAACCTGCGGCCCGTGGACCCCAAGCTCTTGCCCGCTTCAGCCTATCTTGGCGTAGCTGGAATGCCTGGAGTGACGGCGTGGTACGGCCTCTTGAAGATTGGCCAGCCGAAGGCGGGCGAGACGGTGGTGGTCTCCGCCGCCTCGGGCGCAGTCGGAAGCGTGGTGGGACAGATTGCAAAAACCAGGGAGTGCCGGGTTGTGGGAATTGCCGGCGGCAAGCAGAAATGCGATTACGTGACCGGCGAACTGGGATTTGACGTCTGCATTGACCATCGAGATAAAAATTGGGTTGAAGCACTGGGCGAGGCGACACCCAAGGGCATCGATATCTATTTTGAGAATGTGGGCGGGCCAGTCCTGGATGCAGTGCTTGCGCGATGCAATCCTTTTGCCCGCATTCCGCTGTGCGGCATGATTGCCGATTACAATGCCAAAGAACGTTATGGCGTCAGAAACCTGGTGAGCGCTGTAGGCAACCGCATTACGCTCAAGGGGTTTATCATCAGCGATCATTTCGATATCTGGCCGGAAGCCCTGACGCAACTGGCCCAGTGGGTGCACGGAGGCAAAATCAAATACCGTGAAACCGTCACCCAGGGGTTGGAAAATGCCCCGGCGGCGTTCGTAGGTCTGTTCACAGGGGAGAATTTTGGGAAACAGATTGTGAAGGTGGCTTAAGCCCTTCAGGAGACAGGTGACAACGAGTCTGCCTCACCGGCCATTTTGGCGATTTTTCCCGCGGGCGCATGAAACCATGCTCATTACATTCTGGCTGACAAGGTGGGCGATGGCTGCGGGCGAGAGCACTCCCAGGTCCCGGTACCACAGCGCGCACCACACCAGGATTCCGCCGATGCAGCGGGCGGTTACTCGCTCATCCACGACTTTTAAGGCCCCGGAACGGACGCCGTCCCTGAGCAACTTCATATTTCGGTGGTCGAACTCATTCCGCTGTTCGCGGATCTTCTGGGCGACCCGCCAATCCAGGTTCATCTCTTCACGCAGGTAAATGATGGTATTGGCCTGATTGCCGATGACGATCTGCGCGACCTCCTCGACGATTCTGGCCAGTTTGTCCGCGGTGGAGAGTTTGCTCGAGAGAATGCGGGACTGCACCTCCAGGCATTCGGTGATGCACTGTTGCGCGATCTCGTGCAACAGCTCATTTTTGTTTTTGTAATAGGAATAAATGAACGGCTTGGTGACCTGCAGGCGCTCAGCAATGTCATCCAGGGTTGTGCGTTCGTACCCCTTTTCGTAGAAGAGGCGACGGGCGGCGTCTACGATCCGCTTCCTCTTGAGAGCGATTACTTCGGTCTTGAGTTCAGAACGCTGGGAAGCCAAGAATCAGATCCTCCGGGGCAGAAATGCAACTGCAACTGGTATTGAGTATATCGTGCGGGAAAGCGCTGGGCGGCCAATAGGGCCATGCCCAAGGACACATGAAATACCCGCACGCACCCGGACTGATGTTTATCGATGGTAAACAAAATGTTGTGTTAGAACATTATTATTATCATTAGTAAAATAAATTTAACCATAATGTTACCTTTCTGTATAATAGGCCGTTGTTCGCCAGCATGGTTACATTTTGCTGGACTAACGCAATACGCAGAGAGGCTTCCACAGTGGCTTTCGCACCAGCCAATCACTCGCTGTGGGCAGGTGACTTTAAGCTGCGGGCTGGAAACGTAATAACCGACGCGGTTATGAGTTTGGATGCGACACCAACGGGACCTGAGAGGCGAGGGCCGGGGTTCCGAGGGCCGGAATGTGACCAAAGTTACCTTGAGAACGGCAGTAATTGTACCGGGGTGCCTCTTTGGATAGCACCAAGACGCCCAAAGTCTTTGACAAGCGCTGTTCATTCGAAGGATAATTTTTGCCGTTTATCGCTTTGAAAACGGGGCTCTTGCAGCACAACCCGTTCGCCGCAACGGGCCTTAAAAAACCGCTGAATGAATGATCATTCAGCACCTGCAATGATGAGGCATGAGGCAGCCGCAATGCCTTTACAAAATTCATGAGGAGGACCTATGAAGTCAGTCAAAATATTGGCGTGTCTGCTTGTTGGCCTGCTGCTGGTGAGCGGCACGGCGCTTGCGCAGGGCGTCGGCGCTTCCGGCAGCATTGCCGGAATCGTAACTGATCCTTCCGGCGCTGTTCTTACCAACGCCACTGTGACCGCAACCGACGCCGAAAGAGGCATTAAGCGCTCCGCCAATTCGGACAACAATGGCCATTACGCGATTCCCGGGCTGGCGCCGACAACCTACACTCTGACCGTTTCCCATGCCGGTTTCCAAACTTCCATTCAGAAGGGTCTGGTGGTCAATGTGGGTCAAGACGTGATCCTTGACGTCCACATGAGGGTGTCAGGAGCGGTGGAATCAGTGGAAGTGACAACTGAGGCCGCGCTTGTGGACACCGAAAGCGGTCATCAGGCTGAGACCATCAACCAGCAATACATTCAGGATCTGCCCATCAACCGCCGCGACTATCTCACTTTTACCCTGCTGGCGCCGGGCGTATCCGATTCCACCCGAATGGCCAATGATCAGGATTTCAGAGTAAAGCAGACGCCGCAAAGCGGCCTTTCGTTTTATGGCAGCAACGGCCGTGGCAACAGCGTGACTGTAGACGGTGGCGAAGCCAATGACGATTCCGGCGGCGTGCGCCTGACCTTGAGCCAGGATGCGGTGCAGGAGTTCCAGATCAACCGCAGCAACTACGGAGCGGACCTGGGCGGGGCCAGCGGCGCCTCCATCAACATCGTTTCCAAAAGCGGCACCAATGATGTACATGGCAGTGCTTACGGATTTTTCCGTAATGATGCGATGGACGCGCGCAACCCGTTTGCCTTCACCCAGGCGCTGGCGCCCGGCCAGACATTTAATCCCGCGGCACCCGATCTCCAGGGTACGCCGACCAAGGACACTCTGACCCGGGAGCAATTTGGCGGAAGCTTCGGCTTTCCCATTTCGAAGGACAAGACATTCGTCTTCTTTGCCGCGGAAGGGTTGAGAGCGGACGCGCAAAATGCCGTGCCCCTGGTGACCAACACGAACGTCTTCCGTCCTGATACCGGCACGTTCTCCGGTAATGGGCAGACCCCAATCATTCAGGGCCTAGCCTCTCTGGCAGGGAATCCTTCAGTGCCGTGCCTCAGCAATGGCGCTAATCCGCCAACGATGCTCCCGGCGGCCACTTGCGCTGCCATTCTGAACAACATTTTGACTATCAACCCGGCCACCAGTCCACTAAGCTCATTCCTGGTCAACCAGTTTGAAAACAACGGTGGGCTTTTCAAGTACAACACCCGCGAATACTTTATCTCTGGGCGTCTGGACCACGTCTTCAGCGATTCCAACCAGGCTTATCTGCGTTACAGCTTTGCCCACGACAACGAGCAGAACCCAGACGTACAATCGCTGATCGGATTTTCCGCCGGTAGCTCCATCCATGCCTACGACAATACTGCGCAAGCGGCGTGGTTTCACCAGTTCAGCGCGAAAACCCAGAATGAGCTTCGTGGCCAGTTCAACTACACCGACTTCAACGTGATTCCCAACACGCCGGGTGAAGTGGGACTGGCGATTCCCGGCTTCGCCAACCTGGGCACCAATATCTTCCTGCCCAGCCTGACCATCATGCGCCGCCCGGAAATTGCTGACAATGTAAGCATGGTACGCGGGCATCATACGATGAAATTTGGCGGTTACTTCCTGGAGCGCGGCAACCACACCGAATCCCATACCTTCTTCCCTGGCAGGTTCGTGTTCGGCAACCTGCCCGGAGGCATCATAAGTCCCTGCCTCCAGGCGCCGGCCGCCTGCGAATTAACCCAATCCCCTCTGTCGAATTGCCAGCTTGTGAATGGCCAATTCCCAACTCCTGCCCTCGGCCAGTTTTGCTTCCCAGCAGCCCTTAACTCACTGCAGTCCGCCGCCCTTGGTTTGCCTCAGTTCTATCAGCAGGGGTTCGGCAATCCCATCTACAACTACCCGCGTCCTTTGAGTGCCTTCTACTGGCAGGACCAGTGGGCCATGACGCCGAACTTCACCTTGACCTACGGCCTGCGCTACGAACTGGACGCGCAATACGGCCAACTGAATACAGACAAAGATAACTTCGCGCCGCGCGTATCTTTTGCCTGGGATCCGTTTAAGGACCACAAGGTCGCAATTCGCGGCGGAGTCGGCATTTACTACGCGCCCATCTATGGACAGATTGGAGACGTAGTCCAGACGCTGGGCCTGGTAAATGGTGTACGTCCGATCGCCCAGGTATTTGTGCCCCTTACGGGCGCGCCGGGAAATCCTGCATTGACCTCGGCCGCAATCTTCCAGACGCTGTTTGCGCAGGGACTCATTCAGTGCACAACCCCGGGCGCCGGGGCCGCTGCCTGTATTACGCCCGCTAATCTGACTCAGTTCGGGATCAACGTCACCAATACCGGCCCGGTACCGCCACTGACCGTGTTGTTTAGCGGCCAGCCTGATTACCAGAGCCCCTACTCTACGCAGGCATCGTTTGGGATCGAAGGTGAAGTCTCCAAGGGCTTCTCCATCGCCTTGAGCGGCATCTACGTCCATACGTTGCGCCTGCCGGTGGCCCTGGATACAAATCTTCTGCCAACGGCCCCTTTCACCACGTCTACTTCGCCTTTTACCGGCCAGCAGGTGACGTTCCAGAATTGGGGAGCGGCGCAGTGCGGGGCGAATCCCTTCCTCTGCTTTGCCAATCCTCTGATCCTGCAGAGCAACCAGTATTCCTCAAGAGCTTCAGCGCTTTACGAAGGCATGATCGTGGAAGTCAAGAAGCGCTTCAGCGATCACTTCACCTTGTTCGGCAACTACACTTACAGCAAGGCCTACGATACCTCGAGCGATTTCAATAGTGACTTCGCCCCGTTTAACGAGCTGAATCTCGGCGCAGAGCGCGCGCTCTCCGACTTCGACCAGCGGCACAAGATCGTGGCGTCCGGTATTTTCGAGTCTACGGGGAAGAGCCAGTTGACAGGCGGATGGCAATTGGCGCCGATCATCCGCTATAACAGCGGACATCCATTCAACTTGTTGGCCAGCGGAACGGACGTGAATGGCGATCGGCACTCCACCAATGATCGCCCGCTGGGCGTGGCCCGCAACTCCGGTCTAGGCCCCGACTTGTTCGATGTTGACATGCGCCTGACCAAGGCCTTCAAACTGGCAGAGCGGTCGCAATTGCAGTTCATCGCAGAGGGCTTCAATGTCTTCAATCGCACAAACTTTGCCAGCGTGAACAACGAAGTAACAGACATCGGCGGCTTTACTCCTTTTCCTGGGGTCTCCAGTGGGACTTTCAGGAATCCGGCCACCGTCAACCCCGGAGGCGCTCCGACAGCGTTTACTTCGGCCCTGCTCAGGCGGCAATTGCAACTTGGCATTCGCCTGAATTTCTAGCTTCGAAATGTGAGACGACGGAGGTAATGCCTCCGTCGTCGTTTTTATGATAGCTTTAGCGCTGCCCAAGGGACTTGCGTGAAGCGAGCCTTGGCCGCAATTTTGCCGCCACCATGTCCTCAGCCACTCACACCACGTCCGCCCCGACTCAAAGCACTGCCGCCCAGACACTCATAGACGCCCTTCTTCAATGCGGAATCAGCAGTGGCTTTGGCATTCCCAGTATTCATAACATCGCGCTCTATGATGCCATGCGGCAGGAGCCCAGGTTCCGTCATTGGGTCGTCCGCCACGAACAGGCGGCCGTTTTTGCCGCTGACGGTTTTTATCGAAGCAGCGGCAGGACTGCGGCGGTTTTCGCATCTACCGGACCGGGAAATTTATTCACCGTCGCGCCCCTGCTGGAAAGCCTGCAAACCAGTACTCCTCTGGTGCTCATCGGCACCAACGTGGCTTCTCAGATGCTTGGAAAGCCCTGCGGCGCGTTGCATGAGACTCCGCTGCAGCTTGAGATCATTCGCCCGGTCACCCGCTTTGCCACTCGAATCACCTCGCCGGACGCAATTCCAGGCGCCATTTCCGCTGCCGCGCACGCGGGTGGACCCGCATTCGTGGAGATTCCCCATGATTTGCTGCTGGCGCCCGTGACTGCCCCGGACGCAAAGCTCTCTTCGGAAAACGCTGATGCCCACGCTCCTCCGGAGGAGATCGCCCAAGCAACCGCGCAGATGGATCAAAGCCGTAAGCCGGTCCTGGTGATTGGCTCGGATGTCCTGAGCGGTGCTGCAGCCGCGGCTGTCCAGAAGCTGGCAGAAGCTCTCCAGGCCCCCGTATTGACCACTACCAGCGGCAAGGGTGCAATTGCCGACGACCATCCGCTGTCCATGGGCTGCATCTCGCGCCTGGGCATTGCCCAGGAACTGCTGTTGGAAAGCGATTTACTCATCTCCATTGGCGCGCGTTTTACTGAATTTGATACCGGACGGTTCTCCCTCAAAGTGCCGGCGCGACACATTCAAGTTGAACAGAACCTCACACACATTGGTCTGCAGTTTCCTTTTACCGTCAGATTACTGGGTGAGATTGCAGCCATAGCGCAAAGCCTTACGGCCAAGATCAAATGCAGGCAAGGCTGGTGGGACATCAGGGGCAAACGGGGCGATGAAAGTGAACGGCTGAAAGCAATTCACTCCGACGCCTATGCGGCGCTGGAACTTCTGCGCCACGCGCTGGATCGCGATGATGTGGTGGTGAATGATCAATCTATCTTGAATTATTGGGTGTCAGCGTTCTTTCCGGTGCTGGAGAGGCGAGCGTTTCTCTATCCCACGGGATCAGGAACGCTGGGATATGGGTTGCCTGCTGCCGTGGGCGCCGCGTGTGCCGCAGCGCAGCATGGCCATCGCGGAAGAATTGTCTGTATTTCCGGCGATGGAGGTTTCCAGTACACCTCGCACGAATTAGCGACGCTAGCACAATATGACTTGCCGGTAAAAATTCTATTGGTAAACGATCGCGCCTATGGAATCATTGGTTTTCTGCAGCGGAGCCTCTTTGGCCATACTCATGAAATCAAACTGAAGAACCCTGATTTCTGTGTGCTCGCGGAAGCCCATGGCATTCCCGCTCAGAGTGCTTCAGATTTCGAAAGCCTGCGCCGGCAGTTGCCTGCCTGGTTGAATAGTCCGGGACCGGCGTTGATCGAGTGGCGCACCGAACTCAAAGCTCCCTGGGAAGTGGGAGCGATTCACCGTCCAACGAATCTTCCTATGAAAGCGAACTAGAATCTAGAAGCCAGGAGCTAGCAGCTAGTAGCTAAGACATGAACATTCCACTCACACCAATCCGTTTCCTGCGCTACGCGCAGCAGCAATTTCCCGGCAAGACCGCGGTGGTCTGCGGAGACCAGCGGCTTACCTATGCTCAATTCGCCGAGCGTGTCAGCCGGCTCGCAGGCGCAATCCGCAAAGCGGGGATCAAACCGGGTGACCGCGTCGCCTTTCTGAGCAGCAATTGCCATCGCCTGCTGGAAGCGTACTATGGCGTGCTCGAAGCGGGCGCGGTGCTGCTCCCGCTCAACATCAGGCTTGCTCCTCAGGAACTGGCCTTCATTCTTAACGATTCTGGAGCAAGACTCCTTTTTCTCGAAAAACAATTTCTGGGGATGGCCGATTCTTTTCGTCACGATGCTTCTACAGTCCAGTCATTCATTCTCCTGGACGGAGAGCCTGAAGCGGCCTGGCTCTCACCCAAAAATTATGAGCAACTTCTAATGAGCGCCACACCCTATCGCGCCAATGTAATGGATGTGGATGAAAACTCCCTGGCCGAACTGTTTTACACCAGCGGCACCAGCGCCAATCCCAAGGGTGTGATGCTGACGCACAGAAACGTCTACCTGCACGCGCTGAATGTTGCCCTGAACTTCAACAGCTCAAAAGACACGGTGGAGTTGCATACCATTCCCTTATTTCACGCTAATGGCTGGGGAGTGGCGCACTCCTTGACCTTTGTCGGCGCAACCCACGTGATGATTCATCGCTTTGATCCGGTTGAGGTTTTCCGTCTCATTGAGCGGGAGAAGGTGCAGGCGTGCAGTCTGGTTCCCACCATGGCCACGGCGCTGGTGAACTGTCCTGATCGTGCCAAATATGACTTGAGCAGCCTGCAAAGGATTACCATAGGTGGCGCCGCTTCTTCACCAACGCTGGTCAAAGAAGTGGAAGAGAAGCTGGGTTGCACTTGCTTTTCCGGCTACGGCCTTACGGAGACTGCGCCGGTGCTGACAACGGCTCAGGCCAAGCCGGGAACAAAATGGGAGGGCAGCGACCGCCACAACAAGCACGCCATGACGGGATATCCCATTCCCGGCGTAGAGATTCGCGTGGTGGATGCCGAAGAAAGAGATGTGCCTTGTGACGGCCAATCCATCGGAGAAGTCATTGCCCGCAGCGACGGCGTAATGCAAGGGTACTGGAAGCAGCCCGAAGCGACCGCGCAGGTGCTGCGCGGCGGCTGGTTCCACACCGGAGACATGGCCACCATGAGCGAAGATGGCTATATTCTGATCGTGGACCGGGCCAAGGACATCATTGTGAGCGGCGGCGAGAATATTTCCTCACTCGAATTGGAGAAAACGCTCGCAGCTCATCCCAGCGTCTACGAAGCAGCCGTGATTCCTGTGCCCGATTCGCGATGGGGCGAGGTGCCAAAGGCGTTGGTAGTATTGAAGCCGGGTGCGACGGCAAGCGAACAGGAACTGCTGGATTTTTGCCGCTCGCGCATTGCTCACTACAAATGCCCGCGCTCCGTCGAGTTCCTGGAGGCCTTGCCGAAGACGGGTACAGGCAAGATCCTGAAAAAAGATCTGCGCAAGAAGTACTGGGCCGGACAGGAGAGCATTCGTCCGGAAGCCGTGGAGCAAAGATAGAAGAAATTTTTGATTTATGACTTTTGATTTGTAATTTAAAGGCAAAAGCAACAGCTATTGGCTCGGGAGTGAAACTCAGAAATCAGAGATTGTCGGTCAGGTTTGAAATCTTAAATCACAAATCAGAAATCACAAATTGTCAGACATGCCCCCATTGACTCTCAATTCGCTCGACGAGCTAAAAAACCATGTCGGCCGGGAAATCGGCGTAACCGACTGGTTCCCTGTCACCCAGGAACGTATCCAGCAATTCGCTGATGCTACCGGCGACCACCAGTGGATTCACGTGGACGTGGAGCGCGCGCGGCGCGAATCGCCGTTCAAGACTACGATTGCCCACGGATTCCTCACATTGTCGCTGCTGCCCCAATTCATGCCCCAGGTGCTTCAGATCAAAGGTGGGATGCGTATGGGCATCAACTACGGCCTGAACAGGCTCCGCTTTGTCTCGCCGGTGCGTTCGGGCATCCGCGTCCGGGCGCGCTTCACCCTGCAGTCGATCAAAGAGTTCGCTGAAGGTTTGGAAATGGTTTATTTGGTGACGGTCGAAGGAGAGGGCTCGGAAAAACCATGCTGCGTGGCTGAATGGGTGGTGAGAAACTACCGATAGAAGCGGATCTCATGAATCCATTTCATTTTCTTCTCCGGCCGGGATTCGACACATCGCTCGTTTCAGGCGATGCCGTACCGTCCAAAACCGATATGCGAGCTTGTGAATGGAGAATGTGCATAGCACATCTCTATTGCCGGCAATCGGAGCAATTGTGAAAATTGCATAATTTTTTTGTCGGCGATCAGCCCCGCACTCTGCCATTGAATCTAAGTACAATCTAGATGTTGGGTAAAGGCAGGAGTCCGGAAATGCAAGCAGAAGTAAAAACGCTGCAAGGTCCTCTTACGCCGCAAGAACTCTCCCGAATGGACCGCTACTGGCACGCTGCGAATTATCTCTCGGTCGGCCAGATTTATCTGCATGACAATCCCTTGCTCCGCGAGCCGCTGAAGATCGAGCACGTAAAACCGCGGCTGCTGGGACACTGGGGCACCACGCCCGGACTCAACTTCATCTACCTGCACATGAATCGCCTGATCCGGCTGCACGATCTGAATGCGATTTACATTACCGGCCCTGGACACGGCGGCCCGGGTATTGTCGCCAATACTTATCTGGAAGGCTCGTATACCGAGCTCTATCCCAACATCACCCAGGACGCAGAGGGGATGAAGCGGCTGTTCACGCAATTTTCCTGGCCAGGAGGGATTCCCAGCCATGCTTCACCGGATACACCTGGATCGATTCATGAAGGCGGCGAACTTGGGTATTCACTGCTGCATGCCTACGGCGCTGCTTATGACAATCCTGACCTGTTTGCCTGCTGCGTGGTGGGCGATGGAGAGGCTGAAACCGGCCCCTGCGCGACCAGTTGGCACTCCAACAAATTTCTCAACCCTGAGAGCGATGGCGCGGTGCTGCCCATCCTTCACCTGAATGGATACAAGATTGCCGGGCCAACGGTTCTGGCGCGCATCTCCAGCCAGGAACTCACAGACCTGTTTGTTGGTTACGGCTATCAGCCCTTTCTGGTTGAAGGCGATGAGTCGGAAACCATGCACCAGCTCATGGCTACCACGTTGGATAACGTTCTGGGAGAAATCCAGAAGATTCAGCGAGACGCGCGGGAGCATGGATTTTCTGTGCGGCCGCGATGGCCCATGATCATTTTGCGCACGCCCAAAGGCTGGACTGGCCCCAAAATGGTGGACGGAGTCCAGATTGAGGGCACGTTCCGAGCCCATCAGGTTCCGGTAACCGATCTGGCGGCCAAGCCGGAGCACTTGAAGATTCTTGAGCAATGGATGCAGAGCTACAAACCGCAGGAACTGTTTGACCGCAACGGTAAGCTGAGGCCGGAGCTGGCACAGCTTGCTCCTGCAGGGAAACGGCGCATGGGCATGAATCCTCATGCCAATGGTGGGCTGCTGCTTCAGGATTTGAAACTACCGGATTTTCGCCAGTACGCTGTGAATGTGCCCAGGCCAGGAACGGTACAGGAAGAATCAACCCGGATTCTAGGCTGCTTTCTGCGGGACATCCTGAAAGCCAACCAGAGCGCGAAGAACTTTCGCATCATGGGTCCGGATGAAACCGCCTCCAACCGGCTGTCCGCGGTATTTGAGGTGACGGATCGTACTTCCACGGCCAAGATTCTTCCCAACGATGAACATGTCGCTCCGGACGGACGCATCATGGAAGTGCTCAGCGAACATATGTGTGAAGGATGGCTCGAAGGCTATCTGCTCACCGGCAGGCACGGCTTCTTCTCCTGTTATGAAGCTTTTATCCATATTGTCACTTCCATGTTCAACCAGCATGCCAAATGGCTGGAGGCGACGCGCCATATTCCGTGGCGCAAGCCTATCGCATCCTTAAACTACCTGCTCACCTCGCATGTCTGGCGGCAGGACCATAACGGCTTCAGCCATCAGGACCCCGGGTTCCTGGATCATGTAGTGAATAAGAAGCCGGAAGTGGTGCGCGCTTATCTTCCTCCTGACGCCAACACGCTGCTCTCCATTGCCGATCACTGCCTGCGCAGCCGCAACTATGTGAACGTGATTGTCGCCGGCAAGCAGCCCGAGTTGCAGTGGCTGGATATGGATTCGGCCATCCGCCATTGCAGGGCCGGCGCTGGAATCTGGGAATGGGCCAGCAATGACAATGGTGATCCGGATCTGGTGATGGCTTGCGCCGGTGATGTTGCTACGCTGGAAATTCTGGCTGCCACCTCGCTGCTGCGCCGCCATGTGCCGGAATTGAAAATCAGGGTGGTAAATGTCGTTGATCTGATGACCTTGCAGCCCGCCAGTGAACATCCTCACGGCCTCCCTGATGAGGATTTTGACCGCATCTTCACCACCAACCGGCCCACGATCTTTGCCTATCACGGCTATCCCTGGCTGATTCATCGCCTTGCTTACCGCAGAAAAAATCACGACAACATGCACGTGCGTGGCTATAAAGAGGAAGGCACAACCACCACGCCCTTTGACATGGTGGTGCGCAACAACATGGACCGGTTCCAACTGGCGATTGACGGACTTGGCAGGGTCTCTCTCTTTAAGGAGAGCAGCGATCGGGCCATCCAGATTTTCAGAAACAAGCTGGCTGAGCACGCACGATACATTCGTGAGCATGGCGAAGACATGCCGGAGATCAGCAATTGGCGATGGGAAGGATAAGGACGTTCCAGGAAGCTTATTAGTTTATCCCGACCGGCAGGGAGGGAACCCTATCCCCTTATGCTGTTTCAGGGCGTACGCCCCAAAAGGCAGCGTCTTAGAAGAAGCCAGCTTCTTAAGAAAGAATCGCCTTACTGGGTTCGAGGCAAGCTGCAAAAAGACTTGGCAATTCTCCTATGGAAAAAACAATCCTATGTCTCAACAGCGGCTCCTCGTCCCTGAAATTTGCGCTGTTCAGCATTTCCGAGTCTGCTGAGAGCAGGTTGGCGAATGGGGCGGTAGAAGACATGGGGCCTAATGGCCGCTTGTGGCTTCGTAATGCAAATAGGCGGCCGTTGCTGGATAAACAGGCCAACCTGCGGGGACCACATAAATGTATTGCCGAAATCTTTGCGGCTCTGGACCACTCCGGGATGCCGCAGCCCACGGCAGCAGGACACCGCATTGTCCACGGCGGTCCCCTCTACACTGCCCCGCAGAAAATCACCCGTGAGTTGCAGGCGCAGCTAAGGCAACTGATCTCGCTGGCCCCACTCCATTTGCCGGCGCAGATTGAACTCATCCAGGCAATCGCCCAGCGCTATCCGGAGCTGCCACAGGTCGCGTGCTTCGATACAGCTTTCCATGCGCGAATGCCGGAGGTGGCGCAGCGCCTGCCGGTGCCACGCAGCTTGTGGGACAAGGGCGTGAGGCGGTATGGCTTCCACGGACTTTCCTACGAGTTTATTTTGAATGCCCTTGGCGTAGACGGTGGAGGGCGCGTGATCATCGCTCACCTGGGCAATGGGGCCAGCATGGCCGCTATCCGTGACCGCCAGCCAGTGGATACGAGTATGGGGCTGACTCCCGCCGGCGGGTTCATGATGAGCACGCGCACCGGCGATCTTGATCCAGGTGTTCTCCTGTACCTGTTGCGGGCGGGGCATACGCCGGATCAACTGGAGAAGCTGCTGAACCGCGAGTCCGGCCTGGTTGGCGTCTCCACAACTTCGAGCGACATGAAGACGCTATTGGAAAGTCGAGACAAAGACCCGCTCGCCGGCCAGGCCGTGCAGATGTTCTGTTACGAAATAAGAAAATTCCTCGGCGCTTATGCGGCAGTCTTGGGCGGGCTGGATACGCTGGTGTTTACCGGAGGCATCGGAGAACAGGCAGCCGTGATCCGCGAAGAAGTATGCCTGGGCCTCGAGTTTCTCGGAATCCAAATCAGCCCGGAACTGAACGCTCAGAACGCGGCCATCATCAGCAAGCCGGATAGCAGATGCACCGTGCGCGTTATGGTCACCGACGAGGACCTGATGATCGCGCGGCACACTTGGAAGCAGTTGGCTGGATAGTGTCTGCCGATGTCTACTGAACCTTGCGATGGATTTTCATCAGAAACTCTCTTCCCTCACAATGCCTGTCCCCCCACCGACCGTTCCGCCGCACCCAGGAGGACCTTGGTCGAATTCAGCATGGCGGCAAAGCGAGCGTCCTTAGTCAACCCGTGATGATAACGATAGTAGATTTGCTGGGTGATGACCGCCGTCTTGAATAGCGCAAAAACGTAGTAATAGATGATCTTCGAGACGTCGCGCTCGGTCTTCTCCGCATAGCGCTGAATAAGCTGGCTGCGGCCCAGGCTGCCCGGCAGCCTTGTCGGACCCCAGTGGATGGTTTGCAGTTCGGGCGGATCACCTGCCTCCACCCAATATGCAATGGCCGTTCCCAGGTCCGCCATGGGATCTCCCAGGGTGCACATTTCCCAATCCAGAACTCCTTTAACCTGCGTGATGTCGGTTGCATCGAGAACCATGTTGTCGTACTTGTAATCATTGTGGATTAGCGTAGCCCCACTCTGGGTCGGCATGTGTTCTTTCAGCCAGGCGGACAGCCGTTCTACCTCAGGCAATTCGTGAGTTTTAGAACCATAGTAGCGCTCAATCCATCCTCGCACCTGCCGTTCCAGATAGCCGTCCGGCTTGCCCAGGTCGGCGAGGCCGATGGCGGCATAGTCCAGGCTGTGCAGCCGGGCCAGATTGTCAATGAATGATTCGCTCAGCCGGCGGACTTTTTCAGGAGTGATCTGCAAGCCAGGTGGCATTTCCCGGCGCAAGATGATCCCGTGCATGCGCTCCATCAGGTAAAAAGGAGCGCCCAGAATTGAAGCATCGTCGCAGTAGAGGAGCGCCTTGGGAGCGGGGTAAACCGAATGTATCCTGGAAAGCACGCGGTACTCGCGTCCCATATCGTGCGCTGATTTCACCTTGCTCCCGAAAGGAGGGCGGCGCAGCACCATCTCCCGGTCTCCGAGAGAAACAAAGTAGGTCAGGTTGGAGTGGCCTCTGGGAAACTGTTTCACCAGCAGCGGGCCCTGCTCATCCGGGAAGTGGCTGCGCAAGAAAGGCTCAAGATGTGAGAGATCAAGTTCTTCTCCGGAGCGGATCTCGGCCGCGCGGTCCTGATAACCGGTCTCCGTAAGGTTCTGCTTTGCGCTTTCGCCTGACATGAATCAATTCTCCTAAAGCAGCTCCAACGCCTTCAACACAGAAGAAAAGCAGCGGGTCAGCGGCAATGACTCTTACCTATATGTCAGCAGCGATGCATCGTCAAGGTGCGGCAACGCGTTAAAGGAACTCAGGGTGAAGCGTTCGCGGGAAAAAAGGAACTCCGTGAGTGAGCAATTTCGTGCCATCCACGCCACCCTGATGGTGTTTTCCGGAGAGAGGCTTAGGGCGCGCTGCAGGCTCACGCCAATTGGCCCTCCCGAACTGAAGATGGCAACGTTCTCTCCGCTCCCATTGCCGACGCACACCAGCGACAGACCACGCTGCACGCGGGCACAAAATTCAGGCCAGGATTCTATATCCTCAACCTGAATTTCTCCACCCACCCATTTGCCAATCACAACTTCAAACAATCGCTGGAATGTCCTGTGTTTCTCGCGTGGACTGCCGGCATTCAAAAATGCCTGTTGCAAGTCGCGCACGTGCGAATTGTTTTCCGCCAGCGCGGGCAGGCTCGATTCCATCACCCACTCGCCATCATATTCATCGAACTCCTGCATGATCTGGACTTCAGGCCAGGGGAGCCCGGCATCTTTATAAATGTCCCCTACAATTCTGGCGGTCTCAATCTGCCGGGTTCGCGGACCGGAATAAACGTGCTCGAACGTCATCCGCCGATGGCTCCAATACTCACCCAGCAGCCGGGCCTGTCTCTCCCCGGTTGCGGAGAGCTTGTCATAGTTCCGCTCGAGGAAAGATGCTTGACCGTGACGGACGAGAAAAAGGCGGGACATTCTAAATCGGTAGTTAGTACTTCGTACTAACTACCGAATACTTCCTTTCACCATACGTGACAAGCGTTCTGGCTCACCATCTTCTGCCCTGCCTTGCAGCCGAAGGCTTTGGCGAAATCGGGGTTGTTCTGCAGCGTGCCGATCACGCGGAAGCGTCCGGGGGAGTGAGGGTCAGTTTTGGCCAGTAATCGAGCGCTTTCGTCAGTACGGTTTTCACACCAGATCTGGGCAAACCCGAGGAAGAAGCGTTGCTCAGGAGTGAATCCGTCTTTTTTCTCGGACCCCCTCTTCTCAGCCGCCATTTGGCTATGCAAAGCCATCAGGGCAATGCGTGCGCCGCCATTATCGGCGGTGTTTTCGCCCAGGGTGAGCCGCCCATTCAGATGAAGATCGTCCACGGCGACAAAGGAGCTGTACTCATCCGCAACGCAGCCGGTCCGCTGCTCGAACTCCTTGCGGTCTGCATCCGTCCACCAGTTCTTCAAATTACCTTCAGCATCAAACTTGCTGCCCTGATCGTCGAAACCATGGGTCAGCTCGTGGCCAATGACTACGCCAATTCCACCAAAATTCACGGCATCATCCTCTGCTTTATCGAAGAACGGAGGCTGCAAAATGCCGGCGGGGAAGTTGATGTCATTTTCCGGCGGACTGTAATAGGCATTCACCGTGGGCGGCGTCATGCCCCATTCCTTCTTGTCCAGCGGCTTGCCAATCTTGCTGATGTTGTAATGCCGGTCAAAGGTGCTGGCCTGGATCACATTTCCCAGCAGGTCGCCGCGTACGACCTTTACGCTGGAGTAGTCACGCCATTTATCAGGATAGCCAATCTTGTTGGTAATGGCTTTCAACTTGATTTCCGCCTGGGCCTTCGTCTCCGCCGTCATCCATGGCAACTCCTGGATGTCCTTTCCCAGCGCCTGCTCGAGTGCATTCACCATCTTCAACATGCGCTGCTTGCCTTCTGGGCCGAAAGTCTGGTTGACATAAGGCTGGCCCAGGGCTTCGCCCAGAAGACGATCGGTCAATTGCACGCAGCGTTTCCAGCGAGGCTGAATCTGCTGTTGCCCGTTCAGATAGTGCCCGAAGAAGTCAAAATTCTCCTGCACAAAGGCATCTGAAAGGTACGGGGCGGCAGACCGCGCAGCATGGGATCGCAAATATGCCTTCCAGTCGTCCAGCGAGGCCGAATCCAGAACGCCATTGACCTTCTCAAAAAAGTCCGGGGGCACTACGTTGACTTCGGTGAATGAGGGAGCGCCCATGGATTGGAAAAAACGCTGGAATTCAAAGTTAGGGGCAAGCTTTTCCAGCTCGGAGACGCTCATCTTGTGATCGCGATTCTTAGGGTCGCGCATCTTCACGCGCTCGAAGGCGGCCTGTGCCAGTTGAGTTTCAATATTCAATACAGCCTGGGTTTCTCTCTTTGCCGTGGCGTCATCATCGCCCAGCAAACGAAACATCCTGGTCAGATGTTCCTGATACTTGGTCCGGGTCTCCTGCGACTTGGCGTCCTGGTTGATGTAGTAGTCGCGGTCGGGCAATCCCAGCCCGCCCTGAACCACCTGGGCGATTTCCAGGCTGGCATTATGGAGGTCCGGTTGAGCGCCAAAGCCAAACAGCACGCCGCCTACGCTTGAATTGATGTGAGCAACGGTCTCGACCAGTTGGTCCCGATTGGAAATGGCCGCAATGCGGTCCAGTATTGGCTTGAGCGGCACGCCGCCTTCCTTGTTGGCGGTTTGCTCATCCATGCAGGTGGCATAAAAATCGCCGATTTTCTTGGTGATTGGGTCGCGCTTGGGATCGTTGGCGGAGGCCTTTTCCAGTATCTCGTGCAGAAATTGGCGGTTATATTCGGCCAGCTCATTAAAGCGTCCCCACCGGGCCTGATCGGACGGAATGGGGTTCTTCTTGCGCCAACTGCCGCACGCGTACTCGTAAAAGTCTTCGCACGGATCCACGGACTTGTCCATGGCGGAGAGGTCAAATGACTTAGGCCGGGTAGCCGGCTTGGTGCCTGATCCAGGCGTATCGGCCCCTGTCGCAGCCGGGCTTCCGTTTTGCGCGACGGAGGTCATGATTCCCAGGAACATTACCGCTAACACTCTTTTCCAGAACATAGGTGTGCCTCGTTGGCAGAAGATGGAAAACTGGGAAGTTTATGCCACCAGGGCGGCAGTTGGCAATTCTGCCAACTGATTAAGGTAATTCCCTGCCAACCGGCTACGCCGAACCACGAGCCTCGGCCCTTGAAATCCCCGTACGCGCCGGGAGATCTTTCGGAGCCATCCTGCTGTCCCAGCAGACAGGCAACAGAATTCTCGTAGCAGCTCGCACGACGACCTACCGCGGCTCTGCTACGGGCTGGGGTCTTTCTGGCGGCCGCCACCGGCGCTTGAGCACCATCCGGCAGCCTCCGGGCTGCACCGGGCCCATTTTGATGGCAAGGGTTCCCTGGAAGGAGTCCGCAGTCGGCGGGGTCACACCCCGACTGGGGCCGGTTGCGGCGGGGGCGATCACGAGCGTGCCATCCGCATCCCTGGGAAATGAAGGTGCAGCCCGTTCATAGCTCACCAGCTCCCATCCCTGTTGGCCTTGTCTGTTGAGGGAATTTGCTACCTCGGTTTCTGACGAGCACCCGGAAGCATCCAGCCTGAACACCTGGTATTCCCACTTGGGCGGCGGAGGAGGATTGTCCGGCGATTGTTGCGTAGGAGCAATCAGTGGAAAGCTAATTGCGGCAACCAGAACCAACAGCAGTGAATAACCGAGCACACGTGAAGACATGGGTTCTCCTTTGCAAGCCTCAGTCACAAGTGTAGAACGGGGACCGATCTTTGTTCTTGCAGCGCAGCCTGCATTCGAATCATCTTTTTCGCCTGATTTGCTACACTGCACAGTTTCCGTTCTCACGGTCCGAGCAATTATGCCCCTCAAAGTAGTCCAAACCGGAGAGCCTGTTCTGCGGGAAGCCGCTCGCCCGCTTTCTCCGGAAGAGATTGTCAGCCCGGAGGTCCAGCGTCTCATTGCAATGATGAAAGAGACCATGCGCGACGCGCCGGGCGTGGGTCTGGCCGCGCCGCAGGTAGGCCACTCACTCCAGCTTGCCGTGATCGAAGACCGACCTGAGTACACCAAGGACGCTCTACCCCATCAACTGGCCGAGCGCGAGCGCCAGCCGGTCCCGTTCCACGTGATTGTGAATCCTAAGCTGACGTTGATGGGTGAGATCGAGGTTGAATTCTTTGAAGGCTGCCTGAGTCTGCCTGGCTACATGGCGATTGTGCCACGGGCAAGAAAAGTCCGGGTTGAGTGCCTGGACGAACACTCGAAGCCTCGCATGATTGAAGCCTCTGGCTGGTACGCGCGCATCCTGCAGCATGAGATTGATCACCTGAACGGCACGCTTTACATAGACCGCATGTCCACGCGGAGTTTCACTACCTTGGAAAACTATACCCGCCATTGGAAAGAGAAAACGATCGCAGAAGTGAAGGCGGTTCTATGCCTTTTCAGTTCACCTCGAAGCGAAGAGTGATTGCTGGCATATCGCCTAGCGCGTAGCGGTTACATTAAGCGCGCCTGCCGGTATCACGCATCCAGACGAAGTACAGCGATATTCCGGATAGGCAAAGATCGATTCATGGCCTGCCGCATCCACCGCTCCCACCGAGATATAGAAGCTCGCTCCTGCCGGAATTCCTAAGTCCTCGATGATCCTCACCTGGGCGGATGTCTGTGACGCGTTTATGACCACCCGCGCATGGTAGAAGTTTTCCGTCACCGGGCGCGCCGCGACCACATAGTGATCAACATGCGGTCCGGATTTAGGTGCGCTCCAGGTGGCGCGCACGGTGTCGCTGTCTACCAGCGTCGCTGAGAATGATTGCGGAGGCGTGGGCGCCTGCGCCAGCACAGCCGCAAGAGCTACCATCACGTGCCCTACGCGGGCCGTATATGCCGGAGTAACGAATGTGAACAGGTCATTGGCGGTGTGTTCGTGATTCAGGTTTTCAGCCGGGTCAATAAAGCGCACGCCGGGTATCGAACTGGCAATAAACGATTCGTGATCGCCGCCGCGCCCGGGACGGTCTTCGCGGAGGTTCGGCGACATGGTCATATCGGGAGCGTACCGGCTGCCCCAATCGCCAACGTAGTGCATCACCAAACGTGAAGGCGAGGTGTTGTCCGTGCTGCCTATGGCGTTGGTGGAGATCTCGCGCGGCGTGCCCGGCGAGAACAGGCGGAATGTTTGCAGCGCGGTGGCGTCATTCGCCGTGTTATCGCCACCCACAATGTCACAATTCAGGTTTAACTCCAGAGTGCCTGAAGGGAACAAGGTCTTGAAGTTTTGTACAAAGGCCGCCGATCCGAGCAGGCCCTGCTCCTCTCCGGCCCAGGCAACGAAGACCAGTGTGGCGTCAAACGAACCGCCGGAAAGGACCCGCGCCGCCTCCAGCACCAGAGAAGTCTGCGACCCGGAATCATTTGCTCCAGGGGCGGACGATGTGCCATCAATAACGTTCACTGTTCGCGAGTCGTAGTGTCCGCCCATGACGATCAACCGGTTTCGATGACCGCTGCCGGGAATCCACGCCACAACATCCTGGAGCGTGCGTGACGTGCCGCAGGTGGTGGTCGTGAAATTGAAGAGCGCAGTCTGAACGCCGGGCAAAGCCGCGAATTGTCCCCGGATCCAATCGCGCGCGGCGCCTATGCCGGAAGTGCCCCCAGTGTTGCTCGAACAGGTGTTGCGCGAGCCAAAGTTGGCCAGCATCTGGATGCTGTTGCTGATGCGGTTGGAATCAATGTTCGAGATGCGGTTGAGGATATCGGCATCCAGCGTGGGATTGGCGGAGATCACGGTAAAGTTCAGGAGATTGCTGGCCAATCCCGCATTCGTGGTGACCGCCACATTGCCGGTAAAAGCTCCGCCCGGCACCGCAGTTGTAATGCTGGTATCACTCCAGTTGAGAATCGCGGCGCTTATCCCGTTGAAGCTCGCCGTTCCCGTGGCCGCTCCGAAATTGCTCCCGGCGATAGTGATTGCGGTGCCGGGAGCGCCGCTGCCGGGATTCAAGGAAGTGATCAGCGGGAGGGCCGCGATTGTGAGGTCACCGAAGGCGGTTACCCCGTTCACGGTCACACCGACGGAATAGACTCCTCCCGGAGGTATGCCGGCGGGCACCGTAGCAACAATCTGCGTATTACTCCAGGTCGAGATGGCGAAGCTCTGTCCGCGAAGCTGCACCGAGCTGTTGCTTTGGGAAGCGCCGAAATTTGCGCCCGTAATAGCAACTTGCAGTCCCGTTCCCGCCGTGCTCGGAGCTATGTTCGTAACAGTAGGTACCGTGGCAGTGACGGTGAAGCTCACAGCGTTGCCCGGTCCGGCCCCGTTGACCACTTGCAATGTAGCCGGACCAGGGACGGTGTCTCCCGGGATCGCCACGCACGCTTGTGTGTCCGTCCATAGAGATGGAGTCAGGCTGTTTCCATTCAGCGTGATCGTTCCCGAGGTAGCCCCAAAGCCGGTTCCGTTAACGCACTGGTTTCCTCCCACTCCCACTGGGTTCCACTGGACTGAAGCGACCTGCGGCGCCCCCACAATGGTGAGGCCTCCGGACGCGGTGACTCCGGCTACCGTGACGTTCACCGAGAAAATTCCTCCAGGGGCTACGCCTGACGGCAAGGTGGCAACAATCTGGGTGTCACTCCAACTCACAATGCCGAAGGTTTGTCCGCGCATCACCACCGAGCCGTCACCTTGAACGCTGCCAAAGTTAGCTCCCGCAATGGTCACCGAAACGCCAGCTCCCGCCGTCGCCGGAGTTATGCCGGTTACAGTAGGAACCACGGACGTTACTGTGAAGCCAATCAAGTTGCTGGTTCCGGCCGCATTGACCACCTGCAGGGTTGCCGTTCCGACCGCCGTATCCGCGGGTATCACAGCGCATGCCTGCGTGTCCGTCCACTGAGATGGCGTCAAACTCACGCCGTTCAACGCAATCGTGCCCGAGGTGCTCCCGAAACCTGTGCCGTTCACGCATTGGTTTCCACCGAGTCCCGCGGGGTCCCATTCAACGGAGGTGACTTGTGGCGCAGGAACAATGGTCAGGCCTCCGGAAACCGTAATTCCGGCCACGGTCACATTCACCAAGTAGATTCCTCCCGGAGGTACTCCGTCGGGCACCGTAGCCGTAATCTGAGTATCGCTCCAGGACGAGATGGCGAAGCTCTGGCCTCGAAGCTGTACCGAACTGGTGCCCTGTGAGCTGCCGAAATTTGCTCCTGAAATAGTTACCGGAACGCCCGCCCCTGCGGTGCCTGGTGTGATGTTCGTTACCGCCGGCACTGCGGTAGTCACGGTGAAGCTCACCGCATTGCCTGGCCCGGCTCCGTTCGCTCCCTGCAGCGTCGCAATTCCGGCGGCAGTGTTGCCAGGGATGACTACACATGCCTGGGTATCCGTCCACAACGAGGGCGTCAGGGTGGATCCGTTCAGGATGATTGTTCCCGAGGAGTTTCCGAAGCCTGTTCCATTCACGCATTGTGTCCCGCCTACGCCAACCGGGTCCCACTGTGTTGATGTGATTTGAGGCGCTCCTACTATGGTCATGCCTCCGGTAACGGTTACGCCGGCCACGGTCACATTCACCGTATAGATTCCTCCCGGCGCTATGCCGGTGGGAACTATGGCGACAATCTGCGTATCACTCCAGGTAGATATCTCGAAGGTCTGGCCCCGGAGTTGCACTGAACTGTTGCCCTGCGAACTGCCAAAATTGCTTCCCGTAATGGTCACCGGTACGCCCGCGCCCGCCGTGCCTGGAGTTATGTTGGTCAGCGTGGGAACGGCGCTGGTCACCGAAAAACTCACAGAGGCGCTCGCTCCCCCGGCAGTGACCAGTTGCAGGCTCGCTGTTCCTGCCGGAGTGTCGGCGGGTATGGCAACGCATACCTGCGTATCACTCCATAGAGAGGGCGTTAAGCCCGTTCCGTTCAAGGTAATAGTTCCCGCTGTGCTCCCAAATCCCGCTCCGTTTGCACACTGGTTCCCGCTTGCAGCCACGGGGTCCCATTGCGCCGATGTAATGTTCGGAACTGATTGAGTCCTGGCGTTCAGAGGCAACGTCAGTAGCGGAAGAACAGAAAGGATGATTACAAGATGAAGCAGAAACCGTCGCATCCGATTCATAGCTGAACTCTCGAACTGCTCAGCAGGCACTCCCCTGCCACGGATTTTTAGGATTGGAAACCTGATTTAAAAGGCTATCATCGCGGTTGTTATCGGGAGGTTAATTCCCGCTGAACGAAAGGGCGTGTCCAAACGGTGCCGCTGTTCTAGTTCACTTCGAAGCGAGAAGCCCCCGGGCTTTGCTCTTGATACTCCTGTTCACACCGGGAGATTTTGCCTTTTGATTTTCAACTACCAAATTCTCCACCGGGAGCATGCTGCCTTCATCGCGGCGGAACAGAATTCTCGGTAGTTGCCGGCGTAACACTCTAGGCTACCGGCTGAAGGTTGGCTGCAAGAGAAACTGCCTTGTTGCCCCCTTCGGCGCGCGCAGTTTCCAGCGCAGCGTCTACGCGGTTGATGATCTCCGTAACAATATCAACCGGATCGAAGTTCTGCTGGAGCACGGCTTCTGCGATGCCCACAGTCACGGGCGGAGTGCGGTCAGTTCCTGGGATTTTGTTGTGGGACAGCACCTTCTTCATCTTGTCCACAACTAGAAATGCGTTCTTGTCATTCGTGTCTGAGAGCAGCAGGGCAATGGAGGTTACCTCATAGCGGACGGCAACATCGTTCTGGCGGATATGCGAACAAAGCGCCTGTCCAATTTCCTGCATCATGGTCTCTACTGCGGCCTCACCTATCTCCTTAACCAGAGCGGAGGCTTTCCCAAAGTGAAGCAGCATGAGGGTGAGTGGCGTCTGCTGTTGTAAAGAGCGCCGTACCTCTGAGAGCAGGACGTCAAGATAGGAAGAGCGTTTCAGCAATCCGGACTTTTCGTCAGTCACGGCCAGGCTCTTCATGAGACTGCGCAGCCGCGCATTGCTCACGGCCAGCACCATTGTCTCGGCAATGGTTTTCAGCACCTCGATCTCGTTTTGCCGCCATTGCCGGGGCTGGCACTGTTCCAGAATCAGGAGCCCTGCCTGCTCTCCCGCGTCCATGAGCGGGACCGCCAGCAGGGATTCGATAGTCAGTGCCTGAACATACTCCTGGGCCGCCTCCAGTTCGATTGCGCTCCTGGCATTGGGAAGGTTCACGACGCCATGCACCGCAAGCTGCTGGGTAACTGCAATCAGCTTGACGATGGCCATCACGTCCGACTGCTTGACGCCCGGCGCGCAGTATTCCAGCGCGGCAGACGGGGGCTTGCCCAGCGTGCACAGTCCGGCTACGCAGCGGCTGGCATCAAAATGGCGTCCAATTTCATTGACCGCGGTGAAGAGCACGCTCTTTACGCTCGCCTGGCGGTAAATGCTGCGGGTGATCTCCGCAATTCGGGCGAAACTATCAACTGAGGTGTGCTCCGGGGCATAAGTCGCTGCAGGCGGGTTGGCCCGCGATTTGCCTGGCGTCTGGGACGCTGATGGAGGCACCGCGGCTGCTGCCTTGGCAGACCCGGCTGCGCCTTTGGACCCTGGCAGGATGCCGGCAGTAATAAAAAGCTGCCGCAATTTTTCGTTATTCTCCTCTTCGTGCGGGAAGAGTTTGCTAACCCGCTCCAGTCGCTCCAGCGCTTTGGAACGCATTCCATACTGCAGGTAGATTTCCGCCTGCAGGATGAAGTCTTCCAGCACCGTGGGCTCGGATTCCTGGATGCCGCCTTCCTGGGCCGGGGGCTCCACCGTGCTGGAAATAGGTTGAAACCGGTTGGCGATGGTGTTGAACTGAACGCTATCGATCTTGCCGCGCAGCATCTCCAGCCGCGTGCTATGGCCGGGCTCGTAGGGATCAACCTCGGCGGAGCGGTCCAGTGCTTCGCCTGCCTTGATGTATTTTCCTTCAGCGTAATAGAGCTGAAAAACTTTGATCAGCGTGCGGCAGTACTCCTGCTCGCGATTGGCGGAGTTAAAGAGTTCCACCAGATACTCCAGAAACTCCACGGAAGGCAGCCGGCTATCCGCCATTTCATGCATCAGGGAAATGAATTCGCGCCTGCGGCCTGCCTTGGTCTCATGCTGCTCCAGTTTTCTTGCCAGTGTCAGCGCCCCTGTAGTGTCGCTTGCATCCAGGAAAGCGCCTATCAGGGAGACAATCTCATGTACCTGCTGAGGATCATTTTGAAACAACTCCCAGGCATAAGGTTCCGCATCCGCGGGACGGCGGGCTGCCATCAGCGCCCGCGCATATAGCTCCCGCAGTTCCGGTGTGGTCTCAAAATGGCCTATAGCATGTTCCAGCACGGCAATACATTGGGGAATGGAATTGTGGGAAAACAATCCCCGGGCGTAAAACAGGATGGCCTGGAGGTTGAAGGCATCATAATAGTAGGCCCGGTCAAACCACTCGAAACCTGATCCCGGAGATGTCTCCTCTTTCAGGATGCCCAGTCGCACAAAGCTTTCGGCCGCGACCTTTCCCTGCTCCAGGTGGGCAGCTTTCTCTCCTAAGCGTTGCAGGTTCTCTGCTGAGGGAGAGAGATCTACCATTTCTTTAGCAGCGGAGAATGCCTGCTTCTCTTGCCTTAGCCGTTCGAAACCCTGCATCGCCCCCGAATAGGCATCCAATGCTTCCTGTTTGTCTTTCTTCGAAATGAGCTGCGCATATTGCAACATCTGGAACGGCGTGGGAGGCGCGATCTTGGCTAGCTTCTTGTAGGTAACGGTTCCCCTGGCATCGCCGCTCGCCACTTGTTCATTCAACAAATGGCTTAATAAAGAGATTGCCTCAGGCTTACGGCCGCATGCGATACAAAGGTCAGCAGCAGTCTGGCGGATCTGGTCGTTCTTGGGATCTTCATGCAAAGCCGCCAGATACTCTTCCAAAGCGGCTTCGGTCCTGCCTTTTTGGAGGTGCTTTTCGGCTTTTTCCAGTCGCTTGGAGACGTCCTGCATGAAAAATCAGTCCCTTGATGGTGCCTGACGGGGGTCGGCCAGGCCCACGAGAAGGTTGAGGTAAACATATTTTATGCGGAATTGCTGCTGGCGACAATGGAAGACCGCCAGTGGCCCGGTGCCCCTCGGACTCTCTCCGCTTTTGGTTTCTGTCTTCCTGTTTTTTCTTGCTCCTTTATTTATTTATTTTCCTTTGATCTTTCCCTGTCTTTTATAACCTATCCCTGGGTTTCAGTATTCCTGCTCGTTCCTCGTGGTTAGATTTTGCTTTCCTCTATCCCCTGACCCCTGTAACCTGTCCCGTGGTTTTCCATCGCCAATGACTGATTCCAGCATCGACAATCGTGAACAAGGCCTGAGGAAGCAGCTCGGTGCAGGACAGATTGCCATGGTAGCGGTGGGTGGCTCCATCGGCACCGGCTTGCTGCTTGGTTCGGGCGCGGCCATCCAGATCGCGGGACCCGCGGTCATCGTCTCTTATGTCGTGAGCGCCCTGGTCGCCTGGACTGTGGCCATGGCCATGGGAGAACTTTCCAGCGTACATCCGGCCGCGGGATCGTTCGGTGTCTACGCCGAAATGTATTTGAACGACTGGGCCGGCTTCGTTGCCCGTTACGGTTACTGGTTCTCTGTGGTGATCGCCATCGGCTCGGAGCTGGTTGCCGCCGGGACGTACATGCGCGTCTGGTATCCGGGTGTTCCCATTGTTCTGTGGATGGTGATCTTTGGCGTGTTGCTGCTACTGATCAATCTGTTTCCAGTCGGCAACTATGGCACCGTAGAGTATTGGTTCGCCTTCATCAAAGTGCTTACCATCTTCGCTTTCATTCTGGTTGGTGCGGCGCTGCTGTTTGGCGGCAAGGTCCATCCTCAATATCTGGACAACGGTGGCTTTGCTCCTCATGGATGGGGATCAACACTGCTGGCTGCCTCCTTTGGCCTTTACAGCTTCCTTGGAATCGAAATGGTGGCTATCTCCTCAGGAGAGGCGCAATCCAGCGCAGCTATTTCGCGCGCCATGCGGATTGCCTTTGCCCTGCTCGGCTTTGTTTATCTTGGCGCCATGGCCGTGCTGGTTGGAGTGATGCCCTGGAGCCGAGCAGGAGTGGCGCAGAGCCCGTTTGTAACGGTCTTTCAGGTGGCAAAGATTCCGGCCGCTGGATTCATCATGAATCTGGTGGTGCTCTCCGCGGCCCTCTCGGGAGCGAATGCGACTCTCTATGTGGCATCGCGCATGCTCTTCTCACTGGCGCGCGCAGGCTACGCTCCTTACCGGCTGGGCAAGTTGAATCGGCACGGCGTGCCTATGCCTGCCCTGCTTATTTCCATGTTGGGAATTGTGGCGGCAATTCTGGTGCAGTTCGGCACGCCCAATGCGTATCTCTATATCATCAGTGCTGCCCTGGTCGGCGGCATGATTGCCTGGCTTGTCTCCCTGGCCGCTCATGTGAGCTTTCGCCGCAGCCTCCCGGCGGACAAGCTCTCATCCATGTCCTTGCGCTCGCCGCTCGGTGCTGCCGGCTCTGTTGCCGGATTCATTGCCATTGTCGCTGCGATTGTCTCTACCGGATGGGTGCCGCAGTCACGCGTGACAATCATAAGTGCCGGACCATATCTGCTGGTGCTGACCGTGGCATATTTTCTGGTGAAGGGAGCCCGACGCGGACGCGCCAACAGTAAGTGAGGTTTCCCTAGGTTTGCGTTGTCGATAGCGCCTTTTTCCTGCCGACGAATGCCACAACCATCAGATAGAGCACGACGCCAAGCGCGATAAAGAGCAGCCCTAGCGTCAGTGTGCTGATGCTGCCCAGGTGCTCCTGCCGGTTCTGGACAAAAGCTACGGCAAGCAATACGGTTGGGCCTACGCCGGCGAATACGGCGCCTGGCAGTCCGCCGGGGACCCTAAACGGACGGTGCAGCAGCGGTTCACGGATCCGCAATACCACCAGGGCAACAAACTCCAGGATCAGGCTCACGCCGTAAAGCAGAATGTCCAGCAATAGCAGCCGATCCAGGTTGGTGCCAAAAACCAACAGGATGGTGATCCAGGCCAGCCCGCAGGCCGCAATCGAAGCCCAGGGCGCTCCGTTGGGCAGTTTGCGGGCAAATACTCCTGGGAAATCGCCCTGTTCCGCCATGGCCTCTGGCAGCCGCGAGTAGGACATGGTGAGCGAATTGACGATCCCGAAAGTGCTGATCATCGTCCCCACCACCAGCGCAAATCCCAGCCATGGCCCACCCAGGAGAGACGCTATGGCGACCCAGCTTCCGGCCGACCAGAAGCCCGGCTGAATGTGCGTGCTCCAGACAATGGAGATAGGGACCACGTAGGAAAGGACGATCGCAGCCAGCGTGATCATCATGACTCTGGGATAGGTCTTTTGCGGATTCTCCACTTCGCCGGCGATCGTCGAGGCGTTGTCCCATCCCATGTAGTTCCACATGGCAACGAGAACTGCGGTCAGCCAACTACCGTGGGAGGCAGAGGTGGCGGTGGCGCCCTGCAAAGAGCTATGGCGGAAGAGAGCAATGGCCATGATTACAACAAAAGGGCTCAACAGCAGAGCTCCCAACAGGATAGACCCATCGCCGACGGCCCGTGATCCGAACAGGTTCCAGAGTACACAAGCGAGAATAAGCCCTGAGGCGATCAACGCCCCGTTGTGACCCTCGTTGGCGGGTGGCCATACTTTTGCCAGGGAAAGCACAAACAACGCCGGGTAAGAAGCCATATCAAACAGGCTTGCAGCCAGCGAGAGCCAGGATTCCTGGAAGCCCCAAAAACGCCCCAAGGCCCGGCGCACCCAGACGTAAAAACCGCCTTCTGCCGGAATGGCGGCGGAAAGTTCCCCCACCATAAGCGACGTCGGCAGGCTCCAGATCATTGGGGTCACAACCAGAATCACCAGCGCCAGCTTGTAGCCGGAGTCTTGCACTACCTCCTCGATGCCTGAGGGCCCGCCGGAGACCATGAAGTAAGTAGCCGCCACCAGCGGCAGCACAGTCAATTTGCGCCCAGGCATGGATGGATTTTTCCGCATAGCAATTTTGCGAATATAACAGAATCAGGTCATACAGCGATCAAGCGCATGAGTCGCGACGCCATCTCCAATTTTTCTTCCTTTTCTCTTTAAGCTTTCTTGGAATTCGCGTTCGTTCGTGTTGATTCGCGGCAAAATCGGTTTTTATCTGCGGCCATCTGCGAAAATCTGCGGCGATTGGGTTGGTTGCGGCTCCGTCGCGCTGCGAGGGGTCCCAGATCACCCGGTCACCGGATCGCCTGATTCTTCCAAACTTGCTCAAGTTCGGGCACAATGGAGTGGCTATGTCTGACGATCTGCTTCGCTATCGCGACGAATTCCCCATTCTGCAACGCACCACCTACATGATCAGCAACTCGCTGGGCGCAATGCCGCGCAGCGTCTATGACTCCGCCCATGAGTATTGCGATATCTGGGCCACCCGTGGCGTGCGCGCGTGGGAAGAAAAGTGGTGGATGATGTCCCGCGAGGTGGGCGATGAGATTGGCGCCATCATGAATGCGCCTTCAGGCTCTGTCAGCTTGCATCAGAATGTGACCATCTGTCAGGCCGTGATTGCCAGTTGCTTTGATTTCGCCGGGCCGCGCAACAAGGTCGTGTACAGCGACATGAATTTTCCCTCCATCATGTACTTCTGGGAGGGGCAGCGCTCACGCGGAGCGCGCGTGCACATGGTCCGCACCGATGATGGAATTCACGTCCCGACCGAGCGCCTGCTCGACGCCATCGATGAACAGACCCTGCTTGTGCCCATTTCTCATGTGGTGTTTCGCAGCGCATACATAAAGGACGCAAAGGCCATCATTGAGAAGGCCCACCGCGTGGGCGCTCATGTGGTGCTGGATTGCTTCCAGTCTATGGGCACTGTTCCCGTGGATGTGCAGGCACTGAATCCGGATTTCGCCACCGGCGGCGTGCTCAAGTGGCTGTGTGGCGGGGCGGGCACATCGTATCTGTATGTGCGTCCTGATCTGGCAAAAAAACTTGAGCCCACGCTGACGGGATGGTTTGCCCACGAGAATCCCTTTGGCTTTGAAATTGGCGCCAACAAATATGCAGATCCGCCCTATCGCTTCATGCAGGGAACAGCGAATATCCCCGCGCTTTATACCGCTCTGCCGGGACTTCGGATCATCCGCGAGATTGGCGTCCAGCGCATTCGTGAAAAATCCAAAAAGATGACGGCGCGGCTGATCGAGTTGGCCGACCAGCGCGGCTGGAAGGTGAATGCGCCACGCGATCCCGAGCTCCGGGGCGGCACCGTGGCCATTGATATGCCCAATTCCCAGGAAGTCTGCCAGGAGCTGTTGAAGCGCGATGTGCTGGTGGACTTTCGTCCCAAAGCGGGCGTGCGCTTCTCTCCTCACTTCTACAACACCATGGAAGAGATTGACCTGGCCATCAAGACAGTGGACGAGGTCCTGGCCGCCATGGCGGTGGCGACGAAATGAGGTTCAGTACCATAGGGTGATGTTCTGGAATCCCCCCGGCACGGGGGTATAAAAAAGGCTATTGACACTTCGCCTTTCGTTCGCTCAAATAGAGAGCGATGGCAATTACCAAACGTCAACGCGAAGCTTACGACTTTATCCATGACTTTGTGCAGCAGCATGGATACTCACCTTCATTTGAGGAAATTGGCGCGGGGCTGGGCTTGAGTTCACTCGCCACGGTGCACAAGCACGTTTCCAATCTGGAGCGGAAAGGCCTGCTCAAGCGCGATTACAACCGCAGCCGGTCAATTGATGTGCTGCCGGCGCGCGGGCTTCTCCGTAAGCAGCCCAAACCGGCGCCCCCGGAGCTCTCTCTGCCGTTGCTGGGCCGCATCGCCGCCGGACAGCCGATTGAGGCTGTCCAACAGGGCGAAACCATCTCCCTGGGCGACATTACCCGTTCCAAGGATGTCTTTGTGCTTCAGGTCAAGGGCCAGAGCATGAAGGACGAGCACATTGTGGATGGCGATTACGTTCTCGTCGAGAAAGCCGACAATGCCCGCGATGGAGAGATCGTGGTTGCCCTGGTGGATGGCTCGGACGCCACCCTGAAGCGCATCTATCGCGAAGGGGTGAAAGTCCGCTTGCAGCCCTCCAATAGCGAGATGGGGCCTATCGTGGTGGCGGCAAAATCGGTGCGGGTGCAGGGGAGAGTTATTGGAGTGCTGAGAAAGTACTGACTCGAAACCTCCGGGCACAGCCACCCCGGTTGCGTCACCGCTCCACAATGCTATTGGAAAATGCTGCGGCCATAGTGTCGCCCCAGCCTTCGCGCACGTTTAACGCGATCGCGTAACCCAGGAATCGATTCATCAGCTCCGCTTTTTGCGCGGGAGTGTTCAAGCGTTGCAGCCTGTCTTGTTCCACGCGGACAAGAAACTCGCGAAACCCGGCAAGCTGTTCTAGAACCCGCCGGCCTTCCGCCGTAGGCGCGCGCATCAGAACAAAAAAAATGTTGTTCAAAGCGACAGACGTGAGCAACGCCAGCACAAAAAAATGAGCGGACGGCAGCGCGAAGCTGTAGATCATAAATCCCGGCAGCACAAAAAATAGCAACGGCAGGATGACAACCTGCATTCTCTGCGCCGGAGTGGGATGGGCCGGCCTTGCAGTCCATGCACCGGTGATCACCAATCCGGAAATCGAAGTAAAAAACAGCAGCCAGAAAGTAACGAAGAGAGGAGGTCCATCCCTCGTCGTCAAAGTCAAGGCTGTCGCCATCGCCCATACAAACGTGGCCAGAATCCCCAGTCCAACAAACCTGAAGTTCCAGCGAAAGTATACGTCCTGCAGGTTACTGTGAAAGGCCGCCTGGATCGCAGCCAGCGCGGCTGTGATTTCGGCGGACCTCGGCTCAAGCACAACTTCTGCCGACGCCGACGAAGCACCTGCCGCAGTCGCCAGTTCCGGCTCAAGTTGCTTTTGCTGCAACGCGGGCTGGGACAACCCTGCACCATCAGCCTTGGAGGAAGCCGGCGTCAAGGATTCTTCACGCCGGGGTTTTGCCGCCATCACTCGCTGCGCCAGCCAGCCAAGCATGGGATGCTGAGCTACAAATTGGGGTAGCGATTCCGCAGCAGAGGCAGGAGCGTCTGCTCTTTTCATTCCTGCCGGGAAATAAGGCTGAATCGGGCACTCTATGCCCATCAGGCTTTTGATCAGTGCGGCCTCTTCCGGCAACAGGGAGGCCGCTTTGTTCAGCAGCTTGATGCGGTAGGCCGCGCCCTCCGGCTGGATCGAGATTACCTGTTTCGCTGCAACATCCGCCAGGATTGCGGCCAGGGTAGTGCCATCACTGCCGCCGGTGGTCACATAGCGCGCCACGCCTGGAGAAACGCCCTGCGGCGGCTCGTATTGCGGGGAGACGCTTCCAACTTTCGGATCCCTGCCCACCAGCAGCCAGCAGATGAAGTAGTAAACCAGCAATCCCAGCGGAAAAAGCAGGAAACCAGGATTGTTAAACTGCAGCAACTGCGCAGTGGCAAATAGGTTCATGAGAAATGATTGGAGTCGGTGATATTGATTTTACAGTGTTTGGCGATTGCATTACGCCAATAGCGGTCAAGCAAACGGCTAGAATGGGTGAAAATCTTGGAAACGAGAATACCAATGGCGGAGAGGTGTCCGGAATGCGGCGCGCCTGTGGGCGGAGCAGACGGGTGTCAGAAGCTCTTTGATGAAGTTCTGGCGCGGGAACTCAGCGATCCGCTCTACTTTAGCGCCAATCGCACTACCATGGATTGCTATGCGCTTCAGCATCCTCACCGCTACTGCGCCTCATTCAAGTCTTTCGCAGCGCACCTCGCCGGATTATGCTGCGCCATGGAATACCGCAGGGATCCGGCCATGATGCGCCGCCATCCACTTGGGCCTGGATGGGCGTCAGGAACGCGAGCGGCCGCCTTTTGTGGAGCTTCGGGGCGAGGTTACCGTTGACTCCCTTCATCGCGCCACGGATGTAGCCAGTCATCAACACGCGGTAAAGATTTGGGCAGCATCCGTGTGGGACGCGTGGTCACGCTACCACAGTCTGGCGCGTACGCTTCTCGGGGAGATGACCGCATCAGCCAGATTGAGAGAACGGAAACGGAAGTAGTATCGAGAAGCGTAATGAGAGAAAAGGCCCGGACGTTCGCCGGGCCTTCTGGCAAAAATCTCTCTTAGGCGCTCAGTTGCTTGTTGAGCGCTTTCTCGATGACTTCACGCGCCACGTAGCCCACAATCTGTTCCTGGACCTGGCCGTTCTTGAAGATCAGCAGGGTGGGAATTCCGCGGACTCCATAGCGCTGCGGTGTGGAGGGGTTCTTATCCACATCCATTTTTCCTACTTTCACCTTGCCGTTATATGCCTCCGCCACCTCATCCACAATGGGGGCCAGCGCCTTGCAAGGACCGCACCATATCGCCCAGAAATCAACCATTACGGGCTGATCGCTTTTCAATACCGCCTGATCGAAGTTTCCGTCTGTTACTTCAAGAATTCCGTTGCTGGCCATGAGATTCCTCTTTGTTTAAGAAAATTGCCTGTTTGCCCGCCCAAGTACGCGGGCTAATAGTACATATCCAAAACCAAATATCCTACCAAACATTAGATGTCCAGTCCGGCGCGGGGATTCCAAACCAAGTCTAAATTGTTGAATCGACGGAGTATAGCCCCGTGACCCTCCGGCTGGCGCGAAATGGCGCGTCCGCGGTTACCAAAGTACTATGGACTAACGGACACCATACGGTAAACTCTTGCTCGGTGGTAAGGCAGTTCTGGGGGAGGGCTGCCATCGACGTCCTGCAGGAAGAGATTCTTGCAGGACGTTCGCTTTTTGCGGAGTTCGGGACCCGAAGTCAGCCCCGCTCCCGCTGCTCTGCTTCGCGTCCCCCAACTACCGCTGACGGTGTTATCCTCAAAGGTTAGACATCTTCAATCAGGACCCGTTAGAACTGTCTTCCTGGAAAAATCTTACAAAATGAGCAGCGCAGAGCTACAAACTACTGAAATTCAGTCTATCGAGCGGGAGAGAGTTTTGGATCTCTTCCGCCAGTGGGGTTATTTGGAAGCGGAGCTGAACCCCTTTGGCGGGGCCATCGCCAATGGCTTCCCTGAACTCAGAATTGCCGGACCCATTGCCGAGGAAGCTCGCCGGCTGTACTGCGGCAGCATGGGCGTGGAGTTCATGCACATTCCTCAACGTGACCGCCGTGAATGGCTCCAGGAACGGATTGAGAACCCGGCGCCGCTTTCCGTGGACCGCCGCTGGCTCACGCTGCGCCTGCTGCACGCTGATCTGTTCGAGCAGATTCTCCAGACCCGCTACCTCGGCACCAAGCGCTATTCGGGAGAAGGCACCACCTCGCTGATTCCTCTTCTGGACGTGCTCCTGGAAACCGGAGCTGATCTGGGCGCAAACACCTGCGTCATGGCCATGAGTCATCGCGGCCGGTTGGCGGTGATGACGCTCACCGTCGGCATTCCCCTGGAGAACGTTCTTGCCGGATTTGAGGATGTTGACCCCCGCAGTATCCTGGGCGGCGGCGACGTGAAATATCACCAGGGCGCAACCGGCGAGTACCGGACGCGCAATGGGAAGACTGTGAACATGCACCTGGTATCCAATCCCAGCCACCTGGAAGCCGTGGACCCGGTAGCGCTGGGCCGCGCTCGCGCCAAGCAAATCCATGTCGGGGAGAATGGAGCAAGCGAGGTGGTGCCCATCATCATGCATGGTGATGCCGCTTTTGCCGGACAGGGCATATGGGCGGAGACGCTGAATTTTTCCGGGCTCAAGGGATTCAGCGTGGGTGGCAGTATCCACGTGATTGTCAACAATCTGATTGGCTTCACTACCAATCCCAAAGAGCTGCATACGGCACGCTTTTCGTCGGACCTGGCAAAGCGGCAAGCCATCCCCATTCTGCACGTGAATTCTGAGAATCCTGAGGCCGTGCTGCGCGTGGCAGCGCTGGCCATGGAGTATCGCTATCAGTTCGGCAGTGATGTGGTGATTGACCTGATCGGATATCGCCGTCACGGCCACAGCGAGGTGGATGATCCCACCATCACCCAGCCCCTGCTCTATCGCAAGATCAACGCGCACCCGCCTCTGTTCCAGATCTATGCGCAAGAGCAAGGAATTGACACCCACGAAATGGAAGCTCAATTCCGCAATGAGGTGGATCCGGCTTTCAAGAAAGCGGCGGAGATGCAGAAGAAACCACCTCTGCGCCGGCTTCCTCATTACTGGGACAAATATGTGGGCGGCCGCTATGATGCGGACTACGAAGTGTCCACTGCCGTTTCTGAAGAAGACTTGCGCCGGCTTACGGCCAGTCTTACCAGCTATCCGGATGGCTTTGCCATTCATCCCAAGGTTAAGAAGCTGCTGGAGCAACGTGAAAAAATGGGGGCCGGAAAGCTGCCGCTGGACTACGGCATGGCCGAAGCCCTGGCTTTTGCTTCCCTGGTCACGGAAGGCATTCCTGTTCGCCTCTCCGGCCAGGATAGCCGCCGCGGCACATTCAACCACCGGCACTCTGCGTTGATTGACGTGGAAAATGAACAGGAGTACGTGCCGCTTTGCCATATCTCGCCCGATCAGGCATGGTTTGAGGCCTACAATTCCATCCTCTCGGAAGCCGCCGTGTTGGGTTTTGAGTATGGCTTCAGCCGCGACTATCCAGACGCGCTGGTCCTGTGGGAAGCCCAGTTCGGCGACTTCGCCAACGGCGCGCAGGTCATCATCGATCAGTTCGTCGTTGCCGGAGAAGATAAATGGGGCCTGCTTTCCGGCCTGGTGATGCTCTTGCCGCATGGTTATGAGGGCCAGGGGCCGGAGCATTCCAGCGGCCGCATCGAGCGATATTTGCAACTGGCGGGCAAGGACAATATTCAGGTCTGCCAGCCATCTACAGCTGGACAATATTTCCACCTGCTCCGCCGCCAGGCGTTGCGCCGCTGGCGCAAACCGCTGATTGTTTTTACTCCCAAGGGAATGCTGCGCCATCCTGATGCGGCCTCTCCCTTGAACTATTTGAGCAGTGGCAAGTTCCAGACGGTGATCCAGGATGCGGAAATCAGCAATGGCGAACGCGTGATCCTGTGCAGTGGAAAAATCGGCCATGAATTGCGCCGGGAACGCAAGCGGCGCGGCGATACGCGCACAGCCATCATCTTTGTTGAGCAGCTCTTCCCCATTCCTGAGGCGGAACTGGAAGCCGCTATGGCCCGGCACAGCAATGCGCGTGAGTTCCTCTGGGTGCAGGAAGAGCCGGCCAACATGGGAGCGCTCAGCTTTTTGGCCCCGAACATCGAGCGCCTCACGCGCGGCAACCCGCTACGAACGGTCAAGCGCTCACCTTCATCCAGCCCGTCAACCGGGTCGCATACCGCGCACGAGATGGAGCAGAAGACTTTGCTGGAACTGGCGTTTGCTTCCTTTTGATGTGTTTTTGGAGTTTTCTGGCCGGGCCCACGATGCAACATCAACTCAACCCAAAAATGTTCGCGGGCTGAATGCTGATGGCTGACTGCTGAGTACTTATTAAAGAAAGGTGATTTGAAATGGCTTACGAAGTCCCCCCTTTGACCTACCCCTACAACGCTCTTGAACCGTCCATTGACGACCAAACCATGCACCTGCACCATGACAAGCACCATGCCGCCTACGTCACGAACCTGAATGCGGCGATCGAGAAACACCCTGAGCTTGGCAAAAAGACCGCGGAAGAGCTGATCCGCGACCTGAGCGCCATTCCGGATGACATTCGCACAGCCGTGCGCAACAACGGCGGCGGCCACGTGAACCACTCCATGTTCTGGCAGATCATGGGCCCGAACAAGGGCGGAAATCCCAGCGGAGCTATTGCCGATGTCATCAAGAACTCCCTGGGCGGCTTTGACAAATTCAAAGAGGCCTTTGAGAAGGCAGGATTAGGCCAGTTCGGCAGCGGATGGGCCTGGCTGGTTCGCACCAAGGGCGGAGAATTCAAGATAACCTCCACTCCCAACCAGGATAACCCCATGAGCAGCGGCGATTTTCCCATTCTGGGAAACGACGTCTGGGAGCACGCCTACTATCTCAAATATCAGAACCGCCGCGCGGACTATCTGAAGGCCTGGTGGAACGTGATCAACTGGGACGAGGTGAACAAACGTCTGGCGCAGGCTAAATAGTTTCTTTAAGTAGCACTACGCTTTCAAAGCTAAAGCCGCCCCTCCGGGCGGCTTTTTTCTTTATGAAGCCACGCTGTTTAGGAAACGTAACAAAAGTCACGTTGTTAAGTGATAGACAGCCTGCTACAAATGAACAAAATTCAAATTTTCAGGAGAAGGTTAAATTGAGAGTAAGACTAATCGAAGGAATTTGTGTGTGTTTTTTTGCTCTAATCGCAGGGGTTTCTGCGAATGCTGATGATTTCAAAGGCTTCTACGTTGGCGCAAATGCCGGGGGCGCGTTTGGCAGCGCCAACGCGCAAACGACCACGGTCTTCAGCCCAACCGGCTATTTCGCCACGACGAGTCCCGGAGCAATTGCCATCGCCGGCAACCAGAATCTGAGCCCTAAAGGTGGCACGTTCGGCGGCCAGGCAGGCCTCAATCTTCAATTTCATAGACTCGTCGCGGGCTTTGAATTAGATTTCGGCGGAATGAAGCTGAGTCAGTCCCAGAGCACGTCCGGGACTTATCCGTGCTGCGCACCCACGGGCTTCACCGTGAACCAATCCGTTAACACAGATTGGCTATTCACGTTGCGTCCTCGTGTCGGCTTTACTGCCGGCCATTGGCTGGTATATGGCACCGCGGGCCTTGCCGTTACCAACCTCACCTATAAGGCGCAGTTTACAGACACCTTTGCCACCGCAAACGAGAGCGGTCAGGCGAATCTCACCCAGACCGGCTGGACCGCGGGTGGGGGTGTCGAGTATCACCTTAAGAGCAGCCATTGGTCGGTAAAGGGCGAATACCTCTTTGCCAATTTTGGCAGCGTTACAACCACCAGCACCAATCTCACGGCGTTCACACCGCCCATAGCATTTCCCCAAAATCCGTTCACGCATACAACCAACCTTCACGCGAACGTTGCTCGTGCCGGTTTCAACTACCGGTTCTAAAGCAAACCGCGAAGTCAAAACAAAAGCCGCCCGCAAGGGCGGCTTTTATGTTCATGCACATTGCTTTTGCTGAATACCAAATACTAAGTACTAAGGACTTGATTGCCTCGCGTTGCCCCGCCTTCCACACCGCTGATAAACTCAAATGTTTGCCCTGTTATTCTGAACTCTTCTTACAGGTTGTCCTATGAACTCACAAGCTACAGACATCGCTATCATCAGTGGCGCGCGGACGCCCATGGGCCGCTATTGCGGCAAGCTGCAGAATTTTACCGCCATGGAACTCGCTGCCGTCGCCAGCCAGGAAGCCATTCGCCGCTCCGGAGTTGATCCCAAAGAATTCCAGCATGCCGTCTTCGGCAATGCGCAGCAAACCTCCGGCGACGCTCTCTACGGCGCGCGCCACGTCGCACTGAAAGCGGGATTACCGCAGGAAGTTCCGGCGCTGACTGTAAACCGGCTTTGCGGGTCCGGCATGCAGGCCATCGTTACCGCGGCGCAGCTCATCCAACTTGGCGAAGCTACTACCGTGCTGGCGGGCGGGATGGAATCCATGTCCCAGGCTCCGCATGTGATTCGTGGAGCGCGCACCGGTTTTGGCCTGGGTGAGGGCAAGCTGGAAGATTCGCTGATGGTCGCCCTGCTGGACACCTATTGCGGCCTCTACATGGCCAACACTGCCGAACTTTATGCCGAGCAGCAGGGCATCACCCGCGAAAATATGGACGAGTTCTCGCTCCAATCACAACACAAGGCCGCCGCGGCGCAAAAGGCCTGCCGCCTTCAGGAAGAGATCACGCCCGTACCCCTCAAAAATAAAAAGGGCGAACCCTCTGGTGAAACATTCGACAAGGACGACCATCTTCGCCCGGAAACCACCATGGAAGGCCTGGCCAAGCTGAAACCCGCATTTGGCAAGAACGGGACCGTAACTGCCGGCAACGCCAGCGGCATTGTGGATGGTGGCGCAGCCGTTGTGCTCATGCCGATGGAAGAGGCTGGGCGGCGCGGTCTCAAGCCCATGGGCAGAATCGTAAACTGGGGGATAGCGGGAGTTGATCCTAAAATCATGGGCAGCGGCCCGGTTCCGGCCTCGCGTCTGGCCCTGAAAAAAGCCGGCCTCAAGCTGGACGACATGGACCTGATCGAGGTCAACGAAGCTTTTGCCGGGCAGTATCTGGCGGTCGAGAAGGAATTGGGGCTGGATCGCAACAAGGTCAACGTAAACGGCGGAGCCATCGCCCTGGGACATCCGCTGGGCGCAACCGGAACGCGGCTGGTGATGACGCTGCTCTACGAGCTGCGCCGTCGCAAAGGCAAATACGGCCTGGCGACCGCCTGCATCGGCGGCGGCCAGGGTATTGCCATGATCGTGGAAAATTTACGGCGATAAACAACGGCAACCACAAAGGCACGAAGGAAGCCGTTAAGTCGGTGCGAATTCCTCAGTGGTTCTCTGTGGTTAAAACTCTAAGGAGCAAGATGACGATTAAGAAAGTTGGAGTACTGGGTTGCGGACTGATGGGCTCCGGTATTGCCCAGGTCAGCGCGACTGCCGGTTATGAAGTTACGGTCCTGGAGCAGGAGCAGAAATTTCTCGATAAAGGCTTCTCCGGCATTGAGAAGTCACTGGCCAAGTTTGCCGAGAAGGGCACGCTGAAGGAGCCTGCAGAAGCTGTTCGCGCCCGGTTGAAAGGCACCACCAATCCCGCGGGCCTGGCCGAGTGCGACATCATCATTGAAGCCATCATCGAGAACCTCGGAGAAAAAAAGAAGACGTTTTCGGCACTGGACGGCATCGTGAAGAAAGATGCCATCCTGGCCAGCAACACTTCGTCCATCTCCATTACAGAAATTGCGGCCTCCACCAGGCGCCCCGATCGCTTCGTTGGCCTTCATTTCTTCAATCCGGTGCCGTTGATGAAACTGGTGGAAGTGGTCCGCACCATCGCCACCAGCGACTCGGTTTTTGAAGCTGCCTATCAATTCGGGCAAAGCCTGGGCAAAGTTCCCGTCCGCACCAGCGACAAGACCGGGTTCATCGTCAACCGCCTGCTGGTCCCGTATCTGCTGGATGCCGTTCGCGCCTATGAAGAAGGCGTCGGCTCCATTCCCGATATAGACAATGCCATGAAGCTGGGCTGTGGCTATCCCATGGGGCCGTTTACCTTGCTCGATTTCGTCGGCCTGGATACTACGTACTACATCACGCAGGTGATGTTCGAAGAGTTCAAGGAGCGCCGCTTCGCCTCGCCGCCTCTGTTGAAGCGGTTGGTAATGGCCGGATGGTATGGCCGCAAAACCGGCAAAGGCTTTTACGACTACGCCGACCCAAACAATCCTGTGCCTCAGAAGTTCTAAGCTTTTGAGGTTTTGATGTTTCGCGGTTTATCCCGACCCAAGCCAAGGCGAGGCGGAGGTAACCCCTACAGCAGGATAGATTTGCGTTGGAGAAGAATACTGTTGTGAAAGCTCACGTGATGGCGATTCCTATGCTGCGCCAGGGAATTAGAGACTCAATTACCGGCAAGCCGAACAATTCCGTATAATCCCGGCTAGTGGCGGACGAAATCATCACATTATGGCGCTATCGGGACTTTCCCGAGGCCCTGGTAGTAAGAGCCAAACTTGAGGCCTGCGGAATCGAATGTTTTCTGGCGGATGAAAATATGATTCGCCTCAATTGGTTCCGGTCGGATGCACTGGGTAGGCTCAGGCTCCAGCTTCTTCAGGAAGACGCCGCGGCCGCCATGGAGGTCCTTGCCCAGGAGATTCCTGCCGGCTTCAGCGCCGAGGAAATTGGCGAGGAATACAACCAGCCCAGGTGCCCGAACTGTGGTTCCCTGGATGTAAGCTTTCAGGAATACGACAAAATTTCTCTGCTACCCCTGTGGTTTTTTTCGCTGTCGGTTCCCATTTTCAAAAACCGCTGGAAATGCGAAGATTGCCGCAAAGAATGGAAAGAGACTGACGAGAACCTGTTGTGATCAAAACCATCACCACAACCCGTAGCGTAAAAAACGCCAAAGAGTTCGGTGCTTTGGCCGCACTCTTCAAGACCCTGGGCTTTGAACCGGGCCGCGAGTGGCAGAGCGCGAAGGCCCGCGGCGCTCCATTTCTCGTGCCCGTTGGAAAACTGGAGTTCATCCAGGGCAAGCAGCGGCTGCCTACAGACATCTGGATCGAGGTCACGGACCTCGATACCATTCGCAGCCTGCTGAAGAAAAACAAAATCAAACTCACCGCGGACATTCAGGAGACGGATTGGAATTCTCGTTTGCTGGTGGTTGAGCCTGCCAAGGGACTCAAATTTGCCTTCTGGCAAGCTGACCGACAGCCAACAGATGCCGTTGAAGGCGATCTCAACTCTCAGGAGATGCGCTTCGCCATTGTAGTAAGCCGTTGGAATTCGTTTATTACGGAGCGCCTGCTGCAAGGCGCTCTGGATGCTTTGCGGCGTTCAGGTTGCCGCACGGAAGACATCACCGTGGTGCGCGTTCCTGGCTCATTCGAAATTCCTTCCCAGTCGCGCACTCTGGCGGAGACCGCAAAATTTGATGCCATCATCACCCTTGGCTGCCTGATCCGTGGCGAAACCGACCACTATGAGCACATTGCCACCGAGGTTACGCGCGGCATTGGACAATCGGCGCAAGAGACCGGTGTGCCGCACACCTATGGCGTGCTCACCTGCGAAAATCTGGAGCAGGCACTCGACCGCGCTGGCCTGAAGTCGGGCAACAAGGGCTTTGAGGCAGCCATTTCAGCGGTGGAGATGGTGAGCCTGAAACGCAAAACCGGAAAGCATGGCTGAATAAAATGGGGACCCGGCGTAAATCGCGCGAGCTTTGCTTGCAGATGCTCTTTCAGTTGGACATGGGAAAGCAGACGCCCGAGCAGGTCCGCAAGACCTTCTGGAATGAGCGTGCGGACCTCGATGCCGGTACTCGCGGCTTTGCCGAAGACCTGTTCAATGTTGCCGCCGAACGCCAACCGGAGATTGACGACCTGATCCAGAAGCACGCCCAACACTGGCGGATGGAGCGAATGGCGGCCGTGGACCGCAACCTGCTCCGCGCCAGCGTGGCCGAATTCCTGGGCTACCCGGCTACGCCCCGGCCGGTAATCATTAATGAGGCCCTGGAGATTGCCCGCAAATTTTCCTCGCCTGAATCAACCCAATTCATCAATGGCGTGCTGGATTCGATCGGCAAGGAACTCGCCACCACGAATCCCCGCCATGCCGGTACAGGTAAGCCCGGATAAACGGAGTTGCCGTTGCCTTTGCAAGTGGAACACTGGAACCCGGAGAAAGATGGCGTCCTGTCTGAGCAGACGATGCGCCGCAAGATGGAGCAGCTTGGCTACCGCGTGGCGCGCTACATCTATTCTCCCGGAACATTTTTTCCTGACCACACTCACTCAACCGACAAAATCGATGCGGTACTCTCGGGCAGCTTCCGCATCAGTATGGGGAAAGACTCGGTTGTGCTGAAAGCCGGTGACCTAATTTATGTTCCCGCCGGCGCGGAGCACAGCGCAGAAGTAATAGGCAACGAACCAGTCGTGAGCCTCGACGGAATTCGCTCTTCCTAAATACCAAGTACTTAAATACTCACTACTGTTTCAATGCTAAAATACCCTTCACTTCGCCCCTGATAACTCATTAAAAACGGATCTCAAGTTTTGAAAACCAAGCCCATTACTTACGCTGACAGTGGAGTTGATATTGACCGCGCGGACCGCGCCAAGCAACGCATCAAATACCTGGCCCATCGCACCTTCACCCGCGGGGTGATTGGTGAAATTGGCGGCTTCGGCGGCCTTTTCGCCATCGATAAGAAGAAGTACCGTGATCCGGTGCTGGTTTCCAGTGTGGATGGCGTCGGCACCAAGCTCAAAGTGGCCTTCATGATGAAGCTGCACCACACCGTGGGCGCAGACCTGGTAAACCATTGCATCAACGATATTGCTGTCCAGGGCGCCACTCCGCTTTTCTTCATGGACTATCTCGCTACCGGCGTTCTCGATCCCACCGTGGTGGAAAAGGTGGTGGAGGGAATTGCTGAAGCCTGCCGCCACAACGATTGCGCATTGATAGGCGGCGAAACCGCGCAGATGCCGGGCTTCTATCCCAATGGCGAATATGATCTCGCTGGCTTTGTCGTGGGAATTGTGGACCGCAACAAGATCATTACTGGCGAGGCGGTTGAAGCAGGTGACGTCCTGGTGGGATTGCCCTCCAATGGCCTGCACACCAACGGTTATTCGCTGGCCCGGAAATTGTTTTTCGAGATCGGGCACTACACCCCGGAGACCTATGTAAACGAGCTCAGGAACAAGGTGGGCAGCGAACTGATGCGCACTCACAAGAGCTATTGGCCGCTGGTGCGGCGTCTGGTGAGCGCCGGCCTGGTTCACGCCATGGCCCACATCACCGGCGGCGGAATCACTGACAATCTGCCCCGTGTGCTGCCAAAAGGCATGGCCGCTGCGGTGCAGATGGGGACCTGGCCCGTACTCCCGGTCTTTGCTCATCTGCAAAACATCGGCAATGTACCCCAGGACGAAATGCTGCGCACCTTCAACATGGGTATTGGCATGGTACTGGTGGTTCCGGCAAAAAAATACAAGCGGGTGGAGACCTTGATTGAAAAGTGTGGCGAAAAAAGTTACCTCATCGGCCGCATCGTCAAGGGCGACCGCAAGGTCAGCTACGCCTAGCGCATGACTCAATTGAAAAAACTGGGCATCCTGCTTTCCGGCCGCGGCTCGAACTTTGAAGCCATTGCTGACTCCATTCAGGCACACCGTCTTCAAGCGGAGATCGCCATTGTGATTTCCAACCGCGCCGATGCCCCCGGCCTCGAATCGGCGCGGCGCCGCGGCCTCAATGCCAGCCTGATTCCCTCCAAGGGCCGCAGCCGCGAGGAGCACGATGCGGAAGTAGTCGCTGCCCTTCACCAGGCAAAGGTGGACCTGGTTTGTCTGGCCGGCTACATGCGCCTGCTCTCTCCCGAATTTGTGGGTGCTTTTCCCCATCGCATTCTGAACATCCATCCTTCACTTCTGCCGGCCTTTCCCGGACTGGACGCGCAAAAGCAGGCTTTGGACTATGGCTCAAAGGTCTCCGGTTGCACCGTCCATTTTGTGGATGAACACCTGGACCATGGCGCCATCATCCTGCAAAAAACTGTTCCCGTGCTCGAAGAGGATGACGTCCACGCTCTTTCCGCGCGCATTCTGCAGCAGGAGCACATTGCTTACACGGAGGCCATCCGGCTGGTGCTTTCCGGAGCGATTCAAGTCCAGGGCAGAAGAACCGTGAGGACAAAATAGGCATGCTGCGAGTGAAATTGCTCAGCCCTCACGCTAAGGCCCCAACCGTCGGCCATCCCGGTGAAGATTTGGGTTACGACGTCTATTCTGCCGTCACGCTCACCCTCCCGGCGAAAGGGCACGCCGTGGTAGCCACCGGGATTGCCATTCAGTGCAGCTCCCCTTCAGGAGAACCGATGGGAGCTCTTCTGCGCGATAAGTCCTCCATGGCGGCCCGGAGGCTGGTCCTGACCGGCGGAGTAATTGATGCCGGTTATCGTGGCGAGGTCAGAGTCTTGATGGAAAACCTCGGCGATTCTCCCGCGGAGATCCGCGCCGGCGAGAAAATCGCCAACCTCATTCCCTATCCGGTCCTGACCTCGGAGGTCGAGGTGGTGGACGAACTCAGCAATTCAAGCCGCCAGGCCGGCGGATTCGGTTCTACTGGACGGTAGTCTCTCCTATAATCAAAACCTGATGCCCAACTTCCCCCCTGTTGACGAGCAACTGGCCTACATCAAGAAAGGCGCAGCCGAGATCATTCGTGAGTCCGAACTGCGCGAGCGGCTGGAACAATCCCTTAAGAGCGGTAAACCCATGCGCGTGAAGGCTGGATTCGATCCCACCGCGCCTGATCTGCATGTTGGCCACACCGTCCTCATCCGCAAGCTGAAGCACTTCCAGGACATGGGACACACAGTCATATTCCTCATTGGAGATTTCACCGGGATGATCGGTGATCCTACAGGACGCTCCGCGACCCGTCCGTCGTTGACGCGTGAAGATATTGAGCGCAACGCCGAGACCTACAAGACCCAGGTCTTCAAGATTCTCCATCCGGAAAAAACGGTCATAGACTTTAACTCCCGCTGGTTTTCAAAGTTTACGGCTGAAGATTTTGTGCGCCTGCTGGCCCGCTTCACCGTATCGCAAATGCTGGAGCGCGAGGAATTTCACAAGCGTTTTCAGGAAGAAAAGCCCATCGCCCTGCACGAGCTGCTCTATCCCATTGTCCAGGGCTATGACTCGGTTGCACTCCAGGCAGACGTGGAGCTCGGCGGGACTGACCAGAAATTCAATCTCCTGGTGGGCCGCGAACTCCAGCGTGCCTACGGGCAGCCCTCACAAATCGTGCTGACTACACCCATTCTGGAAGGCACAGACGGCGTGCAGAAGATGTCCAAGTCGTACGGAAACTACATCGGCATCAACGAGCCGTCGCAGGAAATCTACGGTAAGGTCATGTCCATCTCCGACGCCATGATGTGGCGTTACTATGAGCTATTGACCGATGCCAGCGTGAAAGCCATCGAAGAGATGAAAGCGGACGTCTCTGCCGGCCACCAGCATCCCATGGCGTTGAAAAAGGCGCTGGCCCGCCGGATTGTCCAGGATTTCCACTCTGCCGAAGCCGCCCAGGCAGCAGAAGAAAACTGGAGCCGCCAGTTCCAGAAGGATGAAGTGCCGGAGGACGTGGAAGTGCAAACAGTTTACCGAAAAGAGGTCCAGACGTTGATTTCAGATATCATCCGTCTTGACAAGCTGTTGCTGCTGGCTGGCCTCGTGAGCTCAGCATCAGAGGGGCAACGGAAGCTGAAAGAAGGCGCAGTCTACATGAATGGCGAACAGCAGACTCACCCTACGGTCACACTTAGTGAAGATGTGCCCGATTTAGTTCTCAAACTTGGCAAGAAAATTAAGCGAGTGAGATTAGAGCAATAAAAGCCAAGAACAAAAACGGACGGCGGCCGTGCCGGCTGGGGTCCACAAGCACAATATGACAGTCTCAGCCCTCCTGGCTCCAGGAATCCCGCAAAAGTGTCTGGAGCCATTCAAAGATACAAATATAGCTTTCCAGATTGGATTCCCACCACAAACTAAACCAGACGCGGCCCTGATTTTTGGTGGTGATGGCACTGTCCATCGCTATCTTCCACTGCTTTATGCAAATAAAATTCCCATGCTGGTTGTCCCAAAAGGGAGCGGTAATGATTTTGCCCGCGCCCTGGGCATTGGTAGCGAAAAGGTCGCCTTGCGTGCCTGGAAAGAATTCTGCGCCACGGGGAAAAACTTCCGGCAGATAGACTTGGGATTGATCCGAAACAGTAAAGAAGAAACGCTATTCTGCTGTGTAGTCGGCGCCGGCCTGGATGGCGAGGCCAATGCGCGCGCCAATCGCATGCCGCGCTGGTTGCGAGGTTCCGCCGCATACCTCCTGGCCGCCATGCAGGCGCTGGTATCCTTTCATCCCGCGGAAATTCAGGTCACCGCGGATGCTCGCCAGGAGAAGCGGCTTGCCCTCTTGATCGCCGTAGGCAATGCTCACCGCTATGGCGGAGGCGTCAAAATAGCTCCTCGCGCCAGCCTGGAAGATGGCTTGCTCGATATCTGTCTGGTTGGCCAGATTAGCAAACTGAAGGTTCTCTTCTGCCTTCCCATCATCTACTTTGGCGGCCACACCAGGCTGAAGGAAGTTGAGTACTTCCAGGCGCGAAGAGTCCGCATCGAATCCAACCCGGTGCTTGATCTGTATGCGGATGGAGAGCTCGTCTGCCAGACTCCGGTAGAAATCAGCCTGCAGCCAAAAAGTTTACCCGTCATTGTGCCCCCAGAGGGGTGCTACACTCTTTGACAAGATTAAACTTTAAGTTTCTTGACGCAGAGGCTTATTTCGGGTGGAATAGGACTTCTATGACCAAAGCCGATCTGATCGAAGAGGTGTCGCGGCTGGCCGAGCTAACGCGCAAGGACAGCGAGATCATTGTGGAAACCATCTTTGACAGCGTGGTCCGCTCTCTGCGCGCCGGAGACAAGATTGAGATCCGGGGCTTTGGCAGCTTCCGTACCCGGCAGCGCCGTCCGCGGGTAGGACGCAACCCCAAGACCGGTGCACGGGTTGAAGTACCCGCCAAGAAGATACCCTATTTCAAGCCCAGCAAAGAACTCAAAGACTTGATCAACCACGCTGTCGCAGAGATTGCGGCCCAGCATCCGCCGCAGCCTGCCTCTTCAGAAGCGCCTCAGTCCCACGACTGAAATAAACCTCACCCGGGTTTCTTCACCCCCACCGCCGCCATCATCCTTCCCGTCACCCCTTTTTCCGCACGATGCGAGAAGAATTTCCGGCGATTGCACGATGTGCAGAAGTTCACAACCGAAATCTGGTTTTCAGGAACGCCGGCCATTAGTAGTTGCCGGCGGTTGGCCTCCATAATGTCGAGATAGAGTTTGGTTGCCGTGTCCCCGTGTCCGGGCGGACGGGCGTTCAGGAACAAAAGTGGATATTTTTCGCGGATGGGATCGGGTGAGTACAGCTCATTGAACAGCTCGCTGGCATAATCAAACTGCGATTCAAACTGGCTTCTCACCTCTTCGCCAACTTCATAGCAGCACTTCTGAATGCCCGGCCCGATTGCCGCGCTCACGTCCCGGGGCTCCGTGCCGTAGTGGCGCCGCATCACTCCCAGTCCTTTTTCCGCAATGCGCTTGATCGTGCCCCGCCAGCCGGCATGAAAGGCCCCTACGGCCCTGTTCGTCCTGTCCACCAGCAGCACCGGAAAGCAATCAGCCGTCTGCACCGCGAGCGCAATTTGCGGAACATTCGTCACCAGCCCATCGCCCACCAATTGCCCGGCAGCCCTGACCTTCACCACATGGATTGCGTCCGAATGGACCTGTTTGAGCGCCACCAGCGGCCAGGGCTTGCCCTTGTCGGCTGCCCCCAGAGCCAGCAGAAAGCGCTGGCGGTTCTTCTCCACGCACTCGCGTGAATCCTCCTTTGTATAGCCCAGGTTCAGGCTTCTGCCGCCATAGCTCTTGCTCACTCCTCCCTGCCGGGTACTGAACCCGTGCACAAGCCAGGGAACCTTTCTAAGATTCGCAGATTTGATTACCAGAACCTTCGGCGCAATTGCCATAACTGCCATAATTGCCAGAATTGCCGGAATTTGCAAACGGGGCTGCTCAACTCTCAGTAAATCTTCCGCGAGGCAGGAAAGTCGTAGAATGAGATTTTGTTATGCATTGGTGGGACACTTTCATTCGCCTATTGGTGGTCTGTTCTCTCTGCCGGTGTCTGTACGCGCAATCTGATGCGGGTTCGTTGTGTGTTGCCCCCAACCCTGCTAAAACACCGCAGAGGTGTGCACCCGGACTCTGCGCGCCGGGCAAACTCTCGGTCCAGATTGACCACCGCCCCATTCAGCCGTGGCCGCAGTCCGAGAGCATGAAGATCGATGGGCTAAGCACGGCCACAAGACATCGCGTTGTCATCTATCGTGCCGGAAAAGCCCAGCAGGCGTTTACATTTCGCTTTTCCGAGTTCAAGTCGTCAAGGCCGTGTCTCTTTCTTAACGACCTCTATTGGACAGCTCAACTCTGGGAGTCAGGAAAGGCGCCGTGGTGCAAGTGCAGATGACGGCCGCACGCCTTAAAATTTTGGCACTTTTGGCAATCCTGGCAATTCTGGCAATTTTCTCCCTGGGGTTTATCCCAGTACGCGCCGGAAGATTTCGCCTTTGACCTTCAACTTACCAACTTATCCAATTACCAAATTCTTCCCTGGGTTTATCATCTAAGTAGAAGTAAACCTTGATGTCTGCCGCATACCGAGTAGCGCCTCCATTCCGCATCGCCACCTACAATACTCACAAATGCCGTGGCATGGATGGACGGATTCGTCCATCGCGCGTGGCGCAAGTGTTGCGTGAATTGGATGCAGACGTCATCGCCCTGCAGGAAGTAGCCAGCCTCAGCGGTGGCCGCCGGGAGCAGAACCAGGCCCAATACCTGGCAGATGCGGTCGGTTTTCACTTCCATGTCGGCGAGACCCGCAAATGGCGGGGCGCAACCTACGGCAACGTAGTGCTCAGCCGCTATCCTGTGAAAGAAGTCAGGGTTTACGATCTGACTGCCTCCCGCCGCGAACCGCGCGGCTGCATCCGTTGCGACCTGGAGATTGCTCCACACAAAGTCATCCATCTCTTCAACGTTCACCTGGGCACGGGATATCTGGAGCGCCGCAAGCAGGCGCGCCTTCTCATGAGCAAGGAAGTGCTGCTTGCGTCTGAGTTGAAATGTCCGCGCCTGGTCGTCGGCGATTTCAACGAGTGGACGCAGGGGCTGGTCTCGCGCATGTTGCAGCGTGAATTTGAAAGCGTGGACATCGAACTCCATCTGAACCGCAAACGCACCTATCCCGGCGTGCTCCCCATCATGCATCTGGACCACATGTATTTCGACCGTGAATTGATCTTGCAGGAGTTTCTCCTGCATCGCAGCCGTATGGCGCTCATGGCCTCAGACCATCTTCCGCTCATGGCGGAATTCCGCTTGCGCGCCAGAACCGCAAAGATCGCCTAGAACCCAATGGCGAGACTGACCTTTGTTGTCGGTAAAGGGGGCGTAGGCAAGACCACCGTCTCCTGTGCCTATGCTCTGCAGCTCGCCGCCCGCCGGCCGCGCGAATCCATCCTGCTCATCTCCACCGATCCCGCCCACTCGCTGGCGGACGTGCTGCAGGTGCGGTTGCAATCCACTCCCCGCCGGATCGCCGGCAAAGGAAAACTGTCCGTCTGGCAAATTGATGCCGGTAAGGAATTCAAAAAATTTCTATCGGGCAATCGTGACGCCATTCTCCAGATCGTTGAAAGCGGCACCTTCTTTTCCAAAGAAGAAATCGCGCCGCTGCTCGATACCGCTCTGCCCGGTATGGCGGAGGTTGCCGGACTCCTTGCCATTCAGGAACTGCTGGCAGGCGGCAAATACGGCCACATCGTGGTGGATACCGCCCCGTTTGGCCACACTCTGCGCCTCTTCGAGCTGCCTTCTCATTTCCAGCGCTTCCTGAATTTCTTGAATGTCGCCTCCAATCGTGATGCGCTCCTGGCCGAGCGCTTCGGCGGCCATCTCAACGCTCCCGCGCACGCATTTCTTGAGCGATGGGAAGCCATGGTCAGGCAGGTGCGGGATGCATTCGCCTCAAAAGAGGCGGAGATCTTTCTGGTGACTTCGCCTGAGACCTTTTCCCTGAATGAGGCCGTGCGCTCGCTTCAATCCCTGGAAGAAGATGAATCCGTCCCGGAGATGCGCCTTGGCGCCATCGTTTTGAACCGCGTTGTCCGGAAAGCGGCCCACTGTCTCCATTGCCGCCATCGCGTGCAGGCTGCGCGCAAGGCGGAACAGTTCCTCAAAAAGAAATTCCCGCGCGTCCCAGTCTTTGTCGGCCCTGATCCCGGAAACCCGATTCTTGGCATCGAGCTGCTGCGGCGCTTCGGAGCTGTAGTTTTTCAAAATCGCAGCAGCAAGTTGGCGATCAATCCTCCTTCGCTGCCCGGCAAGAGACTCAAGTTCACCCCGCAGGCCTGGCCCGTGGCCGCTGTTCCACTGTCATTTACGGTGGGCAAAGGCGGAGTGGGCAAAACCACTACCACGGCTGCTTTGGCATTTCACTCGCGGGCCACGCAACCTGGAATCCCGGTCACGGTCTGCTCTACCGATCCCGCCCCCTCGCTGGACGATATCTTCAAAAAGCCCATCGGTAACCAGCAAATGGCCGTGCTGGGCGACCCAGAATTCAGCGCCATGGAGGTTGATTCAGTCTCCGAGTTCCGCCGCTGGGCCGCGCGAATCACCCACAAGCTGAATTCGGAATTGAGCATGGAATCGGGTGGATTGCACGTGGATCTCACCTTTGAAAAGCAAGTCTTCGCCGCTCTCATGGACGTGGTCCCTCCCGGCGTGGATGAGCTCTTTGCCATCTTCCGCATCCTCGATTTGTTGAACCTCGATCTGCTGAACAAAGATCTGTTGAACAAAGACCTGTTGAATAAAGACCCGCTGGGCAAGCATCTCCCGCAGCCTCAGGCCGCCAAAGTCTTCATTGACATGGCGCCCACCGGCCACGCTCTGGAGCTTTTGCGCATGCCGGAGCGCATCCAGTTGTGGTCCCGGCTATTGTTGAAAAGCCTGGCGTCGCACCGTACACTAGCCCTCGCCCAGGATGTCGCGGTCGAACTGGCCTCTCTGGGGCAACAAGTCCGTAAATTGATCGGGATCATGAAGGACCCGCGCCAGAGCCGCATATGGGCCGTCATGCTGCCGGAGCCGGTGCCGGACCATCAGACCATCCGCCTGTTGCAGGCGGTGGAAGAAATGGGCCTGACCGTGGATTCATTGTTTGTGAACCGCGTGCTCATTCGGGAAAAGCCGGACGTGACCTGCAAACGCTGCCTGCGCGCCTGGGGGTGGCAACTGTCTACGCTGCAAACCATCAGCCGGAAATACCGGCCATACCGGAATTTCCTGGCGCCCGAGCTTCCGGCTGAGATTGCCGGAGCCGCGGCGCTCAAAAAGTTCACCAGCAAACTATGGCAAATCGCGGACTAGCCTCAGCACCGGCGCTCTACCTGTACGGGATCTCCTTAATCAATGAGCCCAATGGGCCCAGCCGGCCTGGGTCGCCAAAGATGTCGGCAAAGATAAAGATCATGAGCCCCGGCATAGATGGCGATGGTAGTCATCCCGTGCAGGCCGTTCCCTGCGGCAATTTTATCTGCTGGGTCTCCGCCGTGGACCGTGCCGGGTTCTCCCAGGAGATCGACCGTAATCGGGAAAACCTGGAGTGGCTGGCGCTTCACGGCGTTCGCCATCAGCAGGTGGTGGCGGAGATTGCGGCCAGACAAGCCATGATTCCTGCCCGCTTTGGAACTGTCTTTTCCGGCCGGCAGGCACTCGTGAAGAACGTTCAAGGCAGAAAGTCGGCCCTCAAAAAAGTATTCGCGCGGATCACCGGCTCGGATGAATGGGGAGTAAAAGTTTTTGCCGACCCCCGCGCAGTGTCGGAACCGCGGGCCGATCCGAAATCTGGTGTTCAATCCGGGGTTCAGTCCGGGATTCAGTCTAACGTCCGGTCGGGCAAAGAATACCTGCAGCATAAGGCGGCCCGGATGAAACGCCCTCCAGATCGCGATGATTCCGGCCTGCGCGAGTTTGCCGCCGCGCTGGAGAAGATAGCCATAGACTCCGCGCCTACGGGAAAGATCAGCGGCGTCCAGCCGGACCTGCTGTGGCAAGCCACGTTTCTGGTGCCGCGTGGCCGGCGCAGGGAATGGGACCGGTCATTGAAGGAATTTTTGAAGCAATGGAGTGGCTCCCGGCGCATCGAAGTAAATGGTCCATGGCCCCCGTATTCCTTTGTCTCCGATGCAGAATGACTTCGAATCCGTAACTCTGGCGGGTGGTTCCGATGAGGATGTCTCGCTTCTGGATATCCTCGATCACGTCCTGAACGCAGGCGTAGTCATTCACGGCTCAATCGTAATCTCCATAGCCGGAGTCGACCTGGTCTATCTGGGCCTCAACGTTGTTCTGACTTCAGTAGAGACAGCCCTGAAAAACCTCCAGGCCGGCACAGAATTTAGAGACGAACGCCGGAGGCGGGAAAGCAGTTAGTATGAACAGTCTGGCAACCCCCGACAGGGGGTGAAATAGGATAGCCCACAGCGCGAGCTGTGGGAAAATGTTCGGACAAAGCGCCAAGCCCCAGCGGGGCGACATAAAACTCAGAAGGCCCTGTTCAAGAGAATCGCTGAAATTGGCTCGGAGATGTCCCGGCGATGTGGTTTTGATTTCGGTTTTGCCAGGTTTTGCTAAATACTAAATACCAAGTACTAAATACTAGCCCTTGTCTTGAGACATCGTTGGCGTTGGCTCGATCCGGATCGCCCCAAGAAAATAATCACTTCCGCACCGCCGCAGAGCCTGCCCTCGAGATGATCACACAACGTGGGAGAGTCGTTGGTGTTTAGCTAGAAGCTAGCTAAGCTAGGAGCTAGCAGCCAGGAGCTGCCGTTGGTTTCAAATCACAAATTCCCCAGCGCCGGAGGCGCGAAACTAGTTAGCCCAGGCCGCCACAAGGGCCTGCTTGAGGCCTGGGTCATCCCGAGAAAACAATCGCTTCCTCACTGCCGTGGGCCTGCGCAAAGTCCGCCGCGGCGGACGGAGCGCTTCTAAACAAAATGCTTTCGACTCTTTTTACCTAGCCGGCTTAACGATCGCGCCGTCAAGGTTCTGGAAAATGAGACCCTGCGCCAGATTGCCCTGGAATTAGTGGATGCAGTCCGGCGCAATGCCACGATTGATTGGACTGTTAAAGACGGCTGCGTGCCCGCATGCTGACCATCGTCAGGAGAATTCTTCGCCAGCACGGCTATCCGCCGGAAAAACAGGAACAGGCCACGTCCACAGTAATCGCCCAAGCCGAATTGCTCGTAAAGATTGGGTTGCATAGGGGCGGAGATACCCGGCGGCGGTGTCTTGCTGTTGCTGGATCTTGCCGTGCATGATTGGTCAGGATTCAAAAATCACAACGTTCCCAACCCATGCGTACTGAAAACACAAGCACTAAACTTCGTCCGCTGCGAACGAAGTTCAAGCGCCTACACGCCCTTCGTCAATTCTGAGATGGTGACTCCAAGAGCGTCCGCCAGCGTCCTCAGTGTAGTGAGCTTGGGCTCTTTCTTGCCATTCTCCAGCCTGGACATGTGAGCGTTCTCGATACCGCACTTCTCGCTGAAGTCAAGCTGCCTGTGGAATCCCTTCTTTTTGCGCAGTGCCCGCAGACGTTTCCCAAACTGTTTACAAAGATCGGCCGATTCGGCATCGGTGGGTGCGTCATTGGACATTCATGCATGATGCGCTATACACTGCCTGATTCCATTTGTCTTGCAGAACAAATGAATACTTAAGAGTAAACAGGGGAACCACTCATGAAAATCGACGACCACCAGCCTCCCGCCACCGCCGATGACGACCCGGAGACTGCCAGAATCGACAAACAGCGAAGAAACTCCACCTTGGCGATTGTGCTTTTTGGACTTCTGTATATTGCCCTGTGCGTAGAGTCCGTACTAACCCACGGAAACCCGCCGATCTACTCTCCCCCATGTCCTCCGCCGATGGTCGGCGCCTGGCCCGTCTGCCACGACCCCCAGCAGGGAACAGCCACCAAGTGACAAGGAAACGTGGAAGAAACAAGCCTGAAGCGTAGTGGCCTGTGATTGCGTCCTGGGTTTTGGTTCTGGCCAAAGGCCAAGAGCCAAGAGCCCAAGAGCCAAATTCTAACTTCGTCCGCGACTCAAAACCTTCTGACATACCCCAAGCTCTCAACCGGAATGGGCCCAAGGTTAGGAAATGTTACACAGTGGTCCGGCTTTTCACGGACAAAACCGCATTTCTCGAGTACACGCATCGAGGTTATGTTCTCGCCGTGACAAGAAGCACGCAAGCTGCGCACACCCAGGGTGCGCGCCACCTCCACGATTGCGCTCAAAGCTTCCGTAGCGTACCCGTACCCCCATGCGTCCTTTGCCAGTACGTAGCCTGTGATGGCAATGACAGGGGTCTCGAAGTGCAGCCCTGTACTACCGAGCAGCCGCATTGGCTCGCGGGATTCGATCAAATACGCCCCACTCGCCCATTGCGTCCATTCGCGTTGGCAACATTCAAGAAAGACTCTGGTCTCTTCAATCGACTGATGGCGGCGCCAGCTTAGAAATTTCGTGACCTCGGGATCGCTCGCATAACGTAGGAACACGGCTTCTGCGTCCGCTGGCGTGGGCTTCCGCAGAACGAGTCTGGCCGTCTCAATTCGTTCTGGTCCTTTCATGGCTTTTGATCTGGAAGATCATCGCATAGGATGAGCATTGTATAGGATGAGCGAGACCAGCTACTTGCCAACCTACACCATTTCCATCGGCTACTCGCAAGCGCTGCCTGGTGGTTGACGGTTGTAAGAACTCTGCTGTGCCACTGCCTCAGACCCGCAGTGAATTAGAATGTCCTTTAGGCGTACCGCTAGAAGGATAGTTGTGGAAAAGGCAATTGTTTCGAATCCAGGCATTCTGGGTGGAGAGCCTGTCTTTCGTGGAACCCGCGTTCCCTTCAAGGTTCTCACAGACTACCTTGAAGGCGGCGATTCCCTGGACGAGTTTCTCGACCAATATCCCACCGTTACCCGCGAGGCCGCCGGGGCCGCCATCGAAGAAGCACGGCGCGCCTCGTTGCCCAACTTCACGCGTGAAAGTTCTTAAGCTCCTGCTGGATGGGTGCGCCCCAAGACAGCTCAAAACCTTCCTCCTCACTGCTAACAACTCGCTTTTCCTCCGTGCCCTCTGTGGTGAGGTTTTGTTTTTGCCTTCCCTGTAACCTGTGCCCCGTCACCTGTAACCTTCCCCAGTAACCTGTTATCTTTTCCAGGTGACCAAATCCCTTGCCTATTGCGCCTTCCTGCATCGTCCGCAAATTTCCTTGCCGGACTCCGGGGTAAGCAGCGCGCCCGTTCTGCAAGAGACACAGGGTGAACTTGGCCTGCTCTGGTCGGAAGTGGAGTGGCCCTTCGATCCGTCGGTCCTGCAACGCAGCGCGGTCGAGTTTCATGGCGTCGTGAGTCACATGTTTTCGCAGGGGGCCGTGGTGCCGTTTCGTTTGCTTTCGGTTTTCGATGACCTGCCCGCCCTCCAGGATTTTCTTGCCCGGCATCGGGAGAACTTCATTGCGGATCTGGAACGCTTGCAAGGTCTGGTGCAGATGGAGTGCGTCCTCTATTTCACGCCCGGACCGGTCAACAAAAGTTCAGGAAGAGATTACCTGGAAAAAAAAGCTGAACTGGTGCGCGGGGCTGAAGCGTTCGCTCAGAATATACGCGACGCAACCTCAGGACTCAGCCGGGAAATTCATGTCCGGGAATCGAAAAACGGGAGCCGCATCTTTGTGCTGGTGGAACGCGGTAATGAAAAAAAGTTTCATTCCATCGTCCAGGATCTTCCCGTCCCTGAACGTCTGGCCCGGCGCATGAGCGGTCCGTGGCCTCCTGCCGAATTCCTCAGCGATTGGGTCAAGATGCCCCAGATCGCAGGGCAAAGATAAGAAGATAGGAAGATGGCAGGACTAAAATACAAAATAAACGATGACGGACGTCCGCAAAATCACTCCCGAACAGATCGCCACTGCGGTTTCCGAGCTGAACCGCGAATTGAAGTCGGTCGGGGCGGGAACCATTGACCGTATTGACTGCTCCCCGGAAAACATTGAGCAAGGCCTCGCCCGGCTGGTACTGAGCCTGATCGAGCTACTGCGCCGGCTGTTGGAACGCCAGGCGATCCGGCGCATGGAAGGCGGTTCTCTGGACGATGCCAAAATCGAGGAAATGGGGCAGGCCTTAATGAAGTTGGAGCTCAAAATCAATGAAATTGCCGCGCTTTTCGGGCTTCGGCCTCAGGATCTCAACCTGGAACTCGGCCCCCTGGGCAATCTGCTGAATAATGACAAATGACAAGCATCTGGGGCTCCACGCCCTGCTGCTGACTCCGGAACACCCGTGAGAAAAATTTTCATCCTGGGCCAACCAGCTATGCAGCTACTCGCATCTGACGTTTTCAGGTCGGTACTCCCCCGCAGGAAACTCAAAGAATTTGGTGCGCTTGGTTGATGGGTGTCAAACTGCTGACAGTTGACAGTTGTGCTGGGTGTGGGTAGGATGCGGGACGTGGGTCGCGCCGAATCTCCACCCCCGAAGGGCGATCTTGTCTAGTTGCTTCCTGAGATAACTAATGCAAAGAGTGCCAACTGTTTCCGGGACAACCAACCTTGTCGACATTCTTGATCGAGTGCTCGATAAAGGGCTTGTGATCGCCGGCGATATCCGCATCTCATTGGCCAATGTGGAACTATTGACCATCCGCATCCGCTTGCTGGTTTGCTCCGTAGACAAAGCAGAGCAGATCGGCCTCAACTGGTGGAAGTACGACCCCAATTTGACCGCTTCGTTGCCTGAGTCTGCCGGACGGCGGGTCCCTTTGCCTGCGCCCCCGCCGCAAGCCAAGGCTCCTCCACGTGGCGCTCAGAAAGCACGTCGCCGACGGGCGAAGTAGAGTTGTTTTGACGCTTTGACTCGAGTGAAGGAGGCCCTCAATGGCCGTTGAACGCGTATCCGGTGGTTCAAGTCTTATTGATGTGTTGGACCGGGTATTAGACAAAGGCATAGTAATTGATGCTTGGGTGCGAATTTCCCTGGTTGGTATTGATCTCATTACTGTAGAGGCCCGTGTAGTAGTCGCCTCCATAGATACTTACCTGAAGTACGCCGATGCTGTGGGTCTCACTGGCCTGGTATCCCGGCCCCAACTCGCGGAAGGCGGCGTGGAAGAAGAGACGCCGGAACCGGTTCTGCCGCGGCCAACTCGCCGGCGCCGGTAAGGATCGTCTTTGGGGGAGCCGATGGCTACCGCGGAGGTGCGGTTTCAGCCTGAACGTATCAACGCGCGGCGCGGGACCTCGCAGCGCCGTCCCGCCGCGATTCGTCTGCTTGAGGCTGAGCGGTCGGAAGAGGTTTTTCCTCTCCTCCTGGAAGAGATCATCACCCTGGGCTTCCCCCGTGCCATGGTGGTCGATGTTAATTTTGATACCGGTGAAGTCGCGCCGGCGGCCGCGCTCAAGTGGCCCAGGCAGCATTTAGACAGATTCAGCACCGCTTTGTGGACGTCGGACCATCCCTTGGTCCACGTCCTGCACACGGCGCGCCCTGCGGTTTTGAACAAAACTAGCCTGCACAACCGGCCCATTTACGTTCATCCTATTCTGTATGCCAATCGCAATCTCTGCTGGGAGGCCGATCGCCTCCGCACCGCTACCTGCCTGGCCGTGCAAAACTTCCAGAGAGAAAAGAGAATTCGCCTGGAAGACCAGGTTTGCTCCACGTGCGAGATGCGCGCCTACGCGGCTGCCTTGATTGTGGAGGTGCCCCGGCATGCTGCCGCCGCGGCCATCGCCGAGCTGGCTGAGCTGATTGAGCTGGCCAACCGCTATCTCTCCCGCTTGTTCAAAGTGGAACATTATTACAACCGCATGCGTGACATGGAGATCACCATCGCCCAGATGGGCACCGTCATGCAGAGCATGGCTGATCCTGTCATCCTCACGGACACGCAGCACCGCGTCATCATGCAGAACAAAGCTGCGGAGCGGTTCTTCAAGGTGCCGGATGAGATGACGGAGGGCCTCGTTCGCGCCGTTGAGTTGAACAACCTGCTATTTTCCGCCGCCCTCTCTTCCATGCTGGTTTCCGGATCGGACTCGCATCGCGATCTCACCCTGGTGGACGCCATTGAAGGTGAAGAAATGCTCTTTGAGGCCGTGTCCGCTCCCACGTATGCTCCGGACGGCATTCAGATAGGCACTGTGACCGTGATGCGGGATGTCACCGATCTCCGCCGCGCCGATCAGGAGTTGCGAGCCAACTATGACAAGCTGCGTGAGGCGGAAGAAGTTGTGCGCCAGGACCGCGACCGTCTGAACCTGATCATTGAAAACGTCGGCGATCCCATCGTGGTCTGCGATAGCGTGGCTAACATCGTGCTTGTGGACCCGCTCGCCCAGGAATTGTTTGGTGCTTCCGAGCAGGAACCTCGCGACGCCGTGCAGTTCAAGAACCAGAACCAGCTCAGCGCCTATATCACGAACTTTACCTACTCTTTTGCTGAGCGCGAAACCGCTCCCTTGAAACTCTTCAATCCCGCCATCCGGCAGGAGATCGAGTACGATGCCCGTTCCGGCAAAATCTTCGATGAAGCCGGCCAGGTTTCCTACACCGTCACCGTGCTGCGCGATTTGACCGCGCTGCGCAAGGTGGAGCAGCTCAAGGTTGAGCGCCGCATGCTGGAGATTGAAAAATTTGCCGCCACCGGACGGTTGGCCGCCACCATCGCCCATGAGGTCAACAACCCCATGGAAGCCATCAAGAATGCGATTTACCTGCTGGCGGGCTCCATGCCGGAAAGTGCCGCCCCGGTTTATAACATTTTAAAATCGGAAACCGAGCGTGTCGCCCGCATCGTCCGCCAGATGCTGGGGCTGTATCGCAACACCGAGCAGGTCAAGCCCGTCAACGTCAACATCATTATTGAAGACACTTTGTTGCTGCTCAACCGGCAACTGCAGCGCGCTAATATCGAAGTGGAAACCGACCTGGGGCTACTGCCGGATGCCGTGATCGCAGCCGATCAGATCCGCCAGGTGCTCTCCAATTTGGTCATCAATTCCAAGGATGCCATGATGACCAACGGCGGCAAGTTGATCATACGTTCCAGGCACATTCCCAACCCGGACGATCTGCACGGCTGGGTGCGCATCCTGATTGCAGATACCGGTACGGGCATTCCGCAGGAGATGATTCGCACCATTTTTGAACCTTTTGTAACCACCAAAGGCGAAAAGGGCACAGGCCTGGGACTTTGGATTGTTAAAGGAATCATTCAAAACCACGGAGGCAAGCTCCTCGTGAAGAGCAAGGCAGGCAGGGGCACGGTTTTCAGGATCGATTTGCCCGTCGTAAAACTGTGAACGATGCCGGCAAATACCGTGTCCTGGTGGTGGATGACGAAGCTTCAGTTTTGATTACCTACCGCTTGATCCTGGAACAGCAGGGATATGCGGTAACTGCCTGCCGTACCTCGCGCGAAGCCATTCAAGCTGTGGAGAAGCAGGATTTTGATGCGGTGCTATGTGATTATTCGCTGGAAGAGCAACATACGGGTTTTGAGGTAATTACAGCGGCCAGGAAACGTAATCCCGAGCTTCCCGCTGCTCTCCTGACTGGCTATGCTACTCTGGAAACGGCGGATGAGGCTCAGAACAAGAACATCGGGGTTATGTTCAAACCCATTGAGATCGAGGAATTCCTGGCCAGAACCTCCAACATGCTGAGGAGAAACGATGAGCCCAATCAGAAAGGTAACCGGCAAGAAGACGCTAAGCCGCAAGGCAACCGGAAAGGCCGGAACTAGCGCGACAGCCGTACTCGATATCGTCCCCAAGGCGGCCCAGTCGCACGCTGAAACTGCGGGACGAACGCAGCAGGAGGGCCGGTATGTCTACGGGGTGATCGAGTCCCGTGCCCCCGTTACATTCGGGAAAAGCAGTATCGGCGGTGTAAGTGAAGACGTTTATACCGTCCACTATGGCGATATCGTCGCCGTTGTCAGCCGCACTCCAGTCTTCATTTTTGATCCTACCCGCGATAATGCCCTCGCCCACGAGCACGTCATCGAGTCCGTGATGAAGAATTACACTATCATCCCCATGAGCTTCGGTACCGTGTTCCGCACAGACGAGGACATCCGCGAGGTTTTGAAAAGCATTTACACCTCATTGAAGGACGTTCTGAAGCAGATGACCGGCAAGCTCGAGTTCGGGCTCAAGGTAACCTGGGACCGGGACCGCATCATCGAGGAACTCAAGCGCGAGCACGAGGAAATCCACCGTTTTCATCAGGAGCTTACCCGCAAGCATCTGCAATCCACTTATTTTGCCCGCATGCAGCTCGGCCGAATGATCGATAAGGCCCTGGCCGAACTGGCCGCCAATTACGTGCGCGAGATTTACGATGGCCTGCGCAGCGTCTGCGTGGCTTCGCGCGATAACAAGCCCATTGGCGACAAAATGATCCTCAACGCCGCATTCCTGATCCAGAAGGAGCGCGAAACCGAGTTCGATGCTGCCGTAAACAAGGTGGCCCAGAAATTCGGAGACCGTCTGAACTTCAAATATACCGGCCCCTGGCCGCCTTACAACTTCGTGAATATACGCCTCAAATTGGAGAGAGGCGGGTCAAGCTGATGCTGTTGATTGATGATCTCCTGCTCGCCCCGTTTAGCGGGTTCAACTTCATCATGCGCACCTTGCTCAAGGTGGCCGAAGAGCAATGGACGGATGACGCCCCGCTGAAAGAGCAGCTTCTTGAACTTCAAGTCCAACTGGAAGGCGGCGAGATCAATGAAGAGCAGTACCTTCAGGCGGAAGCAGCTATTCTGAAAGGCATCCGCGAAGTTCAGCGCCGCAAAATCGAACTGGCCGGAGCCGATCCCGATGCCCTGGAAGGCGGCCTTTCCGGCAAGGTCCAGGAAGGCTCGGGTGCCTCAATCACCTGGAACCCCGAACGCGAAGCAGAGTGATCGGCTAGCAGAGATCGCGGCAGCCGGCAGTGTCCTACTTTGATTCTTCGCTTTATATTCCTTCGTCTCTTATCATCGTCGAATGCGGCATAAGCACTCTAAGCGCAGCTCTAAGAGCTACAAAGGGACAACACCAAAAATCAAGACCATCAAAAAGCGATCCCTACTCATCGAGACGTATACTTAAGGAACTGGAGGGAAGACAAAGTTGTGAACGCTGAGGATGGCAAACCTCCGGCTAGGGGCAAGAAGCCGACGACATGGGGATTCAAAACCCGAGTCGTGCGCGGCCAGCCTGCGGACCGGCAATTCGATATTGATTTTTGGCAAGCCCAAGGCGACGAAGCGATCTTTGCTGCCGTATGGGAGATGATTTGCATGGTGGAACAAGCTAAGCATGGAAGACAACCCACATTTCACCGAACTGTTACAAATGTTAAACGGTCATAGCGTTGAGTTTTTGATCGTGGGCGGTTACGCAGTGGTGAAATACACCGAACCACGATTCACTAAAGACCTTGACGTTTGGATTCGAAACACGCCCGAAAACGCGGAGAGGGTCTACTCGGCGTTGGCTGAATTCGGGGCTCCGCTTGAAGCCGACGGTCTCACCGCCAGAGACTTTGCCAGCCCCGATCTTACCTATCAAATTGGTCGGCCTCCTTTGAGAGTTGACGTTATCACCCGTATCGACGGTGTCGTTTTTCAAGATGCTTGGGCGAAGAAGACTGGGGGAAAGCTGGCGGGCCTAGACGTGTATTTTATTGGTCTTGACGACCTTATACGGAACAAAGAAGCGTCTGGTCGTTGGAGCGATGTAGAGCACTTGAAGCTATTGCGAAAGCAAACAAAGAGAAACTGAGGATGTGGCGGAGTATTCCGTTTATTAATCTAAAATTACCAGGGTCGAAAATCACATTGCTCCGTTCTCACTGAAAATAAAGAACTTTGTGATTTTCATGACCATTTTGCGGGCCGCACGCCCTGATCGACAACTTACCCAATCCTTATGCCCGATCCAGTCGAACTCGAGATTTTCAAAAACGTCTTCCACTCTATTGCTGAAGAAATGGGAGCCGCCCTCCGCCGCACTGCATTTTCTCCCAACATCAAGGAGCGCCGTGATTACTCCTGCGCCGTCTTTGACGGCGAGGGAGAAGTTCTCGCTATGGGCGACCACATGCCCGTGCACCTCGGCTCCATGCCCATGTCCGTGCGCGCTGCCATAGACAAATTGCAGTTGCATCCTGGCGACGTCGCCATCCTCAACGATCCTTTCTGCGGTGGGACCCATCTGCCGGACATCACCCTGGTCGCCCCCGTGTACCTCAAAGGCAGGAAATCCGGCAGCCCCTCATTTTATGTGGCTTCCCGCGCACATCACGCGGATGTCGGCGGCACTTACGCAGGCTCCATGGGCATCTGCCGCGAAATCTACCAGGAAGGCGTGCGCATTCCACCAATCAAATTGCTGGAATCAGGTCGGCTGCAGCAGGATGTATTCCGTTTGCTGCTGACCAATGTTCGCACTCCGGAAGAGCGTGAGGGAGATTTGAATGCGCAGATCGCTGCTTGTCACACCGGAGCCGTAAGGCTGCATGAGATTGTGAAACGCTACGGGCTGCCGCGCGTTCAGCGAGTCATGAGTGAATTGCAGGCCTACTCGGAGAAGATCATGCGTGCATTCCTCTCCAGAGTCCCGCGTGGCCGCTACGAGGCAGAGGATTTTCTGGATGATGATGGCGCCGGCTCTGGTCCTGTCCGCATTAAGGTAACTCTTACCTTTCAGAAAGCTTCAGCAAGCAAGCCGCTGGCGATTGTGGATTTTACCGGCAGTTCACCCCAGGTGGAAGGCAGCGTCAATGCTGTGGAGGCCATCACTTACTCTGCCTGCTTCTATGTCTTCCGTTGCCTTTTGGCGGAAGATGTGCCCGCAACCGCAGGGCTGATGCGTCCAGTACTCGTCATTGCACCGCTGGGAACCGTGGTCAATGCCCGGCCGCCCGCAGCGGTTGCCGGCGGTAATGTGGAGACGTCACAACGAATTGTGGACGTGCTCCTGCGCGCCCTCGCCCTGGCGATATCGGACAAGGTCCCAGCCGGATCTTCCGGCACTATGAACAATTTGACCATGGGTGGTGTCGATCCTCGCACCGGCGAGCCGTTTGCTTACTACGAAACCATCGCCGGAGGAATGGGCGCGCGTCCTGACCGGCGCGGCGTGAGCGGCGTGCATACGCACATGACAAATTCGTTGAATACTCCGGCCGAGGCGCTGGAATACGCCTACCCTTTGCGCGTGACTCAGTACTCTCTGCGAAAAAACAGTGGCGGCCAGGGCCGATATGAAGGTGGCGATGGAATCATCCGTGAAATTGAGCTGCTCACGGATGCGCAGGTAACTCTCCTGGCAGACCGACGCACGCGCGGTCCTTATGGCCTGAATGGTGGCGCAGACGGAGCGCCCGGCAAAACGGAAATCCTGCACAATGATGGCAAGCGCGAAACCCTGCCGGGAAAAACCAGCGTCCGCCTGAAAAAAGGCGTGCGCATCAGAATTGAATCTCCCGGCGGCGGAGGATGGGGAAGTTCAAATTCGTGATTGGATGATTTTTGATGTGTGATTTCCACGTTCTACGGAGTCCCATTGCCTGCGCCAACCTCATAAAATCACAAATCAAAAATCACAAACCATTGGGTTATTTCTGTCCGTTGCCACCGGCCGCCGCTGAGCGGCGCTTCTTGGGAGGCTCAGGTTTCTTGAGTCCCAGCGCGATGTCCGCGAGTTCCAGCAGACGGGAGCCAGTCGGGGTGGTTCCGCGGTCATTCCAGGCCCGGTCACCATTGTCGCCTTTCAAATTTGATTTAGGCGCGATCCACAAATCGTGAGGTCCTACTACAGGTTGATTATCGTTCTTTTTTTTCGAGGGCAAGACACACACTCCCGCGTGCGTAATATCGCTTGTTTTTGAAAGTTGCTTCCAGTTTACCTTTACTTGCGAGCACCGAGGAGCTGAAATTATTGTCTTAACCAGGATTACGAATCCAGAAAGATTTGTCGCGCGCCATTTGACCGACTGCGCACGGCCCTGCTAAACTCATGTTTTATAACCACTTACCCACCCAAGAAGGTTCTTCAAAGTGCAAAGTTATACCCGTCATCAATTGAAGGAAGATAAGTTCGCCAAGGGCGCCCAGGGGGCGGTACATTGGGCGACGAAGCATCGGCCGACAATGATTTGGACAGCCGGTGGGATCCTGGTAGCAGCCGCCGTTGTCTTCGGCCTGCTGGCTTGGAATAGCCGCCAGAATGAGCGCGCCAATATGGATCTGAGCAAAGCTCTTCATACCCTGAACGCTCCGTTGCGTCCTGCCGGAAGTCCAGCCGACCCAAACTCAAAAAGTTTCACCAGCAGTGTTGAGCGCGGCAAGGAAGCCGAAAAAGAGCTTAAGGCCGTTGCCGGCCAATTCTCCCACACCAAGCCCGGCAAAATTGCCGCGTATCTAGCGGGGACAGCGGCCATACAGGCCGGCGACAACTCCGACGCGGAGCAGCAACTGAAGTCTGTGGTCGATTCAGGCGACAAAGACGTCGCCGCACTGGCTAAGCTTGCCTTGGCCGATCTCTACCGCAGCACCAGTCGCGCCGGCGATGCGGCCAAGATCTACAAAGACCTTACGGACCATCCAACGGACACTGTTCCCAAGGGCGAAGCCCAGCTTCAACTTGCGGAAATGTATGAAGCCACTGATCCCAAAGAGGCAGCGACTCTTTATCAGCAAATCCAGAAAGAAAGTCCCAACAGCACAGCGGCCCAGATTGCCGCCTCCAAGCTGGCCAGCGCCTCCAAGTAGGGGGTCAGGGGATAGGTGAGGGCACAGGGAAAGAGCTTTCAGACTTCCTTTTCATTGCTTGTGCTTTTCCGGTGTTGTTTTCATTTTTGCGGCTATGTTGGAGGCCTTCCAGCATCTCGCCTCAACTTCATGCAACGTACGGCAAACTCTTATCCAATCCCCGCATCTTTGTTGAGAGAGAGTAAAAAATATTCTGTGTAAACACAGCAGGAGCTATGGATATGAAGTCCTTCTTGGCAGGTTTGGGAATTGGTATCGGTTTGGGAATCTTGTTCGCTCCCATGAGCGGCGAGGACACCCGCAGCAATTTGTCGCAACGCGCCAGTGACCTGGCTGATTCTGCCCGCGATCTGGTGGACCAGGGTCAGGAGCGCATCCGTACGACGGTCTCCGCGATCCGCGGCCAGGCAGAACGTTTCTCGGGAGGAGGAGCTACTGGCACAGAATCCGGTCGCAACCTTTAAGCCGGTAATTCATCTTCACGATTTGCGAGAGCGGCGGCCCTGGTCCGCCGCGTGTCTTTTGCCAGCCATCAGAACTTTCAACGGCACGCTGGCTCGTGCGGCGAGCCTATTGCAAGGATGCACGAGAACTACCGGGAAGCAGCTTTCGCTGCGCCGGTTTGGACGCGACAGCAAAATCACCACCGTCCAAAAAGGCGCCGCCCTTCTAGCTTGGCGAGCCCGCTGCCAAGGTGCACAGGACAGATGGCAAGGAGCTATAGCTCTCCGGCGGTTTGGAGCGCAGCGACATCAATATTTGACAGGGTCTTCTCACCGCCTTTATCCTAATTTCTGTATAGTTCTCCAGCGTTCTCTCCCGCTACAGCATTCCGGAGTGGCCCTATGTTCATAAAAATAAAGGAACTTGAACTCCGGAAACTTGAATTCGATGAGAGCTTTCAGGCGGGAACGATTGATCTGGGACAGGAAGTCCGGCAAAGAGTTCCGGTCCATGCCTCGGGCCGCGCCGAACTGATCCGGGAGACCCGGGGATCTCGAGACGTAGTAGAAGATATTCGCCTGGTGGGCAGCATGTCCACCAGGTTGGAAGTTCGCTGTGCCCGGTGTCTGGACCCGGTAGAGCGCGATATCAGTGAGTCTTTTGACCTGCTCTACCGCCCTCAAGGCGTGGATGCAGCCGGTGACGAAGCCGCTATTACACAGGCGGAAACTGAAATCGGGTACTATCGAGGCGAAGGCTTGCTGCTGGAAGACGTGCTCAAAGAGCAAATCCTGCTGGCTTTGCCGGTAAAGCTGGTTTGTAGCGCAGACTGCAAAGGGTTGTGTCCGCATTGTGGCTGTAACTTGAATATGGAAAACTGTGATTGCGCGGCCACCATGTCTGACCCGCGCTGGGCTCCTTTGGAAGATATTCGCAAGAAACTGGCGCAAAAATAAAGTTGGGGCCCCGGCCCTGAAGATTCAGAAAGGTTTTTACAAATGCCAAATCCAAAACGGCGGCACTCGAAAGCACGCACTTCGAGGCGCCGCGCTCACGACCATTTGACTGCCGCATCCGTTTCCGAGTGTCCGAACTGTCATGAAAAAGGAAGATTGCCGCACCGTGTTTGCCCGCACTGCGGCCACTATAAAGGCCGCGAGATCGTGGAAACCAAGGAAGCCAGTTAGTGCCTGGACTGACTGATTTGTGGTGGGTTATTTTGCCGGAAGACGTGTATTAGCGCCATTCAGCAAACGCAATGCAAAATGTCATAGCAGTCGACGCAATGGGTTCTGACCGCGCCCCTAAGCCGGAAATCGAAGGGGCGTTGCACGCGGCTCGCCAATTCGGCGTCAAGGTATTGTTGGTGGGTCCGGAGCATCAGCTCAATCGCGAACTGGCCGGCCATCCTGCCCGCCATGTATCGGTGGAAGTCGTCAACGCCACTGAAATCATCGGCATGCACGAGAAGGCGGCCCATGCCGTCCGCGCCAAGAAGGGTTCCACCATGCGCGTGGGCCTGCAGTTGGTGCGCGATAAGCTGGCTGCCGGGTTTGTCACCGCCGGCAATACGGGCGCCGCCATGGCCACCGCCAAACTGACGCTGAGAGCCTTACCCGGTGTCGACCGGCCGGCGCTGGCTGCGGTATTTCCTACCTCCGCCGGCAAACCCGCCATCCTGATTGACGTTGGCGCCAATGTGGATTGCAAGCCCCAGAACCTGGCCCAGTTCGCCGTGATGGGAGAGATTTATTGCCGCGCGATCTTCGGCGTGCAGAGGCCAAGCGTCGGCCTTCTCTCGATTGGGGAAGAAGAAATCAAAGGCAACGATCTCACTCGCCAGGCTCATGCGCTGATCAAAGAGTTGCCGCTAAATTTCGTGGGCAACGTGGAAGGCCGCGACCTGTATAACGGCCGCGTGGACGTGATCGTCTGCGATGGCTTCGTTGGCAACGTTGCTCTCAAAATCTCTGAAGGCTTGTCCGCAGCCGTCCGCTTCCTGCTCAAAGAGTCTCTCACTTCCACGATTACGGCGCAGGTGGGCGCCCTGCTTTCACGCAAAGCGTTTGTCGACTTTCAGAAGCGCATCGACGATTCCGAGTATGGCGGCGCGCCCCTGCTGGGATTAAAGGGCGTGGCCATTGTGGGGCATGGATCATCCAACGCCAACGCCATCAAGAATGCCATCCGCGTGGCCAAGCAGTTTGCCGAATCCGGCGTCAATGAGCGCCTGGAGCAGGAGCTTGCCATGAACCGCCGCGAGCAGCCGCAGCCTCTTGCCGCCGTCAGCGGAGAAGAAATTTCATGAGCCTGCCGCAGGTTGCTTTTCTGTTTCCAGGACAAGGTTCACAAAAAGTCGGCATGGGAAAAGAGCTGGCACAACTCTATCCCGTGGCCCGGCACACCTTTCAGGAAGCCGATGAAGCTCTCGGCTTCTCCGTCTCGCAGCTCTGCTTTGAAGGTCCGGAAGAAAAGCTCCAAATGACTGAGATCACCCAGCCGGCCTTGCTCACCATGAGCACCGCCGCTGCTCGCGTGCTGCAGGAGAAGGGAGTTGTTCCGCAGTATGTGGCAGGCCATAGTCTGGGCGAGTACTCCGCGCACGTTGCCGCCGGGACCATTTCCTTTGCCGATGCGGTACGCGTTGTGCACAACCGTGGCAAATACATGCAGGAGGCTGTGCCCGCGGGTGAGGGAGCGATGGCGGCAATTCTGGCGCTTCCTCTGGAGCAGTTGCGGCCGCTCTGCGAACAGGCCGCCCAGGGTGAAGTTGTTTCTCCGGCCAACATCAATTCGCCCGATCAGATCGTGATCTCCGGCCATAAGGGCGCGGTGGAACGGGCTGCCGAACTGGCCCGGCAGGGCGGCGCAAAGCGCGTCCTAATGCTGGCAGTGAGCGCGCCTTTCCATTGCGTGCTGATGAAACCGGCGCAGGACCGCCTGGCAGAAGATTTGCGCGGGCTCAAGTTCGGCGATCCTGAAGTGCCCGTGGTGGCCAACGTGGACGCCGAACCCAAGACTACCGCCGCCGCCTCCCGCGAGGCCTTGATCCAGCAAGTGACCGGCACAGTCCAATGGCTAGGCTGCGTGCAGAAACTGATCCAGCTTGGCGCGACCACCTTCATTGAAGCCGGCGCGGGCAAAGTCCTAAGCGGCCTGATGCGCCAGATCGACCGCGCCCAGACCGCAGTGAACGCAGGCGATGAAGATTCCTTGCAGAAAGTGACCAACCTGTTTGCGGCAGCGAGTAAGGAGTAACCTACTGCTCTACTGACATGCCAGCTTGTTTTCCGGCGACAGGCCAATCGTCTTGGACTTCTTCTCCACCCAAAGGTTAACTTCGTCATGTGGGTCGGTGCGGTTGTTGATCCTGACTGCGAATATTACGCCGCTGGGTGACCGGAAGCCTTTCTTGGGCGGTTCTGTGTAGCAGTCAATCTCATGGGTGGTGATGGCGCCATACTCGCCCTGCGGGCCCCAATCCAGTTGAAATTGATTGTAAGTGTAGTTGTTGTATTTTTCCGGATGCTGCTTCCAGTTGGGATCGGCATTATAGATGCCGTACGCCTTCTCAAAATCTTTTGCTTCAACGGCCTGAAAGAATTGGTTGACCACATTTTTTTCCGGTTGGTAGCGGAAGAGGAAATATCCCACCAGCCCCAGTATCGCAACCACAACCACGAGAACGATCAGCCGCACCAGCCGCTGCCTGGGCCTGGGGTCATATTCTTTGGCATCAAGCAATCCCATGAGAGCTACTCTCTTTCATTTGCACGGCCAAGAGCCAAGAGCTAAAAGCCAAAAACCTGCGTTCACAACGTTCGTTTGAACAGCAACGTAGAGAATATAAACATTCCCGACGCAAAAACACAAAGATACAGCACGTCCGGCCAGATGGCGGCAATGCCTACTCCTTTGAGAATTACAGCCTTAAATCCGTGCACCGCATAGGTGAACGGATCAGCCCAGGCAATCCACTTGAGCCACTGGGGAAAAGCCTGGATGGGATAGATGGCGCCACTGGGGAAATACAAGAGCGTGTTGAGGATACCGAAAATGGCGCGCGGCACCAGAGGATCATTCACCCGCACCATCATCAGGGACATCATGGTCACAAAAGCAAACGAAGTGAGCACAATCAGCAACAACAGCCAGACCAGGTTGGCCGGATGGAACGAATTGCCCACGCCGGCAATGAGTGATCCGATCAACGTAATCACGATTCCGGCGCCCATGGCCTTAAATGCTCCGGCAATGTTCAGGCCGGCCACCAGTTCAATCTTGGTGATGGGCGTGACCAAGTAGCCTTCATGCACGCCTCGCGCCTTGTCGTCTATGTAGACGATTCCGCCGCCGATCATCACGCTCACGAACATGGCCAGCGTGATGGAGCCGGGCAGCAGATACTTCATGTATTCGATATAGGGATACAGTTCGACGATCTGCAGTTCGGCTTGCTGTACTACACGCGGCTGTACGTCCGGCTGGTTCAGCGCGTCCACCAGTTGGGTCAAGGTATCTTCAAAGGTGGAGGTCAGGAAATTGTCCGTATTGTCCATGACCAGGCCAATCTGCGGGCGCGAATGCTCATAAAAATTGCGGGAAAACTGCGGAGGGATCACCAAAGCGGCTGTGAGGTTGCCCTTGCGCACGTCCTCTACCATCTGTTTTTCGTCGGTGTAGAGCGTTGTCTGAAACGTCCGCGCGTTGCTTTGCACGGCGCGCAGGGATTCCAGCACGCGAATGGCCTGCGGGCCGTTATCGTGGTCCACCAGGCCCAGTCTTGCGTCGTGAATTTTTCCGCCAAAGGCATTGCCCAGGACGATGAGCTGCACCAGGGGAAACACCATGGCCGCCATCATGAGAGCGGGCGAGCGAAAGAACTTCCGCATATCCCGCTCCACCAGGGCCATCATGCGCGCGCCTTTGAAAAATTCAGCCATCACCGTCCCCAGGTCATCGGAGGCTGATACAGCGGCGAATCCACAATCTGGTCGCGCAACTGCCGTCCGGTATAGTGCACAAACACATCGTCCAGCGTAGTGCTTTGCACGGTGAGCGACTTGATCACTACTTTCCGGCGCACTGCCGTCTCTACCAGATCTGTGGTAGTGCGCGAACCATCATCGGTGAGAATGCGGTACATGTTATTGCCTTCCGGCTGTACCTTATTGACACCGCTGAGCTGTCCCAGGTTTCTTTCCCAATCCTCGGGGGCGTTCAGGAATTGCGCCTCTATGACCGTGGAGCCGGGAATGCTGTTCTTCAAGGCCCGAGGTGAATCCAGCGCCACCAGCTTGCCATGGTCCACAATGGCGATGCGGTCGCAGAGGCGGTCGGCCTCGTCCATGTAGTGCGTGGTAATGAGGACGGTGAGGTTCCGTTGCTGTTTGATGGCGGTAATCATCTCCCAGACGGCAACCCTAGAAACTGGGTCCAGTCCAGTGGTGGGCTCATCCAGAAAAAATATCCGCGGACGATGCACCAAACCCCGCGCAATTTCCAGCCGCCGGCGCATTCCTCCGGAAAGATTGCGCGCCGGGGCATCGCGCCACTGGGTAAGGTCCACCAGAGCCAGTAATTCCTCGATCGATTTTTCCCGGTCAACTGCCGGAATGCCGTACAGCTTGGAATAGATACTCAGGTTTTCCCGCACGGTCAGATCGCCGTCACTGGTCATGGCCTGCGGTATCACTCCAATGCGCAGCCGTGCCTTGTTGGGGTCCTTGCGCACATCATAGCCGTCGATGATGGCGGTCCCTGACGTAATCTCCAGCAGAGTAGTCATCATGCGGATGAGCGTGGACTTTCCCGCCCCGTTCGGCCCCAGCAGCCCGAAAATCTCGCCCTCGGCCACATCGAAGGAAACACCATCCACAGCAGTGAAGTCACCATACCGCTTGACGATGTTCTCGACCTGGATGGCCTTCTGCTCCGCCATGGGGGCTCCCTTCTCTGCCGGGACACGAACGCAACTTTGACAGACACGGTGAATCAGCGTTAACAAAGCTTCTTGGCCAAAGTCTGGCGGCAATGCCAAGTGAACGCAAAAATCATTGTTTGGATGAATGCTGATTGCTGACCGCTGACTGCTGCTTTTCCGGCACCAACACCTCCGCCGTCATCCCCGGAACCAGCATCTTCTTGCTGTTATCCACCCGCACCTTGAGGATGATCGCCTTGATGTCACGTTTGCGGCGGCTGACGTCGCGTTGCGTTGCAAATTCTGCTTCCGGAGCTTTGAAGATTACTTTGCCTGGAATTGACTCCCCCGACGGCAAGCGGACATTGAGCGGCTCATCCATGGAAATATTCACCGCTTGCGTCTCGGGAACGGCCGCCCGCACCCAAGTATCGCTGAGGTCGGTAATGATCACGATCGGCTGACCCGGATTTACCACTTCACCTTCGCGCGCAGCCCGCACCGTGACAGTGCCGTTGACCGGAGAAACCACTTTGGCGTAGCCCAGCCGCGTCTCCGCCGCTTCAAGCTGGGCCTGGGCATTCAGGGCCTGCGAACGCGCGGATGCCACCGTGCTTTGCGCCGCATTCGCCATTTGGGTGTGGGCCACCGCCGTGTTGAGATCAGCCTGCGCCGCGTGCACCTGGTCTTGTGCCGCCCGGACGATCGCCTGCTGTGACTTCAACTGTGCCTGCGCCTCTTCCGCCTGCTGAGTAGAGAAGATTCCCTGCCGCGCCAGTTCAATGGCGCGGGTTGCATCCGCCTCAACCCGCTGCCGGTCGGCCTGCGATTGCGCCAGGGTGGCCTGCGCGGCGCGCAAACGGGCCTGTGCATTCACTACACCGCTGGAGGTTTCTCCTGCAGTTTGCTGTTCAGTAAATTTTGATTGCGCCACCTGGGAACGCAGGCTGGCCAACAAGGCCTGCGCCGCCTGCTGTTCAGCCGTGAGTTCCTGCGAATCCAGCACCGCGATGGTCTGCCCGGCCTTGACCTCGTCGCCCTCGTCCACGGCCAGCCGCTCGATCCGTCCCATGATCTTGGGGCTGACCACGATCTGGTTGGCATCCACCGTGCCGATCAATACCAGGTCAGACGAACGGTCCGTGGAAAGAAAGTAGTAAACCGCCGCGATGATCGTCAGCAATCCCAAAAATCCGAAGAACTTGCCGCGCGCGCTCATTTTTGCTTCCCTTTGTGTGAACTTTGCGGGCAGAAGACGGCGGCGGAGATAAAGTCGAGCACCGCCGCGCGCCGGGCGGCAATGCGCTCCGGCGAAAACGGATCGCCCTCGGCCATCACATGCTGCGCGGTTATGCTGGTGAAATAAAAAATGATGACTCCTAGAATGGAAGTGAGTGTCTGGGCTGGATCGCATGGTCGAAACGCGCCCGCCCGGCAGCCCTCCGCAATTAATTTCATCAGCTTGTCATAGATAGGACGCGCATATCGCTCCACGATCCGGCCCACCAGCGCACCCGGATTGCGTCCGGCTCGCATGAATTCACGCTGCAGCACGCGCGGAAACAGCGGAGAGGCGCCCATGTAGTCAAAGTGAGTTTCGGCATACAGCAGCAATTTCTCCCGGGGGCTCAGATCCTGGCGGTCCAGTACCGCTGCTACCTGGTGGGAAAGCCCGGCAAAAACGTGCTCCAGCACCGCCGCATACAAGCCATCCTTATCTTTGAAGTAGTAATAGAGCAGGGCTTTGTTGACCCCTGCATGGCGGGCGATCTCATCCGTGCGGGCGCCGGCCACGCCTTCCAGAGCAAACTCCTCGAGCGCGGCATTCAGTATGGCCGCTCGCGTCTTCTCCGGTTCGCCCCGCGAACCAGCCTTACCCGGCTTGGTCTCAGAAACAGACATTCTAAGGTGCGCTGATAATTAATTAACCAGTTAGTTAGATTATCTGATAGTGTCCATTGACGACGCAAATCGACTGCGCGGGATCTGTCTTCGGCATCGGAGTGGTCTGCGGGCTGGTGACGGCCTTTGCCGCCATGCGCCTGCTTGCGTCTCTCCTGTTTGGCGTGAGCCCGGTCGATCCGGCCACCTATGGAGCGGTGTCACTCGGGCTGGTGGCAACCGCGTTGCTGGCCAGCTATCTGCCGTCACGCCGCGCAGCCACAGTCAATCCCGTGGAGGCGCTGCGGTCAGAGTAGGAAAAACATCACGGCAGAGCATCTGGACCACAACCCTATCGCCGCGCACTGGCGGCATAAAAGCCATTTGGGCCGCGAATCAACGCGAACGAACGCGAAATCGTCTCAAGAGGACATTGAACAATAGTAAGTACCGCTAACAGTTGATTTGACAGATTCCCACTTGATGTTAGCGGGACTGATGACCGGTCCCTGCTTGAGGATGGGAAGCCGGAATTGGTTTTGACGCCACTTCCCTGCAGAGCAGCACGACCACGACGAACAAGACCGGGGTGATGAATGGGGCCAGCTTGATCTGGCCGTAGGCAAAATAAGCAGCCACAAAGATGGCAACACCCACCAGCCAGTACGCGAGTTGAGGCGTTCCGGGGAAATTCGTCTCGATCAGGCGCACGGCAACAAACGTGAGCATGCCGGAGATGCAGAGCGTCAGGAACAGGCCCAGCGTGGCCAGATATTCTGAAAGTGTTACGCGCCCTGCAATCTTGTCCCGCTTTGGCATGAGATCCCCTTCACAAGATTGCGTAGCCTATCAGAGTTGCAAGTAGCGGCTCAAGAGATAAATCTTTGTGCTCTCCTTACCGGCTACGCAAGCTGCGGAGCAATCTCCGCTCCCTGGAAGGCGCGAATAGATTCCTCCAAAAATGCCTGCAGGTACTCGCCAATCAGCAGTGATTCCGGAATCACCGTGCTCAGATCCATGTTCAAGAGGTTTTCCTGCAAGACCTCTGCGATGGCCCGGTTCAGAAGGCGCATCTCGGCTGCCAGCAAAGGAATTCCGTAACCCTGCCGCGCACGGTCCGCGCCATGGGTGGCCGCGGCGCTCAAGGATTCCAGGCGTAGTCGCGTTTCGCCCGTGTCCAGCAGCCTGGCCAGATCAAACAGCAGCAACGGAAAACAATCCATGCGCTCCTGATCGTTCAGTTGAATCGAAGTGAGGCTTGGCTCCTGGGCCAGGGCCTTCAGCCAACGCTGGATGATCTCCTCCGAGTTTTCCTGAATGATGGCCGATGCCCGCTTGCCCTGAGCCTGGCCGCGATGGCGCGTGCGGCGGCCTCTTTCCTGGAGCGCGGAGACCAGCTTGGGAATGTCTGCGGGCTTGGTGAAATAGTCATCCACCTGTTTGTGGAGCGCTTCCAGGGCCGTCTGAAAGTCGGGATATCCGGTCAGGATAAACGTGGCGGCACTCGGCTGGATCTGGCGCATGGCGCTGACCAGGACAAACCCATCCGCGGGACCACCGATATTCAGGTCGGTCAGCAGAATATCGAACTCGCGGCGGTTCATAATTTGCAGGGCCTCGGCCACGGAGGCTGCGACCGTCACCTCGAATCCATGCATCTCCAGAATGGCGGGAAGGGTGAGCCGGATGGGCTGCTCGTCATCCACGAACAACAGCCGGATTTTATCGGGTTGCAACTCGTGTTTCTTGTTTGTCACCCGAAGTTAGATGCAGCCAAAGCTGCAGCTCAAGAGAAATTTTTTCTTCCAGGTTTCCGTTCTCCTACGGCAGACCGCTCATCAAGGTTCGGTGACACAGCGGAATCCGTAGTAATCCGGCCTGGCTGATTTAATGGTTGGCATCGCTCGCCCGCTGTAAGAAAAACGATAGGCGCTTTGCGGGTCTACCTCGGTTGCGGTCCACCAGTAGATCACAGGCGAGTACCGGTCCCACAAGGGAGATTCTTTGTCTGGGGTAGCTTGGTACGAGGGCATCCCACGGCCATCCCAAACACCCCCGGCATTGATGCCGTGCAGGCTGAGAGAGCGAGTGAGTTCGTCGGCCGTGGGCAGACGCCAGATATTCTCCGGCTTGTCGCCCACAGATGAGCCATCCGGGGAGAGATACGCGCATGTTTGCCGCGCCTTATACCAGTTTGCGCCGTGCTCGGGCCATCCGGGGCCCGCGGGCGCCCATCGCAGCCGCACACCCCGTCCCTCGACCACGCGTGCACGGCGGTCCCCATCATCCATCCGTCGAAAGACCCGGTACGCGGGCACTGCGCCGCATACGATCATGGTCGCGATAGGCAATCCGCAAAGACTGTACAAAACCCACTTCTTGCTGCGCAGCCTCCCGAACCAGTACAGCCCTCCCAGACCTGCCAGCGGCAACGCTATCAAGACGCGCCCCGCGGGTGTATTGATTTTGACAGCCACGGCCAGCGCGAGCGCCACATGGAGCAGCGAGCCAAAGCGGGGCCATAGAACGCTCGCCACCGCGGCGACCATGAGTATCAGCGCCGGCAGCAGGTACTGAACTATGGTCAACGCGAGGTTCATCCAGAAGGAACGGGAGTACCAGCCCTCGTAGAATGTTTCTATCGAACCCCAGAACGACCAGAACACCAGAAGCGCGCATGATATGGATACTGCGGCCCACGCAAGCGCTTGCCTCCAGGTTGGGATCGCCTTGCCATTCATCCGGTTTTGAAATGCGACATTTGCATCTGCATCGTAACGCGTGCCAATTCCCTAAAGATACCGTTCGCGCAGAATCGCGGCATGGTGGGCCACATGTCCGGCCACGATGTACGCACAAGCCCTCACGGTAACGGGATTGCCGCTGGCGATGCCGCTTCGCATCCAGGCGTCTTCCGGCAAGTTGCGGAAGAACGTCAGGGTGCCTAGCCGGATTTGGCGGAACTCCTCCACATGGCTCGCCCACGAGTAGTCGTCGGCCCGGGCGCCCTTGACTGCAACTTCCTGCTCAAAGCTCGGCAGCGGCGAATCAAAGCCACGGGCAAACCAAAATGCGCGGAATACGAAGACGCGCTCCGCATCATTCACATGGCTCCATGCCTCGCGAATACTCCATTTTTCTGGAGCGTAACGATAGAGAGATTTCTCCTGCGGGATTCCTTGCAGGAATGAGAATATTTCGTCCAGTTGCGTTTCGAGCACGCTGACAATGTCGTCACTGGAGATGCGATTGATGTATGCGAGATAGTATGGAGCAGCTTCGTTCGGTGCCGGGCGGCCTTTCATGAAAATATCTTAGCAGCACTGTGTGGGTCGCTTCTCAAATGCACGATTGAGCCGCGTTACGATCCCGCCGGAAAAAATCCTCAAAGACTTAAACACTGAGGGACACGAAGGAAGAATCGTAAAGCCAAATGATTGGGGGATAGGCAGGCAAGACCCTGCCACCTGTCCCCCTTTTACTTTACCGGTGGCTTCGCTGCCCTTTCAGCGGCAGGATGAGGGCCGAGACCTAGATGGATATTCATCGACTGTTCTCTGAGTCCGCTGCGTCCAAAAACTGGCGCACAGTGACAATCGAGATGCCTTCATGTACGCCGAGCTTCAGTAAGTGACGGTCGCCCGTGACGATGTAGTCTGCTTCACCTTCAACCGCACATTCCAGCACCCGGTTATCGTCGAGGTCGTCTTTAATGACATGCAACATCTTGTACGGCCTGACGACCTCAGCGGTACCTTCCAATTTCGCGCGGATCATCGCTGTGTCTTTTGCAGACACCCCGAATTTGAATCGCAGCTTTTCATCAAGCTCATCCAGAAGTGCGGGAGAAATTAACAGCACAAATAAACGAAGGAATGCAAGATCGAGAAAGGAACCGGGAAGCCCCCCGAACATCACGGCGGAAATGTAAACATTGGTATCAACGACGACGCGAATCATCGGCGCTTGTCACGGCGATATTCATCGGAGAGACGCTCCACGTCGGCCTGGGTCTTGATACTCAGGGACTTGCCTTTAGCGCGGGTCCGACTGAGCAGATTCTCCCAACGCGTATCCCCTGCAACCATATATCGGCGCAGCGCTTCTCTAAATAGTTCGCTTATCGTCCGGTGCTCACGCTGCGCGAGTTCCTGCGCCTTAACTAACAGTTCGGGCGGAAGGGTAATGGAAACGGTCCTCACAGTTCTCATGTGGGCATTGTAAAACATTGACAAGCAATGTCATAGCACTCTTGGGATACGGCAAGCGGGCAAAGGAACCTGGCTGGGAGACTGAAATCCAGCGCCCGGCAAGAATGCCCAGACTTTCGTTGAATATGCTGGGGCTTTCGCTAGAAGCCGCTAGATACTCCTACGCTGCTCCCTCCGCAGCCTCAGCATGAACTTCGCAGGGCAGGAATACGGTAAATATGGCGCCTCCCAAGCCATCCTGACTCTTCGAACTTAGTTCGACCCTGCCGTGGTGACGCTCGGCAATCTCTTTGCTCACCCACAGACCCAAACCGGTGCCCACATCCTGTTTAGTGGTAAAGAACGGCTCAAAGATGTGGGGGCGATTTTTCTCCGGCACTCCGGGCCCATCATCGGCTACCTTGACCTCCACGCCCTTGCCCTCCGCACCGACCGCCGGCCAAACCGAAACCCTGATTCTCCCGCCGATGCCGACTGCATCAGCCGCGTTCGAAATCAAATTCGCTATCAGTTGTTTCAACTCGCCCTGCATTCCCTGCACCGGCGGGCAGTCGACCATATCCAGCTCTAGAGAAATATTCTTGCTCTTCAGCTTGTTAGCGTAGAGCTTGATGACTGATTCCACCACCGCCCTGACTTCCACCGCGGTGGGCACAGCGGAATCGCGATAGAAACCGAGCGTCTGGCGCGTGATGTGTGAGACCCGCTCCAGTTCCTGCTCGGCCATGCTCAGATAACCGCGCACATCTTCCGGCACGTTGGCCGCGCGCGTGGCCAAATAAACCAGGTTGCAAACCGCTTCCAGCGGATTGTTGATCTCATGGGCCACGGTCGCCGCAAGCCTGCCTGCGGCCGCCAGCTTCTCTGCTTTGCGCATGATCTCCTGCGACTGTTTCTCCAGGGTTACATCGCGGAAGACCATAACCACGCCGCGCAACCTTTTCTGATCGTCAAAGATCGGCGCCGCGCTGTCTTCAATAGGAATGATCTTCCCATCGCTGCGCACCAACACGGTGTGGTTGGCCAGCCCCATCACCCGCCCCAGCTCCAGCACCTTTCCCACCGGATTCTCCACCGGCTGGCGCGTTTGTTCGTTAAAGATAGGAAAGATTTTCTGAATCGCCTGGCCCTGAGCTTCACGCAGCTTGACTCCCAAAAGTTCTTCCGCGATTGGGTTCACGAAGATCACCGTACCGCGCTCGTCGGTCGCGATCACCGCATCGCCAATGCTGCCCAGAGTCACACGGAACCACTCCTCGCGCTCGCGGATCTCCGCGGCATGCTTCTCCCGCTGGGCCATCTCCCGCAAGATAAAGAATGCCAGCAGCACCAGCCCAGCCATCGCCGCTCCGGTGTTGAGATACAGGGTGAGTATCAGCGCCTGGGTGCTGCTAGCCGCACTCTGCAGCCGCGCCGTTTCAAGAGAGTCTTCTTCCTGCCGCATCTCGTCTGCGAGGGCGCGAATATTGTCCATGATCAGCTTGCCCAGATCAGAGCGCACCAGTGACTTTGTCTGCTCCGGATCGCCTTGGTTGAACATCGCAATGGTGCGTGCCAGCTCGTCAAGCTTCTGCTGCGTCAACCGGCGCAGCATGGGCATACGCGCCTGTTGCCGGGGATTATCGGCGGTAAGCTCGGCCAGCTTGTCGACGTGCGCACCCACCAGCTTGATCGCAGCGTTGTAAGGCTCCAGATAGCTCTCTTCGCCTGTATAGAGGAACCCGCGCTGTCCGGTCTCAGCGTCCTTCAACAACGACTCGACCGTGCTCAGCTCCAGCAACACTTGCTGGGTATGCTCCACCCAGGATTGGTTGCGTTCCAGCACGTCCACTCTCCGCCGCGTGATGGCAGTGCTGATCAACAGCACAGCAAGCAGCGCGGTGAATCCAGCAATCACGCTGAAGCGTTTGTAGATATGTTGCATATGAAAAGGGCCTAAGTGGGGGCAGGTACCCGGTTCGATTATTCTAGCTTAAAGCGCACCATCCATCTCCTCCAGGCTCACATCGCGGGTTTCACGGATGAAGAGCAGCGCCACCATCGCCACCACGCAGTAGACGGCATAGACCACCGGAACGAAATACCATTTGCGCCGGACATCCTGCCCGATCAGGCCGGCCAGAAGCGAGGGCGCGATCATTCCGCCGAAGATGGCCGAGAGACTGTAGGAAATTCCGGTGCCGGAGTAGCGGAACTTTGTGGGAAAGCTCTCTGAAGTGAGAATCGGCGCCAGTCCGTGCAGTAACCCAATGCCGAAGAAGGTAACCAAAAACTGCAAAACCCCCACCAGCAGGATGCGCTTGCCCAAGATGGCCAGAACGAACGGATAAGAGAGAAGCGTTGTAAGGGCGATGGCAATATAAGCCACGACTCTGCGCTTGAGCAGATCAGCGCAGGGTCCGCTGAAAATTACGCCCAGAATGTCGCCCACGCGGGCGACCAACAGGATGGTTGCGGTGGTGGCCAAAGGGATGCCGGCAAACTTCATGAAGGAGATCACGTAGGTCCCGCTCACATATCCATCCATCTGTTGAAAGGCCGAGACCATCGCCAGCAGAATGATAGGAGCAGCGTGCTGCCTGAAGACGCTGAAGCTCGGCATGCGGGCCAGCTCTTCACGCTGCTTGAGGCGCTCGAACAGCGGTGAATCGGCCAGCTTGTAGCGGGCCAGGAGCGCCGGAATCACAATCACGGCAGAGAGCAGCATGGCGATCCGCCATCCGGTGGTGGCAAAAGTCTTGTTGAAGAAGAGCAGGGCAGCGCTGGCGGACATCCCACCCAAAGGGATACCGAGGTTGGCCAGCGACATCCAGAACGCCCGTGAGCGACGCCGCGCGCCAAATTCGGCCAGCAATGCGGATGCCCCGCCGAACTCGCCCCCCAGGCCGATTCCCTGGATCACCCGCAACAGCACCAGCAGGATGGGAGCCGCGATGCCCAGCGTGGCGAAGCCGGGCAGCAGGCCGGTGAGACATGTGGTGACGCCGACGATCAGGATGTTGATCAGGAACGAATACTTGCGCCCCGCACGGTCTCCGAAGTGGCCAAAGATGAACGCGCCCAGCAGCCGCGCCGGAAAACCGGCGGCAAAGGCCAGATAAGAGAGCACCAGGCCCAGGGTTGGCGGCAGCTTGGGAAAGAAGATCGCGGGAAAGGCGCTGGCGGCAGCGTATCCATAGAGGAAGAAATCGTAAAACTCGACCATCACTCCGGCGGTCGCGGAAAAAGCGAGGATGACAAGGGCGCGAGTGTCGGCTCTCTGGTCGGCCTGCTGCGCCATTTCCGTTCCTCCCCGATGCCGGGGCAATGTAACATGGCGCAACGAGGAATTGCCAAAATCGCCCCTTCGGCGGCGCAAGCTCGCCTCGATAGCAGGCCAGGACATTTTTAGTGATAGTGTAGTCTTCATTAATAGCAGCCCACTCCTGGCCGACCTAAGCAGTCAGCACTCAGCATTCAGCATTCAGACCGCGAAACATCTTGGGCTGAAGGAATACAGTGCTATCGGCATGGTTAGGTGATCGGTCTACAGCATCTCTAAAAATGCTCCAGGTGCGTTGGGGCATCGGAAAAACAACCCACAAGCCCCAAATCCGAAACCCACAAATCTCGATCCGCGGAGGCACAGCATCTCTAAAAAGGCCCTAATTCCTCCGGTCCTCCGGAATCCGCGCCAATCCAGGGGATTCCCGTACCGGAGGTTACCGGAGGAAGGCAGGATTCCTCCGGTAAACAAAGTTTGAAAGATGGTGTTCTCGGGCGCCGGCGCAGGCGGTTCACAACGTGAGGATTTGTGAGCCGTGATTCGTCGCATACAAGATAGCGGCGGACTATTGAGCCGGAGACGGGACAGATTTTGTGCCTCAGGCGCAGGATAGCTAATGGGGATTTGCGGCGCAACTTTAGTGCACCTAAATTTGTCCTTCATTTTTCAGTAACTTAAGAGGGCAAAAAAATAATGTAAGCGGATAATTTGGCAATCGAGTCCTGGCTCGCCATGATTGGGATAAGCGCAGATTGTCGCTGAGACGCGCAAGATAGGATCCCTGGTGCGTGACAGAACGAGATTCTTTCGAAGATTGCGTGATCCGGCGATTCAGGTGTTGGGGAGAAGCTGGTTGCCCAAGCGCTAGCGTGCCAACTGCTAATTTCCAACCGCTCGATTTGACAGCCGCAGCAGAGCCTATAAAATAGAGAAGACAAGTCTCCTTTCACCTGCGCCGAGCAGTGAATCCGGCGCATCTCAAGCCGAAGTGGCGGAATTGGCAGACGCGCATGGTTCAGGTCCATGTACCCGCAAGGGTGTGGGGGTTCGAGTCCCTTCTTCGGCACCAGATTGAAATAATTGAAATAATGGACTTCAGTATCGGCTAAATTATTTTCCCAGTGCTACTGGGAAGTTTGCACCCTGTAACGGGTTAGCCGTTACGGTAGCCCGGGTCGGATTGAGAAGTAAACCAGAAAAAATTTGTGCAGGAACGTTGTTTGCCAAACCCAAAAGAGTGGTATTCTGTTTTCCTGAAAGTCCGCAGCGGGCAGCGTTTGCGGAGACGCATTTCCAGGTAAATTCCTTCCTCCTTTCGCGTCTTCGGCTCAATCCCTACCGGGAGAGAGCGCAGCAAAAAGCAGCCTTAAACATGATTGCGCTTAAAGGAGGCGTGATGGAGCTACTTTTGATTCATTGGCAGATAAAGCAAGAAAGGGCCGAAGAGTTCGAGACGTACTGGAAAAGGTTGATGAATGTGGAGGGCAAAAAGCAACTGATCCAGGAAGCGGGCGAACAAAGCAGATAATTGAACTCGAACCCTTTGAGTACAAAGTCCGTGAGCGCATCGTTTTGAAACCAATCGCCCAGCGTGGTGGTTCACTTCCAGAAGTTTCTGAGCTGAAACAAGCAGGGATGGAGTTACTCGTGCGCAAAATGGCGGGATGACAGACACAATCCCAAAATAAGTAATGAGAGGCCCGGCAAAGCGAGCCGGGGGTAGTGGGCTACTTTGATTTTTATGCACTCGCCCAAAACTGGCGCTCAAGGCCCGATTATGCCATCATTGAAACATGCCAAAGCGGATTAAGCAGACACGTTCCACAGATGAAAACGAAATAGCCTTCCAACTTGTCCAGCGCTCCACCCAAGAGCCGGAACCCACTCCGGCGGCAACCCCTCCCACGATATCAGAGTACATGTCCAAAATTGGACGTAAAGGCGGTCAGATCGGCGGGAAACGCCGATTGAAGACCATGACGGCGCAGGAACGGCAGAAAGCGGCCCGAAAAGCTGCAAAGGCACGCTGGTCCAAGTCTAAACGAAAATAAAGCTTTATTTATCAATAACTTATATTTATATTGCAACCAAAGTTAACATTCTGTCATATTTTCCGTTGACAACCAAATGTTAACTGTTATACTTGAGTCGTTTCAAGCAGGGGTATTCATGGCGGACAAAGAGAAACGCAGATACCAGCATGTAGGAAACGTTTCCAAGGAAAAAACAGAGAGTGACCCACGCTGTAAACTCTCGCCAGCTAACGCGCATTCGGTTGTCGTCGCTGCTTGGGACAATGGGCACATTCATATTACAGCTCACTTCAAAGCTAGAGGGCAAGAGCGCAGCTTTGATGTGATAGACGCCGAAAACGTTATTCGTGACGGCAAGATGTACGGAGAAGGGGAGTATTGCCATGACCATAAAAACTGGAAATACCGTTTCCGGGGAAAGGTGGAAGAAAAAACGCTAGAAATCGTGGTCTCGCTTGACCCGACTAACGGCTACGCAAATCCGCTGGTGATCGTCCTTACCGGCTATTGGCGTACTAGCAGCAAGGTGTAATGACCGATGAGTGGAGAAGACCTGTATGAGCAAAAACGAGAATTGGGAGAAAGACGCGGTTCGTGAATGCTATGAGTGTCACGGTGAAATGCGCGGTAGCAGACAGAATTACTGCTACACGGAGTGTGGCTTGTCATCCGTGATTCTGATGAACATTCTAGTTTTTCACTGCGCGAAGTGCAGCGCGATTGTGCCGGAAATCCCCGATGCCGGATGGCTGCATCGCACAATCGCTTGGGACTTGATGCAAAAAAAGACTCTACTGACTGGGGAGGAGATGAAGTTAATTCGCAGAGTGGCGGGTTATTCTGCTACAGACTTAGCAAGTGTGATGGGTACAAGTAAAGTAACGATGTCGCGCTGGGAGACCGGAGCAAAAAAGATTTCCAAAGAAAGTGACCGGCTGTTTAGACTCATCTGCTTCGTGCAGATGATCCAGCGAACCGTTGGAGCGAGTCCTAACCCGACAACAGCCGGAGATGTTGTACAGCTTGCCAGGGCCTACAAATCGCTACATGTGCCTGCCCTGTTGGAGGCATTAGAGCGAATACAAAATAAGGCGGAAGGCCCGATGCCTGTCAGAATTGATCCCAGCAACCAAGCTGGATTCGGGGAACCGTTTTCATTGGTAACGGGAACTGAGGCTATACAGTAGATAGTTTTTATAACACCTTGGCCGCCCATTTTCCATGGGCGGCTTCTTTTTGTGCTTGACATGCGCAAGCCGCTTTAGCATAATAGAGACATGAACAAACTGGATTCAAAAACTCGTGAGCAAGTCATCAATTGCCTGATTGAAGGCTGCTCCATTCGCGCCACTGTCCGTGTGACCGGGGTTGCGAAGAAGACAGTCATGCGGCTGCTCGTTGAAGTCGGGAAGTTCTGCGCTGAGTATCAGGATAAGGCTTTTCGTAATTTGAAGTGCAAGCGGCTGCAATTGGATGAGATGTGGTCTTGGATTTACTGCAAGGACAAAAACCGCACAGAGGAAATCGCCGCGAAGAATCCGGCTGCTGGCGACATCTGGTTATGGGTTGCGATTGATGCCGATACAAAGTTGGTTCCTGCTTGGAGATTAGGCAGCAGAGACGGCAGGACCGCAAAGCGTTTTGTTGATGATCTGGCTTCCCGCTTGAGTAACCGCGTCCAACTGACGACGGACGGCCACAAGGCGTATCTGGACGCGATAGAGCGATCCTTCGGCAGTGAGATTGATTACGCGACTCTCCAAAAGGTTTACGGGTTCCCAATGGAGTTTGAAACACGCTATTCACCAGCGCAGTGCATCGGGTGCGAGATGCGGGTTGTAATCGGGAATCCTGATAGCGCCCACATTTCCACCAGCTTTGTCGAGCGCCAGAACTGGACAGTGCGAACCAACAACCGCCGATATACGCGCCTGTCGAATGGGTTTTCGCGGAAGATCGAAAACCACGCGGCATCCGTGGCCCTTGGCTACTTCGCTTACAACTTCATCAAGATTCACCGGACCCTGCGCATGAGTCCAGCTATGGCCGCAGGGGTAGTAAATCGCTTGTTTGAGGTATCAGACCTTGTGGAATTGTGGGAAGAATACGAGAGAACCAAAGCCGCATAATGTAGTAGCAAAAACCTAGTTGGTATGGACACAGACACTATAGGTTGTGTGTGCAATGCTATTCACCATGCCTACAGATAGGTATTGCATTTGCGGTTAGTTTGTAGCAGAGTAGAAGCGACAACCCGAAGTGGCCCAGAGACACCACAGCCACCGTTACGAGCGGTGGCCTCTGGCGGAATCGAAAATCTTTTTCGCTTGATTCTAAGTCCGGTATCCTCAGGTTATTTCTGAAGTGCCCCAAAAGTCAAGCAAAAAGTTGTGGGAGTTCCCCGTCCGTAAACCGGGCAAATTTCAGAATGATACTGAGGAGAGAACATGCAAAGGTACGAAAAAGCAACATTGACTAAAGCGGCGTTGGTCATGGAGGAATGTTATTTCGTTGACTCCGTACTTAATGACTGCGATCTGTTTTATTCCGGCGGCGATGTCGAGATGATAAACACACGACTCGACAACTGCCGCTTCCACTGGCGCGGACCGGCGCAAAAGACAGTCCAAACGTTAATGCAGTTTGGAATGTTGAAGGTGGCACCGTTACCCGTGTCGTCGCAAGTGAACACGTCGAAGGCGAACTAGGCATAACGCGAAGGTTATCATGGCTGGTCTTTGGCATGGCCAGCCATGATGCACCAAGTTTTCCCAAAAAAGCAAGGCACTTAGGTAATTTTCCCTATTGGCCGGATTCATCCGGTTTTCTGGCATTCTTCAGCTCTTCCGCCACTTCATCAGCTTGCTTGCCGAATAACGCCCAGTCCCTCTCTTCCCGCAGAAGCAGGACTCCAAGGACTCTGTGATTGATTCCAGACCGCAGGGTCTCTGCTTGCATCCGGTAAAGCCTCAGAGTTTCCAGCGGCACAATCTCGTCGTCGTCCAGGCGCTCAATCTGGAAAGCGATGGACTCAAAGGCCAGATTCAGTTTAAGCAGGGCGTCGTAAACAGGTTGTTTGGGTTGCTCGAATATCGGGAACGGGTTAAATTCCTCATCAGCCATGATGCACCTCCAAGTGCGTTTTGGTTAGGGGTGCGCTCGTGCCAACAACACGGGCACATCCCGTTCTCACGTTGTATGCTTAGGCTTTCAGGGGGTCAAACGGTTATAACCGTTATGCAGGAAAATTCCGGGGTTTTATGCAAAGTAGCCCACTACCGAGCCGGGCCGTTTGTTGACTTTCGCTATTTGTTCGCATACCGTATTCCTGTGACTCAGGGCAATGAAGGGCTGGGAAGATCATCTATTATTTGGGTGCCCGTCTTATTGCAGCCGTGCGGCTGGCCAGAGAGGAAAAATGGGATATCTCGCCCAGAGTTACGAGCCGGATTGCGGACGCCATTGAGTTGGCCCGGCGGACTGTCACTATTTTCCCGACTTCCTTCGATTGTCGTCTTTGCACAGCATTTGGCAGTTCGCGCGACCATCTTCCCGCCCTTGCTCCACACGCTAGGCTGTGGCACTCCCATATTATCGATTACCTTTGGCTCGATTGTGGGTGATGCAGAGCATTTGGCAGTTGTCGGCCGAGCTTCCACCGCCCTTGCTCCATGCTGCAACGTGGTCAGCGTCCATTTCCTCGAACTCATAGATCCTGCTCTTGTTCGCGTCGTGCCCCATGGCGCAGAGCGGGCAGTTGGATTTGCTCGTCGCCTCTGCCGCGCTCGTTTGCTTCTCGTAGGCTGAGTGCGTGGTGGCATCGTCGAACACGCGCACTTCCAGCAGCCTGAAGTCCTGCTGGCCGCCGAGGATGAATTCGAATATCCCGCGCTTTTTCTTAATGTAGGGATCGCCGTAGAGCCGCCTCACGTCGGCAGACACCTTTTCTGGATCGTATGACTGGGAGTGATATTTCTCGTAGAGCTTGCCCCATTCCAAACTCTGCATCTCTTTCTTGACGTCTTTGAAAACCGTTGAAACCCAGTCGATCACGCTGTTGAAGTAGATATTTAGCTCATTGATGTTGTTATCGTTGCGATGCTGGCTCATGTAGCCGCCAATGTCGCCCTTGCTCACCCAGTCCAGCGCACGCTCCAGGAACTCCTGCCGGTTCGCGCTGGCCTTGACGTAAGCGCTCCACTTCTGGATGTTCGCGTTCTGGCTGTTGCTGAACTCTGCCTTCGCAAGGGTCACGAACAGCCCGGAAAAAATCGCGTTCAGTTTCTCTTGCTCGTTTAGAGGAACTCCGGCGATGTTGATCGTCTCGAACCAGTCCTTGATCTCCTTTTCGAGCCCTTCGCATTCGTAGATAAGAAGCTTCGACTCTTGAATCATAGCTCGTTGGTTGGCGGGTAGGCTGTCGAAGTACTTCGGATTGCCGCCTTCCATAATCGCGAACTTGCCCGTCACAAACCGCCCGATACTGGTGATTCGTTGCTGGCCGTCTAGCACTTCGAATTTGTCGTCACCGACCTTGTTGAAGTAGATCAGCCCGAGCGGATACTCCTTGAGCAACGAATGAATGACCGCCTGCTCCTTGCTGCCGCCCTTATCCGCATAGATATAATTCCGCTGGTACTCCGGCTGAATGGTGAGCTTTCCGCCCAGCCCGAACAGCCCTTTAGCCTCTAATTGGTTGTACACAAACCCGTCGCAAATGTTGGCGACGCTGATGTCGGTTCGCAGCCTGGTCTTCACTTTTTCGTCCCTCCTGCGGACCGGACACGGTGGCGGATGAGGATGCGCTTGAACACCTTGACGTCGTTGATGACGCCAGACATGTTGAGCGGAAAACTTCCGGGCTTGCCGAACCGACGGAAGAAGGCGTCTTTCTGGTCCTGAGCCGAGTACCACCGAATTCTATATGGGTTGTCCGGGTCACTGGATTCGAGGGTTCCGACAATCTCGAACTGGTCGGGGTTGTACTTATCGAGGAAGGTGATGGGAACACCCATCACTCCGTCGTAGTCGCTGGGAATCTCCTTGTATGTACCAACCTCAATGGCGTCGTAATTGTCGTATCGGTCGTAAGCCGCCTTTCCCCTCAGGTTCTTGCTAAACCGCAAATTGTCCGCCATGGTCATGAGATTCAGAGGATGGTGGCGGCGACCGTGGTCCAAATTCGTGTACCAGCACGACGTTGAAACTCGCGCTATTTTCGTGCCCGTCTCCTTGTCAATATGGTGAAAGTGCTCCCAGTCGTCCGGCACTTCAAAAAACATTCCGACATTGAAGTTCGTGCAGCCGAGCCACAGTCTGTTGGCCTTGATCAGCGGAAAGATTTCCTTGTAGGTGATCGAATTAGTGTTCCCGATGATCAGGAACTTCTTCCCGTGCTCCACGAGCTGCGCGACGTACTCACGGAACAGAGAGAAGGGTGGGTTCGTGACCACGATGTCCGCGCCTTTCAGGAGCGCGATGCACTCGGGACTGCGGAAATCGCCTCCGGGGTACTTCTCATCTGCTTTCAAGGCTATCCTTGCGGCCTTGTTCCGCTTGAGGAAAAGCTCGACGTCGGTCACGTTCGCGGCGCCGTCGCCATCCTCGTCTTTCACATGGTCGAGGATAACGGCGAGCGCCTTGGGCTTCTGGCGCTTGCCATTCCCCTCATTGTATTCCGGGAACAAGGTGCCCTGGCCGGCGATGGGAGAGCCGTCGTAGCTGGTGGTGACGAGCTTTTTGAGGCCGAGCTTGTTGAAGTTGGCGGCGAAGTACTTGAAGAAGTTGCTCTCGAATGGGTCGTCGCAGTTGCAGTAGACAACCTTGCCGCGGAAAGTGTTGGAGTCGAACTCGAGGTAGGCCTCGACCTCTTTCTGGATGTCGACATACTGGGTGTAGAACTCGTCCTGCTTGGACGCCTTGGCCGCGGTCAGGCCTCGGTCGGTTCAGCCACTTGCCTTCCATCATCTTGCGAGCTTGGGCTGCCATTGCCTTGACCTGAAATTTAACACCCGAATCGTGAGTTGGCAAATAACATCCGGCCCCAATTCGATTTTGGGCCTTTAGTATTCCTGGGGTAGCAACACCGTAGTCGCGGCCCGGCGCCCTTCATCGTCCATTGCCTCAGTGATGATCCAGATTTTGGCTCCGTCTTTCAGGTGGTAAGCGAAACCGTGGAAATGATAATCCATAAGAAGGAGGTGCTGCTATCCGTGAAACCATATTTCGTGGCAATTAGCTGTTTTTCCTGACTCTGCAATAGTTCCTGTTATGTCCTTGTGGCGAACTGCCCAAACGTCCCATTGACTTGTTCACGACTCCTGGCCGAGCGTGACTCTTCGCCTTCCGGAGCAAGCAGGCGGAAGAGAGCAGTACGATGTAAAAACTACGAAAGGACTTAATCTAACAATGTTGATAATCACAGGTAGAAACGGAATTGTGGAATCACTTAGAGAAGAGTTGAGCCGTATTGATCGAGCAATCACCATTCTTGACCACGCCAATGGAAGGTCGGGGTTCGGACGAGCAAGCTTCAACGGCGGATTAAACGGGAAACGCCGGAGACATTCAGCGGCCGCACGGCGGAAGCTTGCCCTCGCAGCAAAGGCTCGGTGGGCAGCCGCTAAGGAAGCCGGCAGAAACAGTCTGTAACTTTCGTGGTCGGCGGGTCAGTGATCATCGCGACCGCTCCGCTGATGATCCTTTGATCGGTTCTTTCGGGGTTTCCCGCCGACCTGTCTGCCTTCCCTCCTCTCTGTGCGCTGGTCGGCCAACCGACATCCCGGCATGTTTCAGATTAGAATTTTCTAAATAATTCTTTCACAGGGCAAAGGCAGTCAAACGACCGGATTCCGCATCAATTCGTATCCCTTTATCGGTTCGAATTGACTTTATTAACCCCACCCTGCTAGAAACATAAGCCTTGGGATCCAGTCCAAAAACTATTCGGGTAACAGAGGAATCAATGCGTTCAGGTCTTCCTGGTCTTCCTGTTTACTTGTGCGCAGTTGCGCTTTATTGTCTTTTTGCCATCGAAAAAGCCCCTGCGCAGGATTACTTCACCAATTGGTTCGACCGGGTCTCGGCCACTCAGGCTGAGCAGCCACACTGGATTACACCGCTGGTCACCGTGACGCCTAGACTCGAGGAGGAGTTTCGTTACGATTTCACCTGGCAGCGAAGCGCGAACGGAACGCTGTCCGAAAATTACGGCGGTGGCAAGGGTCTGGAACTGATTCCTGAAAGGCACGTCGAGATTATTCTCGGGATACCCTCTTACATTCAACACAACTCGGCTACGGTCAAGGATGGCGCCGGCGACACCCCATTCTTACTCAAATACCGCCTGTTCAGCGGCAATGAAGAGCATGGGAATTATATTGTTACGGTGTTTGTGGGCGGCAGTCTGCCCAGCGGCTCCTATAAGAATGGCGCGACCGACCCCTCGATTACCCCAACAGTGGCATTTGGCAAGGGTTGGGGACACTTGGATTTCCAGAGTACCCTGGGCAAGTCATTTCCCACGTGCAATACACGCGTGATCGCCCGCCCCGTCGCATTGAACAATGCCTTCCAATATCGGATTTTGAAACGGCTGTGGCCAGAGGTAGAGATCAACTCGACCTTCTTTCCAGATGGCGCGAACGCCGGCAAGAAACAGACATTCATCACGCCGGGGCTTGTGGTGGGACGCATTCCTCTTTATGACCGGCTGGGCCTCACGCTAGGAACAGGCGTGCAGATTGCTGCTACCCAGTTTCATACCACCAATCACAACTGGATCTTTACCATGCGCTTGCCCTTCTGAATCAGGGAATATTGTTTCCCACTCGATGGCCAACTCGGAAACGGTCAGTTCGTATTGATACTTTGCCGTCACCGTGCTGATCTCGGCTTCGATCTGCTGAAGCTGGGCTTCTAGCACGCGATTGCCAGGGAACCGCTCGGACGATGTATGAGTGTGCGGTAACGGCGAGGTATCTTCACCTGCATCCGGACAAGAGGGGGTTTCCTGACCGGGATGGCTCTGATTGCCATTCATCACATTTTGTTTGCAGAGATGTGGATTCGCTAACGAGCCCTTTCTTCTTCCTGTCCATCCTGTCCATAAAATGTGGAAATTGGTTCTACTGCCTGGACAAAAGGGAACTATATAGACACAGTGGAATGTATGGAAAATGCCGTATTTGCTTGAATTTACGGGTTATCTGGCCTGTAATCAGCAGCTTGCGAAAAATGGGGGAGGTAGAATCCCTTCTTCGGCACCAATTCTTTTGGAGTTTTACAGTTTAGTCCGACGCCAGGAAGAATCTCTGCTCGTCTGAGTTTGCGAACCTCGCAACTCCCCATCCTGCTACCGATTCCCTGCTCAAATCGTCTACATCTTCGAGTCCTAAGATAGATCGCAAGCAGGGCAAGAGGTGACAACGCAGATGACCACTCGACGAGAAGTTCTTCGCCTATTCGGTTCGGCCTCAGCCGCAGCATGGTTTGCGGCGATGCAGACAGGCGTCAATTTTTCTATTGCGCCAAATGCCTACCCTGCTGCGGCAGCCAAGGACGACGATTCCACTCCTCCTCTCGCACCTGGAGCACCCATGTCCCCGGAGAGGATCGCCTTAATTGAAGCCTTTAAGAAACAATCCGAGGGGCTGGAAAAGAAGTTCGAGGCGCGCACCCACAAGAGCGACTGGGTAATGCCCTACCGGCTGTTCCGGCCGGATGCAGCCGGGAAAATGCCGTTGCTGGTGTATCTGCACGGCAGCGGCGGGTTGGGCGACGACAATCTGAAGCAACTGGGCCTGGGCAATATCTTTGGCACACGCGTCTGGCTGCTTCCCCAGAACCAGAAGAGTTTTCCCTGCTACGTCCTGGTACCGCAGACCGACCGGGGATGGGCTCGATACGATTTGTCGCAACAGACAGAGGGGCCGCCGAAGGTGCTTTCCGGTTTAGGAGATGGGTCACGGTTGGCCCTGGAGATTATCGACGCCTTGCGCCATGAATTCGCCCAGTCTGCCCAGTCCATTGATGAACGCCGCATCTACGTAACGGGTCAATCGATGGGAGGCGCGGGCGTTTGGAATATCGTGACGAACCGTCCACGGTTTTTCGCCGCCGCTGTACCGTGCTGTGGAAGTGTCTCGGCCGATGATGGCGCCGGGGCCATTGAGACGCCGCTGTGGAATTTCCACGGAGACTCTGACAAGACCGTTCCTGTGTCCGTGTCGCGTGACCGCATCGCAGCAAGACGGAAAGCAGGAGGCCGACCGCTCTACACCGAGTACCCTGGCGTGGACCACAACGTCTGGGAGTGGGCTTTCACCGAACCTGCATTGGTGAAGTGGATGTTCTCGCAGCGCCGTGGCTGATGCTGGAACTCACCCGCCTGATCCCGTATTGTATCTGCCATGAAGATGCGCCATCTCTACACGCTCCTGGTGGTGTGGTGCGCCCTTGTGATCGTGCCCGGAATGCTTGTGGCACTTGGTATGTTCGGGCGGATCGATATGAATTCGAATCTTCCCGGCATTGTGATTCTTCCATGGATCCTGGGATATCTCGCCCAGTTCGCGGTTTTCATGTGGATCATGAACATCGCCGGCGAGCAGAAGGTGCTCTGGTGGTTTGCGGCGTCTCTGCTGCCGTGGGCGGTCGACTGGACGCTACCGGTCTCGCCGCTGTTCATGTTGTTGTGGATCCCGGTCATGGTCGCGGTTGCGGCTTGGATCGCCCTCGTCGCTCGACGGGCCGAATCGCTCCAGCAGCAGGGTATCCGCGCCACAGGGGTGGTGCTCGAAGTGCTGAAGCCCTGGATGAACGTAGTTATCAACAACGTCTACATCAGGCGCAAAGTGCGGCTCCGGATCGAGCGCGAGGATGGGGTTCCAGCCTACGAGGGTATTTTGAAAGGCCTGTTCATGCTTGGGGAGATCCCCTCGCCCGGCGATAGAATGCCCCTTCTCGTCGATCCGGCAAATCCGCAGCGATTCGAGTATGAGAAAGGAACGCGCCCGGCGGGAGCTGCACACGCACATTCAGCAGCGGCAAGCCGGACAGGGCAAGGGAGCATTGCGGACGAGCTGGTCAAGCTGGCGGAGCTGCATGACCGCGGAGCTATTACCGATTCCGAATTCAACGCCGCCAAGCAAAAACTGTTGCGCCCGTAGGATGCGTGATTGAATCAACGAATCGTTTCAAGATTTTGGCACACAGGCAATACCCGTTACGCAAGCGCTGCTCCCAAAAGAGAATTCTCCATGTGCAAGCGCACCTGCAAACAAATAGTTTGAGAATCGCCTGGAAATCCACTTATATTAGCGTGCACTTATATTAGCGTGTACAAGGACGATGGCCGCGGTCTTACCAATGCAGACGGAAGTTACATGGATTGCCAAAATCGGCAGCGCGGGAATCGGCGCCACCTGGGGATGGTTGATGACGCTTGGGACCCGAAGCCATCGAATTTCCATGGGGACTGCATACAAACTTGTATTGGCTACAGCGGCCCTGGGCGGCGAGGTATTTCTCTTCTCCGGCATTGAAGGGCTGCTGATTTTTTTAAGCGCCTGCGTGGCCGCATCAGCGCTTCACTCCGGATGGCTGTGGGAGTTGAAGCGGCGCTCTCGTTGATCCAATGATCCAATGATCCAACTGGTCCGCGCAACAAACGCCGTGGAACAAACAAGGAGAACGATTCCATGCAAACAACGCAAGTGGCGCCGGCCGCAACCACCCTGCAGCTTCTTGGCGCTGGGGCCTTCGGGGTCCTGATCGGCTGGTACGTCTACTACATTAACCGTTACCGCAAGGGCGATGTACATCTGAGCGATCTGGTGACCCTGATCGGCGTGGTTGGAGGCGGCGGGATTCTGGCGATTTTTCCGGCCAAGAGCGACCTCTTCGGCGCTTATGGTATCGGGCTCGCGATCGGGTTCTTCCTGTATTTCCTGGTACTGATTTACCTGGTGCGCAAGTCGAGCAATTTTGATGTTGACTGGTTTCTGGACGGACGCCGAAAAAAGCCGAGTGTCGATTACATCGTGCCGGCAAATAGCCGCGGCAGCGGCGGAGCCATGGAAGAGTGAAGCTTGTTTCAAAAATGTTTCCACACTTTCTAACGATGCAGAACAGAAATCCAGGGCTAAAGCCCAATACTGTTCCCTTAAAGAGTTTGAAACCTTTTGAGTCAATGGCAAAAACGCAACGTCCCTCCGATTTACCCCGCTCACGCGTGGGTAAATTCTCGGGATGAAGACCCGTTTTTAATCGGTTCATTTTTAGCGTTACCCCAATGGAAACTCTCCGGACCCATGCCGGTAGTATCGCAAGCAGAGAGGAAAGGCTATGAGAGAGATCGACCAGTGGCAGTTCAGCGTAATTCCGGGCGAGAAGGTGACCTTCCGGGTGGCGCCCAGAGAGACTGAGGCCCGGTTTGTTGGCGTCTGGCTGGATCAGCAGAAGATGTCCCCGGTCTCACAGTCCCAGCCTTACGATGAGTACGTCTGGACGGTTTCCAAAGAACTGGGCGAAAGACATGTGCTAAAGCTGGAGTGCAATTTTTCTGCCGCTGCCCCAGCTACCGCAGAATATGACTTCTGGGTGATTGGATCAGAAACGGGAAAGGAATTTCTGCGCAGTGTGGCCAAGAAGGATGGCAACAATCAGGACATTGATATTGAGTTCTTCGTGCTAATGGAAATCTACCTGGCGGCAGTTCCACCTCCGACCAAGGATGCAGAAGAAGTGGAGGAGCGAGCGCCTGAAAGTGCGGACGCACCCATGCCACGGGACGAGATCAGGGAGTCTTGGGCCGTTTCGCTTCCTGAACAGGAGCCGATCATGGACTTGGAAGACGAAGGCCGGAAACCGCAGAACCGGAAGCGGGCCAAGCCGCCGCTGCGGTTGGAATCGGAAATCGTGCGGGAAAGCCCGAAAAGACCGGGCGGAGGCGTCGCGATCACCGCGGCGTGCCCGCTAGTAGTCCCGCCTCAGATGGTGGAACGCTATGGCCCCGGCGCCGGAAAGCCACAGCCCCAGCCTGCTTCACCCGTGCCGGCTGAAGAACGCGGTCCAATCAGCAAAGCCGCACAAAGCGCCGGTCAGAAAGCGGCGCCCTCCCGAGAGCGTTTCGTCAACGTTGGTTTCACTGCCCAGGCGGCCCCAGGAGAGAATTTGCCCAGAAATATGCCGCTGACGTGCGGACAGGCATACTACTTTTGCGTGGAAATCGGGCCTCTGGATACAGAGTCTTTGGAAGCACAGTCTCCTACAGCTTTCCCCACCGAGCAGCTTCCAACCCATGCGCGTCTCCAGGTGGTGCTGTTCTCCTTTGAACATGGCCTGGAAGTCCAGGCCGGAGCAGCCGTTGGTGAACTAACGCTCCAGGGCGATGGATCCGCCGTGGTAAGCCGCCAGCCGGCACAGCCAATGAATATCGACAGCACTTCAGAAGTGCTGCGGCGCAAATTGTTTTTTTCCGTGCGGGCCCCGGCCACAGCCGGCGAATGTAAATTGCGTTGCAGCATCTACTACCAGCAGCTATTGGTGCAGTCACGCCTGATTCAGGCGCGAGTGATGCGCCATCCGGTGGCCAGCGATGGAGCCCTTCGCTCCGAAGTGGACTATACCCTGAGCCGGACCATTCGTCCCTCGCATCTGGCCGGGATGGGGTCCCACCAGCTCAGCATGATGTTGAATGATAATGGCGACGGCAAAGTGGGCCTCAGGTTCTTTGGCGAAAAACAATTTACCGCGGACGCCACCTTCGATGGCCAGAAACTGCAAGACCTGATCAACCAGGCACGGCATACCCTTCGCGTTGCCGCCTGGGGCGATAAAGATCCCTGGACCCAGGACAAACAATACAGATACGGTGGCGCGCGCAACTTTAACCAATTGAAAGCCGACCTGGTGCAGATGGCGCGTAAAGGCTACGCTTTTTATGGCAAGATCGTCGACCAGTTTACGGGCGGCAAAAAGCAATCCGATGACCTGGCTGCCCTGATGAAAAAGCCAGGCCGCGTGCAGGTTGCCCTGAAAGAAACTGCGCGGCATCTTATTCCCGCGGCTTTGATCTACGACTATCGCCTGGACACCGGTTTGAATGACGGTGATTACCAGATCTGCGCAACTTTCCAAAAAGCATTTAACGCCAATGCCTCGCTGGAGGAAACCGATTGCTTTAAAGGCCTGTGCCCGGAGCAGGGGAAATCGGTTATTTGTCCCGGTGGCTTCTGGGGATTTCGGCACTATCTGGGAATGCCGCTCTCGCTGGAGGAAGCTCCGGATGCACCGACGGAAATTGACTGGCAAGGAACACCCCATCTGACCATGGCCATTTCCACCACTCTTGAGTTGAGGGAAGCGCACATTAAAGTACTGAAAGCGCTCAAGCCGGGCTGGACCTGGGATTATGCTGACACGCGCGATGCAGCTATCACTCTGATGAAGGAGAAAAAGCCGCATCTGGTTTATTTTTACTGTCACGGGGGCCTTGCGGACAACGAACCCTATATCAAGGTAGGGCCATCCGATGGGCCGCGGCTGACCGATTCATTTCTGCGCGACGAGATCCAATGGGACGAGCCGCGCCCTCTGGTGTTCATCAATGGTTGTCACACCACCGCGCTGGAGCCGGAGCAGGCGCTGGAGTTTGTGAGCACCTTTGTCCAGTTGGCCCATGCGGCAGGCGTGATCGGTACGGAGATCACCGTTTTTGAGCCTCTGGCCCAGACTTTCGCGGAAAACTTTCTGCGAAAATTTGTGGTGGAAGGGAAAAGCGTGGGTGAAGCCGTCCGCAGTGCCAGGCTGGCCTTGCTGGCGAGCGGTAACCCGCTTGGCCTGGCTTATGTTCCCTATGCCATTGCCAGCATGCAGATGGTAGAGCAACCCGCGGTAAAGTCTAATTGACATTTGCGCGGCAAGCGGCGGGGCAAACATCAGGCACAGCTGCGGACAAGATCAGCTTAGTCCGCAGCTACGGGACAGGATCGTGCTCGCAAGCGAACAAGTCCTTTTGGTTCTGAGCTTTCTAACTACTAAGTACCAAATACTAAATACTGTTTCTAGAACGTAACGTGCAGCGCCATTTGCACTATACGCGGGCTGCCGAGAGTGTTCTGAATCAATCCGAATCCACTTCCTGCCGCCGCCGCAGAGCCATTGGCAAAAAAGGTCGGTGGATTGTTAAAGCCGTTATTGAATGACACGTTGTTATTGGGCGTGTCGAAACTGGGCGTGTTGGTGACATTGAGAATATTGAGGGCGTACTTAATGTGTACGCGCTCGTTGATGGCAGTGTCCTTGAAGATGGAAATATCACCGCGCTTCTGGAATGGACCGCGGAAGAGGTTGCGTCCGTTGTTGCTGAACGCGGATTCGAGCGTGTCGCCGGCGGGAACGCCATCCTGGCCCGGTGCGAGGAACTGGGGCTGGAATGCGTTGGGGTTCAATCCACCATGGCCGTTGCCGGCAGTCTGCGGCGTGAAGCCGGGCGCCAGGGGAACGATTGGGTTGGTGATAAAGTCGTTGCTCCCGTAAAAAATGCTGCCCTGTGCGCCACTGAAATCAATCACGCTATAGGGTTGTCCGCTCTCGAACGTAGTCACGCCGGCAATGCCCCATCCATTCAGAAACTTGTTGGCCAGCCCGTGGAAGCTGGCAATCCTGGGAATCTGGTAGATGTAGTTAATGGAAAGCACGTGCGTGCGGTCAAAATCAGAATTGCCATAGTTCTGCCGCAGGTTGAGGGCATCGTTGCCATTAAAGAACAGCCCCAGAGCGCTGCCTTCATCCAGAGAATGCGAATACGTGTACGAGGTGTTGACCATGAAGCCATGGCTGAAGCGCTTGGTTACCTGCAGTTGCGCGGCGTTATAGCTGGAGATGCCATTCGCCTGGTAGAGAACCGAGTTGGGGGAAAACCCAACAAAGGGCACGCGCAAGTCGGTGTTTCCGCCGTCGAAAGAGTTGACGGTCTCCGAAGGCACCACGTTATAGCCATACGAGGAGGTCTGGCCGTTGATTGGATTTTGCGCGGTGGCAACTCCCGGCTGGTTAAAGGGGATCGGTTCCACCTCATGTACGCCGTGGTTTCCGATGTAAGCCGCGGTCACCACCCAATCGTTCACCGGCTGCCACTGGATATCGAGATTCCAATTCTCCGAATAGGGCAGCTTGTTGCGCGGGTCATAGCCGCCGAATTCAAACGGGGTGCCACCGTTGATGAGCCCTGCGAGATTCGGCAGGCTATTAGCGAAAGCCTGCGGAGTCTGGCCTGCCGGAGGGGGCGTTGTGCCAAACGGATTTTGAAAGGTAGCGCCTGCGGGGGCCTGGGTCTGGACAACCGATGGTGGCTGCAGGGTAGCGCCGAACGGCCCATTGATGCCGCCGCCGGCTGTGGGCGAGAACTCGGTGAAGAATTCACCCCGGTCATAGTACATGCCCCAGCCGGCGCGAATCACCACCTTGTCCTTCAGGAAAGAAGGACTCCAGGCGAGCCCGAGGCGTGGAGCAATTCCCCATTGCCGCCCGGTGATGGTGGAATTGCTTGTGCCGGGAGTGGCAAACTGCGGATTATTTCCAGCTACTACCAGTCCATCGTTCACGATTGTGTCAGTGCCAGAATTAAATTGGTATTTGGTGGGATCAAAGTTGATCAGATTCCCATTGACTTCGGATAACGGGCCGTCCCAGTCATAGCGCAATCCCAGCGTTAGATTGAGGGTCTTGGTGATCCTGAATTTGTCGCTGGCATACATTCCCGCCTGATTGGCGCGATAGTAGCGGCTGGTGGCGCCAGTGAAGAGTTGCGTGCGGTTGGTCAATATATTGCCAGTCAAAAAATCCAGGAAGGTGTTGAAATCTACCACCCCCACCTGGTTGGCCAGATTGATGATGTTCAGTTGCGAGCGATCAAAGTTGCCCCCAAACTGAAGCGTATGCCGTCCCTTCACCCACGTCAGATTACTGCTCAATTCAATCTGGTTCTGAGCTACGCCCGTATTGGCAAAGTTGGTATTCGGCCCGAACTGAAGCCCACCCAGGTTGGCGGCATTGGGGTTGGGATCGTTGATACTGCGAATCGAGATGCCGGGAAACTGCTGGCTGCCAAAAACATTGATGCCCGCAGCACCGGCGGTGAGCGGCTGCCCAGTGGTGGAGAACACCTTCTCGCGCACAAAGCCTATCTTCTGGTCCCAGCTTACGGACGGTGACACCGAGATTACGTTCTGCAGCGAAGCCGTGTTTCCCTGGGAGAGCAACTGCTGAGGGAATCCCAACAGGTTGTCATTGCGGGTGAAGGGAGTGTTCGTAGGGTCAACCTGGAAATAGGTTTTGAGGAAGATCTGGTCTTTGGAGTTGAGGATGTAGTCGAGATTGCCATTGGCCTGATGGGCGATGAAACTGGAATTTGGCGGAATGAACGATCCGTCGGTTCCGGCCAACAGGGCGTTAGCGACGTTGTTTGGTGAAGGAATCAGGAATTGTCCGTTGGGCAGCTTGAACTGCATCAGCGTAGCTGCGACTGGGTTCACCGCCACAGGAGCGCCACCATTCAACGTTGTGGCTAGAGCCTGCAACGCCGCCGGGCTGCGATCACTGGTCAGCTCTGTGGGCACGTTGAAGGTCTGCGCCGAGACGCCGCCAGGAATGTCGCTAACCGTTGTGTATTGATAGGAGGCGAAGTAAAACAATTTGTCTTTTATGATTGGGCCACCCAGGGTCGCGCCCACGTTGCCGCGGTGCAGCGGCGGTAGGGGGATAGGGGCCGGTGCGCCGGTGGGACCTGTGATGGTGCCGTTTTCGGCGTTGTTGTTGAAGAAGTTGTTCGCGTCCAATCCGCCAAAATCGCGGTAGCCGTAAAGTTGGCCGTGCATGGCGTTGGTGCCGGACTTAGTCTGAACGTTGATGTGCGCGCCAGAAGTTGCTCCCTGGCTTGCGTCGTACATGGAGGTATTGACTCGCAGCTCCTGGATGGTTTCCGGCGGCGGCGAAGGCAGCCCCTGGCCGATGGCGTCGTAGACGGAGGTGTTGGTCTGGATCGTGGCCCCGCCGTTAATAAAGTTTTCTCCCGTATTCAACACGTTGCGGTTGCCGGGGAGCGAGCTTCCCGATTTTCCGTTGAAGATATTGCTCACATTCACAGAGTTGATGGTGAAGGTGTTGCTGGTGTCGCGCTGACCGTTGGCCCAGATAGCCTGGTTTCCCAAACCGGCGTTGGTGCCGGTTCCACCAAGGAAATCAGCGTTCACACCGGGACTCAAGACCGCCAGTTGCGTAAAGCTGCCGGTACCGAGCGGCGTCTCCTCAATCTGCTGGCTGTTCAGAACATAGCCATTGGTGGTGTCTACGCTGTTCAGCAGGGGCGTGCCATTGACCTCGACCGTGGTATCACCGCCACCAGGCTGCAGCTTGACCTGAACCGTCGCGGTGCGATTGGCCTGCACCAGCACACGATCGTGAATTTCCTTTTTGAATCCAGTCTGGTTGAAGGTCAGCGTGTACGTGCCAATAGGAAGATCAGCGAAGAAGAACGAGCCGTCATCCCTGGTGACCGCAGATTTCTTGAGGCCCGTATCGTTGTTCACCAGTTCCACGTTGCTTCTCGGAATCACTGCTCCGGTGGAATCAGAAACGATGCCGGAAATTGTGCCCAATTGTTGCTGCGCCATGACTGGAATGGAAGAAAATGCCAGAACAAAACAGAAGAACAGGAACAGGTCACGCCTATGGTGGGCCATGTGCTTACCTCAGTTGGGGGATTGGCGAACTAAACAGAAAAGTGTAACGCTTTTTTATGTTAATGCCGTGTAAAAACGTCGATGAGTAGCTGAGGAAAACAGGGCCTTAATCAACCTATTGGCGAGTCGTGCCTGGAGCGGCGGCCTTTAAGAAAATATTAAGAAGGCCGGGGAAAGCGGCAACAAAGATCTGCCGCCTTCCCCGTTCTCGGCTAGAAAGCAACGTGAAGTGACATTTGCACTAGACGCGGGCTGCCGATGGTGTTCTGAATGGGGCCGAATCCGCCTGCCTGGCCGGCGGGAACAATATTGGGTGGATTGCTGAAGCCGGAGTTGAACGATGCGTTGTTATTGGGTGTGTCAAAGCTGGGCGTGTTGGTGACATTAAAGACATTGAAGGCGTACTTAATGTGTACGCGTTCGTTGATGGCGGTGTCTTTGAAGATGGAAATATCACCGCGCTTCTGGAACGGGCCGCGGAAAAGATTGCGTCCGTTGTTGCTGAAGGTGGATTCGAACGTGTCACAGGCTTTGGTGACCGGATCGCAGGCGGGAACGCCATCCTGGCCAGGCTGCAGGAACACGGGCCCGAAGGCCGCCGGGTTCAATCCGCCATGGCCGTCACCCGCAGTCTGGGGCGTAAAGCCGGGAGCCAGGGGCACAATGGGGTTGGTGATGAAGTCGTTGGTCGAGTAGAAGATGCTTCCTACGGCGCCGCTGAAATCGATGACGCTGTACGGCTGTCCGCTCTGGAAGGTGGTTACGCCGGCAAAGCCCCAACCATTGAGAAGTTTGTCTGCGGCGCCGTGGAAGTGCGCGATTTTCGGGACCTGGTAAATGTAGTTGATAGACAGCACGTGCGTGCGGTCGAAATCAGAGCTGCCGTAGTTTTGTCGCAGATCGAAGGCATTGTTGCCGTTAAAGAACAGTCCCAACGCGCTGCCTTCATCCAGCGTACGCGACCAGGTGTATGAGGTGTTGACCATGAATCCGTGGCTGAAGCGCTTGGTCACTTGCAGTTGCGCGGCGTTATAAGTCGAGATGCCGTTCGTCTGGTAGAGGACTGAATTGGGTGAAAAGCCTACAAAGGGCACGCGCAGATCGGTGTTTCCACCGTCAAAGGTGCTGATGTTTTCCGCGCTCACCCCTTTAGCATTAAAACCATAGGAAAGAGTCTGGCCATTGATGGGATTTTGCTGGGTTGCAATCCCCGCTTGATTGAAAGGAATCGGCTCCACCAGGTGTAAGCCCTTGTTCCCGATGTAGGCGGTGGTTATGACCCAATCATTGATGGGCTGCCACTGGATGTCCAGATTCCAGTTCTCCGAATAAGGCAGAGTGTTGCGCGGGTCGTAGCCACCGAACTCAAACGGTCTGGCGCCTTTGGCGGTTGCCACCAGGTTAGGCAAGCTGTTGGCAAAGGCTTGCGGTGTCTCACCCGCCGGAGGCGCTGCTGTGCCGAACGGATTTGCGAAAGCAGTACCTTTGGGGGCGCTGGTTTGAACCACTGCGGGTGGCTGCAGAGTGGCTCCAAAAGGCCCGTTAATGCCGCCTCCGGCCGTTGGCGAGAACTCGGTAAAGAATTCGCCCCGGTCGTAGTACATGCCCCAGCCGGCACGAACCACCACGTTCTTCACGAAGGAGGGACTCCAGGCAAGCCCCAGGCGTGGAGAGATTCCCCATTGGCGTCCGGTGATGGTGGAATTACTTGTGCCGGGAGTGGCAAACTGCGGGTTGTTGCCGGCCACCGACAAACCGTCGTTCACAATGGTATCTGTGGCCGCATTAAACTGGTACTGAGTGGGATTGAAGTTGATCAGATTTCCATTGAGTTCAGATAGCGGGCCGTCCCAGTCATAGCGCAGTCCGGCCGTCAGGTTCAGGGTCTTGGTCAGCCGGAGCTTGTCGCTGGCATACATTCCGGCTTGGCTGGCGCGATAGTAGCGGGTGGTGGCTCCGGTGAAGAGCGAGGAGCGGTTGCTGTCTATCGTACCGGTCAAAAAATTCTGGAAGGTGTCGAATGTTACCACTCCCACCTGGTTGGCCAGATTGATCACGTTCAGTTGTGAGCGGTCAAAATTGCCTCCAAACTGAAACGTATGCCGTCCCTTGACCCAGGTAAGATTGCTGGTCAGCTCAAGCTGATTCTGGGCTACACCGGTGTTGGCAAAGTTGGAAGTAGGTCCGACTCTGAACCCTCCTAAGCGGGCGGCATTCGGATCCTGGTCGCCGGCGGCTCGAATGCTAATGCCGGGAAATTGCTGGCTGCCAAAGAGGTTGATGCCAGCGGCTCCGGGCGTGAGTGGCTGTCCGGCCGTGGAGAACGCCTTTTCACGCACGAAACCGATTTTCTGGTCCCAACTGACGGAAGGCGAAACAGAGATCACGTTCTGCAGAGAGGCCGTATCGCCTTGGGCAAGCAATTGCTGAGGAAATCCCAAAGCGTTGTTACCGCTAGTGAATGGCGTAGTTGTGGGATCGACCTGAAAATAGGTCTTAAGGAAGATCTGGTCCTTTGAGTTCACGATGTAGTCGAGATTGCCATTGGCCTGGTGAGCGAAGAACGTGGAAGCTGGGGCGACTAACACTCCATCAGAGGTCGCTTTTGCGCCGGGCTCAGGGTTTTGGGATGATGGGATCAAGAGCTGTCCATTCGGCAGCTTGAACTGCAGAAGCGCCACGGCAACCGGGTCGATAGCAGTCGGCGCAGTCTTACCCTTTGGGGTCAGGGCCTGCGCAAGGGCGAGCAAGGTCGCCGGGCTGCGGTCGTCGGTCAGCTTGGAAGGCACGGAGAACCTCTCAAATCCGCCGGTCAGGCTATCGCTGTCGCTCGTCCACTGATAGGACGCAAAGTAAAACAGCTTGTCCTTCTTGATTGGGCCGCCCAAAGTGCCGCCGGCGATGCCGCGGTGCACAGGTAGCTGGGGAATGGGAGCGGTCGCCCCATTCTCACCATTGTTGAAGAAGAAGTTATTCGCGTCCAAACCGCCGAAATCGCGATACCCGTACACCTGGCCGTGCATCGCGTTCGTGCCCGACCTGGTCGAAACGTCAATGTGCGCGCCGGAGGTTGCTCCCTGCGTCGCGTCATACATGGACGTATTCACCCGCAGCTCCTGGATAGTTTCCGGCGGCGGCGAAGGCAGGCTTTGGCCGATGGCGTCATAGACGGAGGTGTTGGTCTGGATCGTGGCGCCGTCGTTAAGGAAGCTTTCTCCTGTATTCAGCACGTTGCGGTTGCCGGTGACCTGGCTGGAAGATTTTCCGTTAAAAATATTGCTGACGCTCACTGAGTTGATGGTAAAGGTGTTGCTGGTGTCACGCTGGCCATTGGCCCAGATGCTTTGGTTGCCCAGCCCGGCGTTGGTACCGGTCCCAGCCAGAAAGTCAGCGTTGACACCGGGACTCAAGACCGCCAGTTGCGTAAAGCTGCCCGTTCCCAGCGGCGTCTCCTCAATCTGCTGGCTGTTCAGGACATAACCATTCGTGGTGTCCACGCTATTGAGCAATGGTGTTGTGGTGACCTCAATGGTGGTGTCATTGCCGCCGGGCTGCAGCTTGACGGTTACCGTAGCGGTGCGATTGGCCTGCACCAGCACGCGATCGTGGACCTCCTTCTTGAATCCAACCTGGTTGAAGGTCAGCGTGTAGGTGCCAATTGGAAGGTCAGGGAAAAAGAACGAGCCGTCATCTTTAGTGGCTGTGGTTTTCTTGAAGCCGGTATCGTTGTTTACCAGAGCTACATCGCCTCTGGCGATCACCGCGCCCGTGGAATCAGAAACCGTGCCCGCGATAGCGCCCAATTGTTGCTGCGCCAAGGCTGGAAGACAAAGACAAGCCAGAAGCAGACTCAGAAACGGAAGAAGGTAACGCTTACGGTGGACCATGTGCTTACCTCAGCAGGGGATTTGTTGTTCAAAGCAACGCTGAAGTTTAATGACGGTGTGTTAATGGCATATGAAAGTTTAGGAAATACGTCGGTGGAAATCATGATTTAAGGTTGTCCAGAATTTGGACGAGGAGCGTTGACCTATGATTGCGCAATCAAGAGCTGTATCGATTTTAAAAAGGTGCAGGAGGTCGGTAGAGGGGAGAAGACGCTCACCGTCCAAAAAAGGAAACGGTCCTGGAACAAGAGAGCGATTTGCCAATTGCTAATTACTGGCGTTTGCTGGCGCTGGTGCTTGAGGAAGATCCTGCGGAAGCCACGGCATCCGCGCCCGATCTGGTATCAGGGTTCTGTAGATCGCTTTGATGGTTGGGTCCGAGTCCCAGTTTGATGAGTGCGCGAGAATCAGGTGTAACTTTCGATTGCCATCCATTATCGGCCTGGTAACGGGCCATGGCTGCTTCGCTGCGTGCGTCCCAGCTTCCGGTGGCATTCCCATCGAGATATTTTTCGCGGATCAAGGCCTGTTGTATCTCGCTGGTGCGGGCGGCATCCATCTTCTGTTGCCCGTGGTGCTTCCATGCGCCCTTGCGGGAGCGGCGATGTTTGGGGGTTTTGTGGTGACCAGTTTTTGACTTGGCCGCCGTCTGTTTCGCAGTCTGGGATTTGGCCGGGATCACACCGGCAAAGAGCGCCACTACGGTGGCCGCGACAAGAAAGTTTTTGGTTACTAAACGCAAGCAATCACCTCACATGCACCCCATTACGCGCCCGCCGCCGATCTAACATTAATAAAATCAGCGTCTTAGGCACCCTGGGGCTGGGTATCCTCCCCGGAAAGCCCTACCCTCGCCTGCTCGCCGATACAGTGCCGGGGGTTGAAATTCGCCCACGCGGGAGCATCATTGCATGTTTGATGCTCCCGGTCTAGCGATATGTTGACTTGCCCAGGTTACGGAAGGGTACCTGAAAAGAAGACGGTACCCGCTCCCCGTCCAGTTCCCCTGCGGACAAGGAAGGCCACATCCTCACCGCTTTTCAAGGCTGCGGTAAGCTTCCTGAACTCATCCTCAGTATTCACCGGCTGGCGATTGACCTGGAGAATCACATCTCCAGGCTGAAATCCGAGATCATCGGCAAAGGAGTCCGGCTTCACATCTGATACTTGAACGCCTTTGCCTTCAGGCGTCCCCATCCGCTGTGCCATTTCTGGAGTGATTGCGCGGACGTTAATGCCCAGCTTCGTCGGCGCAGGCTGGCTCTCGTCCGCAGCTTCCTGCGTCTCCTCGTTCCGCTCAGGAAAGAGCTTGACGCGATCAGCCACTGTTACCTTGGCTTCTTTTTCCTGGCCATTGCGCACGTAAGTAAGTTCAACCTTGCTACCCGGCTTGGTGCTGGAAATCAAGGCCACCAGTTCGTCGCCGCTTTTGACCGGTTTGCCGTTGATGGCCGTGATGGTATCCCCGGTCTGCAATCCCGCCTGGTCGGCGGGAGTGCCGGAGCGCACGCCCGAGATGGTTACTCCATTCTTCACTCCGTAAACACGCGACAGCGCCGGACTCGGCACGGCGTTGAATTCCACGCCAATGGAACCACGCGAAACCTTGTGCTCAGGGCCGGTCAATTGATTGTAGACATCGCGGACGGTATTGGATGGCATGGCAAAACCCACGCCCTGGTAACCATAACTCTGGGTAAAGATCGCTGTGTTGATCCCAATCACTTCGCCGGACATGTTTACCAGAGGGCCGCCGGAGTTTCCCGGATTGATCGCCGCATCCGTCTGGATGAACGACTGGAAATTGCGGTTGGGATTGATATTGCGTCCCTTGGCGGAGACGATTCCCGCGGTCACCGTCTCTTCCAGACTGAAGGGGCTGCCGATAGCCAGGACCCAATCGCCCACTTCCATGACGTCCGAATCACCCAGCCTGGCTGGAGTGAGGCCATGGTCCTTAGGAGGTTCAATCTTGATCACGGCCAGGTCGGTCTCGCGGTCGGAACCGACTATTTTGGCATCGTGCAGCACGCCTTGGGGTTCGTCCTTCAGCTTAACGCGAATGCGGTCGGCGCCATCAACCACGTGAAAATTAGTGACGATATAGCCATTGGAGTTCATGATGATGCCGGAGCCAAGGGATTGCTCACGACCTGCGCCGCCCGGTGGGACTCCTTCCTCATCGCCGCCTTGACCGCCTTGTCCACCCTGGCCACCCTGGCCGCCAAAGAAACGATCAAAAAAATCCTGGAAGGGGTCCTGCCCTCCACCGCCCGGCGGGGTGACGCCGGGATGGCGACCCCGTCGCCGGGGCTGCTGCTTAGGATTGGATTCCGAGTTGATGTTGACTACCGACGGCTGAAGCTGCTTAGCCACCTGCCTGAATGTGTTGCTGAGTTGCTGCGGGCTTTGCAGGGGCAGTAGAGTGGCGTCCGCTGTTGGAGTGGAGTTTCCTCTCACACCGCTCTTGCTCACTACCGTGCCGATCAGAATGCCCAGAGTCAGGGTAAGCAGGACGACCAGGGTGGAAAGCCACCGTTGGGCCTTGATTCGGGCTGTGAGAGCGGTAAAACGCGAGTTCATACTGAGATTCCTCCGAGCCTTAACACGAATCACTATTATAAATCGAGTGCTTTCGGGAAAGTAACCACCTGGTGGCCAGCATCTGTTGGTTAGACGCTCTCCTGCACCCTTTTGTTATCCAGAGCGACCCTTTGGGAGCGGGTTTTCGGGCCAGGAGAAATTGAGGGGGGAAATTGTAAAATCGGCGTAAATAGGGATGATTGTACTGATTACACCGAGAGCCTGAGGGTTAAAGGGCGTAGAGGGGCTAAGGGCCAATTACCTACTGACGGCTTTACCCCTCCACCAGTGCCTGTTCTGGTCGGGAGACATTCCCCAGCATTTCGGACACTAACACGCCCGCCACGATCAGCAGCGCCCCGGCCCCGGCCCGCACTCCCAGCCGTTCCTTAAGCACAACAAAAGACGTCAGCCAGGCAAACACCGGCTCCAGCGTAAAGATCAATGCGGCGTGGGTTGCCGGCGTAAATTGCTGGGCCCAGGCTTGCACCGTAAAGGCCAGAGCAGTCCCCAGAATGCCAGTAACCAGGATGGCTGTGACCACCGTCGAAGAGAGCTGCATGTGCAGGTGTTCCAGAAAAGGCGCAGAAATGGCCATCAGAACTGCAGACACCGCTATCTGCAGGACTGCGATTTGCTCAAAGGGAAAGCGCTGCGTGGCGCGCCCGATAAAGATGATCTGGAAGGCGAACCCCAACGCGCAAGCTATGGTGAGAACGTCACCCAGATTAATGTTGGCAAAGTCTGCCATGCCTTGCCGTCCAGGCGGAACCGTCATGAAGAAGAGCCCGGCAAAAGCCGTCAGAATGCCCGCTGCGCGCCAGGGGTTGATGTGTGCCCTCCAGAGAATGATCAACAGCAGTGGAACCAGCACCGTGGAGACTCCGGTGAGGAAAGCTGATTTTGAGGGCGTAGTCAGGTGCAGGCCGGTGGTTTGAAATGCGTATCCCAGAAACATAAACACGCCCACCACCACGCCCGCACGCATGGCCGGCCTGGTTAGCCGGGACAGTTGTTTGCGGTAGATCAAGGCCAGCAGGGTCGCCGCCAGGGTCATCCGCACGGCATTGAACAACAGCGGTGATGCAGATCGAAGCGCTTCCTTAACCAGTACAAAACTCGTGCCCCAGATCAGGGTCATGAGAACCAGCAGGATGTGGGCTTTGAGAGAGCGGTCTTCAAATCTTGGCACTTTTGGCATTTATGGCAATTTTTTTTCGACCTCTTTCACCTCCACGTTTGTGGGTTTGGGCAATTCAAACACACATTCACGCGCCTTCTTATCAAACCTCAGCCCTTCACACACCGGTGCGCGCATCTTGATCTCGCCTTGCTCGTCCGGGTGCGTCCACTCCGCAAACTTGATCTCTGCCACCAGTTCCGGTTTCACCCAGTGAGCCGGGCGGCCGGAGGTATCTATCTTTCTGCCGAACGGATTCTCCTGGGAGGTAAATTGCTCAAGCTTCTTCCACAACGCTGACTGCGATGAACGGGTAAAGCCGGTCCCAGCCTGGCCCACGTGGACCAGCCTTCCATCCTTGTCATAGAGGCCCAGAATGATCGAGCCGAAATACTCTCTGCTGCCGCGCGGCTCGGTGTAGCCGCAAATAATGCACTCCTGGCGGCGCGTGATCTTGATTTTAAGCCATTCGCGGGAGCGTTTCTGTACATACGCACCGGCGCGCAATTTACCGACGATGCCCTCCAGCCCCTTCTCTCGCGCAACGTCAAAGAGAGCCAGGCCGCCGCCAAGGTGATGGTCGGAATAGCGAAGCAAGCTATCGCCCCGAGGAGCTATCCGGGCCAGCAGCTCTTTGCGTTGCTCCAGGGGCACGCGCATCAGGTTGTAGCCGTTCAAGTACAGCAGATCGAAAACGTAGTAAACGATGGGAACACTTCGGTCCTTGGCCCCACGCGCCTTGCCCGGACGAGTCATACCGGTTCGCTGCTGCATCAGGCTGAAGGAGGAGCGGCCCTGTTCATCCAGGGCCGCCACTTCACCATCGAAGATTGCCGCCTGGACGTCTATTTCTGCCAGCGCCCTGGCAATCTCAGGAAACTCGCCGGTCAGCTCGTTCTGGTTGCGCGACACCAGCCGCGCGCTGCCTTCTTGAATGAAACTCACCGCCCGATAACCGTCCCACTTCACCTCAAAGAGCCACTGCTGGTCGTCAAAGGCTCTATCCACCAGCGTTGCCAGCATGGGATGGATCACGCTGGGCATCGTGGCGCGATGAACTCCATTCAATTGCGCGAGCGCGGCTTGGAGGTCATCATGCGGGCTTTTTTTTTACGCGGCGTGGCTCTGGTCCTCGTCGCGGATTTCTTCTTGAGTTTCGAAGCTGTAGCCGGCGGGTCCGATTTTGTAGAGCCAGTTGGCGCTGGATCGTTCAGCCATTTCGCCCGCGGGTCGTGGATTTGCGGTTGCTTTCCCACTCGGCCGAGCCCGCGTCGTGGGCGATATCAGCCAGAGTGCGTCTGGTGAGGGCCGAGTAGTCGAGTTTATCGATGTTAAATCCAGCCTTGGCCGATTCATCCCTTTTCTTGATGAGCAACCATTCCGTGCCTTTCGAACCAGGCCGGTGGGAGCGCATTTTGGCCAGAACGAATTCGCCCTTGAGCTTGCTGCCGTTCAACCGGAACTTCAAATCTCCTTCGCGCAGCATTTCCGATGCGTCGCCCAGCGGCTGCCACTCGCCAATGTCCCAGACCATAACCGTTCCCGCCCCATAGTTGCCTTCCGGAATGTTGCCTTCGAATTGGAAATACAAAACCGGATGGTCTTCCACCTGCATAGCCAGCCGTTTCTCTGCGGGATCGAGCGAAGGACCTTTGGGCACCGCCCAGGACTTCAGAACGCCGTCCATTTCCAGACGGAAGTCGTAATGCAGCTGCGAGGCGCGGTGTTTTTGCACGACGAACCGGTGCTGCTCGCGCGGCTCAACCTCACCCGCCGGTTCGGGCGTCCGGTCGAAACGCCGTTTGCGATTGTATTGTTCGAGCGCCATAGCCATCTGTGATTTCAGATTTGCAATTTACGATTTGAGGTTGTTTCTCAGCTAAAAATCGGATTCAAAATCCCCCATGCTTTCTGATTTATGCCCGCTGTGAAAGAATTGTATGCGATTTGAGTTCAGGAGAACGAAATGGCAAAAATTGCCGGTGAAAAAACCTTGAGCCAGGTAATTGCGGAGCGTCGCGCCACCCAGAATTTTGAGCATGTGCCCATCCATGCCGCGGACCTGGAAAAGATCGTCCGCGCCGGGCTCGAGGCTCCCAGCGGTTACAACCTGCAGCCCTGGCGTTTTGTTGTGGTACGCGAAGGGGAACACAAGAAAAATCTGCGCGCTGCCGCCTTTGGCCAACCCAAAGTGGAGGAAGCAAGCGTTGTAATTGTGGCTTGCGGCGATCCCCAGGGATGGAAGAATGGCGATCTGGAAGAGATGTTGAAGCTGGCGGCTGAGCACGGCTTTGGCGGGCCCCAGGACCATGAAGCGGCGCGCAAGTCGGTGACAGGCTACCTTGGCGGGACGCCCGGCAGCGGCGGCGGAGTCGCGCCGACCTTTGATCTTTGGGTCAACCGTCATGTCATGATTGCCTTCACGACCATGATGTGGATGGCAGAGGTGCTTGGCTATGACACGGCTCCCATGGAAGGTTTTGATGAAGACAAGGTCAAGGCGCTCTTGCATATTCCTCAGCAAGTGCGCGTGGTGGCGCTCCTGGCCATTGGCAGGCGCAAAGGAAATGCTAAGCCGTACGGGGGGCGCTTTGATGCTTCTCACACCGTCTTTGCCGAAGAGTGGGGGAAGAAGATTGAATTCTGAAGGATCAGGTGATCGCGCGCGATCGGATGATCCGGTGATCAGGGTGAAGAGCATGCGTGCATTCCAGTTCGCGTCGGCGGTATTGATGGTGATGGTGCTGCTGCTTTCGCTGTCTTCTCCTGCGCAAGAATCGGCAAGGCCACCATCCACCGAACCTTCCAATGCTTTCGCTGAGTCTGCCGCCTCCAAGCTGCTGGGTCAGATGGCTGAGGGCCTGCAAAGTCACAGCGAAAAAAAGATGCTCAGTGCCTTTGATCTCTCCCTGATGGATGGCGGCCCCACATTCAAAGAGCAGGTCACCGCCCTTTTCAATCAGTACGAATTCATTCGCGTCCACTTCAAGCTTGTGGAGGTAAAGGAAAACGTGGCCGTGGTGAACGCCGAGTTAGACGTGACTCCCGCCGACCCAGCAAATCCATCGCAGCACAAGAACATCCAGCTTCGCTTGACCGCCGCGAAAACCCCCGCCGGATGGAAGTTCATTGACGTACAGCCAAGGGCGTTCTTTTCCTAGCAGGTCCCTCTTGAGTGGGAGCGCAGTGACCGAATGAAGAGAGAATATCCCGACCGGCCCATCGTAGGAGTGGGAGCGGTGATCGTGAACAAGGACCGCGTGCTGCTGGCGCGGCGGGCGCGTCCTCCGTTGCAGGGTCGATGGTCCATCCCAGGAGGTGTAGTGGAACTGGGCGAAACCCTCCGCCAGGCAACCGAACGCGAAGCCTTGGAAGAAACTGGATTGGTGGTGAAAGCCAAAGAGGTGGTGGAGGTGCTGGATCGCATCATCCTCGGCGAAAACGGCCGTCCGCAATATCACTATGTGCTGGTGGATTTTCTGTGCGAGCGTGTCGGCGGTGAACTGCGCGCCGGCGGCGATGTAGCCGACGTCGCCTGGGCCACTGAAGCCGAGTTAGGCAAATACGGCCTGGAGCAACTGGCCCTCGAGGTGATTGGAAAGGCCTTCGTTTGCGCCACAAAGATTGGGTAATTGGATCATGGGTAGTTCGATAATTGGATAAGTTGGCAATTGGGTGATTTTAAGCGGTTCCCGGCAAACTTGGTTTTCATTACCCACTTATCAAATTACTCATTACCAAATCCTCAGACTCCCCATTGATAGGCGTCCGGCTGCTCCAAGCTGATGAACTTGAGCACACGGCAGGCGAACTGATGCGCCATGTCATCAAGAGTTTTCGGCTGGTTGTAAAACGTAGGCATCAACGGGTAGATCGTTGCTCCGGCTTCTGCGGCCAAATCCATGTTGCGGATGTGGATGCGGTTCAGGGGTGTCTCCCGCGTGCACAATACCAGCGGGCGGCCTTCCTTCAAACACACATCGGCAGCCCTTCCAATTAAATTCGAAGCCAGTCCGTTGGCAATGCGCGCCAGCGTGCCCATACTGCACGGCAAAACGATCATGGCATGCGCTGGATATGAGCCGCTGGCCACATTGGCCCCGATGTCGTCATTGTTTTGCTGCAGGATTTTCTTCGACTTCTTTCCCAGAAGCTGCTGTACCAGATTGCTGCGGCCTTTGATCCCCAATTCTTCCGCAAAGACGCGCAAAGCATTGTCTGAAGCAATGAAATTCACGGCCTTGATGCGCGGGTCTCGCTCACAGATCACCAGCAGAGCGCGCGTAAACGCCGCTCCGCTCGCGCCCGTGGCCGCGATAGTGAGGATGTGTGAAGGATCAGGCATGAATGGCCTGCTACATTATAGGGTTCGTCGCTTGTCTTTTGTCTTATGGATGCTTCCACTCTACGCAAGCTCTTCCAGCAGGTGAAAAGCGGCCGCATCAGCGCTGATGAGGCTGTTTCCCGCTTGCGCCACCTGCCGTTTGAAGATCTCGGGTTCGCCAAGGTGGACCACCATCGGACCCTGCGCACCGGATTGCCCGAGGTCATCTTCTCTCAGGGCAAGACTCCGCAGCAGGTTGCCGGAATCTTCAAGCGCATGGCAGCTCATGGCGGTAACGTTCTGGCCACCAGGGCTGAAGCCGGTCATTTCCGGGCTGTGAAGAAGGTCGCACGCAAAGCCGAATATAACGAAGTAGCCCGGACCATTGTTCTCAAACAGGACCCCACCACGTACGGCAAAGGAGTGATTGTGGTGATCTCGGCCGGCACCAGTGACATTCCAGTTGCCGAGGAGGCTCTGGTCACAGCCGGCGTGATGGGCAACGAAGTGTCGCACTTATATGACGTTGGAGTAGCGGGAATCCATCGCCTGCTGGCCAACAAAACGGTGTTGGACAAGGCCAGAGTAGTGATTGTCTGCGCCGGGATGGAAGGCGCGTTGCCCAGCGTCGTAGGGGGATTGGTAGGCGTGCCGGTGATCGCTGTGCCTACCAGCATCGGTTATGGCGCAGCTTTCAAGGGACTGGCCGCTCTGCTCGGAATGCTCAACTCCTGCGCCTCGAACGTAAGCGTGGTGAATATTGATAACGGCTTTGGCGCGGGATATGTGGCTTCAATGATCAACAGGCTTTAGGTTTAGGCGGTGTGCATAAATAAGTACTTCAACTGAAAATTACAATGTGATAGCGTTTGCGAATGGTGATGTCTGCGGCAGGCATTCGGCGGCGTTACGCGGAATTATCGCCTGTTTTGGATGAACGCGGACGGCGTCGGTTTGCAGCCACAGAGGCCCGGGCCTACGGGTA